>ERZ1106950.105-NODE-105-length-97811-cov-6.810109_pt1 | contig 97811 bp, 100 predicted proteins | sample MGYA00403675_ERZ1106950 | MGnify/ENA primary metagenome ERZ1106950 (study PRJEB35170, sample SAMEA104062410) | human gut metagenome | biome: human gut; feature: human-associated habitat; material: faeces | place: Denmark | collected 2012-06-13 ... | reverse complement strand
GCTCCGGGGCGGCGCTTTGCCGCGTCAGTCCCGATCCATCTCATAGGTGAGCACGCCGCCGGTTCTGGCGTCGATCTTGTACTCGTACTCCATGCCGCCGGCCTTGAACTCCACCTTATAGCAGGGCGTGCGCTCGTCCAGCTCCTCCTCCACCTCCAGCTCGTAGGTGTCGGTCAGCGCCACCCCCGCGTGGGCCAACGCCGCGTCCCGGGCGGCATCCCGCCCGATGGCCTGGTCCGCGGGCAGGGCATTGGGGTGCTCCTCCCGCTTGCTCTTGAGCACGCTGCCGTCCGCGGCGGCAATCTCGTACTCGTACTCTGTAGTACCTGCCCAGAATTCCAGCTCGTAGGTCAGGCGGCCATCGTCAAAGTCCCGCTTGACCGTCAGCCCGCGCACGTCCCCTTCGGCCACGCCCGCATGGGCGAAGGCCGCGGCTTTGGCCGCCGCCTCGCCGATGTCGGTCTGAACGGTGCTTCCGCCGCCGGTCAGGCTGCCGCCCTTTTGCTCCCGCCCGTGCTTGACAATGGCGCCGGTGGCGGCATCTACATCGTACTCATACTCCGTGTTTCCGGCAAAAAACTCCACCTCGTATACCATACGGCCGTCCTCATAGTCGTAGTCAGCCTCCAGGAACACCACGTCCCCGCTGGTCACACCCGCATGGGTCAGGGCAGCCTCCTTGGCGGCCTCCACACCGATATAGGCGCTCTGGCTGGCCGTACCTACCGAGTTCAGCGCCGGGTTGGAGGCGGTCGTGCTGGTCTGTCCCCCCGCGCTGTCCGGGGTCTGGACTGCGGTGGAATTGGCCAGCAGATTCAGCTCATTGATGGACAGCCCCACCAGGGACTCAAACGTGAGATGGTTGCTGCTGTCCACCAGGGACTGGATCAGCGTGGCCTTGCCCAGCGAGATGCCATACTCGTCCGCCTTTTGCTGAAGGGCGCTGTCCCCACTGAGGGTCTGGGAGAGGATCGCTCCGTTGACTTTGGCGGAGTCGAGCACCTGCCCGATTTCCGTGGTCAGCTTCTGCTCCAGGGCTGCGCCCCGGACCGCGTCGTCGTCCTCCACCGAGATGAGGATGGAGTTGGCCAGCTCATCCACATAGCCGTGCTTGAGCAGAGAGCCCATGATGGCGTTGACCGCCACATTCAGGTCGGCCCCCTTCAGGTCCATGCCGTCCAGAATTTCGTTTGCGTCCGCGTTCAGCGGAACGGCCGAGACCACCTTCTCCTGCCGGTTTACATCCAGCTCCACGCTGGGATTGACATCCAGAGAGATGACCGAAGCCACGGCATTGGCCTGGTAATACTGAACACCGGCGCCTCCGCCCACTACCACCAGCGCCAGGCAGGCCGCCGCAAGCCAAGCCATGGCCGCCTTTTTCCGCGGCTTCCGCGCCGGTACAGTCATGGGAATCACGTTTCCCCGCCGCGGTTCGCACCGGGAGAGGAGCGCCTCCAGATGGTCGGGCGCGGCGTGCTCCAGCGCGGTGCGCAGACGCTGTTCCAGTTCCTGATCGGTCACAGGGCATCCCCTCCTTCCAGCTTCGTCTTTAGTTTCAGGAGCGCGCGGCGGTACTTGGACAGCACCGTGGACAGGGGCAGCTCCAGCAGGCCTGCAATCTCCCTGTGCTTCCAGCCGGTCACCGCGTGGAGCAGCACAATTTGCCGTTCGTCATCCGCCAGCGCGGTGAGGGCGGCGTCCAGCACCTGCCGGTCCTCCACCGTCACCATCGGGTTCTCCGCTGCCAGCCGTTCCCAGTCCTCCAGAGCCATGTCCTGGGTCCTGCCCCGCTCCCGCAGCTTCATCAGGGCGAGGTTGCGGGCGATGGTCAGCAGCCAGGCCAGCGGTGTGCCCTGGGGACGGTACTGATGGGCGTTTTCCCAGGCCCGCACAAAAGCGTCCTGGGTCACATCCTCAGCGTCATGCTGGTTTTTCAGGTAGGATAGGGCCAGGCCGTACACCGACGTCCGCGTGCGGTGGTACAGCTCTGCCAGCGCCTCCTGATCCCCCCCGGCCAGCCGGGCCATCAGCGGCTCCAGCAGCTCCGGCGCAGTGGCGGTGCGGCGCTCCTCTGCCATTGTCTCAAGCAGGATTAACATGGTGTCGCGCTCCTGTCATCTTCTTAATGTACGGGAGCAGCGTTTTATTGCGCCGCCCCTCTCTTTTTTCCCGATTTTATTATATCCCATTCAGCCGCTAGGAGTAAAGCCCTTTTTTGCTGGGCCCAAGCCGCTTTGTACCGCGGCACAGGAGTGCTTATTCCTGAGCCCCCATGGCCGCCTCCAGCTTCTTGAGTGCTTTTTTCTCAATGCGCGATACCTCGCGCCGCGGTTATTGTAACCAGAGGTCCATTAAAAAAGCGCCTCCGGCGGGCAGAAGCGGAAGTGGATGATGAGCTCCCTCTGTTCAGTTAGCTCCACCCGCTCAATGAGGCTTACCAGAAGCTCCCGGTTGTCACCAGCCTCATCCAGAAAACGCTGAACCAGGGCCCCGGCCTTGTCCCCGGCCTCCGGGCTTTCCCGGCGTTCCAGCTCTGTCACACGCCGCTCCAGTGCGCCGCGCTCCTCGCGGGCCTGCCGGTAGAGCCGTGCAAAATCCGCCTCGGCCAGCAGGCCACTGAGCTGATCCAAATACATCCGGTCCAGGACGGTGGTCAGGCGGCCTATTTTGGCCCGCAGGGCCCGGATTTCCGCCGTGGGATTTTCCCCTCCATGAGCCTCTGCTACGGCAGACCGGGCGGCAGGCAGCAGGGCCGCAGGCTCCAGGCAGGCCCCGCAGGCCTCCCGCAGCTTGGCTACCACGGCACGAGTGACGGTCTGCTCCTGAATGGAGTGGCAGGTGCAGCCCCCTGTCTTTGTGAACCGCTGGTAGGTGCGGCAAACCAGATACCGCACATCCTCCCCCCGGCTGTTTTTCCGGTTGAGCACCGCCAGCGGGTACCCGCACTCGTGACAGAAAAGCAGCCCTTTCAGTGGAAACTCATAGGTTCGGCTGCGGGTGTGCCGCCGGCTGGCCAACAGACGCCCCACCCGTTCAAAGGTCTCCGGCGTCACCAGCGGCTCATGGGTCCCCTCCACCACCACCCAGTCCTCCGGTAGCTGCCGAATGCACTTTTTGCTCTTGTAACTGACCTTCCGTCGGCGCCCCTGTACCATATTTCCAATATAGGTTTCGTTTTGCAGCATCTCAGAGATGCGCTCACCGCTCCACTGTCCGGTACCGGAGGGATACAGGCCCGCGTAGCATCCCGGCGATGGGATGCCCTCAGCGTTGAGCTGCGCGGCGATCTGGCGGCAGCTCAGGCCCTCCAGCGCCAGCCGGAAAATACGTCGTACCACCGGCGCGGCCCCCTCATCCACCACAATTTTGTTCTTTTCCGCAGGGTGCATCTGATAGCCATATACCGGCTTGCCGCCGATAAACAGCCCCTTTCGCTGTTTGTCCCGCTTGACGCTGGAGATCTTTTTGGAGATGTCCTTTGCGTACATGTCGTTCATAATGGCCCGGAACGGCGTGATCTCGTTGGCGCTGGAGTCCACACCGGTGTCGATGCCGTCCAACAGGGAGATGTACCGCACACGGTGTTCCGGGAAATAGCGCTCCATATAGTGGCCGGTCATGATGTAGTCGCGCCCCAGCCGGGACAGATCCTTGGTAATCACCATGTTCACCCGTCCGGCCTCAATGTCCCGCAGCATTCGCCGGAACTCCGGGCGGTCGAAACTGGTGCCCGACCAGCCGTCGTCCACATAGAGGCCGGCCACCGGCACCCCCCGCTGGCGGGCAAAGTCCTCCAGCATGGCCCGCTGGTTGCTGACGCTCTCTGAGGGCCCGTCGGTTTCGTCCTCCCTGGACAGGCGGATATAAAGTGCGGCGCGGTACCTCTCCGCCCCTTCTATCTCCAGGTACATGAGTTACCCCCAGGGGTGTCCTTGTTAAGTTCCCGCGTCAAAAAGGCGCGGAATGAGCCTTGTACCAAATCCTTTGCCTCCGCCCCTCCATCGGTATAGGTACACCGTACCGTCACTTCCCGCTTCCGCTGTCCCAAGCATATCCCTCCTTGCTACTGCTTGGTAAAGCTTATGCGGCAGGCGGCGTTCCTTGCCTGTCCAGTCAAGCTTAAAGAAAGGGGCGTCCCGATCGGGACGCCCCTTTCTTTAAGCTGTTACATAAAAAGTTTGCGTACGGGAATCAGATCCAGAAGCATCTTCTGCAAAGATAGTTACTTCTACACGGTATTCTTCCCCCGAAATTCCGTTATAATAAATGGTATTTCCATGATAATAAGAATTATTTGAAATCATTCCGGCATCATCTTGATCCAATGAATTAGCAAGCGCCCAAGTCCCCCCTACTTTCTGATGTACCACAATTCTTTTGGCTCCAATACGAGTCATTTTTCCGGTTCCGTCCACAGAAAACGATATAGCAAGTCTGCCACCGCCTATAGGCTTAACATTAATACTGTAACTTGTCAGTTGTTCACTAGCACGATACACTATATTACTGTATGCTGACACTGGCACCATCAGTAGAGTAGAAATTGCTATAATACAAGATAAAAACTTTATTTTAAAAAATCTCATTTTAACCGCCCTCATAAATAGATTCTATTATTTTCTTCATTTCTTTCTTTGATATGTCACCACTTATTGCACACTCTAAATCTGCAAGGCTCCATACAGCTACTTCACTTTCCATATTTTCAAATAAATAATGTTTGACGCCACCTACGGTATATATTTCTACTGAGCTATCATTTTTTTCATAGGATGTGAGTGATTCTCTATATTGATTGTAAAATAAAGAAATCATCCGCTCCCCATTTAAATAATATGCTCGAATTTCAATTCTTTCGGGCTCTTGAAGCACGTTTACAATAATATCATCTAGAATAAATCCCTCTGGCATCCAATTCGGCACTACATTAGCCGATATTTCATATTCATCTAATGCCTCTTGAAGTTTTCCATATCTATCATTTTCAGGAAGTGTATATTCATTTTTAAATGTATTAACATTATCCTCCATTAAAAATATATCATCCGACCAGGAACTAATCATCTGAAACACATTCTCGAAACCAAGCGCAGGGGGCAATGCGATACACACCACCACAGCCGCTACTATGACAACGCGTCGAAAAAAGTGGCGTTTTGGCCTTCTTTGGGGCCGGTACTCTGTCTGAGAGGGGGCTGGTTCTGATGGGGCTGTTCCGGGGTTCTCTGCCGGGTAGAGGGACAGGTCCTCCCCCTCCGGGGTATTATAGTACTGCTGAAACTCCTCCCATGCCTGCTCGGGGTCGGGGAGAAGCCCTGTCGGATGCCTCTCTTCTCTCTCTAAGACCACCTCCACAATTGCGTCTATATAAGCTTTGTCCTCGGGCGTTTCTGCGGGCGCCGGCGCAGCGGCCAGCAGCTCCAGCAGCTTTTGGGTGCTCAGGCGGCTTAGATAGGCGTAGTTCTGATTTTTGCTCGGGCTTGCCATTCGATTGCGCCCCCTTCAATAATTTATATGTAGACAGCATCCTGTTTTTGGACAGGTCTCAAAAAAATCGCTCCGGGTGCTCCTCTATGGCGCGGCGGAGCTTTTTCTGCGTCCGCTCCACGCGCTTGTAACAGGCCCATAGGGAAATGCCAGCCGCCTTCGCCGCATCCACATAGGCCCAACCATCCAGGGTCACTCTTCGGAACAGGGTAAAATCCTCCTCGGAGACGACATCCAGACACAACTGCACCAATTCGCGGTCGCTGTCGTCCCATTCTGACGGTTCGCTCTCCGGCAGAAGCACTTCCAGCGGAAGAAAGGTCCGTTTCTGGCGGGCCTGCTCCCGCAGCATGTTCTTCGCCACCAGCCCCGCCGTTTTCCGCAGCCATCCGGCGGGATTTGGGCTGCTCATCATCTCCTCCGGCTTCTGGCACGCAATCCGCGCCGCTTCCTGAATGGCAACCTGTGCCGAGGGCATGTCCTTTAATATGGGGTAGAGCTCGAGGAGCATCCGCTTAAAATTCGCGTGGTAGAGTTCCTCCAGGAATTTCCCCTGTTCCTCATTCATGTATCATTCCCCCCTCGCCTGTTCTCTCTCTTTATTTTATCACAGGTGCTCCGGCTTTTCTTCCCTGCATTTTACCGGCTGTCTGGCAGGCCCTGAAAAAACTCCTCATAAGAAACGCCGTAAATCTGCTTCAAAGCGATCAGGACGCTGACCCGGATACTGTAGCGGCCCAGTTCCATCTGGGAGATGATTTCCCGGCTGACAGGGAGACCCATGACCTGGAGCTTTACCGCGACCTGCTCCTGGGACAGTCCGGCCTGCTTGCGCAGGCGATGCAGGTTTTTGCCGATTGAGATATCCTGCTTAATTTTCTCTGACATGAAGACCTCCTTAAAATCAAGCCTGGAACCTATGGATTCCGTTTGATTTTACCTTGGTATTTGCGCCAGATACGGAATGTATTCATTCCAAACGGCTGTCAAAGAAAAAAAGTATCCTATTCCGTGGATATTGTCGACTTCCTTGGAAATTAACCCCACAAAAAAGCAGATTCCTCTCCCATCTTTCAATCATTTGTCCAATTTCCCTCTTTTGCGTACATATAGTTTTTGGAAAGCCTATCGGAGGTCAAGCAGCGGATGCGCTCCATCCACCAGAGGGTCGCTTGCGGCTCGGTCCACACCAGTCATGGACGCTCCCTTACATCTACTTTTTGAAAAAAGGAGTCTGTCCTATGACAAATTTCACCCTGTCACCTACTTTTGACGCGGCAAATGCCTCTCAAAAGGCAGAGCTGCTCCTGCGCCGGCTGGGCGTGCGCAGAAACCTGGTCGGATTTGACTACACCGTATACATGTCTGTGCAGGTGGCGGCCAATCCCAGCTCCCTCCAGTTGATCACCAAGCGTCTCTACCGGGAAACCGCCAAGCAGTTCCATACCACCTCAATCGCGGTGGAGCGCGCTGTCCGCACCGTAATCGGGGACTGCTGGAAACTTGAGGACCACAGCCTTCTGAATACCCTGGCCGGACGGCACCTGACCCGCAGTCCCTCCAACAGCGTATTCATTGACCTGGTGGCCGGATACCTCCGGTATCCGCTGAGCTGACTGTACCACTGGTGTTGATGTCGGCCGCACGTCCGGCACTCCGGGCCTCCCTCCGAGAAGCTGGCTTTTCCCGCTCTGACACCGCAGTGAGGGTGGCGTCTCCGTCCGGGCCGTCCCGGCCCCCGGAGACATCCCCCTCCGCGCTTGCAATAGCCGCGGCGCGATACATAGGAGCGGGAGATGCCGCACTGGGCCGCGATCTCCCGCTGGGTCAGGGGCGGGCGGGCATTCAGGCCATACCGGAGGGTGATGATCATGGCCTCCCGCTCGTCCAGGCATCGCTTGACGCACCGGCGCACCTTGGCGCAGGAGTCACGGGCATCCAGCTCCTCCAGCATATTGTCGTCCACGCTGATGGTGTCCATCAGCGACAGGGAGTTGCCGTCCCCATCCCCGTCAATGGAATCCGACAGGGAGACCTCCCCCTGCAGCTTCCGCTGGGCGCGGAAGTGCATCAGGATCTCGTTTTCGATACAGCGGGAGGCATAGGTGGCCAAGCGCACGTTCTTGTCCGGCTTGAAGGTACTGATCCCCTTGATCAGTCCGATGGTGCCGATGGAGATCAGATCGTCCTGATCCCCGTTGGGTGTATAGTACTTTTTCATGATGTGCGCCACCAGGCGCAGGTTGTGCTCGATGAGGATGTTCCGGGCCTCCAGATCACCCTGCGCCATCCGCTCCAGGTACATCCGCTCCTCCTCCGCTTTCAGCGGACGGGGGAAGGAGCCGCTTCCCCCGCCGGAGAGGCGCAGGGTGAAGAACAGGCTGTTGAGCATCAGCAAAATCCACGCAGTGAACATTTGTCACACCTCCATAGTTCCACTCTATTCCGCCCGCGTCTGTCCCTATGTCAACGATCCTGTTCCATGCGGGCTTCCCCTGCGGAACGTGAACGAAATTGACGGTTTTTCCCCCATTGCTTTTAGTGAAACTGCTAAATTTTTAAAAATCGCTCCCTCTATATTTACGAACCGCTGCCAGAAGGCTATAATTTATCGTGGTCGGAAATGAGCAAAATTTTTCGAAAATTTGACCGCGGAGTCAGATTTGGGGGAGCATTTTGGATATTGCGAATATAGTCGCCATGTTTGGCGCCATCGCCACGTTCCTGTTTGGTATGTCCACCATGACGGACGGCCTGGAGAAGCTCTCCAGCGGCCGGCTGGAGCATATCCTGGAGCGTCTTACCAGCAACGTATTCAAGGGGGTCCTTCTGGGGGCCGTCGTCACCGGGCTGATCCAGAGCTCCGCCGCCACCACCGTCATGTGCGTCGGTTTCGTCAACGCGGGCATCATGAAGCTGGAGCAGACGGTGGGCATCATCATGGGCGCCAATATCGGCACCACCGTCACCGCGCAGTTGCTGCGCCTGGGTGATATCGACGCGGACAACATCGTGATGATGTTCCTGCAGCCCTCCTTCCTGGGGCCCATTCTGGCGGTTGTGGGCATCATCTTCTACATGTTCATCAAGGGCGGGCACAAGCGCATTGTGGGCCAGATCGTGCTGGGCTTGGGTCTGCTGTTCATCGGCATGAACACCATGTCCTCCGCCGTGGAGCCGCTGAAGAATCTTCCGGAGTTCCAGTCGGTGTTTACCGCCTTCTCCAATCCCCTTCTGGGCGTAGCCGTGGGAGCGGCGGTCACCGCCCTGCTCCAGAGCTCCTCCGCCTCTATGGGCATACTCCAGGCCATCAGCACCACCGGCGTGGTCTCCTTCAACATCGCCATGCCGCTGATTATGGGCCAGAACATCGGCACCTGCATCACCGCGCTCATCTCGTCGGTGGGCGCTTCCAAAAATGCCAAGCGGACCGCCATGATTCACCTCTTTTTCAACATCATCGGCTCGGTCTTTTTTCTGGTGGTTCTGTACGCGGGCAACGCCCTGTTCCGCTTTCCGTTCTGGGAAAACACCATGGACATGGGCTCTATCGCCAACCTCCACCTGGCGTTCAACATCGCCTGTACTGCCCTGCTTCTTCCCTTCCACCGCCAGCTCGTCAAGCTGGTCAAGGCGGTGGTGCCCGGCGACGCGGAGGAGCGGGAGCTGTCCGTGCTGGACGACCGTTTCCTGTCCTCCCCCTCCCTGGCGCTGGAGCGGGCCCACGATGCGGTGGTGCAGATGAGCGAGTTCGCCCGGGACAACTACCGGCTGGCTGTGGAGCTCATCTGGAAATTTGACGCCAAGAAGCTGGAGCGGCTCAACGAAACCGAGGTGGCGCTGGACAAGCTGGAGGGTCTGCTGGACAACTATCTGGTCAAGCTCACCGACCGGGCGCTGACCGCCGAGGAGAGCACCCGGGTGTCCGAGCTGCTGCACACCCTGTCCGACTTTGAGCGCATCGGCGATTACGCTGTCAACGTCTCGGAGAGCGCGGTTGTCCTCCACGACCGGAACATCACCTTCTCCCCCCAGGCCCGGGCCGAGCTTGAGAGGCTCACCGCGGCGGTGGGAGAGACGCTGGACAAGACGGTAGCCTGCTACCAGAGCCGCCAGCGCACCCTGGCTGTCCAGGTGGAGCCGCTGGAGGAGGTTGTAGATCTGATCGCCGCCACCCTGAAAAACCGCCATGTGGAGCGCCTTAAGGCCGGTGAGTGCACCATCGAGCTGGGCACCCAGTTCCTGGAGCTGCTGATCAATCTGGAGCGCATGTCCGACCACTGTTCCAACGTGGCTCTGCACATCCTGCGCCAGACCTCCTCGCCCGACGACAAGGTGCGCATCGACTCCCACGCCTATATGCACGAGCTGCATCACGGCGGTTTCAACCAGGAGTTTGACGACCTCTTTCAGGAGTACCGGACAAAATACTTCCAGCCCATTGCCGGGGACCCGGAGCGCGTTTGATAAAAAAGTACCCCCTGCCGCATGAGGCAGGGGGTACTTTTTGCTATTCATAAGCATAGCAAAGTTGGCCATGCGCCGCTTACCGCGGCACGGCCATGCGATTACGGGACGGCCCGCATGCGCAAACACTTCATGCACCTGAGCTTTTGCATTTTTTCGTGGTGCGCCCTGTTGGAGTGTTATACGCCTTCACCGGTCACGTCGCAGAACTCCGGCTCCTCCCCCAGCGCGAACTGGAGGGGGCGGTCTCCCTTCAGCAGGCGTGAGAGCTCCACATAGCGCACCCGGCTGTTCCGGTAGGTGAGCCAGTAGAAGCGCATGGACTCGGCGCAGAGGACGGAGGAATACACCGTGTAGTCATAGGGCACCACGCCCCGGTCGTGGGGGGTGATCTCCCCCGGCCCGGTGAGCTCCACCGCACCCAGAGGAAAGGCGGCGCTGTGGAGCAGGCGGAACAGAAGGGACACCCCCTCCGCTTCGTCCCCGCCCTTGACCGCGTGCTCCCGGAGGAAGGCCAGCCGCACGAAGCGGGAGGGGGACGACCAGTCCCCGGGCAGGCCGGCCGCCCCGCTGCCGGAAAAGCAGGGCTCCAGCCGCTCCCCGCCCCAGGCCAGCTCTCCGTAATCCAGGGGCCGGAGTTGGGGATGGTTCAACAGATTGGTACGGTGCCACGGGTAGCCGGGGCTGTTGGTCATCACTCCAACCGTGTTCCGGTAGATGTGCAGCCCGTCCCGGTCGGACTCCACCACGATGCTCTCCCCGGTGCGGTCGGAAAACATCCAGTGGATGGGCGGCACGGTCCCCAGCATGGGGATGGCCACCAGCGACACCCGCTCCTCCAGTGCGCGGGCCACCTCCTCCACCGAGGCACAGGTGGCCAGGCACCAGGTCACCAGGAAGGGCGGCTGGAGGGGCAGGGTGCCGGGCCGCGCCTCCGGGGCAAAGTGGGCAAACGTGCGGTAGTAGAGCTGGCCGCCCATCAGGCCCTTCTCGTTGAGGCCCTCATACAGGGCCGGGGTGGAACGCAGCACCAGGGAGCCGATGCCCACCGCAGCGTAGGCCGCCGTACAGCGGGTGGACGGCTCCAGATTGCCCTCCAGCTCGGTACCGCAGGCGTAGAACACCTGTCCCCGTGGTACAAAGGTCACCTTGCTGTCCGCCGCAATGCGGTTGAAATCGAAGTTACGCCCCCACAGGTGCCCGCCGTCCGCCGTCTCCCACGCCACCGCGCTGCACCCGGCGGACAGGTCGCCCAACAGCGCCCGCGCCCGGCTCTCGTTAGAATCCATCTGTTACGCCTCCTTCTGGAACCTATGTGCTTATGGTATACGGTCTGTCACTGATTATACACCTTTTTCCCCTTTCCCGCCACCAGCAAAAGGAGCACCCCGGCAGCCAGAAGCAGCCCTTGGACGGCCCAGGCCGCCGCCGGGAGGGAGAAAGCCGGGTCCAGCATCCCCAGAGTCAGGGGATAGGACGTGCACAGGCCGCCGTTCCACAGCCCCAGGGCCTCCGGCAGAGGCAGGGCCGCCAGGGCAAAGGGGAGGAGCATCCACACATAGAGCAGCCAGGGCCGCAGGCGGCCCAGCAGCCAGCCGCTGCCCAGGGCGAACACCAGAGGGGGCGCCAGGATCACCAGGGCGGGCAGGGCCAGGGAGCCCCAGTCCGTCCAGCCGAACAGGCGGGCATAGAGCAGGGCGGCCAGGGCCAGCGCCGCCAGGCAGAGCAGAGCCACCCCCACCAGGGCGGCAGCGCAGCGGGCCAGGGCGTACCGCCGGGGGTCGGCGGGGGTGGCGGCGGTGAGCACCGCCGCCCGCCGCTCCCGGGCCGACGTGAAAAAGGTGAGGAAAAACAGGGCCCCCACCCACACAAGGGGCAGCAGCCGCCCCAGGTAGGCCCCGAAGCTCCAGGGCGAAAAGGGGGCCGTATGGGCCACGCCGGGGAGGGCTACGGCGTAGAACACCTGTCCGGCATGGAACAGCAGCACCGCCAGCAGGCCGATGAAAAACTTGTTGCACAGCAGCCGCCGGCATTCGCAGCGAAATATCTTAATCAAGGGTCAGGTCCTCCTCCGTCAGCCCGCAGGCGTCCAAAAATTCCTGGTAGGTCAGATAGGGGTACATGGGGTCCAGCTCCCGGTTGAAGAGGCCGTGCAGGATCTCATCCATGGCCGCCTCGCCCCCCACCAGCTCCTCCGCTTTCAAAATCTTCAGCGGCATCTCGCTGTACTGCCGCATGCCGGACAGGGAGTTGGAGATGGCCAGCCGCTCCGCCTCGGGCAGGGCCTCCAGGTACTCCGGGCGGCGGACGTAGAAGTTGAGGTAGTAGTCCTCCACCTCCCCGCGCCACTGGTCCACATAGTGCTCCCTGGCGTAGTCCCCGCCGTAGAGCTCCTTCACGATGCGGTAGGTGGTGTAGCACGTCAGGCCCTCCGCCGACCAGGGGCTGTCGGGGCCGGCGGTGTCGAACATGTTGCCCAGGCCCCACCACTGGTGGACCAGCTCGTGGATCATCACCTCGGCGGCCCCGCCGCCCTTGCCCGCGTCGCCCAGGTTGTGGGCGGTGAAGTCGGCCTCGTCCAGCAGGCTGGCCCCGTCCCCGGCGTAGCCGCCGCCGGCCACCCGGCTCTGGATCAGCTTGAGGCGCTCCCCGCCGCCGAAGGACAGAGGGCCGTAGTGCCCGGCGCAGTAGTCCACCACCGCCCGGACGGCCTCCGCCGCGCCGGCGGCCTCCATGACGGCCTGGTGCTTGCGGCCGTAGTAGAAGTCGATGGTGAGCCCCCTGGCCTGGATCTCCTCACGAACGTAGTCGCCGGCGTAGAGGATGCCGCCGGCGCTGTTGGTCTCATAGCGCCAGGTTTTGGTGCCGTCCCCATGTTCGGCCACCACCTCCGCCTCGCTGGCGCCGAAGGGGATGGCCATCATGGCGGCGGGCAGGGTGATCTCAATTGTGGCGGGATAGCCGTCTTCGCCTGGCATCACGTTCATCAGGCGGGGAGAGAGGGCCGCGTTCTCCAGACAGAGGTATTCGCCGCTGAGCTCCTTGCCGCCCTGCATGGTGGGCAGATCCTCCTGGGGGAAGCCGCCGTACTCCAGGGTCAGCTCCACCTGCTCCTCGGCCGGGATGGCGACCTCCAGCTTGGCCTCGTTGTACTCCTGGTAATCGCTCACCGAGAAGGGGACCTCCACCCCGTTGGCCCGGACGTTGGAGATGGTGTAGCCGGGGGTGACGCCGAGGGCCACCGTCTGCTCCTGCCCCGTGGTATTCTGGAGCTGGTAGGAGGCCGTACCCGCTACCGTGCCCCGCCTTGTGTCCGGCGTGACCTGGGCGGAGCGGCGCAGGCAGGCCACCCCCTCCAGCGGTTCCATCGTCAGGAAGGTCACGGCGTTGAGATCCGGGTTGCTGTGGTCAATGAAGGGCTGAGCGGCACAGCTCCAGCCGCAGCAGAGCAGCAGGGCCGCGGCCAGTAGGGGGCGGTACGCCCGCCGGGCCGTGCGGGCCAAAGAGCCCAGGGGGCCCCGGCCGTACCGCCGGATGCACAGGTAGGACAGGGCCCACAGCCCCGCCAGGCCCAGCAGCCAGGTCAGGCGCATGTAGGCGGCGGAGCGGAGGATGCGGAAGTTGGAGAAATCGTCGGACAGGGCCCAGACGCAGGGGTTGAGCCAGCAGAGCTGCCAGTTGTCCCGCCAGATGGTGAGGCTCAGGGCCGCCAGAGCGGCCACCAGCACCAGGGACAGGTCAAAGCGGCGGGTGAACTGCCACGCCGCCCCGGCCAGCAGGATACACAGGGGGAGGGCCAGGCCCATGAGAATGAGGTAGGCCAGCAGATAATCCCCGCCGTCAAAGACGGCGCCCACGGTATGGGCCGTCCAGGGCAGCCAGGCCAGAAGGGTGAGGGCCAGGGTCAGCGCCGCCGTCCCCAGCAGGGCCATCAGCCTTGCCAGGGCAGCGGTCAGAGGGGACACCGCCGCGTCGCAGAGCGCCTCCACCCGGCAGCGGGAGGTACGGGCGCAGTCGCAGAGGGTAAGCAGGGCAAAGAGCAGCCCGCCCAGCACGCCCCCGGCCAGGGCGGGATTGGCCACATAGAGGGACTGCATCGTGTCGGCCGAGGCGGACCGGTACACCGTCAGCCCCGCCAGGGGGGACAGGACGGTGAGGGCGGCGGCCAGCCAGGTGAGCCGGCCCCGCAGCAGCCGCGCCAGCTCCCGCACCGAGAGAATCCAGACGTTCATGCCTCGCCCTCCCCGGAGATGAGATAGAGGTAGGCGTCCTCCAGGGTAGGCTCGGCGGGCCGGACATAGGGGGGCAACGTCTCCGCCACCGCCCGGCAGGCCACGCCCCGGGCGGTGTTCACCCGGGCGGTGATGTGCAGGCCGTCCTCCCGGCCCCCCGCCCGCGCCTCAAAGGTGCCCACGTGGCCCTCCGCCGCCCGGATAAGCTCCTCCGGCGTGCCGTCGAAGCGCAGCCGCCCCTGGTGGAGCACCAGCAGGCGGGAGCACACCGACTGCACATCCTCGATGATGTGGGTGGACAGGAGCACCAGCCGGTCCTGGGCCAGCCGGGAAAACAGGTTGCGGAAGTGAATGCGCTCCTCCGGGTCCAGTCCCACCGTGGGCTCGTCAAAGATCAAAAACGCCGGATCGCCCAGCAGGGCCTGGGCAATGCCCACCCGCTGGCGCTGGCCGCCGGAGAGGGTGCGGATTCTGGCCCGCCGCTTCTCCCCCAGATGGACGGCCTCGATCACCGCCCGAATGCTCTCCCGGCCGCTCCGCAGCCCCTTCAGCGCCCCCATGTAGTCCAGAAACTGCTCCACCGTCAGCTCGTCAAACAGACCGAAGTCCTGAGGCAGATAGCCCAGGCGGGCCTTGTAGGCCCGCTCGCATTTGGTCAGAGGCTCGCCGTCCGCCCGTATGGCGCCGCCGGTGGGCAGCAGGCCCGCCACCAGCAGCTTCATCAGGGTGGATTTGCCCGCTCCGTTGGGGCCCAGCAGGCCGATCAGGCTGGGGCTGTCCAGGGAGGCGCTCACCCCCTGGAGGGCCTTCTTGCCGTTGGGATAGGTCATGTTCAGTTCTTGCAGGGTTATTTGCATGGCTCGGCATCCTTTCTTGTTTGGGTTCTTTCCAAGGATACCGGTCCCCTGTGGAGGAGAGAGGGAGAATTTATGTGTTTTCTGTGGAGAGGCGCGGAAGGAGGGCGGTGAAGCGCACCCCGTCGGCGCTGTTCTCAATGCGGCACGTCCCGCCGTGGCGCTCCACAATCATGCGCACCAGATAGAGCCCCAGGCCGCTGCCGCCGGTGGCCCGGCTGCGGGAGGGCTCGGCCCGGTAAAAGGCCTCAAACAGGTGGGGCAGGGCCTCGGCCGGGATGCGGGCCCCGGTGTTTTCCACCGTCAGCACCGCCCAAGCCCCCCGGGCCGCCGCAGTCACCCGGATCTCCGCCCCCTCCGGCGAGTAGAGGGCGGCGTTGGAGAGCAGGTTTTCCACCGCACGGCCCAGCAGGGCGCGCTCCCCCTCCACCAGAAGTCCCGGCTCCAGCGCCTCCACCGCGGTCATCCCCCGCTGCTCCAGCAGCTCGGCGTCCTGGGCCAGCTTCTCCGCCGTCAGGGCGGACAGCTCCACCGCCTCCCGGCGGGAGGCGCCGTCCGACTCCATGCGGGACACGGCCAGCAGCTCCCCCACCAGCGCCTCCATCCGCCCCGCCACCTGGAGGGAGCGGGCCAGATACTTCTCCCGGTCCCGGTACACCCCCACGCCGTCCAGCATGCCGCTCAGTTGCCCCTTCAGGATGGTGACGGGGGTCTTCAGCTCGTGGGAGGCGGCGGAGAAGAAGGCCAGCCGCTGGCGCTCCAGCTCCCTGGCCCGCTCCATGTCGCCCCGCAGGGCCGCGTTGGCCTCCTCCAGCTCGGCCAGGGCGGCTGAGAGGCGCTCCGCCATCTCGTCCAGGCTGCGGCCTAGAGCGCCGATCTCGTCCCGCCGGGTCTCGCCGCACTTCCATTGGAAGTCCAGCTCCGCCATCCGCCCCGCGATGGAGCTGATGCGGACGATGGGCCTGGCCAGATAGCGGGAGTACCCTACCGCGCACAGCAGGGAAAAGGCCAACAGGGCCAAGGCCAGGCAGGGCGCCGCCCGGTTGAGGGCCTCCACCGCCTGGTTGGCCAGGCGCATGGGAGGGACAACCAGCAGTTGATAGGTTTCCGCCCGGTCGGCAAAGGTCACCTCCGCGATCAGGGCGTCGCTGAGGGCCGTGGTCACATAGTGCCCGGCCCGTTCCCTCTGTGCCGGGCCGCCATCGGCGCCATAGGTATAGGTGGACACCGAATCAGACTCCTGCACGGCCGTGGTGACGGACACATAGAGGGAGCCCGTGTCCACACTCTCCCCGTCGGGGCTCGCCAGGGATACCGCCGCTCCGCTCTCCCGGACAAATACATCCAGGATGGGCCCGGCGTCGGCCAGCTTGGTTAGGGCCAGCCGGTCGGTGAGCTCGTTCACCTGCACCTGGAGCCGGTCGCCGACCACGGACACATAGGTGATGGGGGTGGCCCAGGCGATCAGTCCGAAGGTGAGTCCCCCCGCCCCCAGCAGCAGCAGCAGGGTGAGCAGGAAGATACGGGCCGTCAGGCTCTCACGGATGTTCCTTCGGCACACGGTAGCCCACCCCCCTCACAGTCTCAATGTAGTCCACCCCCAGCTTTTTGCGGAGGTTCTTGATGTGGCTGTCCACCACCCGCTCGTCCCCGAAAAAGTCGTAGCCCCACAGCTTGGCCAGCAGAATTTCCCGGGTAAACACCCGCCCGGGGCTGGACAGGAGCTCCCGCAGCAGCTCGAACTCACGGGCGGTGAGCTGCTCCAGCACCCGGCCGTCCAGGCGTACCTCCACCGCGTCGGGGTCCAGGGTCAGCCCCCGGTAGCGCAGGCAGCGTCCGGGCGCGCCGCCCCCCGCCCGCCGCAGCACCGCCGCCAGCTTCCGCAGCAGGATGGGCATGGAGAAGGGCTTGGTGATGTAGTCGTCGATCTCCAGATCAAAGCCCCTGAGCTGCTCGGCCTCTCCGTCCAGGGCGGTGAGCAGGACAATGGGCACCCGGGACTGGCGGCGGATGAGCTCGCACACCCCAAAGCCGTCCAGCTTGGGCAGCATCACGTCCAGCAGGACCAGGTCGAACGCCTCCTGCTGAAAGAGGCTCACCCCCTCAATGCCGTCCCCTGCCGTTGCCGTTTCATAGCCCGCGTCGCCCAGGTAGGCCTCCAGCAGCTCCTGGATGTCCTGCTCGTCCTCCACAATCAAAATGCGTTTCACTGCGAATCACTCCCGAAACAGATGATAGCACATAATTGTGAATTTTGTATGGAGAAGGTCTCCCGTGCAGCCGCCAGAAAATACCGCTGTCCCCCTTTTCTTCTCAGGGGAATGATACGGCCCCCTTCCTGCTTTTCAAGCATAGCGCAGAAAGGCCCTGGTTCCGCACGTAGGCAGATGCCCCGCCGGCAGTCCAGGCTGCCGGCGGGGCCCTCTCCCCTATTGTTTGGAAATACTTACGGCCGTTGGCGTAGAGTCCTCCTTGCCCAGCTCTCCGGTATAGGTGACGGATACGCAGTCTCCCTCCTCCAGTGCGCCTGTGTCTACTCCCGCTCCGAATTCAAAGGTCTGGTACTCCCCCTCGTCCGTCAGAAGCACCAAAAAGTCGCCGTTCCGGTTCACAACTCCCTCCACCGTGCCGCCCGCAGCGCCCTCCCTGTCCGTGCCGCAGGCCGTCAGTATGGCCAGCAGGAGCAGCGCCGATATCAGTCTCAGGTATCTCTGTCTCATGTTCCTCCGCCTTTCTCATTGGAATTTTTCGGGCAGCGTCTGTCCCGCCATAGCATAGCAGGCCGCAATCCGCTCCCAGTCCAGCCCCGCTTCATTCCCGTCCAGAAAGCCCGTCAGGCCCCGGAGCATGGTGTCCTGTACCTCGGCGGACGCGCCGGCCAGGTGTTCCTCCAGGAAAGCAAGGATAGGCTCCACCTCCACAGTAGTTTGAAGAAGCTCATTGTACCCGTCCAGCAGAACCGCACTCTGGTAAGCCTCCTCCGTCTCATAGCAGACCGGCACGTTGTTGCCGGTGCGCCGCTCCACGATCAGGCCCGCCGCCCCCCGGTCACCGGCGGCCCGCTCGGCCTTCTCCCGGGTGTCATACTGGCCCAGCTCCACAAAAAGCCGACCTGCGTCGTCCCGCAGCAGGCGCGCCCCCTCCTCCGGCGCGGCCATGGCCCTGAGGGCCTCCGGGCTGTCCGCCGACAGGGTGCGCAGCGAGTAGATGGTGTCCAGCCGGTTCTCTGCGGGAGTCAGGCGGATCACAATACTGCCCGGCTCCTGGTACTCCCGGAGCTGCACATCTGCGTCGCTCTCCAGCTCCAGTTGGACCACGGCGGCGCGGTCCACCCACCCCTCGGCGGTGTAAACAGACTTGATGTACTGGCTGGTGTCCTGGGCGCGGGAGAGCTCCGACAGGATCTCCACCCGCTCCGTCCCGGGCAGGGTTAGCGTGACCGTCTTGGGAAAAGAGGCGAATTCGGCGTGGTAGCGCCCGGCGCTGGACTGCTCGTAGCGGAGGGTCAGCCACTCCGTATCGCCCTCCCGCTCCATGGTCAGGGCCGCCCGGCTGCCTGCGGCAGTCTGTCCGCCGTCCACGCTGGGCGCATTGACCCGGAACACCTGCACCAGTCTGCCCAGAATCGGCAGCTCCTCCATGGCGGCCGCGAAGGCCGGCGAGGCGTTCACCCCTCCGGCAAACAGGCCCAGCACCAGTGCCAGGCACAGGGCCGACCGGACGGCCCCCCGCCGCACCCGCGCCCGCCGGGCCACCGTGCGCCGCCCACGCTCCAGGCCGGTGCGAATGGCGGCATCCAGCCCCTGCGGCAGGTTTCCTTCGGATGTCTGTATCATATCTGTGTCGTCCTTTCCTTCAATTGATTCATCCCCCGGTAGTAATCGGATTTCACGGTACTCTCCGGCTTGCGGAGCACCTGGGCGATCTCCCGGAAGGTCATATCCTCGTAAAATTTCAGGAGAATGACGGTTCGGCTTCGGTCATCCAGCCGCCCCAGCTCCTCCCTCAGCCAGAGGGAGTCTGCCCACCGCTCCTCACCGTCCTCAGCCGGGAGCGCGTCCCACGCCTCCTGCACAGCCCCCTGCGGCGGCCGCCGGCGGAGGAAGGACAGCGCCGTATTGGTCAGTATTCGGTAAAACCAGGGGTAAAAGCGTTCGGGGTCCCGAAGCCTCCACTTGGCGGTGTACGCCTTGCAGACGGCCTCCTGAACCACCTCCAGGGCGTCGTCCTCATTTCGTGTATACCCAAAGGCCACCCGGTAAAAGGATGCCTTTTTCTGCTCAATCCGTTCCACAAATTCCGAGTCGGAGATGGAAGGGTGCGAGAATTGCAGCTGCACGTGTTTTGCTCACTCCTTTCTGCCTAATAAGACGCGGAAAACCAGTCCTTAGTCGGCCCCACAGGAAATTTTCTCTAAAATTTTATCGTCCCTGGCCCCTCCATGTAAGGAGCCTGCCCCCTGTTTGAAAAGGGGGCAGGCTCTGTTTGATCACCGGACTATTGGGATGCTTCGTCCAAGAACTGGCCTAACTGCGCCACAGGCTCCTGACTGACCTTGCGGATGGATATGTGGGTAGCGTGGAGACATCGTTCCCCCGGATGGATGATACGCCGGAACTTCATGTTGAAAACCGGCCGCCTGTTATAAAATTTGAGAAACAAAAACGGGAGGCCAGCCCCTGCGGGCCGGTCCCCCGTTCTGTTCTGCTCAGTATCCCTCGGCGTGCTCGCCCTTCACCAGCTTGACGATCCGGGACGTGCCCAGGCGATCCGCGCCCAGGGCCATGAAGTCCTCGGCGTCCTGGAGGCTGGAGATGCCGCCCGCGGCCTTGATCTTCACGCCGGGGCCGATGTGGGCCTTGAACAGGGCCACATCCTCCCGGGTGGCGCCGCCGGTGGAGAAGCCGGTGGAGGTCTTGATGTAGTCCGCGCCGGACTCGGTCACCAGCTCGCACAGCTTGATCTTCTCCGCCTCGGTGAGCAGGCAGGTTTCCACGATCACCTTGAGGATGCGGCCCTGGCAGGAGGCTTTGATGGCCTTGATCTCGGCCAGCACCTCATCCCACCGCTGATCCTTCACCCAGCCGATGTTGATCACCATGTCGATCTCGTCGGCGCCGTTGCGGATGGCGTCCTCGGTCTCAAAGACCTTGACGGCGGTGGTGGAGTAGCCGTTGGGGAAACCGATGACAGTGCAGATCTTCAGCTCGTTGCCCACGTAGTCCGCCGCCTGCTTCACAAAGGAGGCGGGAATGCACACGGAGGCGCAGCCGTACTTCAGCCCGTCGTCGCAGACCTCCTTGATCTGGGCCCAGGTGGACTCCTGTTTGAGCAGAGTGTGGTCGCAGTGGGCCAGGATGTTCTTCACGTCCATTAGATTACTCCCTTTCTACGCGTCGTGCAGTTATTTTACCTCTACCAGCTCGTAGGAGCGGGTGCCGATGCCGATTTTCTCACAGTGGGCCAGGCACACCCGCCAGTCGGTGTTCGGCATGCTGTTGATGAAGTGGTCGTGCTTGTCGCAGAAGCCCTCCCTGTGCATCTGCTCGTCCAGGTGGGAGCCGGGGATGGGGGGCTGTTTCCCGCAGGTGTCGGCGCAGGCCTGGTCCAGTGCCACCGGGTCAAAGGAGGCGAACATGCCCACGTCGGGCACGATGGGCAGGTCGTTCTCCCCGTGGCAGTCGCAGTAGGGGGACACGTCGATGACAAGGCTGATATGGAACTGGGGACGGCCGTCCACCACCGCCTTGGCGTACTCCGCCATGCGGCAGCCCAGCTCCTCCATGGCCGCGTCGTTGCCGGGGCGGATGGCGTCGGTGTTGCACACCGCAATACAGCGGCCGCAGCCCACGCACTTGTCCCAGTCGATGGACGCCTTGCGATCCTCCCCAAAGGTGATGGCGCCGTGGGCGCACTGGGTGGCGCACCGGCGGCAGCCCACACAGCGGCGGGGCGCCACCATCGGCTTGCCCTGGGCGTGCTGCTCCATCTTGCCCCGGCGGGAACCGCAGCCCATACCCAAGTTCTTGATGGCGCCGCCAAAGCCGGTCTGCTCATGCCCCTTGAAGTGGGACAGGGAGATGATCACATCGGCCTCCATGATGGCCTTTCCGATCTTGGCCGTCTGGATGTACTCCGCCCCCTCCACGGGCACCTCCACGTCGTCGTTGCCCCGCAGGCCGTCACCGATGATCACCTGGCAGCCGGTAGACAGCGGGGAGAAGCCGTTCTCATAGGCTGCGTCCAGGTGCTCCAGGGCGTTTTTCCGACGGCCGGGATAGAGGGTGTTGCAGTCGGTGAGGAAGGGGACGCCCCCCAGGCTCTTCACCACATCGGCCACCACCTTGGCGTAATTGGGCCGCAGGAATGCCAGGTTTCCCGGCTCGCCGAAGTGCATCTTGATGGCCACCAGCTTACGCTCAAAGTTGATCTCCCCGATGCCCGCCGTGCGCATCAGCTTCTCCAGCTTATTCAGCAGGCTGACCCCCGGCCTGCACCGGAGGTCCGTCATGTAAACCTTGGACCGCTCTCCCATATTTCTGTGTGCCTCCCATTTTGGTTCAAATTGTTAAGTGGTTCTTATTTTATACCCCTTTGCCCGTTCTCGCAAGGGGTTTGCGCTGAAACATAAGCAAAAAGGCCGCCAAAAGGAGCACGCAGGCCCCCAACACCGCCCTCTGCCCCCACCGGCCGCTGCACCAGGCCCCCAGTGCCGCTCCGACAATGAAAAACACGATAATGCCGTAGTACTGGGCCGCCCGGTGTCCGTGGTCCCGCTCGCCGGTCTTCCCCCATAGGTACAGCCGCTCCGTGCCGCTGCGCAGGTTTCCGGTGCACATAGTGGTGGCAAAGGCGTTGCCGTTGACCTTGCGGAAGCTCTCCACCTGGACCGCGCAGACAAAGGCCACCAGCACATTGGCCGCGTTGTCCAGCGCCGCGGGCAGGAAGGCCACCGCCGCCAGCAGGAGCAACTCCGCCGCCACGGTGATCTGCCGCCAGTGGAGGGCCTGGGCCCCCCGGAACCGTCCGCGGATCAGCTCTGCCGCCAGTACCCCCGCGGCAAAGGCCAGAATGGGTACCAGATAGTGGCCTGCGCCGCCCCAGTCCCCCTCCATCAGCCGTACCCCCAGCAGCACGATATTTCCGGTCTGGGCGTTGGCGAACACTCCACCCCGGATAAGGTAGGTATACGCATCCAGAAAGCCTCCGGTCAGGGCCAGCACCGCCCCCAGCCGAAAGCTCTCCGACATCTGCCTGTGTGTCGTCTGTTCCACGCGCTGTCCCCCTCTCAGGACCAAAGGTCCGCTGCCAGCTTGTCGAAAAGGTGTTTCGACAAGCTGGCGGGCTTTCTAAAATTAACATAAAATAATAAAAAGTCGTTTGATCCAACGCGAAAGGGAACCCTGACGGTTCCCTTTCACACTATCTTTCCCCTCCAAATCCTTCGGCAGGAGGGTTTATCGGCAGTCTTAGGGGCGGGCCTTTGGCCCGTCCCCCTGTGTCCGGCTCAGAACGGCAGGCCGAGCCCTCCGGTGAGCTGCTGCATGGTGGAGGCGGAGTCGCTCTCTGCCGCCCGCAAAGCCTCGTTCACCGCAGCCACGATCATGTCCTGAAGCATCTCCACATCCTCCGGATCCACCGCCTCGGGGTCAATGACGACCTCCTTCAGCTCCCGCTTGCCGGTCACTGTGGCGGAGACCACGCCGCCGCCCGCGGCGGCCGTGTAGGTCTTGGTCTCCAGCTCCTGCTGCATTTTCATCATGTCCTGCTGCATCTTCTGAACCTGCTTCATCATGTTCATATTCATGCCGCCGCCAAAGCCGCCCATTCCGCGGCTGTTGAATCCCTTTGCCATCGGTCGCAACTCCTTTTATTCCTGAATGATGATGTTGTCAAACTGCCGGCTGAACGCCAGCAGATCGTCCAGTTTGTCGTGCTCCGCCGCCTGGGCGGGTGCCGCTGCGGCCGGGGCAGCGGGCGCCTTCCCCACCTTGACCGCGCAGCGCGCCGGGACGCCGGTCTGAGCCGAGGCCAGCCGCCCCAGCTCCTCCAGAATGGAGGCTCCGCCCACCATGCTCTTGGTAAACTCGTCCTTCACCCACAGCGTGAGCACCCCGTCCTCCAGCCGCCCCTGCACCATGGCCGGGTTGCTCAGGAAGGGGTAGACCGCAGGAAATTTTCCCCGCACCGCCGCCACCAGGCCGGGCCAGAGGTCGGCCGCGGCGCTCCGGCCGGCTTCTCCGCCGGTGGGCGCCTCTCCGGCCACCAGGCGGTCCTCAGGAGCTGTAGACGGCTCCGGCGTCTCGTCTACGTCTACCCGCTCCCCCGGCTCATCAGGCAGTGGGGGCCGCTCCTCCTCCCACGGGGGGCGCTCTGCCGGGGCTGACTCCACCCTTGGGGCGGACGGCTCCCGCTTCGCCGGTGCGGACTGCTTCATGGGCTGCCCCGGTACCGCGCAGGCCGCCGGAATCCCCCCCGCCAGCAGCTCCTCCACCCGGGCCAGCCGGGCATTCAGCGCCGCGGTGCTCTCGTCCAGGCCCGGGTCGCAAAGGCGGATGAGGCACAGCTCCGTGTCCGTCCGGCGGTTGCCGCTGCGGGACAGATCTGCGATGGTGGTCTGAAGCAGGCCCAGCATCTGTACCAGCCGGGCCGTCTGGAACTGGTTGGACAGGCGGCGCATCGTATTTTCGTCATAGCCGCCGGTGAGCAGGGCCGCGCCCCCCTGGGGGGCCGTCTTTCGGATGAGCAGATCCCGGGTCAGGGCGGACAGCTCGCCCAGCAGAGAGCCCACGTCCTTCCCCGCGCCGTACAGCCGGGCCAGGGTCTCCAGGGCCCCGGCGGTGTCTCCCCCGCCGAGCTGCTCCATGAGCCGCGCCGTCTCCAGGTTGCCCGCCAGCCCCAGGGCGTCCAGCACCTCCTGCTCCCCGATGGGGCCGGATGGACCGGCGCACTGGTCCAGCAGGGACAGTGCGTCCCGCAGACCGCCGTCGGCCAGCCTGGCCAGCAGGCTGGCCCCCTCCCCCCGCAGCTCAATGCCCTCCTCCCGGGCCACATAGGCCAGCCGGGCAGCGATGTCGCCGGGGAGAATCCGCTTGAAGGAGAACTGCTGGCACCGGGACTTGATGGTGGCCGGCACCTTGTGCAGCTCCGTGGTGGCCAAAATGAACATGAGGTGCTCCGGCGGCTCCTCCAAAATCTTCAGCAGCGCGTTGAAGGCCGCAGTGGAGAGCATGTGCACCTCATCCACAATATACACCCGCTTGCGCACTGCCGCCGGGGTGTATACCGCTTCGTCCCGCAGGGCGCGCACCTGGTCCACGCCGTTATTGGAGGCGGCGTCCAGCTCCAGCACATCCAGGATGGAGCCGCTCTCAATGCCCAGGCAGGACGGACACTGGTTGCAGGGATTGCCGTCCACCGGGTGTTCACAGTTCACCGCCCGGGCCAGGATCTTGGCGCAGGTGGTCTTGCCCGTTCCCCGGGTGCCGGTAAACAGGTAGGCGTGGCTCAGCCGGCCGGTGGCCACCTGGCGCTTGAGCGTGTCGGTGATATGGGACTGGCCCACCACATCGTCAAAGGTGCGGGGCCGCCATTTGCGGTACAGGGCCTGATACAAGGGCGGTCACCTCAAATCAAATCAAAAAGGAGAGGGGCGGAGGATGCGGAAAGCCGCGTCGCTTCGCCCCTCTCCCGCCGCGTCCGGCGCGTGGCAAGACCGCACACCGGCCTTTGGAGACTGCGCTATACCCGTTACCCAGGCAGCCGGCTCAGGAGCGGGACCCCCGCGGCACAGGTCGCGGTCCGCTTAGTGCTGCTCGGTTCCCCGCCTGACACGGTTCACGGTGCGGCCTTGCGCGGGACCGATCCATCATCGCTGCTTACCTGGGGCAGACAGCACAACGCAGTTCCGGGGGCCGGGATTCATCCCTGCTGTAGCGGGTTGCAGGTACAGGGCACCGCTAACTCCCCGACTAGTGCGGCCTTGCCGCGGGCCGGACGCCTCTGCGCCGTCCGTCGGAAGGCTTTATTTGATATCATACATCATTTCCCGCCATTTATCAATATCACTTTTCACTTTTTTCAAAAAAGGTCTTTACAACCGGATAAATTATGCTATAATATCTGAGTGTCCACGACAAGAATCTTTCATTTTGCTGAGAGCACTCTGTATGGGCCTATAGCTCAGCTGGGAGAGCGTACGGTTCGCATCCGTAAGGTCGTCGGTTCGATCCCGATTAGGTCCACCATTCATAGAAAACGCCGCAGTGAAAACTGCGGCGTTTTCTCGTTTGACCACAGAAATACCACAGACGGATTTCTGCTTTAACTACTTGACGGGTACCCCCTTTCAGGAGTGCCCGTCTTTTTTGTTTGTGCCAATACAGTTTAGCGCCTCCCAACTAATCTCGTTGGAAGTTGCCGCTATCTCTCAAACAGTCGCATTTTCAGCATAAATCTTCTCTTATATTTTCTGAGAATATTTCTTGACCACAAATTTGCCCATAGACAGAAAAAATCAGCCCGCCGGATGGGCACCTTCCATCGGCGGGCCGGTTTTGCAACATTTCAGCTTGCTTTGCGACTCCATCGTTTCCTTGCTTGGAAGTTTGTCATGGAATGTTCTCTCCGCTCTTCTGGTTGTTTGACCTCTGCTTTCGCGGTATCACGGTCAATCTTTTCCGCCGCCAATTGCTGCATCTCGTCGGTTATGTGGGAATATGTGTTCAGGGTAGTAGCGCTGGATACATAACACAAAATTGTCGGCAGGGTCTTGATGTCCATTCCGTAGGCCTAGGCGTTGGTTGCAAAAGTATGGCACGGACCATGAAATCTCACCCGTTCACATCCCGCATAATCCAAAATTCTGTGCAGGCGCTTATGGGGCGAGGATGGACGCATGGGCAAGTCTTCTTTCTTTGGGGATGGAAACATCCATCGTGAATCCACCTTGGTCTTATACTCTGCCAGCACTCGCCTGACGGATGGCGGCAGGATCATGGTACGAACCGCCGCTTTTGTTTTGGGTTCACAGATGACTACCTCTGATCCGACAATGCTAGCTTGCTTGTCGATCCGCAGCTCTCCAGTCGTTAAGTTCAAATCGTCCCACTGAAGGGCGGCCAGTTCCCTCAGTCGCAGGCCAGTGGCAAACTCCAGAGGGAAGAGTTCATAGTAATTTTCCTCTTTGGCCTGGATGAGTACTCTCTGCATAGTTTCCCCTGAGGGAATTTTCATCTCTTCTCGTTTTGCAGGCGGACACTTGCATCCAATGGCCGGGTTGCAGAGGATCAAATGCTCCTCAACTGCTTTCTCCAGTGCCTGCCGGCATAGACTGCGGCAACATCGAATCTGGCTGTCAGCAATACCTTTTCCATTGGCATGCTCATCTGGCTTCATCCACACACAAATTTGCTGCTTATCATTTTCTGTTAGTTTGTTCAGTGGAATATCGCCTAGCCTTGGTTTGATGTATAGCCGGAGATACCCTTCGTAGGTTCGATGGGTTCTGGGCCGGATTTATGGTTTGCTGTAGGTTTCGTACCAATAGTTCAGACACTTCCCAAATGGCATATCTGCCCGAACCTTGGCCGGATTTGCAGGTGCAATGGTGTCTTTCAGTGTTTTCAATTTATCCACGCACTCACCTTTGGTCTTGGCCAGCACATTTTTCGTCTTGGGAAGGCCGTCCTTTCTCAGCTGGGCGGTGCCTTCGCCGTTTTTTCGCTTTCTTCCCATAGCTTCAACTCCTCTTCAAAGATATCTTTAAGAAATTCCTCTACGATCTCAGCCGCCCGCTTTTGTATATCCCTAGTGGTGTGGGTAGGTGTCTTGGGTGAACGCCGACCTGGTATGTCCCAGGATTCCAGACAGAGTCTTTACATCTACACCAGATGCCAACGCATGGGTGGCAAAAGTGTGGTGCAGACCATGAAACCGGATATCAGGCAGCTCCGCCCGTTTTAACAGGGCTTTCAGCCGATCATAGGCAGTACTCGGGTGGGTAGGCTGTTCTGGTTTCCACGGATGGGGGAAGATCCATTCCGTCAGAGCGGACTTTTTCCTCTCCCGGAGCAATTCTACAGTACTGGGCGGCAGGGTGATCGTTCTGGCACCAGCTGATGTCTTGGTATCCCAAGTAGTCAGTTTTCCGCCACGCTCCTCATGTACAGCGCGGCAAATCTTGAGCCTTCCATCATCTGCATCAAAGTCCCTCCACTGGAGGCCGCAGATCTCACCTCGCCGCAGTCCGGTTGTCAGTTCTGTATAGAAGAAGTCATACCAGACGGCATCCTCCCGGATAATCTCCACAAATCGTTCCAACTGCTCATCCGTTAAAATTTGTTTTGCCTCCCCCAGTGCTTCATGGAGCATGGAGTGAATCCCACGGACAGTACTGCTGGCAAGCACTCTCCTGTGGTTCGGTTTCCCTGACGAGCCAGCGTATCATATAACTTTTTAATGTCTTTTCCGGTTATCTGAGTGATTGGCTTGTCTCCCATAAAGGGAACAATGTGGTTCCGCACGGTACCTTCATATCGTCTCAAGGTAGAGGGGCGAATGTTAGGAGCTATGTTTTTCAACCATTGCTCCAGCCACTGGCCCAGTGCCATCCGACTCTCCTCAGTCAGCTCGACACTCTGATACACCTCAATACTCTGCCGGAGCTTAACTGTCAGTTCCTTCTGGATATCAGTATAGATATAGCGGAAGATGGACTCACCGTTCTCTTTGTGGCCCACTACGGGATGTGCCTTGAAATTAGGGACGGCTGGTTCACACACGTAGTCCCTCGGACACCGTTCGGCGCACATCGGCCCGGCTGTGGCTGAGCCCCCCTGGATCAAAGGCAGGGCAGTCTTATAACGGATGGCCTTGCAGCGGAGCTCACCGGCCATGTCCAAAGTCTCCTGTATCTTTCAGCTTTCGTGGCCGTTGACCGTCTCTTTAAAAAGTATCTACGCACCGTGCTCTGACTGCGCCGCATAAGCCAGCAGAAAAACCAACCTCCTGGATCTAATTTAAAAGTTATCCGACAAAAAGTGATTCCCGCACAAAAAAACACGCCCCATGCCGTCCGAAAATGGAATGGCATGGGGCGCAGCTTTATTTTATACCGGCCGAGCATAGGCGGAACTATGGTCGGCCCCGGCCCTTGCCGCCGGTGGCTGGATGCGGAGGACAGCACGTCCTCCCCTCTACAGACTCATATGGCTGGTTTTCCATCTCACCACAAATATCAAAAAACTGTGAGGATAAAGATAACTGGAATGCAATATGTACTCAGCGCTCCCTTTGTTCCGGGAGAGGAATCACCGAGTTGTTTGCCAACTCAATCCGAAACGCATATTTATCGCCGCGGACAATGGATTTTGTATATTCAATCAGGACATTGCCCTCATAGCTGTATCGCTCCAAAAGAGTACACGGAACATTGGATGAGATATGCAACAGCGTTCTTTCTTCTGAGCGCGGCATAACAGGCCGGAATTTTTCCGTGGCCCGATCTGCATGGAAGTTATACTGTTCTCGCAAAAACTCATATAGAGAGCCGCAGGAGAGCGCCTCCGTGTCCAGCGTCAAGAAACGGCTTTGGGGGAGAAAGGTGGTTTCCAGCATCAGAGGATACGTCCTGGCCGAGCGGAGCCGGAGCAGTTTATGGAACACCGTTCCCTCCTGATACCCGGTTTCAATCGCCAAAGACTTATCGGCTTTGACCAGATCATAGTGAATGACAGAATTCTGAATTAGAATATTGCTGCTTTTAAGCGTATCAGTAAACGAGTAGAAATCAGATAGGGGCTGGGTAAATACGAACGGCTTAATATAGGTTCCATTACCCTGGACCGAGTAAAGTACACCGGTTTCTTTCAGCATGTTGAGTGCACGCCGGAGAGTGCTACGGCTTGCGTTATACTTCCGGCACAACTTTTCTTCGGGGGGGAACAGTGAATTTTCCGGATAGAGCCCCGTCTGTATATCACGAAGCATCTCCGTGTAAACGTCTATATAGACCGGCCTTTGAGCCATACCGCACCCCCCGCTTGTCGCTGCTTCACGTCACTTCAGATAGCCAATCGCCCCATAGATCCTTACAAGTATTTTTAGAGACTATTACTATTTTGCCAATTATTTTATCATATGGGGAGTGAATTTACAAGGAAATATTTCCCTGTTAAAAAAAGAGATACAACTCAGGTCAGTTGTATCGATTCAAAATGCATACAACTGAGGGTAGTTGGCCTATTTTACCCAAAACCATAGACAAAATTAGCAAAAAACTATACAGTATATACAGAAGTAGCCGATCCGCACGCGTTATTACAGTTAAAAGTACCACATGGAGGAGCCAATATGAAGCAATGGTATGTCGGGGTAGACGGCGGAGGCACAAAAACCGCCGTCGCGATCTCCACCGCTGACAGTGTTCCGATCCAAACCATGACCTACCCGACCTGTTCCTATCAGTCCATCGGTATTCCGGAATCCGTTGCCCTGATCACGAAGGTGGTACGGGAGGCCCTCTCCGGGGGCGGGGTAAGCCCACAGGATTGTGCCGGGTGTTGCGTGGGTATGCCCTGTTATGGCGAAAACCCAGCAAATGACCGGGAGATCGTTCGCCTGCTGACGGATGCTCTGACTCCAGTCCCAGTGTATGTTGTGAATGACGGTGAAGTTGGCTGGGCTGGATCCCTCGCCTGTGGGGAGGGAATCCATATTGTTTCCGGCACAGGTTCTATCGCATTTGGACGCGGGTGTGACAAAGAATTTGCCCGCTGCGGGGGGTGGGTGGAGTTTTTTGGGGATGAGGGCTCCTGCTACTGGATTGGTCGGCAGGGAATGAGTCTGTTTTCCAAAGAGGCCGATGGCCGGTTGCCGAGGGGTCCGCTCTATGATCTAGTCCACGGGGAGTTTGGCCTGACGGAGGACTACCAGTTTATTGATCGGATTGTCCGGGAATTTGCCCCCTATCGGGAAAAAGTCGCGGGGTTCCAGCGGTACGTCCTACAGGCCGCCCGGGCTGGCGACACAGCCGCTGCCGCGCTGTATGAAACGGCTGCGCTTGAGTTGGCGCTCATGATTCGCACGCTCAAGGCAAAACTTCGTTTCTCCGCCGAGCCCATCAGCGTTTCCTACTCCGGCGGTATCTTCCATGCCGGAGAATTCATCCTGGCCCCTCTCCGTAAAAAGGCCGAAGAGCTGAACTGCATACTTTGTGAACCCAAATACTCCGCGACCGAGGGCGCGCTCATGTTGGCCATGGAACGGTTCCCTTTATCACCCAGTTAAATGTCCGAAGGAGAATGATGTTATGTTTTTGACCGAAGCTGAGATTCTGGATACCCCGCTGTCCCTGAACTACACCTGCCAATACTTTGAGAAGAACAAAAAAAATCTGGAGCAGTTCTTCCAGGAAAACCAGCAAAAGAAGTTTACCATTTTGGGCTGCGGCTCCAGCTATATGCTGGCGAAGAGCACAGCATCTCTGTTTGCGTCGCTCCCGGGAACCAGCGCAAATGCGATCGCCGCCGGCGACTACATTGTGGACCCTCTGTTCTGGTATGAGACGGTGAAGGGCAGCATCGTGCTCCTGCTTTCACGGTCCGGAAAGACCTCTGAAATGGTATGGGCCCTGAAGCACATCAAAGAGGCTCACGGATGTCCAGCGGTGTCCATCACAACGGAGGATGGGAATGATCTGATGCCCTTGTGCGACCTGAACCTGACGCTGAACTGGTGCCATGATGACAGTGTCTGCCAGACCCGAACTGTCACGAACCTGTATGCCTCCACACTGCTTCTGGCGGCGGAATACGCAAGGGATGACCGCCTCCGAGAGAGTGTCCTGGCAGCCATGCGGGAGAGCACCTCGTTTCAGCTGAAGTACCGGCCGGTGCTGGCCGAGATCGCAAACCTTGATTGGGACAATGTGGTGGTGCTGGCGGACGGCCCCATTTGCGGCATCGCGGAGGAGGGCGCCCTCGCCTTTACCGAGATCTCCATGCTGACAGGCCGCTATTTCCATCTGCTGGATTACCGTCACGGGCCTATCGTGGTCAGTGGAAAACGGACTCTGACTCTCGCGTTGCTGCGGCCCGGTGAAGAAAAGCTCCAAAGCGCTATGATGAAAGATGTGATTCAGCGCGGCGGCCCTGTGGTCACGATTTCCCACTGCACAGAAAATAGGTACGACGCGGCAGCCCATATTCAGATTCCGGAAGTCGGCGAGTTCGCCGCATGGGGCATTCTGTTCATCTATGTCGCGCAAATGACAGCTCTGCTGAAAGCAATTGCCCTAGGCGGAAACCCCGACCAGCCCAAGGGCCTGGACGCCTACATATCCCTGTAAATTTTTCTTACAAGGATCGTTTGCCTTGTCTGAGAGAAACGATTTGAAAACAGAGGGGAGAGGATAGCTCCAAATATGAAACTGCCGGATCAGGCGTCGTTAACAGGATAAGGACGGACTACAAAGGAGGAATAGAAGGGATATGAGAAATCGAAGGAAAGCTGTTTCGCTTCTAACGGGCCTACTCGTGACGGCCCAGTTATTTCCAACCGCGGCGCTTGCGGCAGACTCCAGCGAGTCCGCATTGAACAAGGCCCCCGGATATCAGGATTTTCCCGCCTATTACAGCGACAGTGCGCATGCCGATGACCAGGTGACTCACCCGGACGTAGTTGTCCTGGAAGAACCGTGGAACGGCTATCGCTATTGGGCCGTTTATACGCCCAACGTGATGCGGATCTCCATCTACGAAAACCCGTCCATCGTTGCCTCCAGCGACGGAGTGCATTGGGTAGAACCGGAGGGGCTTTCCAATCCCATTGAGCCGCAGCCGCCCAGCACCCGCTACCACAACTGCGACGCTGATATGGTCTATAACGCGGAATACGATGCCATGATGGCCTATTGGAACTGGGCGGATGACCAGGGCGGAGGCGTTGGGGCCGAAGTCCGGCTGCGGATTTCCTATGACGGCGTACATTGGGGCGTCCCCGTGACTTATGATGAGATGACCCGCGTATGGTCGAAGCCCACCTCCGACGCGGAGCGTCAGGTTGCGGATGGAGAGGATGACTTCATTACCGCCATTGCTTCTCCAGACCGCTACGATATGCTCTCTCCCACTATTGTCTACGATGACTTCCGGGATGTGTTCATCCTGTGGGCCAACAATACCGGCGACGTGGGGTATCAGAATGGTCAGGCGAACTTCGTGGAAATGCGTTATTCGGACGACGGGATCACCTGGGGTGAGCCAGTCCGCGTCAACGGCTTCCTGGGGCTTGACGAGAATGGGCAGCAGTTGGCCCCCTGGCATCAGGATGTCCAGTATGTTCCAGATTTGAAGGAGTTTGTTTGTATTTCCCAGTGCTTTGCCGGCCGAAATCCGGATGGCTCTGTCCTGCACCTGACCACATCAAAGGATGGAGTCAACTGGGAGCAGGTGGGCACCAAGCCCCTGCTGTCCCCCGGGCCAGACGGCAGTTGGGATGATTTCCAGATCTATCGCTCCAGTTTTTACTATGAGCCAGGCAGTTCCGCCGGAGATGGTACCATGCGCGTCTGGTACAGTGCCCTGCAGAAGGACACCAATAACAAGATGGTCGCGGATTCCTCCGGGAATCTGACCATTCAGGCCAAAAGTGAGGATGACCGCATCTGGAGGATCGGCTATGCGGAAAACAGTTTTGTTGAGATGATGCGCGTGCTGCTGGATGACCCCGGCTACACGACGCCCGCCCTGGTTTCCGGCAATTCCCTTATGCTGAGTGCTGAGACCACTTCCCTTCCCACAGGGGATGTCATGAAGCTGGAAACCAGTTTCGCGCCTGTGGACACCTCTGATCAGGTCGTGAAATATACCTCCAGTGATCCGGATGTGGCGACGGTGGATGAGTTTGGAACCATTACAGGCGTTTCTGTCGGTTCAGCGCGCATCATGGCGGAGACCCGGGAGGGCCTGTCCGACGACCTTGAAATCGCAGTGGTGGAGAATCCGTACACGCTGATTCCCCAGTCCAATATGACGGCAACCGCCACCAGCGTCTACGGCGGGACGACGGAGGGCCCCGCCTCCAATGTCCTCGATGGAAACGTCCGCACAATATGGCATACCAACTATGCTCCCAAAGATGAACTGCCGCAGAGTATCACCGTTTCCTTTGACCAGCCCTATACCGTCGGCCGCTTCGTCTATACCCCACGTCAAAACGGGACAAATGGCATAATTTCGGAGTATGAGCTGTACGCCATCCATCAGGACGGCAGCAAGGACCTAGTCGCCTCCGGCTCAGACTGGGCGCTCGATGCCAAGGATAAAACCGTGAGCTTTGCACCGGTAGAAGCCGTCGGCCTGGAGCTCAAGGCGATTGCCGGCGCAGGTGGGTTCGGTACTGCCGCCGAACTCAATGTGTATGCGTATGGTTCAATCGAGCCTGCGCCCGTATATGTCCCGGTGGATGACCGGGATGCTTCCCTGGTGTTTACGGGTGCATGGAATAACGACAGCAACGGAAGCTTTTATGAAGGGACGGCCCGTTATACCAACGAGATCGGCGCGTCCGTGGAGTTCACATTTGTGGGGACGGCCATTCGGTGGTATGGTCAAAATGATGTAAATTTCGGCGCTGCGGAGGTATACGTGGACGGCGTTCTGGCAGGGGAGGTAAATGTGTATGGGCCGGCGGCGGCTCAGCAGCTTCTATTTGAGGCGGACGGTCTGGCCTATGGGAAGCATACCATCCGCATCGTCTGTGTGTCTCCGGTGGTTGACTTCGACTATTTTTCGTATGTGGGAGAATAAAGCGATTCTAGCAGGCGACTTTCAACACAAAGGATTATAGAGAAGGAGGACTCGGAAATGCGTGGTAAAAAGTTCATATCACTCACGCTCAGTACGATGCTGTGTCTGCAGCTCTTGCCCACCGCTTCTTTTGCGGCGGCGCCTGCAACGGACACCGGCAACGCAGGACTGATTGCAGAAGGTGATTATGCCATTGCCGGCAATGGCGTCCGCGTCACTTATGACGCGGACGGGCAGACAATCACTCTGTACCGCACAGAGGGATCTGGGCTTATCCAGATGAGCAAGCCTTCTCCATTGGGAGGGCCAGTGATTGGAGGGCAGGAGGTTCAGGACTTCAGCCATATTTCATGTGATGTGGAGCAGAGCACCAGCGGAGTGATGGGCAGCGGTCAGAGAATGACCATTACCTCTCAGAGCATGAGCACGGGCCTAATTCGTACCTATGTGCTGGAGACCTCTGATATCGAGGAGGGTGTGGTATATACTGCAACATCCTATGAGGCAGGAGCTTCTGATGTGGAAGTGTCTTGGTTCATTGGCAGTGTGTATGAGCTTTATGGTGCGGAAGATCGTATCTGGAGCTATAACGGCGGCGGTGAGGGGCCGATGCACTACTATGATACGCTTCAAAAGATTGACCTGACCGACTCTGGCAAGTTCAGTAGGGAGAATAAACAGGATGACACGGCTGCAAGTATTCCTGTGTCAGATATTTACATTGCTGATGGAGGGATTACCGTTGGCGATGCTTCTGCAACCAGAAGGGAGGTACATACTCCGGTTCAGGAAACCAGTGATTCAGCTCAAGTTTCTATCGGGTGGCCAGGCAAAGTCATTGCCGCCGGAAGCGTGATCGAAATTGGTGAGAGCTTTGCTGTAGTCCATCCGGGTGACTATTATAACGGCTTGAGAGGTTACAAAAATGCAATGGATCACTTGGGCGTGATTATGCCTGCACCTGGGGATATTCCTGATAGCAGCTATGATCTCCGATGGGAAAGCTGGGGCTGGGGGTTTAACTGGACGATCGACTTAATAATCGGCAAATTGGATGAACTTCAGGCAGCCGGAGTCAAGCAGATCACTTTGGATGATGGTTGGTATACCAATGCAGGAGACTGGGCCTTAAATCCAGAAAAGTTTCCAAATGGAGCCTCCGATGCGTTGCGGCTGACAGATGCAATTCATGAGCATGGTATGACTGCACTCCTTTGGTGGAGACCTTGTGACGGCGGGATCGATAGTATACTCTATCAGCAACACCCTGAATATTTCGTTATGGATGCAGATGGAAGACCTGCAAGGCTTCCTACTCCTGGTGGTGGGACCAATCCCAGCTTGGGATATGCACTTTGCCCTATGGCGGATGGTGCGATTGCAAGCCAAGTTGACTTTGTAAACCGTGCAATGAATGATTGGGGGTTCGATGGCTTCAAGGGAGATTATGTGTGGAGTATGCCTGAATGCTACAATCCTGCACATAACCACGCCTCGCCAGAAGAATCCACTGAAAAGCAATCCGAGATATACCGCGTCTCTTATGAGGCTATGGTGGCCAACGACCCCAATGTGTTCAATTTGTTGTGCAACTGCGGTACGCCCCAGGACTACTATAGTTTACCATATATGACACAGATTGCTACGGCTGACCCCACTTCTGTGGATCAAACAAGGAGACGCGTGAAAGCCTACAAGGCACTGATGGGAGATTATTTCCCTGTTACAGCCGACCACAATAACATCTGGTATCCAAGTGCCGTCGGTACGGGCTCTGTTCTCATTGAAAAACGTGACCTTAGCGGTACTGCCAAGGAAGAATATGAAAAATGGCTTGGGATTGCGGATACAGTTCAGTTGCAGAAAGGCCGGTTTATTGGCGATCTTTACAGTTATGGTTTTGACCCTTACGAAACCTATGTGGTGGAGAAAGACGGGGTTATGTACTATGCCTTCTACAAAGATGGGAGCAAATATAGCCCCACTGGCTATCCAGATATTGAGTTGAAGGGGCTAGATCCAAATAAAATGTATAGGATTGTTGACTATGTCAATGATCGTGTCGTGGCAACAAACCTGATGGGTGATAACGCTGTATTCAATACACGTTTTTCCGACTATCTACTGGTTAAAGCGGTGGAAATTTCGGAACCGGATCCAGAACCTGTTGACCCTGATTATGGTTTCACCTCTGTTGATGACAGAGACGAGGCTCTTATTTACACAGGGACATGGCATGATGACAATAACGCATCTTTCAGCGAAGGGACTGCACGTTATACCAACAGTACGGATGCTTCGGTTGTATTCTCCTTTACTGGAACTTCCATTCGCTGGTATGGCCAGAGGGATACCAATTTTGGCACGGCAGAAGTTTATTTGGACGATGAACTGAAAACAACAGTTGATGCGAATGGGGCCGCAGAAGCAGGCGTATGTCTTTTTGAAGCGCTTGATCTTCCGGCTGCCGAGCATACCATTAAAATTGTGTGCAAGAGCGGAGTGATTGATATTGACCGCTTTGCATATGAAGCTGCTACCCTTGAAACCATCTATGAAAAGGTCGATGCGCTCTCGGATCGGATCACTTATGTTGGGAATTGGGAAGAGTATCACAACAGCGAGTTCTACATGGGAAACGCAATGCGCACAGACGAAGCCGGCGCTTATGCTGAACTGACTTTCCGTGGTACAGCCGTACGCCTGTATGCAGAGATGAGCTTCAATTTTGGCACTGCAGATGTCTATTTAGACGGAGAGTTAGTGGAAAACATAATCCTATACGGCCAGGAAGCAACTGGGCAGCTAATGTTTGAGCGTACGGGACTGGAGGAAGGAGAACATACCATTCGCCTTGTACAAAACGCCTGGAACATCAATTTGGACTATATTTCTTATCTACCAGAGCAAGATCAACCAACGCCGCCGGAGACGACGGTTACTGTTGATGCAATGGACGCCCAACTGGTGTATACAGGCGTATGGAATGATGACTATCATGACGTCTTTCAGGAAGGAACCGCCCGTTATGCCAGTAGTGCCGGCGCCTCGGTCGAGTTCGAATTTACTGGAAGCGAAATCCGTTGGTATGGACAAAATGATTCCAACTTCGGTGTTGCCAGCGTTTATATCGATAATGAGTTTGTGCAGCAGGTAAATGTTAACGGAGCTGCGGCTGTGGGAAAGCTTTTGTTTCAAAAGACTGATCTACCAGCCGGTTCGCACACGATCCGCATTGTGTGCGATACTCCGGTTATTGATTTGGACTATTTGACTTATACCACTAACGCATAATGTTTCATTCCAAATAAAATAGGAGGTTACTCATTTGGATAAAATTACATTTCTTGGCGCAGGCAGTACCGTCTTTGCAAAAAATGTTTTAGGCGACTGCATTACGACGGATGCTATGCGCGAGTTTGAGTATGCGCTCTATGACATTGACCATCAGCGGTTGGAAGAGTCCTATATGATGCTTTCTAATATTAACCGGAACTCTAACGACGGAAAGGCTAAGGTCGTCAAATATGCAGACCGGCTGGATGCTTTACGTGGAGCAAAATACGTCATTAACTGCATTCAAGTGGGAGGATATGACCCCTGTACGATTACAGACTTTGAAATTCCCAAAAAATATGGACTGCGCCAGACGATCGGAGATACGCACGGCATCGGTGGAATGTTCCGGGCACTGCGCACCATCCCTGTAATGTTGGACTTTGCGAAAGACATGGAGAAGGTCTGTCCTGATGCACTCTTCATCAATTATACAAACCCCATGTCCATGCTATGCTTGGCGATGTTCCGAGCCAGTTCTGTCAATACAGTTGGTCTGTGCCACTCCCACCAGGCCTGTGTACCTGAACTCCTCGCCGAGCTTGGCATGCCCTGGGACGGCGTTTCTTACAAGATTTCGGGCATCAACCACATGGCCTGGCTATTAGAGATTAGCCGCAACGGCGAGGATCTCTATCCCATCATCCGCAAGCGTGCCCAGGAGGGACCAATTTACGCCCCCACGCTTGCATTGCGTGAGTTACATCCTGAGTATGCGGACAGAATTCCGTCAGTGGCCGAGCAGTTTACTCCTGATAATCATCATGATATGGTTCGCTTCGAAATCATGAAGCAGTTCGGCTACTTCGTCACAGAATCCAGCGAGCACAGCAGCGAATATTACCCCTGGTTCATCAAAAAGGACCATCCTGAGCTTATCGACCGCTTTCACATCCCGCTGGATGAGTACCCCCGCCGTTGCCGCGATCAGATTGCGCGGTGGAAGCAGCAGGCCGAGCATCTGGTCCACAATGAGAACCTGACCCACACAAGGAGCAGCGAGTACGCCGCCGGCATCATCGAGGCACTGGAGACCGGCAGAACCTTTGGATTTGCTGGTAACGTTCTCAATACTGGGCTTATTGACAACCTGCCCTTCGATGCCTGTGTGGAAGTCTCCTGTATGGTAAACGAGGGTCATCTCTCCCCCTGCCACATGGGGCCGCTTCCCAATCAGCTCGCCGCGCTGAATCGGCGGCAGATCGAGGTGCACCAGCTCACCGTAGATGCCGCTCTCACCAGGAAGAAGGAGTACATCTATCAGGCCGCCATGCTGGACCCCCATGCCGGGAGCGAACTGACCATCGATGAGATCCGCAGCCTTGTGGACGACCTCATACAGGCCCACGGCGACTGGTTGCCGGAGTATCATTAAATAAATGCAAGAGCCACAGGGACCCATGCCAAGGTTATTCGCGCTTGCCCCGCAACTCGTTGAGGAAGAAACAAGGAGGGAAATTTTGTGTCTACCGAAGTCGTTAAGGAAGCTAAATTAGAGGAAGAACCAAGGCAATGTACCAAGAAGGAAAAGCTCGGCCACGCAATTGGTGTACTCGGGCATGATTCTATGTATACCTTGTGGTCTACCTGGACTACTCCGTTTTTAACGGATATTCTAAAGCTGCCCGCCGGCTTCCTAGCGTTCCTTTTTGGTGGGGCTCGATTCTTTGACGCCTTTACCGATATCTCTATGGGTATCATTGCAGACCGTACTAGGAGTAAGTGGGGCCGGTTTCGCCCGTGGCTTCTCCGCTCAGGTCCTCTTATGGGGATCTGTTTAGCACTCTCTTTCTTTAAGCCCGATATCGGCACCATCGGACTGTGCATTTTTGCAGGTATTATGTATATCATCACAGGCAGTATTGTGTTTACCTCCGTGGATATACCATTCTGGAGCTTGCCTGCGGCCATGACCAGCAATACGAAAGAGCGCTCGGAAATCGTTGGCTTCACTACCACTGCGTCCAATACCATTACTGGAATTATTGGATTAGTGATGCCAATGGCACTGGCCTTCTTTGGCGAATTTAACTGGTATGTTTACTTTTTCCTTGCACTTGCTGTTGCCGTCTGGGGTGTGACCATGTACCTGATTTCCTTCAAGTTGGTACGGGAGCATGTGGTACCAGACGACAGTGAGAAGTTTGAGCTCAAACTGGCACTAAAAAATATTTTTCAAAACAAGCCCTTGCTCCTGATCCAAATCTCAAATATCTTTTGCCTGCTAGGTATGATGCTGAAAGGCTATCTCAATTATTATTATTGTGTATATAACTGGGGCAGCCTGGGTTATATGACTGTGCTGAACTTAATTAATCTGGTTGGTATGGTTGTAGGCGCATTGATCTTCACCTTTCTCTCTCAGCATATTGGGAAAAAGAATTGCATGTTTCTCTTTGCCGGACTCATGACAATATCCAGCCTCGTTCTCTACTTTGCCGGGTATCATAACGCTATTGTACTTTTTGCCACATCTTCTGTCTCAACTGTATGCGTTGGAGCTGTCATGGTCTGTGTCAACGCGATGATGATGGATACAATTGAGTATGGCGAATGGAAAACCGGCCAGCGCAATGAAGCTATGATTACCTCTACCCGTTGCTTCGTGACCAAGTGTGTCATGGCAGTCGCAGGTATCGCTGTTGCCGCTGTAATCGGTCTGACTGGCTACATTCCCCAAGAGACCGTACAGCCGGTGAACGTATTAAATTCTTTCCACTTTGTATATACGCTAGTCAGTGCTGGAATTATAATCCTTGCAGTTGTCCCCATGCTGTTCTATAAGCTGACCGAGAAGCGCCACGCTGAGATCATGGAGGAGTTGGCCGCCCGCAAAGCCAGCAAGACCCAATGAAGAAGTTCTTGAATTTTATCGTCTGAAAACAGAACGTGCCAATGGGGCACCCGGCGGCTATCGCCGGGTGCCCTCTGTGCAAAAGGAAAGGGGAAGCTATGACCAATCTACAAATTCAAAATCCGATTTCTGAACTCTTGCAAAAGCGCGGACAGAACCGTGAAATGGGCCTCTATTCCTGCTGCAGTGCCAACGAGTATGTAATTCGGGCGGCCCTTCGCCGGGCCAAGGACCGTGATACGGTGGTGCTGGTAGAGGCGACTGCAAATCAAGTGAACCAGAACGGCGGCTATACCGGTATGACCCCGGTAGCGTTCCGGGCGTTTCTGAACCGTTTAGCTGAAGAGGAAAATTTCCCGATTGACAAACTGTTCTGCGGCGGCGACCACCTGGGTCCGCTGACCTGGACCCATCTTCCCGAGGCTGAGGCAATGAAAAACGCAGGCGAACTGATCCGCTCCTATGTACTGGCTGGCTTTTCCAAAATACATATTGATACCAGCATGTGCCTGGCGGACGACGCTCCCAATGAGCGGTTATCGGATGTTGTGATCGCCCACCGCGGCGCCCAACTCTGCTGTATCGCCGAGGAAGCTTTTGCCCAATACAGTGCGTGGCACCCGGAAGCCCCTGCGCCGGTCTATATCATCGGCAGTGAGGTGCCCATCCCAGGCGGCGCCCAGGAAAATGAGGACAGCGTAACCGTAACCGCGCCGGAGGACTGCGAAGCCACGCTGTCCACGTTCCGGGCGGCGTTCTGCTCCAATCATTTGGAGGCGGCATGGGAGCGTGTGGTTGCCATTGTGGTGCAGCCCGGGGTGGAATTTGCCGACGAAAGCGTGATCGAATATGACCGGACGGCCGCCCACAGCCTGACGGAGCATTTAAAGCGGCACCCCAACCTGGTCTTTGAAGGACATTCCACGGATTATCAGCCGCGGCAATGCCTTCGAAAGATGGTAGAGGACGGGATCGCCATTCTCAAGGTCGGACCAGCTCTGACCTTCGCCCTCCGGGAAGGACTGTTTGCCCTGGAGCAGATCGAACGGGAATTGTATGGGATGATGGATTTCCCGTGTTCCCATTTTCGTGAGATCCTGGAGCAAGTCATGCTGGAGGACCAGGGCCAGTGGGCCAAATATTATCATGGCTCTATGCCGGAGAAGCGGTACGCCCGGGCCTTCAGCTACTCAGACCGGGCCCGGTATTACCTGACCAACAGCAAGGTGCAGGGTGCGCTCCGCCTCCTGCTGGATAATTTGAACACAGCAGGCATCCCAATGGCCCTGATCAGCCAGTATATGCCAGTCCAATACGCCAGAGTCCATGTGGGTATATTGCCTCCCAAGGCTGAAGACCTCCTGATGGACCGTGTGGGGGACTGCATCGACGACTATCTCTATGCGGTACTCAGGGACTGAAGCAAATCTGGAGAAAGCAAAGCCTTGAATACGGAAAGGGTGGAAATATTATATGGCACTGGTAAACAGCAGAGGACTTTTGAGGGATGCCCGTGCAAACGGTTATGCGGTAGGCGCGTTCAATGTAGAAAATATGGAGATGATGCAGGCTGTCATCGCGGCGGCGGAGGCCGAGCACGCGCCGGTCATACTTCAGACGACGCCATCCACATTAAAATACGCGGAGCCAGCAGTCTTCGCGGCCATGGCCCGTGCTATGGCCGGCAAGGCGTCTGTGCCAGTGGCTATGCACCTGGATCACGGAGACCGGTTTGGACTATGTCAGCAGGCCGCGTCAGACGGTTATACCTCCCTGATGATCGACGGCTCTAAACTGCCGCTGGACGAAAATATCGCCCTGGCCCGCAGAGTGGTGGAGATGGCAAGCGGGATGTCTTCCCGGCCTTGTGTGGAAGCGGAGCTGGGGAAACTGGGCGGTAAGGAGGATGATCTGGAGGTCAAGCCAGGTGAGGATCTTTACACAGATCCAGGCGAGGCGGCCCGTTTCGTCCGGGAAACGGGAATCGACTCTTTAGCCGTAGCCATTGGGACCGCACATGGTTTCTACAAGGGCAAGCCCAGGCTGGCCTTTGAGCGGCTGACTCAGATCCGGGAAGCGGTAGATATCCCCCTGGTGCTCCATGGCTCCTCCGGTGTCCCGGACGAAGATGTGCAGCGTGCGGTATCCATGGGTGTGTGTAAGGTCAACTTCGCCACGGAGCTTCGGGCCGCCTATACCCAGGCGGTACGGGACTGTCTGGCTCATGACGCCGCGCTCTACGATCCCAAGAAATATGGGGGCCCCGCGCGGGAGGCCGTCATCTCTCTAGTGCGGCATCGTATAAAAATTTGCGCTGGTAAAGTCGGCTTGATTGCTCCCTTGTAAGTATATATGACCTTTCTTTTCTAATGCATATCGTATTCTTTGGGTGGTAAAGGTATTTCAATCTGCCGCCTGTATCATGCAAAACGAACAGAGCCCGCATAGCTTTTCTAAATTGCGGAAAGCTAAACACAACCAATCGGAAGGGGTGATATGCTTGTTCAAGCACGAAAAACAACTGTTTCATCCAGTAGAAGTGGAGCAGCCCAATCCTCAGTATGCCGCACTATTGCAGGAGCAGCTCGGCGGCGGCAACGGCGAGCTAAAAGCTGCCATGCAATATATGTCCCAGAGTTTCCGCATCAGAAACCCCAAGATCAAGGATCTGTTTATGGATATCGCGGCGGAGGAGCTGAGCCACATGGAAATGGTAGCTCAGACCATCAATCTGCTCAACGGTCATGACGTGGAGGCAGACAAGGTCCAGGCAGGCGAGATCGAAACACATGTTCTGCTTGGTTTGAATCCCGGTCTCATCAATGCCTCCGGCTATTCCTGGACGGCAGACTATGTCACTGTCACTGGAGATCTCTGCGCGGATCTGCTGAGCAATATTGCCTCCGAGCAGCGGGCCAAGGTAGTATACGAATACCTCTACCGCCAGATTGAGGACAAAAAGGTACGGGAAACCATCGACTTCCTGCTCAACCGTGAGGAGGCGCACAACCAAATGTTCCGGGATGCCTTTAATGAGGTGCAGGACAGCGGCTCCAATCAGGACTTCGGTACGACTAAGGCGGCAAAGATGTATTTCTCCCTGTCCAACCCCGGCCCCAATGCATTTGCGGGAAATGAAGTATCCGCGCCCAAGTTTGCAAAATAAAAAGCGGCAGGGGCTGTGTGGTCAAGAGTTCTTCTGCTTTATAAACCATCCTTTCCCTCAAGCCTTTGCTCCGCAGGGTCCTAATGGGTGCATTTTTATCATAGGCCAAAACAAGAGCCGACTTGTCAAACAAGTCGGCTCTCGTTTTATATCCTGCGCCCGTTTGTCATTCCGCCTCCCGCAGGCGCTCCACCACGGTGTGCCGGGCGATGGAGCGGTAGGTCAGCAGGGGGATCACCAACCCCAGGACCACGAAGATGGGGAAAATAAGCAGGATGGGCGCCAGGGTGAAACGGTAGGTGAAGAACCAGAACAGGCTGTTCACGGCGGTACCCAGCAGCGGCCCCATGACCACGGTGAGGAGCAGGGAGGTCAGCACGGCCGCCAGGGTGTAGAGGAGGCCCTCCAGCACCAGCATCTTCTTGAGCTGCCCGCCGGTCATACCGATGGACTGGAGCACGGCGAACTCCCGCCTGCGGGTGATGATGCCGGTGAGCACGGCGTTGAAGAAGTTGAGCACGCCCACCAGGCCCACGATGAAGCTCAGCGCCCCGCCCAGCATCAGGAACATCCCCCGGAAGCCCTCAAACTCTGCGGCGTAGGTGGCCTTGCTCTCGTAATCGAGCTGGGGGTTGACGTTCTCCGTGTAGTCCCGGAGAAAGCCCTCCATATCCGCCGTCGCGCCGTCGTCCACGTCAAAGGCGTAGTACATGATATCCGCCGTGCCGGTGTCCTGGAGGAAGGTCTGGTCGTTGAGGATAAACTCGTCGGCCCCGTAATAGCGGTAGCTCAGGGCGGTGGGGACGCTGACCAAGGCTGCCACCTCATACTCGAGGTCCCGGTACTTCACCGCCCGGGCGGCAAAGGGCGCGCCCTCCGGAATGTCCTCCTCTCCGCCGTACACCTCGCCGGTGTTGGGGTTGTAGTACTCGTACTCCTCCACGTGCCGCAGTGTAATTTTATCCCCAAGGCGGGCCCAGTGGCTGTCCATCTGCGGATTGCCGTAGTCGTCCTCGGAGTACACGGCAGCCACGTACCGCCCGCCCGGTTCGTAGAGCTTGGAAATATCCCCCTCCAGCACGGTCAGGCGGTCCAGGGCAAACCGCTCCATACCGTAGAGCTGGGCCCGATCGGCCAGCAGGCCGTCCTCCGTGCGGTCCATGCCGGACACCATCTGATCCAGGGTTTCCGCGTCGTTCCACCGGCCCCACACCGAGCGGTAGTACTCCTCGGTGATGAACTCCTCCACCGGGGAGGTGCAGCCATAGGTACGGCCGCCGGCCGTGATGCCGCCCCGGGCCTCCACCTCTTCCACCACGTCTTCCGGCAGGGCCATGTCCGGGTTGAATACCTCCCCGCCGGTCTGGAAGTGTCCGGCATCGGCCAGGATGAAGTCGCTGGCCGTAAAGGCGGCGATATACTTATCCATGTCGAAGCCCTTGGCGAAGGTGACCGTCATGGTGAGCAGCACTACCGCCAGGCACAGAGAGAGCACGGTAACCACCGTCTTGCCCCGGTTCCGGCCCAGGTTGGCCCAGGCCATGGAGAGCAGGGAGACCCCCTTCCCCGCCCGCTTTCCGGCCTTCCTGCGGGTTTTGCTCCCTTCGGTGTAGCGCACCGCCTCAACAGGGGACACCTTTGCCGCCATCCGGCCCGGCTTTCGGCAGGACAGGAGCACCGTCACCAGGGCGAACAGGGCGGAGGCCGCAAAGAGGACGGGGTTGACGGACACAACATTGGTCACGCCGTTCAGCCGGCCGATCACCGCCGGGGTGAGCCCCGCCCCCACCAGCCAGCCCAGCAGCAGCCCCACCGGGATCCCCGCCAGGGAGAGGGCCAGTGCCTGGTAGCGGATGATGCGCTTGAGCTGGCGGCCGGTGGTGCCGATGGTCTTGAGCAGGCCGTAGAAGCGGATGTCGTTGGTGACGGAGATCTGGAACACGTTGTAGATGATCAGATAGCCGGTAAAGAGGATGAGCAGCAGCACGGCGGCAATGGCGGCCACCACCTGGACGTCCAATCCGCTGGCGAGCTGGGCGCCGGTGTAGCCCCAGTTGACGCCGGAGCGGACATAGCCCTCCCCGGTGGCGTCCTCGCTCTGGAACCCATGGCCGGCCAGAATCTGCTCCATATCCCGCTCGATATGGGCCGAGCCGCTCTTGAGCATCACGTCCAGATTCCAGGCGCCGGTCATGCCGTCCTCCGGGGCGTTGGGGTTCACCCCCGCCTCGTCCAGCAGGGCGTCCACCCGGCTCTCCGGGAGGAGCACGTGGTTGGCTACGATGGCCTCGTCGTACTCCCACCAGCCGGAGAGGGTGAAGGTCTGAGTGGTCTCATGCCCGTCCACATCAAAGGTGAGGGTGAACCGGACCCCCAGCTCCGGCTCCACGCCCAGCAGCTCCAGCACGTGGGTGTCGGTGGCCGCCTCGTCGGTACCCTCCTGGGGCAGGCGGCCCTCCACCGGGTCGCAGTACATCCAGTGGGCGTCGTTGGCGTCGGCGTAGCTCACCTCCACGTGGGCTTTGTTGAAAGGGGCCTGAGTCGGCATACCCACGAACCGCCGCAGGCCGGCCTGCCCGATCAGGGGGTCGTCCTTCAGCGCCTCATACTGCGCTTCGGTCAGGTATTTGAAGCCGCCGTGGGAGTAGCCGCCCACCTGCCGGAAGTTGTTCTGCTGGAATCCATCGTTGATGGACAGGGCGATGGTGAACAGGGAGGTAAAGAGCACCGTGGTCAGCGCAATGGCCAGCACCGCGATGAGGTTGCGGGTGCGGCTGGCCCGCAGGCTCCGCCGGGCCAGGGTGCGCACACACTTGCGGTTGGAGACGTTCATACCCTCGCCCCCTTACCGCGTGACGATGCGCCCGTCCTCGATGCGGACGATGCGGTCGGCCATCTGGGCGATCTCCTCGTTGTGGGTGATCATCACCATGGTCTGGGCGAACTTCTGCCCGGTGACCTTCATCAGTCCCAGCACATCCTGGCTGGTGCGGGAGTCCAGGTTGCCGGTGGGCTCGTCGGCCAGGAGGATGGCGGGCTTGGCGGCCAGGGCCCGTGCGATGGCCACCCGCTGCTGCTGGCCGCCGGAGAGCTGCCCGGGCAGGCTGTCCAGCTTCTTCTCCAGCCCCAGGACGGCGATCACCTCCCTGACGTAGCCCTCGTCCACCGCGCCGCCGTCCAGTTGAATGGGGAGGACGATGTTCTCATATACGCTGAGCACCGGCACCAGATTATAGGCCTGGAACACGAAGCCGATCTTCCGCCGCCGGAAGATGGTCAGCTCCTCGTCCTTCAGGGTGGACAGCTCCCGGCCGTCCACCGTCACCGTGCCGGAGGTGGGCCGGTCCAGCCCGCCCAGCATGTGCAGCAGGGTGGACTTGCCCGACCCCGACGTGCCGATGATGGCCACGAACTCGCCGTTCTCCACGCTCAGCTCCACCCCGTCCAGGGCTTTCACCAGTGTATCCCCCGCGCCATAATATTTCTTCAGTTCCCTGGTCTGCAAAATCGCCATTTGGAATCTCCTCCTGTGGAAAAAATGGGTACTGCCTTCTGACAGTACCCATTGTAGTAGATCAATCTTTCCACACTCTTTCTCAAATCTTACAGTTTGGAAAGATCCGCCCTATTCCCGCGGGAGATAGAGGGAAAAGGTGGTTCCCTGGCCGGGACGGGAGGCCACCTTGACATAGCCCCCCTGCCGCCGCAGGATCTCCCGGACCAGGTAGAGGCCGATGCCCACCCCCTCCTCCGCCCGCACAGCGCCGCCCCGGTAGAAGCGGCCGAAGATCCGCCCCTGCTCCTCCTCCGGGATGCCGATGCCGGTGTCGGTCACATCCACCCGGCAGAACTGCCCTAGGGGGACGGCGGAGAGGGTTACCCGTCCCCCCGCCGGGGTGTACTTCACCGCGTTGTCCACCACATTAAAGAGGGCCTCCGCCGTCCACTTCCGGTCAAAGCGGGCGGCCGCCCCACATGGCTCCGCCGCCAGGGTGAGCCCCTTGGCCTCCGCCTGGGGACGGGCCTGGGCCAGCGCCCCCTCCAGCAGCGGCCCCACCGGCTGGGGCTCCGGCGCGGTGGTAATGATCCCCGTCTCCAGCCGGGATGCTTTCACCAGGGCCTGGATCAGAAAGGACAGCTTCTCCGCCTGCCGGGACAGGGTGGCCGCCTGGGCGGCCTGCTCCGGGGACAGCTCCCCCTCCGCCAGCAGGGAGGCGTACAGCAGGATGTTGGCGATGGGGGTCTTGGTCTGGTGGGAGATGTCGGAGATCAGGGTCTGTATAGCGGCCCGCTTCCCCTCCAGCTCCCGGGCCGAGGCGGCGCTGCCGTTGAGAAACCGGGCCAGCCGCCCCTCCAGGGCGGAGAGGCGGGACTCGTCAAAGCGGCTCTCCCGAAAGCTGCCGTCCACCGCATCGGCGAGCATCCGGTCCAGCCGGGCCAGCAGCCGCCGGGTGTAGAGCCACTGGACCAGCCCGAAGCCCGCCCCCAGCGCCGCCAGGGCCAGGGCCCCGCACACCGCCGGGGTCACCGTTTTTCCTCCCAGGTGTAGCCCAGGCCGTACACCGTCTTGATGGGGGCGTCCGTCAGCTTGTCCCGCAGCCGTTTCACCGCCACCGACAGGGCGTTGGCGTCCACAAACTCGCCCCCGTCCCACACCCGGTCCAGGAGCTGCTCCCGGGTCAGGGTCTGCCCCCGGTGCTCCACCAGCAGGCGCAGCAGCCGCTGCTCCGTCTTGGACAGCTCCACCTCCGTCCCGTTCCGCATAAAGCGCAGGCGCTCAAAGTCGAAGGAGAAGGGCCCCAGCTCCAGCGTGGCCGCCGGGGCGCTCCCCCGCCGCAGCAGGCGGTTCACCCGGGCCCGCAGCACCGCCAGGGAGAAGGGCTTGGTCACGTAGTCGTCCGCCCCCAGCTCCAGGCCCGCCACCTGGTCACTCTCCAGGTCGTTGGCGGTGAGAATCAGCACCGGCACCCCGCTGGTTCGCCGCAGCGCAGTGAGAAAATCCAGTCCATTTCCGTCGGGCAGGTTGAGATCCAGCAGCACCAGCGCGTATTCCCCTTCGCTCAGGGCCGCCCAGCCCTGGGCCAGGGTGGCCGCCACCCTGATTTCCCGGCCCTCCCCGGCCAGCGCCAGGGCGGTCCCCCGCCCCAGCGCCTGATCATCTTCTATCAGCAGAATCCGCTCCATGCTCCGCCCTCCCCTGTTTCGCGCCTCTTATCATAACACACTCCGGTCCCTCCGGCAACCGCCGCCTTGTCCGCATAGTGCCGCCCGTTCCGCCATATCCTAGCGTTGTTCCCTTTGAACAGGAGACCGAATATAATTTTAAAAATTATATTTAAAGTTTCTATTGATTATATTGTGCGGCATGTGTTATACTAAAGGTAAGGAAAGGTGATCCATATGAATCAGGAAAACGCACTCCCCCGCCGCAAGGCCATGCTCTATTATCCTTCCCAGGCAAAGCCGCGCCCGGCCAGGCTGCGGGAAAAGGACCGGGACCCTTATGACGGGCTGCGTCCCTGGTCCGCCATTACCCACGGCATTGGGGCCGCCCTGGCCCTGCTGGGCACCGTGCTGCTCCTGCTGCGCTGCGCCGCCCTCTCCCTCAGCCCCTGGCACGTGGTTTCCTTCCTTATCTATGGTGTGAGCATGGTGGGTCTATATACGGCCAGCACTCTCTATCACTGCCGCAACGTCAGCGTCAAGGGCCGCATCGCCCTGCGCAAGTACGACCACGCCTCTATCTACTTCCTCATCGCCGGTACCTATACCCCTATCTGCCTGGTGGTGCTCCGCACCGACGGTGCCTGGGGCTGGGCCCTGTTCGGTGTCATCTGGGCCTTGGCCCTGGCCGGGCTGGTGCTCACCCTGGCCTGGATCACCGCCCCCCGCTGGCTCACCGCCGGCATCTATATCTTCATGGGCTGGCTGGCTGTGGTGGCCCTCGTCCCCCTGCTGCGCCTGCTCCCCCCTGCCGGCTTTTTCTGGGTGCTGGGCGGCGGCATTCTCTACACCGTGGGCGGCGTGCTCTACGCCGTCAAGTGGCCTGGCCGCGATAATCCCCGCTTTGGCTGTCACGAGATTTTTCACCTGTTCATCCTTATGGGCTCGGTGTTTCACTTCATGCTCATGTACCGGGTGGTCGCGTTTCTCTGAGCACAAGTAAAGGAGCTTCCGCCATACAGCGGAAGCTCCTTTTTGCGCGGTCATTCCTCTGCTGGAGGCTCCGGCACTTCGGGCAGCGGGCCCATGGTACCCACACAGCGGTTGATCGGGGTCCCCAGGTTGTGGAACTTCTCCTCGTAGTCGGTCATTACACCGTGGATGCCGTCGGCGTGCAGGTCGCGGGTGACCTCAGACACCCCAAAGCCCACCCTGGGGAACTGGAACAGGGACCACTCGAATAGATCCCGGTTGTCTGTCTTGAAGTGGATCTCCCCCGCCTCGGCCAGCACCTGCCGGTAACGCAGCAGGAAGTCCGGGTGGGTCAGCCGCCGCTTGGCGTGGCGGTTGCTGGGCCAGGGATCGCAGAAGTTGATGTAGATGCGGTCTACCTCACCCGGAGCAAAGAACAGCGGAAGCTGCGCCACGTCCCCATCCACAAAAAAGACGTTGTGCAGTTCCTGGGCGCAGACCCGCTCCATGGCGATCACCATGGCGTCCGGCACCCGTTCCACCGCAATATAGAGCGCCTGTGGATTCTGCGCCGCAGTCTCCGCCGTAAAGCGGCCCTTGCCGCAGCCCAGCTCCAGAAAGACCTCCTTCGCCTCGGGCATCAGCTCCCGCCACTTTCCCTTCCGCTCCTCCGGGTCGGAAATCAGCACCCGGGTACAGCGTTCCATCCGCACTCCCAGGTTCGGTTTTTTTCTCATTCGCATAGCCTATCTCACCTCGTATGGGCTATCATATCATATCAAAATGCCCTCTTGCAATCCTTCTGTCTATATATTATAATAGAAAAGCTGACTGAGCAACAAAGTGGAACACTCCAACAAAATATCCGGGTGTAGCGCAGTTGGTAGCGCACGTGATTTGGATGCACCGTCCTAGCTATCCACGATGGCAACAGCCGAAGCCAGGAAAGCCTTGAAACGCGGGCGTTTGCTGGATTTCGCCGGGTCACGAAATTGGGTCGAAAAACGGCTTTGACCACAGCATTGCCCACAGACACGAAAAACTTGCTTTTCCCTTCTCTGCATGGTATCATGCAAAAAAATTAAATATCCGGGTGTAGCCTATCGGTCAGGCACTTGCTTTGGGAGGATAGACGACCTATCCATTCCCCTAAAAGCGAGATCCCGGAAGTCCTTGGGACAGTAGCCTGCGGCGGAAATTCCCTGGATGAAAAACTCCCGCAAAACCGGGCTTGACCACAGCGCCGCCCACAGACACGGGAAACTTGCTTTTTCCTTCCTCGCGTGGTATCATGCAAAAAAACTGAATATCCGGGTGTAGCGCAGTTGGTAGCGCACGTGATTTGGGTTCACGGGGCCGAGCGTTCGAATCGCTCCACTCGGACCAAGAAGCCCTCTGGAGTGAAAACTCCAGAGGGCTTTTGCATTGTCAACGGCCATGCAATTTTTGAGATTATTTCAGCCCTATCTTGCATCGTGTTTAATCGGCCATAAAACGGAAAGCCAACTTGATGCTGGGTCGATAGGTTCATCTCTCTTTTTCAGATTGTAACACAAATATGTCCATAATCCCATTGGTAGAACTTTCTATCTATTATTTTGCATTTTCTATCAAATATGGTATAATACAATAAATTCATTTGACGAGGAGGGCTTTCCTGTGACCGACTACCCTTATATGCTATCTAACAATAAAATTTTACCTATTATTCAAAGTTTGCAGTCTGCAGCAAAGCCCAATAAGTTTACAACTGAATTTCTCAAAAACATGGGATTTAATAGTTCAAATGACAGAGCAATATTAAATTTGTTTAAGCGGCTGGGCTTTTTAACAGCAGATGGAGTCCCTACCGGATATTACGATCAGTTGCGTGATAAGGTGTTATATAAGAAAGTTCTTGCATCTCGCATCAAAGAATTATATTCTGAGTTATTTACCATCAATACCGAGATTTATAAAGAAACAGAAGCTAACATAAAAGGTGCTATTTCCAGGGTAACAGGAGGAGATGAAAAGTCGGTTTCTCGATGCTACAATACATTTAAAACATTATGTGGAATTGCGGACTTCGAACCGTTAAATGTCGTTGAGCAGGGGACACAGACAGAAGAGCAAGATGAGCATACAGAAGTGCCGTCCCAGCCCCATCAAGTGGTGCAACCGCAGTCTAATTTGGGCTTTCACTATAATATCCAAATCCATTTGCCCGCTACTACCGATATATCAGTTTATAATGCCATTTTTAAGAGTTTGAAAGACAATCTGCTGATTTGAATGGTAATAGATATGAGTGAACAACGATTAAGAGAGTTTGTTTTTAATGCACTCCTCGCTCAAGATTCTTTCCGGGCTTTAGAGAATGAGGGAATTAATATATTGAACGCAGACGATTATGCTACAATTAGTCGTGTAGTTGAGGCTGATTTTAGTCCTCGTATCTGGCATGATGCTCTAAAGATGTCCTCTGTCTACACCGCAATATATTGTATCGAGAACACAATCCGAAATTTTATCGTTGAAAGAATGTCAGAGCGATATGGAATTTCATGGTGGGATGATAAAGTGCCGCAAAAAATAAAAACTGCGGTCGCTTCATTAAAAAAGCAGGAAGAGAAAAATAAATACCATTCGAATCGCTCTTCCAATGAAATAGGATATACTATGCTCGGAAATTTGGGACAAATTATTATTGCTAATTGGGATGATTTTTCAGATATAGTCCCTAACCAAGCATGGCTCATGTCTCGCATGGACGATTTAGAGATGTCTCGTAATATAATTATGCATACAGGAGTTCTTCCTGCGGATGAAATTGACCGGATTGAAAGTATTGTCAGAGATTTGTTGAGGCAGATTGGATAATATCCTGAACTATTAATTACTGATTACTCGAAACTGTTTTATATTTCTAATTTCGTAGGAACCTATAGTTACACTTGAACCAAAAGCCCTCTGATGTGAACTCCAGAGGGCTTTTGACTTGTTATCTGCAACGCAATTCTTCCGCTTATATTAGGCCAATCTCCATCCGAATTTCCTCATAATATCGTTTCACCGTGTTTTTATCTACCTGCACCGCCTTAGCGATGGCGCTCTTGCTGATGACCTCCGGGTGCTCCCGCATATAGGCGGCGATGGCTTTCTTCTTCTCACTGATCCCGTCCGGGATGGCATTCAGGTTTCCGCTTTCCTTGATAGCCTTGATCTCCGCCTTCATCTGCTCGATCAGCCCAGGCAGGAGTGCCTCACACTCCTCCCGCGTTTTGGCGTACACATTGCGGGAGTGTTTCTTGCCATCCGGCCACATGGGGGAGTAGCGGCCCTCCCAGCAGTTCTCGCTGATCTGGGTGATACACCCGGTGCCGGGCTTCCGTTTCCTTCCTGCATAGGGCTGGAATGTGGTCATGGTCCGTTTCTCTTGCGGCTCCGCAGGTGATTCCTGCGGAGCCGCTTTTCCGATCCTCTGGTCAATCTTTGCCGCCGCCTCGGACCGCATGGGATCGGTGATGTGGGTGTAGATGTCCAGTGTAGTAGCCGCCGAAACATGGCCCAGCATGGCGGAGAGGGTCTTCACATCCATCCCGTTTCCCAGAGCGACGGTGGCAAAGGTATGCCGCAAATCATGGAAACGAATTTGCTTACATTGGGCGTGTTCCAGAATAAGGTGCAGCCGTGTTCTGATGTAGGCCGGGTCCAGCGGTGAGTCCTCCTTGACCGGCGAGGGGAACATCCACCGGGAGTTTACGCCCTCTTTGTACTCTTTCAGAATGTTCAGAAGCGGCGGAGGCAGGCTGACCGTGCGGATGGAGGATTTCGTTTTGGGCTGGGAAATCAGGAGCCCGTCCTCCTTTGTCCGGTAGACCTGCTTGGTGACTTGTAGTTCTCCCGTTTCCAGATTCAGGTCATCCCACTGGAGGGCCAGCAGTTCTCCCCGGCGCAGGCCGGTGGTCAGCTCCAGCAGGAACAGCTCGAAGTATCCCCTCCGCCTTGGCCTGGATCAGGAACCGCTGGATCTCCTCACGGGTCAGCACCTGCATCTCTCGGGCCTTCTTGGGCGGTAGCTTGCAGCCGACGGCGGGGTTCACGCGGATCAGGCCATCCTGTACCGCCTTTTCCAGTGCGGATCGGCAGTTCATGTGGCAGGCCCGCACCATGCGGTCAGACAGCCCCTTGCCGTAGTGTTCTGTGTGGAGGAGCCGCCCGCTCTTTTTCAGTCGAGCGTAGAACTGCTGCAGGTCGTTCTGTGTCAGATGATCCAGAGGGATGCTGCCCAGTTCCGGAATGATATGCTGATAGATCCTGCCCTCATAGCCAGAACGGGTGGTAGGCCGAAGTTTCGGTTTGGAGTAGTTCTGATACCAGAAGTCCATCCACTCCCTGAAGGGCATATCAGGCTTGACCTTGTCTGACTTGGGCGGAGCGTACTGCTCCTGCAGTCGCTTCAGCTTCTCCACGCATTCGCTCTTTGTCTTGGCCAAGACATTCTTGGTTTTGGGGCGGTTCTTTTCATCGTAACCGATGACCACCCGGCCCTCCCAGCGGCCATCTTTTCTCAGGCGGACGGTTCCCTCGCCGTTCTTTCGCTTCCTTGCCACGGTTTCCACTCCTCTCCCAACAGTTTTGTCATAAAGTCGCCTACAATATTCGCCGCCTGTTTCTGCATTTCCCCGGTCACATGGGTGTAGGTGTCCAGGGTAAAGCTGGCGTTGGTGTGCCCCAGGATACCCGAGAGGGTCTTGGCGTCCACGCCTCCGGCTAGGGCGTGGGTGGCGAAGGTATGCCTTAAATCGTGGAACCTGATACTGGGCAGTCTGGCGTTTTTCAGGATCGTCTTCATCCGGTTATAGGCATAGCCGGGATTGACCGGCTCCTCTGGATGCAGGGGATTTGGAAATATCCAATCACTAATGGCGGTTTCCTTCCGCTCCCGAAGGCGCTGGGCTGTGCTGTCCGGCAGAGAGATGGTGCGCCGGCCCTTTTTCTCCGACCTCCAGGTTGCCCGCCTTGCGGGTGCTGACAGAGCGGTTGACTCTGAGGGTTCCATCTACCTCGTCGAAATCCTCCCACCGAAGGCCGCAGATTTCCCCCCGGCGCAGGCCGGTGGTCAGTTCTGTGAAGAAGAAGTCCCTCCACACCTCGTCCTGCTCAATAGCGATCATGAAAGTGTCCAACTGTTCCTCATTCAGAATCTGCTTTGGACGGTAGTTGGGCTTGGGGACTACTGCGCCCTCGGTGGGATTCTTGGCGATTAAGTGTGCGCCCACCGCGTCTTTCATTGCTTGGTGGAGCATGGCATGGATGCGCCCCTCCCGTTTCAGTTTAGTGTACATCCGCTGGATGTCCGTCGAGGTGATGTGGGAGATTACTTTATCTCCCAGGATGGGCTTGATGTAGAGTCTGGCATACTGCCGGTAAGCGTACATGGTGCTGGAGCGTATAGTCCCTGACTTGTACTCGTCCAGCCATCGATCCAACCATTCGCCCAGGGTGATTCTGCTGTCCTCGGTCAACTCCACATCCTGATAGGTTTCGATGTTCTGATGGAGTTTGCTCAGCAATTCCTTCTGCGTGCGGCCCTACACATACCGGAAGATGTGATTGCCATTTGCCTTGTGGCCCACCACAATCCGGCCCTCCCAGCGGTCGTCTTCCTTTTTTCGTACCATGCCGTCGCCGGATGGCCTGCGTTTTGCCATGATGATGTACCTCCTTTGCAGCAACACAACATATCCCAGAAAGAGAGAACTATCCAGGGGCACGGCGAACTGTTATCAAAAAAGTTATCATTTGGGGTAGCGAACACAGTGGCAATCAATCAAAAATTTTTCTGTGATAAACCAAAATATATACATTTTTACAAAAATTGACCATCATAAGCAGCGACGAGAATTCTTTAAAAAAACAAAAGCACGAAAAACACTCAAAAATAGGCATAAAGGCTTTGATTTCTCTTGCAATAATTGAATTCTTGGAGAATTGGAGCTTGTTTGTAGCCCACTTTTTTACTCATCTCTTGATAGTATGTCTCAAGGGCTTTTTTGAATATGCTTTATAGTGCTTATTCTTTGTATATTGCGTGCTAAAAATTGGTACGCCCGTTGTCAGTCATCATCTATGTGTTTTCCTAACAGAGAACAGTTTCTGGGATTTTATCAATTCAAGTTTTAGTTGATAATTTCCATGTAATTAGGTATGATGGAAAAGAACCATCCGACCTTATGGTTTGAAAGAAGCAACTAACCATATATAAAAGTATCACAAGCAACTTACACTGTACGCATGGGATCATGCGTGATGTAGGCGGAAGTTTTTGGGAGATGCACACGAATCAGTTAAAGATAACTTTATTTCTATATAAAAATGGATTTTGTGTGTGGCGGAAACCACATCTGGGGGTGGATGTGGTTTCTTTCTTGCGGCCTTTTTGCGCCTTGCGATAACCTGTCTAAGTGACAGGTTATCGCAGGGCGCTTTTCTATCTTCGAAAAGGAGTCCGAGAATATGAGCCTGAAATACACCTGCCTCGGCTGTGGGACACCCTTGGGTTACGAGGGACTGTGCTGGAAATGCGAGTGCGAGAAAAGCCGAAAAACCGCGCTGGGATGGATGCCGGAACAAATCGCAGAGAAGCAGAAAAATCTGATTCAGAATATCCAGCGGCTGGCGGATATGGAAGACCCGGAGTTTACCGACTTCTGGCAGCTTTTAGGCTACCGGGATGCCATTACCCCGGAGATCCAACGGGCAGCACTGGCTGTAGAGGGATTCTATCCCTGCGAACTCTATTACGGAGCACCGGATGATGTACGGGATGCGCTGATCACCGCTTTACTGGAAACGGATAGCTCCCAAAATGCTGCCGAACTGATGTCCTGCCTTGCCTTCCAGGGAGATGACAAGGCAATGGAGACTCTGCTGGAACTGGAGCGGAACCCCCGGCCCTGGCGCAAGAGTCTCTATGTGGATCCGTCCAGCTATGCCCAGTGTGGCGGCTGGACCTTTGATAAGGATGGCCATCGGACGCAGCTCAACTTCAATACCTGCTATCCTATGGTCAAGGGGGCGACCGGCGAAGCGTCTCCCGTTCGCATCGGGCGGGCACGGGAGGACACCTGTCCCCACTGTGGCGGGCATATGGTGGATATGCTGGTGCTGGATGGGCGGGATGAGCGGCTGAAGTTCTTGGGGCTGGACGGTATTCTGACGGCCACCTGCTGTCCCAACTGCGTGGGTTTCCTGAAAGGCCCCGCCTTCAACCGCTTTACCCTGGACGGCGGCGTGGAGGTCTTTCCCTCGGAGCTCTTTGACGGGGCGGAGGGGATAAAATGCTATGTCCGGCCAGAGGACTATAAGGCACTCACCGAAAATTCTTTTGTGCTGGCCAAAACACCTGTGCCCCTGTTTTACGGCGCCGCCTGCGACGATGTGAACACCATTGGCGGCTTTGCCAACTGGGTGCAGGACGCGGAATATACCATCTGCCCCCACTGCGGAAAGCCCATGAAGTATCTGGCCCAGGTCCAGTGGGATACGGTGTATGACTGTGCGGAGGGAACGCTCTATGTGGAGTTCTGTCCGGATTGCCAAATCCTATCCATGCAGCATCAGCAGACCTGAGAGGAGCGCATGCGATGAGTTTGCCAAAGCGTGACGGCGTGAAGGGCCGCTACTACCTGATCCACAAGCCGGATACTTCTCCAGAGGTGCTGGCGGAGGCGGATCTCTGTATCCAGGATGTTCTGGACGGCACTGCTCGTGAAAATCACTCCGATTACCCGACCGTGGTGCGAAACCACAACGGAACGCCCTTTCTCCCTGATCAGCTGCTGGAGCGGTATCTTTCCCGGCTGCCGCTGAAGGGATTTCCCTGCGAGGATGCGGTTTCCCTCTGCGATGCCATGCGGCGGCTGGTTTGCTGGGAGGAGATTCGCTATGAGTTGGAGAAGTACATAGAAAAGCAGGTGCAGGAGCGGCTCTTCCTTGTGGGAGAGCGGGAAGATGGGTTTACCGTCTTTCCGCCCTGCACGGTGTGTCCGGAATTGCGCCTGGAGGATGTGGACGAAGGGCTGCTGCGCTTTGCCTGCTATGTGGCAGTCTGCCACACCGTGTATGGGCAGAGTTTTGAGTCTCTCAAAACCGAACACATCCTCGGCCTGGTTTCCCAGCTCCGTCCCGACATGGTAAAAGAACTGAAAACCAATGGCAGCGGCAAATTGCCGCCTAACATCCAAACGCGGAAAACAAAGCACCTGACCGCCTCGGCCAATGATGCGTTTGCCACCGTCCGCATCACCGCCAGGGACTGCACAGAGGAGTGCTATGCGGAAGTCTTGGACTATCTGTGTGCGGTGCTGGAGCAGGAGGAATTCCCCCGCAGTTACTCGGTGGAGTTCCGTGGCTCAGAGAAAAACTATCTGCCCATTCCTGGACTTCCTAAAAAGGGAGTTAATCAGTTCTTTGCCTGTGCTGTCCAATACCCCAGATTACACGCCGATATTGAGCGGTATGCACGGCTGGCCATGCGGGAGTATGAATGGTACAACAACCTCTCCGATGAATCCTGCGCCATGCCCGGAACCTTCGCCGTGTTTGCTCTGGGACTGGAAGGAGAACAGTGGGCACCGCTCGTGACGGAGTATCTGGATCTCTGCGACGACGAGCACTCCTCCCTGCAAGAGAAATTCCTTCATGCCTTTATCCGGAAGTTTGGTTTTCAACCATGGACACTGGGGGTATTGGTTCGGGGCGCATTGTCTATGCAGTGGATGAAGCCTGCCAAGGAATTCCGCAGTCTGATTGCCAATGCGGAAAGCCTGGATGCTCTACTGGCAGTCAAGCGCCGCTTTTCCGCTTATCTCCTGTCAGAAGAAAATAAGGACCCGAAATTCCGGGCCATCGCTTGGCAGAGCCTACTCTGGGCCATCTGGGGTCCGTCCTCCGAAAACGGTGGCAGCAAGGTCATCAAAGCGGCCCCAGAAGAATTGAGAGAGAAATACCGGCAGGTATTTGTGTGAGGAGAACACCATGAAAAAGAGAAAAGTCAAGGACTTTATTGCCCTGTACGCCCCGGAAGATGAGGAAAAGCTGGTGCTGATCCAAAGCGGCACCAGCGCGGACAAGACCTTTCTGGATACTTTCTGGACGGCGCATACCCATGCCCTCGCCATGGCGGATGTCCAGACCGGACAGGTGCTCTCCGGCCGATGCTGCCTGAGCTGGCCGCTGACGGACAAGGAAAGGGAATCCGGTGACTATTCCAAGCGGTTTGCCAAGGGCAACATCTATCGGATCAAGACCCGCGGCTGGAAAGGCGACGCCCTCAGTGAACCCCAGTGGTATGTCACGGAGGTACTGGAGGAAGGTGTATCCTGTCCGGCACTGGAGAAGCTCTGGGCGGAGTACACAAAGCCCATCCTTTTGGAAGATGAAGTGCTGGGGACGCTCACGCTGGATCGCGAGATGAGCACATTCGATGGAACCTGCCAGTGGATGGGGAAAGAAGTCCGGATCTCGTTGGATGTGGAGATCGAAAAGAAAGCATCCTGGACCCGCGTCACCAATGTGATGAAGAAACTGTTGGCAGATCAGGAAGTCTGGGACAAGTCCCTGCGGGCGATGGCTGCTCAGACGCTCACTGCTCAGGCCAACGAATGGCTGGCAGACAATGACCAGACCGACCGGGCCCCGGAGAAGGACCCCATCACCGAGGAGGAGTTCGCCCGGCGCATCCTGCTCACCGAGTTTACAGTATCTCCCGGCGGGCGTTTTACCGCCTGGTATGAGGACGACGATATGTTCTGGGGCCATGTGGTCACTGTGGATGGAATACTGAAAAAGGGGCCCATTGGTGCGGATATGCAGGGATAAAGAGAGGAGAAACCTGAATGAACAGTGAGCAGATTACAGCCTTTTTGCAGGAGCATTGGAGCTGGGTGACACTGATCATCGGCGCTGTCCTGCTGATTGGTGCGATCATGAGCTGGAACTGGCTCTGCGACCCCACCGGCAAGCCGGACTCCCACCGCTATGGCCGCGGCTCCCGGCGGGTGATATTCTTCTTGCTGGGGATCGTGCTGATTGTGACCAGTGTTATGTCTTGGATGTTGTAAGGAGGCCGAAACGATGACTGAAAAATATCCTACCTGGCTCACCGGCCATGTGAAGGAGTGGGCCGAGAAGCGTCTGCCCACCGTGACATTGTGTTCCACCACCGGCAATGAACTGCTGGAGGTGTGGTACTACGGAGACTTGCTTACAGTGAAGGGGGAGCCTCAATCCTATATTGTAGATAGTGACGAGGCCCCCGGACTGGTGGCGGCCCGTGACCCGGAGAGCGGCGAGGCGTTCATTATCTTCGACGGCGGGCGGCATGGCTATGACAATCTGTTCTGTGATGAACACGATCCGGCTGAATTGGAACACCGCCCCCTTAAGCGGTATGAGATCCCCGCCTCCAAACTAGTGCTGGAGCTGGGCTACAGCATTGACTATGAGGATGAAAAAGAGGGTTTCGAGGCGGACGAGGCGGATACCGTGGAACTGCTCAGCGGCAGACGGATGCCCTGGGAGCAGGTCAAGCGGGATGGCATTGACTACATTGCGCTTTACTATGTGAACGAGGAAGGAAAACAAGTACAGATTTTGGATGCGGAGCTGGCATGAGTACAGCCGTTCCATCTTCCGACACTCTAAGGAGGTACCCCATGACCCAAGAAGAACAGATCCGTCTCTACCGGCTCATGGAAAAGCTCAACTGGTTTTTCCACCAGGAGATGCACTATCTCGACCGGAATATTGCGGAACAGACCGCGCGGGAGTGTTATCCGGAGATCCGGGAGTTTACATATGATATTTTGTGGAATGACCTGCCCAAAGAGGTGCAGGATCAACTTGATTAGGATGAACCCTAATGACTTTGCACTGGCCCAGGAGGTGGAGTTGCAATGTCCATAACCGCTTATAAAATAGAATCCGTCGGGCATGACCGGACCGGCAAGGACTACGGCTATGTGAATATCATGTACCGCTACGGCAACAAGCGGTCCTGTCCCCAGCCTGATCAATGCGAAAAGATGGAAGTCATGTGGGCGGATGAGAGCGTCTATGGGCCCCCTGCTCCCGGCAGCAAGGTGGGTGACTTTATCATGACCTGGCTGATGGGCCCCTGGAACTGCGGGGTGTTTACCCACCGGGAGATCGCCCAGCGGCTGATGGATACCTTCACCGGCCTGAAGATCAAGGAGCTGAAGTGGTTCGAGAATCCCAGAGAGAAGACACTGAAAAGCGGCAAGCTCCGGGCGCGCCGGGCCAGGTGGCTTCCGGAGCGGGAGGTGGATCTGGTGTATCTCTACTCCGACTACTATATTGACGCAAGAGAACCTACTTCTGCCCAAACTGACTTCTTCACCGTCACAAGGATGGACGCCTGGGGCGTGAGCACCTGGTTCATGTGTACCCCACAGGCCGCCGAGAAGCTGATCGCTATGGATTTCGAAAATCTGACCGTCAAGGCAACCACCATTGTGGGATAGATTAAAAAGGAGTAAGCCAATGATGGCTTTGGAACAACTGCCCCGCAAGGTGGAAAACCCGGAACTGAAGCGCGTTCTGCGGGGCTACTTCCACATTCGCAGCCAGAAAAAGAAAGTGGCAAAGAGCATCACCGTCTATCAGGATGCTGCCGAGCGATTCGGAGAGTAAGCTGGAATGGAGGGACTGGCATGATCGGGACAGATGAAAACCGGGCGGTGCTCCATGTGGAGGTCATCTTTTGGATCGGCAAACGAAAGGCTCCCCCCAGCCTGGTCAGCGGAAAGTATAGCCCCCATTTTGTAGTCGTGGGAACCGCTGAGTATCTGGGTGTATGCTTCCTGGATGGAACCGAGTGTGTATTTGATGAACCGGCATTGGGGAATGCCCAGCCCCTCTACCCGGATACTGTGGACTACGGCCCGCTGGAACACAATGCGGAATTCTTGATTTATGAGGGGGCCAATTCCGTTGGCAAGGGCCGGGTGCTGGGCCGAACCGTTCCCTATCAAGTAAAGCAGCAGAGGAAGTAAGTCCTATGATCGAGGGTGGGTTTGAAGGATAAGGAGCAATGCCATGATATCAATAGACTTTCTGAACAAGGTATATAAAATCCTGGACTCGCAGGAATACAACCTCTCTTTTTCTCCCGCCAAGTTCAAGAACTATATGCTGTACTGCAACGGCAACTTTATCGGCGGCCTGTTCGATGAGGAACTGTGCTTCGTCTATGCCGACAGTGTGAGCGAACTGCTGGGGCAGCCGGAACCCGTCTACCGCGGCTACTCCGGCACCGCCCAGCACAGGATGCTGGTGATCCCGGAGGAACACTGGGAGAAGGCGCTGAAACTGCTCTATGCCGAGAAATTTGACTGGAGCCGTTTGGTGTACGACATCACATACACCAGCATTGGCGCGGCTGTGGTGGAGGACTTCTATGATGAGAATGTGGTGTTCCTTCGGTTCTGCTTTGACAAGGAACTGCTGAAAAAGAACCCTTTGGACCAGCAAGGCCGTATCCTTCGGATGGTCTATCTCAATCAGGACCTGACAAAAGCGGGCAAATATCTGTTCCCCAGACTGCTGCAAAAGTTTCTTGTTTTTACAGATCGCAGCGGGAAAACCAGTCTGGAAACCATGCTGAAACGGTGGTACACCACGCTGGAGAAGATGTACCGCAGTCAGACAGCGGGATAAGGAGGGCAACGACATGACAGAAGAAAACAAAACCTACATCCGCCAGCTCAAGGTCGCTGATGTCCCGTGGCATCGGCTCACCACCGCCTATGGCCGGGGGACGGATTTTCCCGCTCACCTGACAGTCCTGGAACAGATGCGTGATTTGGCGTCAGTCAAAAAGTCCCTCTACGTGTTCACCACCAACCTGGAGCACCAGGGCACCCTGTGGCACGCCACCCCCTTCGGCACGGTGTTCCTGAACCGGATTCTGGAGAAGGCCCTCATGGAGAGCGGCCAGAACCCCGTGGCTCGCTTCCTTGCCGGGGAGCTGCTGGACTTCTTTGCCTGCATCCTCCAGTGCTTCCACGATGGAGATGAGATGGAACACGCCTCTCCCCTTCCCTGCTTCTCTGATCTGCTGAAAGAAGAATACCTGTGGTCAGAGGAATACGACGAGGAAGAAGATGAGATGCGCTACGAGGAGGACGAGGTCTTCCCCGCGGACTTGTTCTACAGCTTCTATTACTACTCCTGGCAGGCGGTGCTGGCCTACCGAGGCGCACTGGAACAGGAAGTTTCTCCGGAGTTTCTCCCCAAGATTGCGGCGGTTTTGGAAGGACTGTAAAGGAGGTTGCGCCCATGTTTGAGGAATTCTATGGGATGTACGAGCCTAAGGAGCAGGAAGTGGTCGCTCTGATCAAGCGCTGTATCGGGGGAGGATATCACAACAAGGGAGACTTTTGGGGAATGACCGTTGTAACGCTGGGCATGGTGTTCTGTGACACCGGCAAGGCCAGCCCCAAAGAGGAGCGGCTGGAGTGGCCGGTCACCAACGAGGAGCGGGACGGCGAAAGGGGCTGGGGACGCTTTCGCAACGAGCAGATCTGCCGTCTGAAGATCCGCCGGATGAAGGAAGAATGGGCGCAAAACCTGGTGGCGCGGCCCTGGTGCATCTCCGAGGTGGTCAGGGCTCATGAGGACTGCCCGGAGCTTCAGGCCATTCTGGACGAGTACCACAAGCCGGTGGTGATCCAGGACGAAGTGCTGGGTGAGCTGACGCTGGATAAGGACTATGATGCCTTTGAGGGTGAGATCCAGTGGTGCGGAAAGGGTGTACGCCTTTCTCTGGAGGTCAATGCTGAGAGCAAGCCCTCATGGACCCGCGCCCGCAACGCCGCCAAGAGGCTGGTTACAGATCAGGAAACCTGGGACAAGGCCATGCGGGACTTTGCGGCCAAAAACCTGACTGGGCTTTCCAACAACTGGCTTTCCCAGGATGAGGAAAGCGCCCGTGACCCGGAGACAGCCCCCATCACGGAGGAGGAGTTTGCCCAGCGCATCCTGCTCACCGAGGTTTCCGTTTCTCCCGGCGGCCGTTTTACCGCCTATTATAACGATGACGATATGTTCTGGGGCCATGCGGTAGAGGTTAGCGGCTCTTTGAAGAAGGGCATTACCTATGCTAACCTTGCAGGATAAGGAGGATAGCTTGATGAAACTGAACAGTAAACGCATTGATTTTGAATACACACCCGGCGAGGAAATCTTTACCTTTTCCGAGGACACGGGACTGCCCTTTCTCTTTGATGTAGATGAGGAACTGACCGACAATCCTTCTGCCATGGACGCGGTGGGCGAAATGCTGGATGAGGCGGAGACATTGGCGGAAAAGGCCAAAGCCGCCATCAAAGCGGCGCTGGCGGACGAGAGCAGCCCCTACCACGACCTCGTGACCTTTTTCATGCAGTTCCACCGGGACGATGTAGGCCCGGATATTGCGGCTGATCTTTTTCCGGGAACCGATCCGGCCAAGCTGTCCTTTATCGAGATGGTGGACTTTTTGCGGCTCAAGCGTTTTGGCAGCTTGGTGGATGGCGAAACCGGCCAGCAAGCCTTTATTCTGGACCTGTCTTTCAACCCGGAAATCACCGACGAGCTGATGGTGGTCTACTTTGACTTGAACAAGGAGATTTTCTACATTACCCATGAGAGCTGATGAAAGAAAAAGGGCGGAACACTTGCCCACGCTTTTGATCCAGCAGATCCGCCTGCAATGGTATAAGACTGTCGGGGTGGAAACGACGCTGTGCAAAGGAACCAGTATCCCAGAGCAATGCGTCTGCCGAAGGCAGGGAAGCATTTTTTGCCACCGATGGCAGCGGCCAAAGCATGATTGTCCTGTTTGCGCCTGAAGGCTGCGTCATCAACGGTGTGGACTCCGAGCTCTACGACTGGGAGGAAAAACTCCCCCGAATCGAAGACCTGACCGACGGGATGCCGACCGCTTTGCAAAAGCTCATGACCAGCCATGAGGTCAAGAAGATGAAAAGCACCTTCTGCGTCTGGACGGAAGATGGCATCGCCTGGCACTGCAATCCGATGGACGGCGAGGATGCGTCCAGGGACCTGCTCTCCAGAATCGACGGCGAGGCACAGACCTATGTGGAGTACGGGAAGTGGTTTCCCGCTGACCTGCCTTTGGAAGCTGTGCGCCGGCTTGCGGACGGGGCGCTGGTGACAAAGGAACTGGTCGCCGCGCTGAACCCCAGGCGCAGCGAGTGGGAGGAAATCAAGGCAGGACTGGATAAGATCGGCTATCCAAATGAACTTTGATCTGTAGTAGACAGGAGATGGTTCGAATGATCAAAGAACGCACCCTAATCTCCGGCGACCTCAAAAGCAAGGTCAAGCAGCTGATGGAGTACGCCGGGTGGTACGAAGGGCGAAAAGTTGACATCTTCATTGCGGAGCAGTATTACACCGATCATGGCGTCCCGATGATGAAGACCGTCCAGCGGTTTTACCGCAAGTATTTCGGCCTGTGCTGTGAGTGGTACCTGGAGCAGAAAAAGATGAACTGGGCGGCTGACTTTGAATTTGCTTTGTTTCCTTACCTGGTTAACGGGATCAAAGACCATTTGGAGGACGCCTATTTTCGGGACATGTCCGGCTGTGAGCTGGCGGAGATCGAACAGGCCGCCGGTGAGCGGTGTCAGCCTATCGGTCATATCGGCTACTACTACCCGGCAGAGGTTTGGATCTCCGAGTACGGGAAACTGTATGCGAAATATGAGTATCAGGATGAGATTGTGTGCTTTCCCGATGTGTTCGCCCTGATTGAGCACGATTTGCGGCAGTGTAAATTTAATTCCGCTGCCATGAAAACCGTGGAGGCGCTGGATGGGAAGCAATGAGAAATCAATCGCAAGCAAAACTAGAGGAAATAGCTATGGATTATTTGAAAATACTGCGTGAAAATCCTAATTTGGCAGAGGAATTTGATTCGCTTTTTGACTTCTTCCTGCTGGATGAGTTGTCCCCGAGGGATGAGGCGGACGGTCGAGCAACCTTCACACTGCCCGGCATGGCATTTGCCAGAGATGGCTCCGGCGGAGAATACCACTTGTTGGAAGATGGCTCCATCGGCTATTACAGCAGCGAAGGTGAGACAGGCCGTCTGGCTGAGAGCATGGACGATCTCTTTTCCCTGCTTGTGAGCTGTATCTGCTGGCATGACTGCTGTGATACAAAACAGTATGTGGATTCCAAAATACTGGAGGAATATGGGCAGAGGCAGCGTAACTGTAACTTGGAAGATATAGATAGGGGCAGCTTGCGGCGGGTGTCTGATGCGCTCGGTATCCCTACCGGTGCGGCGCTGGCTCCTGTTCTGGAGAGGTTCCGCAAAGCAACACAGCGCCAGCCCCTGTATCAGTGTATTTTCCATGAGGACGACGGAAGCCTGACCAAATCATACGGTTTGATGTTTGAATGAGAAAGGAGCAATCACGATGAAAGCATTTGACCCGGATTATAAGCTGTTGGACGAGATGTATCAGGATGATTACTATCCTGCTTTTCTGGTAGACAGGGTAAAGGACGAGCTCCAGAAGGTCATCGACTTGCTGGAAAGCGGCGAAACCGACACCGAAGTGATACAGGAAACGCTGGATGAGGCAGTCTGCGGCATCAATGATCTTCAGGAGGAGTTTGACGAGAACGACAGCGAGATCGAAACGGTGGCCCGTGATTGCATCGGCGTTACTGTGGCCTACATTCTGGAGTGGTTCAATATCCCCATTGACACCGAGGAGGCCATCCGGGAAAGGGACTGGTGATACCCGTGGCAAAAAAAGAACTGGCCGTTTGTGATGAGTGCGGCAGCCTGTTTTTCAAAGGCTCTTCACAGATGATGGGACTGTGCCCGGAATGTGCCCATATTCTCTATGGCTATCCGAATTGTCCCCATCATTTTCAGAATGGCCAGTGTGTGAACTGCTACTGGGACGGCTCAAAGAGCGAGTACATAAAGAAACTGAATCAACAGGAGGAAGCTGATATGCCTACGACCGAATGGCTGAACAAATACGAATCCACCAAGGACAAACTGGCCTGCAAAGCTGACCTAGAGGCCCATTTTACAGGAAAAATGATTGGGAACATGGCGGTGGATGTGCTGGATATCGGTACGGTCCATTTCCCCACCGGGCAGATCTTCGCCTGCGATCCGCTGGTGGAGCTGGAGGACACGCCGCCCTTTATACAGACAATCCCCGCCGGGACTTACCCAGTAAAAATCTGCGTGGTACCCAGTGAACAATACGGCGACCGCTACGCCTGTGTCAAAGTGGAGGTCAGCCAGGAGAAGCCTGTCCGCTATGAGTTGGGCATGACAGGCAAAGAGGATCTGGAGGAGGAACTGGGCGAGGACGATTATTTTGGCTTTGGCGTAGACGCCGGGATGGGGTGCATTGCGGACATCCAAACTCAGGCAGCCTTTAAGAGGTACTGGGCCAAGCGGCTGGAGGAGGACCCGGACATCGACCCCTACAACGACCTGTTCTGCGACTTGATGGAGGAAAACGCCAAAGCCCATCCCAAGTATCAGGAGAGCCACGGCGACTGGCTCAACTGGACGATACCGGGCACGGACTGCAATCTGCCTGTCTTCTCCTCCGGCTGGGGTGATGGCTACTATCCCGTCTACTTCGGCTATGACGCAAAGGGCGAAATTTGCGCCGTGTATGTGCGGTTCATCGACATCGAAGCCTGCTACAAGGAGCAGGCGTAAGGAGGCAAGCGATGGAATGGCCAAAACGGGCGCGGACAGCAGCATGGGAAAGCGGTGTCCTGACCCTGGATGGAGAAAAACAGTTTGAGATCCCGGAGCTGACCATGAATCTAATAGAGCGACTGGCTGGTTACACCCTGGTGGGGTTCCATGTGAAGGACTACCCGGTATCGGATGAACTGCTTGCAGCCTTTGCCGGACATAAAAGCATGGTCAACTTTGGTGTGGAAAACGCCGCCCTCACCGACGCCTGTTTTCCTATTTTTTCTGCCATGCCCAAGCTGCGCTATCTGCTGCTGGACGGCAACGCCGCCATCCACGGCAGCGGCCTGTCCGCCCTGCAAAACTGCAAGCTGGACCTTCTAACCCTCAACCGCACCGGGCTGGACGACGGCGGACTGCTCCAGGCAGCCGCCATCCCCAAGCTTTCCCACATCCAGATCGACCATACCGCAATTACCTATGATGGTCTGCTGGCCGTCGCCGGGAACAGCCGGATCGAGCCGGTGTCCCATGAGCAATTCACCAAGGAGCAGATGGAACACTTCTTCCAGATTCAGCGGGAGAAGGCCAAAAAGCCCACTGTGCTGGACGAGCAGGCGGCGGAGGAATGCCGCAGGGTGTTGTCCGCTTTCTTTGCCGAGATGACAGAATGGGAGCAATATATGGAGCAGGCCGGATTTGAGGACTCCGAAGCTGCGCCCCGCCTTCTGGCGATCTGGGAGAGGTATGTGAGCGAAAAGCCCCGTCCGGGCTACCGGCCGTTGGCACTCTCTTACAGCGCCCAGGGCACCTACAATGGGGAGCGGTTTCTGGACGCGGAGCAGCTCACCCGGAACAAGCTCTGCATCTACACCAGAGAGAAAAATACTGGCTTTGACCGCCGCTTTCTCATGAAGCGTGGGGGCGGCAGGTGGAAGATCGACGCGGTGCAGGAGCGGCTGGACGGCTGGCAGCGCGTGGGATTGTGAGGCATCGCATGGCCTGGGAATATAAAACATTTGGCCCAGATGGTCAGTGCAAATTGTTTGGCGTAAACATTTTTGACTATGATTGGGAAAGCACTGGCAGGCGGGTAAAAGTCAAAGACCCTATCTATCGCCAAGACCATACCTTCGAGGTCTGGCAGGTAGAGATTGACGGGCAGCTCTACCGTTTTGCCGCCGGAGAGTTCTCCAACTGCGTGTGGGGATTTTATCTGGAGAAGGACTGAAGAGAGGAGGGTGAACCCGTGAATGTCAGCGCCGGAGAGGTTTATACAGTCTACAACCAATACCTGAAACGCTACACCGCCTGTCAGGTGGCCTATATTGCACCGCCGGACACGGTGAGCAAGGAGTCCTGGGCGGTGATCCTCTCTCTGGATTGGGTGGGCGACGCCCCTCTGACCGCGGAGGAATTGCCCCATCTCCATCCGCTCTACAAGGACTTCATGTACTGGCCCCGTGACCTTCACCCGCTGCGGGTGCCGGTAGAGATCCCACCCCAGTACACACTGGTGGGCACCTTGCCGCCCTTCACCGACCAGCCCTGCCGCTCCTACGGCGGCTGGAATGACGGCTATGAGGTGTACCGTCAGATCAAGTGGCAGGCCATCCCGGAAGAACGGCGGCGGGCCTTCAAGGAGGCCATGGAGAGCGACGGGGAGCCAGAGATTGGCGGTATCCCGGTGAAGGTCAGCAGCCATCGGCTGATGGACAAATATCTACCCTTTGGCTCAGCGCGGGAGCTGGAGGCGCTGCCCTGCCTCTCCGACCTCATCTGCGAGCGGTGGCACCCGGATCTGCTGGAGTTTCTGCGGGAAAACCCCTTCCTTGATGAACTGACTTTACTGAGCCACGGTCAGAGGGCACTTGATCTGCGGGGCACCAGCGTCAGAAAGCTGATGCTGGACATGACTGGCCTGGAGGAACTGTGGCTTGGCGAGGAGACGGAGCAGCTCCTGTTCCAGAACAAGGGGCCGGACGCCTGCACCATCCATGCTGCCGGAAATGGCAGCGGTTTAACCCTCCAATTTATCGGGGAATACCGCCCCCACCCGGAGCTGCCGAACCTGTGGGGACTGCATGGTATCCGGCTGGAAGAGTTTGACCTGACCGGCTTGCCCGTTGTCCATCCCAGCCTGAAGGAGCTGCGGCTCTGGGGCGCGCCGGGAAACCTGAGACATTTCTCTGCTGTGGCACAGTTCCGAGAACTGACAGACCTCTCCACCTTCGACCTGTTCGGCTTCGACGCGGCCGACACCCCAACCCCGGAGCAGATGCCAAATCTTCACTGGTTCTGGATGACCAGCCTGCCGGAGGACGCTGCAAAAGCGGCAAAACAGCTCTGGAAAGGCAAGCCAGGCATGGATCTGCGAATCACCAAGCCCCGGAAACCGGAGTGGCTGGCGCAAAATCTGGACAACCCCTTCCGGGGCTGGGACGGCGCGGAGCATATCCCCGCCAGTGCCGCGAAAAAGGCAGCCGATCAATACCGCAAGACTCGTTCTCAGATGATGAAGCTGGCCGCTGAGCCGGACGGGGACGCCCAGACCCAGGCGCTGGAGGCGGTGGCAGCCTACACCCAGACCTTCAACAAGATGCGCTTTATCGAAACCGAGGAACGGGATGAAATTTATATGGCCCTGTGGGGTATCCTGGATGCCCTGCCGGGAGATACGCTCCAGAAAGATGCCCTGATCGAACAGTTTGAGCAGCTACGAGATTTTTGAGGATATGAATTGATGAGCCGAATGGTTGATGAACCCTATTTTACATATAGTACCTACAGCGCCCTGACCTCCGGCATCCAGGTGAAATGCCCAAAATGCAACGGCGCAGGTGTTGTGACAGCGGACGATGAAAATGCTTATTTCCGATGCCTGAGCTGCGCCCATCAAGAAACCCGCGACCGGACGGTCTACCGCTACGATGTGCATAACCAATGTAGGAACTGTGGCAGGTGCTATCGGGTGGACATTGAAGATGAGGCAAAGCAGCACTTTTCCGTTCTCCATGTGGCCTGTCCCTATTGTGGGACGACCATGTCGGGCGAGGTACACAAGACGGCGGAGGCTTTCTCCTATGCCGCTGAGATCAAGGACGGAAAGGAACCCTGGTTTGGTCTGGAACTGTGGTTCCTGACCTCCTTTCAAGGCAAGCCGGTCTGGTCTCTCAACCGGGAACATCTTGCCTATCTGATCGACTATCTCAGCGCCGACCTGCGGGAAAAGCCGCTGGGCATCCCACGAAAGACCCAGGCTGACCATCTACCCACCTTCATGAAAACCGCAAAGAACCGGGAGCGGATCGTGAAGCTGCTGAAGAAAATGCAGGAGGAATGAGGATGGAGCAGAAAGTTATTTACAACGGCCAAGTTCTTACTCTGACCCAGTTTTGGGCTACGGGGGAGCCTTGCCTGTGGATCACCGACCCACAGCAGATCGGGATACCAAAAATGGAGTTTGTAGGTGGATACCCAAACGAATACTGCATTTTCCTGAAAAATCTGGCTGAAACAGAGTTGGCACAAATCACATCCCCGGACGGTACTCCACTGGATATGACAGAAGAACTGCGGCAGCATCTAACAGGAAAGGACAAACCCTATGGCGCTACAGGATAAGAAAATCATGCCTCCCCCTTGGCTGGCTCACCGGGAGATCGAGCGATACTCCATCGGCTGGCGCATGGGCTCTGGGGAGGATTACATAGACCGATTTGGCGATTGGCTGGACGCCCTCTCATCGGAGGAGCGGACGGAATACCGCACCCTCTTTCCCGAACCGGCGACCTGGAAGGGCTGGTGGGATGACGAGGACAAGGTTGAGGTGCTGGAACATGGTGACTTCTGGGTGGATGCATGGCAGCCGGAGGGCCAGCCCAAGTACACCCACCAGTGGCTCCAGCAGGAATTTTCCATGGGGAGAAAGCGAGAACTGTACCTATTCTGGGGCCATCAGCCTGCCGAGGGCGGCCAGCTAACGAAAAGCTGCCTCAGCCAGTGGTGGATGGAGGACTTCTGGTCCATCGCCGACACCTATCTCTGCATGGAGCAGTATATGATGGCCGCAAAAGCTGAGCTGTTCGGTGACGGGGAGATCCGGGACCAGATTTTGAAATGCAGCGACCCCAGGCAGATCAAGGCCCTGGGCCGCAAGGTGCGGGGCTTTGACCAGAGGGTATGGGACAGGTTCAAATACGCCATTGTGCTGGGTGGCAACTGGTGCAAATTCAGCCAGAACCGTGACCTGCGGGAGTTTCTCCTCTCCACCGGGGACAGCGTGCTGGTGGAGGCCAGTCCCTATGACAGCATCTGGGGCATCCGGCTCTCGTCCAGCTCCCCGGGGGCCCAGGACCCGATGAAGTGGCGGGGGCAGAACCTGCTGGGCTTTGCGCTAATGGAGGTGCGGGACGAGCTGCGCCGGGTGACGCAGAATGAAATGCTTTGCGATTGGAGTACGGTATGGCAGAAATGAAACTCTATGAACTGGTCAACCACTATCACATCGGCACCGAACTGACCTGCGCCGAGGCGATGTTCATGGCCTGCAATGAATATTACCATCTGAATTTGTCCGAGGAGACACGGAAGATGTTCTCCGTCATGGGCCTTGGGATGCAGACCGAGCAGTCCTGCTGCGGCGCTTTCACTGTGGCGGTGGGGATCATCGGTCTGATGACCGCCAAAGAGGGCCAGACCGATGTGAACAACATGGAGGGCTATCGGATGATTGCTGAATTAACAGACTTTATGCTTGGATTCTATGGAACACTCCATTGTGTCGAGCTGCAAAGGCTGGAGATCGTAGGATACGAAAACCCCTGCCATGCTATTGTGGAGGCGCTGGCCAAAAAACTGGAGGAGCTGCTGGCGGGCCGCAGCATCTTACGCCCGGCAGATGCAGGACAGATTGGCTCCTGACCTTTGGCAAAAGAAACAGGAGGTCATGAACATGAGTATTGAACTTTCCCACGACGAATTGCTGGTGCTGTACGACCTGCTCCACCGGCTGGAGGATGTAGAGGAGATATTTGAAGATCCGTCGGAACAAGAGGTCCTCTGGCACATTCAAACACAGCTTGAAAAGGAATTGGTTGAGCCGTTCCAGGCGGACTACCAGGCCATCATCGAGGAAGCCCGCCGTGCTGTGACGGAGCAGTATTGAGATGGAGTACATCAAACTCTTTTGGGAGGGTGCACCGGAGGGAGAACCACCGGTCATCCTCTATGAGGTGGACACAGAGCATGAGCGGCTGGCCTTCCGTTCCATTGACATTTTCGCCGGCGGCCGCACCCACAACATCCCCGACCTTTACGACGGAGCCATTGAAATCACACCCATTCCCACCGTGGAGGAATTCAACGCCCATGTCTGGGGTGAGGAGTTCCATGCCTGTTTGATAGAGAAAACGGAATTTGAGGCCGTCTGGGAGAGCCACACCCACAATGGAGCGTTAAAGCAATCAGGAGGAATCTGATGAAACAGACAGATATTTATACTGAGGCCTTGGTCTGTCTGCGGCTAATCCTACAGACAGACCACCCGGAATTCAAAAACTGGCTCGACTGGCTGGGGCGGGATATTGAGGATTGGACCCAGCGGCGGGAGGTCGCCCACCATCTTTTAGCATACGGCGGAATGGGTTCTTTCAACGATCTGCCCAATATGCGGGGAAACCATGATTATATCTTCGATTTTCTCAAATCGGTGTGCTACACCTTTGGCCACCGCAATGGCAAGCGGCAAGGAATTTCACCAGAGGCATTGATGGAGGAGTGTGTCCACGATGCAGAGCAGGCATCCTATCATCCCCATAAGGGACTAAACCGAGCTATCGCCCAACATCTGATGCAAGGCAATTTACAGGATAATCTGGATCGACTGTAGGAGGACTTGCTATGAACGAAAAACGATTTCGCCCCCAATTCAATCAAATGGATACCACCGAGAAACAGGTGCTGATGGAGAACCTGGCTGCTCGTTATGCTATGACCTTCCTCGGTCTACATACCTTTGACCGCTGGGGCCAAAGCTGCACCACCGGCATATTCGAAAAAGATGGCCGGGAGTTCGTCTTTGTCCCTGGCGATACCGTCACCTTGGGCTGGGAACGGTTCGCTGTGGGACTGAATCAGGACAGTCGAGAGGAACTGGACTATCTGTTCCAGGAATGGGAGATGGAGTGTGATTCGGAGGAGATGATCCGTGAAAGCATGGCTCCCGTTCGGCAGGCAGCCATTGGCCCTATGCTGGTGGGCCGGGAACTGGAGGAACTCTGCTGGGAGCCGGTCAAGATGGACGATCCCAGACTGACCGCCCACCCCGACTGGCTGAAGAAGTTCCGGGATTTTGCCTGGAGCGACCTTGACAGCCTTACCTTGCATCAGTCAGCCCGTATTGAGCGGACGGAAAAGGGCTTTCAGATCTGGATCTATAACCGCACAGACTACGGTACGCTTCTTGACCAACTGGAGAAGCAGGGCCTTTCGCTGCCTACGGCGGACGAGTGGGCCTATCTGTGCGGCGGCGGGTGCCGCACCCTGTTCCCCTGGGGGGATGGAATGGACTACTCCATGCATCTGCACCATTTTGAACGTCCGGAGGATGAGGACAAGCCCTTCGATATGGAGGAACCCAACTTCTTCGGCCTGTCCGTCGCCTATGACCCCTATATGCGAGAGGTGGTGAAAGCCAAAGGGTTTACCACCTGCGGCGGCGATGGCGGGCGCAGCATCTGCGGCGGACTGGGAATCTTTCTCGGCTTCCTGCCCTGTTCGCCGCACTGCAAGCCGGAAGTGCAGGAGGAGAAGGAACTGAACGGCGACTATGACTTCTACCGGCCCATCATCCGGATAGAGTCAGCTTGAGAGATCATTTGGAGGACACTGCACGAGAGAGACAACACCTGATCTTACAAAGATCAGCAAATATGAGTTTAATCCTTCGGCACAAGCCGGAGGTCATCAGAACCTAATTGGACGCCCATGGCTGGGCGGATGTCAATGCGCTGCCGGCGGGCATCGGTAAGAAGTACCCCATCAATCGGGACATTCTGGAGGAGATTGTGAGGAGCGACAGCAAACAGCGGTATGCCTTCAATGAAGACCGGACGCTGATCCGAGCCAACCAGGGGCACTCCATCCAAGTGGATGTAGGACTCCCCGTAACCGAGCCGCCGGAGACGCTGTACCACGGAACGGCCCAGCGGTTTTCCGCTGGCGGAGTCCTCCTATCGGGCGCTATCCCTATCTGGGCGACCGGGAGAAGGCGCTCCAGACCGCGAAGCGGTTGGCGACGGAGCGGCTGTGGCCGGGCCGACACAGGTTCCACCCCATGTCCTTCTTTGAGAACCCGAACCTGCTGGAGCTTTTGCTGGAACCGGAATCCCTCCGGCGCATCCGGGAGGCTGCCCTCATTGACAACGGGAGTTTAATACGGAAATAAATTGCTTGGGAATGGAGGATCTGCCATGAGCAAGGAGCTGAAACTGTATAAAGCATTTATTGACGGCCTTGTGGAGCGTAAAGACAGCATGACGGCCCGGTGGGTCAAGGGCGATGGTTTCCCCCAAACGGATGACAACAAGGCAAAAAACGATCTTTTCGCCGCACTGACACCAGCGCAGAGAGAAGTGCTGGCTGAAATACTTCAGGACGAACACATTGCGGGTATCCATGATGCCCTTGCATATATCAATGAGATGATGGATCTGGAGGGACTGGAGCTTCATCAGGATGGTGAATCCTATCCCAACGACTATTTTGAGAGCCTGCACTATGACTTCATCAGCCGTTGTGACGGCGATGAGGGGCCGGAATAAAAGGAGGCATGACGGATGTATATCGACAAATACTGGGGCAACTTTATTGGAGGTTCCGATGACAGTCTGAACCTTGTGGCGTTTTTGGAGGACCAGAAGAAAGAGGAGATCCCTCTCAGCGAAATCTTTGCCAAGATCGGGCTGGACAAGCAGAACTGGGACTTCCACCAAACGGTGGAGTATCTTGAGTTCACCCACTCCAATGGCGTGGAGATCGACTTTCACTTCGCCATTGATGTCGTCACTGATCTGGCCGCTATCCTGCTGGAGTGCAGTGTCAGCGGCGGGGTAAACCTCCATGATCTGGACGAGTATAACACCCCCTCCCGCCGCATCCGTGTCACAGCCACGGCAGAGGAGCACGACGCTATGGACAAGGCTCTGGCAGATTTCGCCCAAGCTCCCCTGTCCTATGACCTCCACGATCTGATGAGCGATGAGGAGATCGAGGAGATGGCCCATCAGGTGGCGGCGCTGCGAAAGGAGCTGTACGAGTCCGCTGGCCGCAACCGCAGCTACCATGTGAAGGCGGAGGACATGAAGAATCTGCTCCCCGACTGGGCTGGGGCCGATGGCTGCATCGCCACCAACCGCATCACGGTGGAGGGCTGCAAGGTTGGCTACTGCTACCGGGAGGAGCCGGATGGCGACTGGGACAGCGGCTGGCGCTTCACCGCCGGTGACGAGAGCGATGATTACATGGACGACCCCAACAACGCCGGGCTTTACAAGCTGAACACGATCTGCAACGACGATTCCGACATTATCCCGCTTTTGAATACGCCTGCCCCCTGCGCCTTTGAGCGGGATGAGTATGGCGCGTTCCAGCCGATTAAAGATTGGAAACCAGAAAATGAGGAGGAACCGGATATGGACATTTTACAGCAGTGCCAGAGGTGGCATGAAAACGACGAATACCAGAAGATCATTGACGCGCTGGAGGCTATCCCCGCCGAGGAACGCACTCCTGAGATGGACAGTGAGCTGGCCCGGGCTTGTAACAATCTGGCAGACCCAAATAAGCCAGGCGGCAAAGATATGCTCAAAAAGGCGATTGCTTTGCTGAAGCCCCATGAGGAATACTTCGAAGGCGACCACTACTGGAACTTCCGCATGGGCTATTCCTATTACTATCTGGACCAGGAGGGGCGCGCCCTTCGGTACTTTGAAAAGGCGCTGGAGGCCCGCCCGGATGACGCGGATACCAAAGAATTGATTGATTCGTGCAAGAAAGGCATTGCCCTGCCGCAGTTCTCGGAGTGCTTCCGGGAGCGGACAGAGGACTGGTGGGAAACCTTTGCCGAAATGGAAGGGGCACTGCGCCAGATGATGGACGAGGACAAGGATCACACCCGTGGCGCGGAGATTGTGGCCCAAATGGAAGATACTTTGAACCTGGTCTTTGACGAGATCTCCTTCGAAATGGGCTTCAACGGAGAGAAGTACGAACTGATCCTCACCCCGGAGGGGGACAGGGTCAAGCTGTTTGAACTGGTCTACTTCCAGAAGCACGCCCCCAAGGAGGTGCTGGAACACTGGAACATCCTGGTGGGCCGCCAGCCCATCCGGGATATCGGCCTGCGCACTGACGACGGCTGGGATATCTCCGGGGATGACGTGCAGATCTGGTTGGAGGAGCAGGGTGAAAACAGTTTTACTATCTCCGCCTACTGTGAAAAGCTGCTGCCCATGCTGCGGAAAGAGGAAGGCCGGGCCTGGTGGATGCTAACCACCCTCACCGACCAGGTGCTGGGTGAGATCTCCCACATGTGGTATATCGACGGCTTCGATGTGCTGGAGGGGCCCAGGGCGGAGCCTTCCCTTCTCCTCTCCCATCTGCCGGACAAGCTGAAAGAGCGGGGGGTGGACCTCTCCACCGCCCCGGAAGCGTACTTAGACAGATGCCTCGCCTACAAAATGGAGCCCAATAAAGACCCGGACGCCGATTGGCGGCTGGATGTGATCGCCGGTTCCACCAACTGCGTGCCTCTGATCAACGGCTATCTGAACGAAGACAACGACTTCATGGACGCTCTCCATGCCGACGGCGCGGTGGCGGGCTTCTTCTGCTATCCCCTGGATACCCTGCGGGAGGAAGAAGGAAGCCAGAAGCTCTTCGACTTCCGGGACAAGCTGGAGGAGGTGTTCACCTCCGGGGAAGGCCCGGAAGTGCTCACCCTCACAGGCGGGGCCACCGGTCTCTTCTGCGGCTATGTGGACTTTATTGCCTGGGACATTCGCACCGCACTCAGGATGGCCAAGGCGTTCTTTGAGGACAGCGGCATTCCCTGGGCCAGCTTCCACACATTCCGCCGTGAAGCGGGCACGGTGAACCTGAAAGCGCCACCTGAGGAGGAGCCGGCTGACGAGGGGCAGGCCGCCGAGTTGGACGAGACGCTGACGGGCATGGACTATATCCCTTACACCCCGGAGAATGCGGAGGAGTTCTTCGCACAGATCGAGCAGTGGAACGACGAGGACGAGTACACCCGCTGCATCCAGGCGCTGAACGCCATCCCGGAGGACTGGCGGAACTACCGCACGACCTACGCCCTGGCCCGGGCACTGGAAAACTACGCCATCATTGGGGACCATGACGAGGGCACGCCCCGTTACAAGGGAGACAAGGCCCTGCTCCGCGCCATCGATGTCTTGGAGTCCGTTCGGGAGGAGGGCCAGGACAAGGCGGAGTGGAACATGCGGATGGCCTATGCCTATCAGTATCTCTTTGAGCAGGAGGAGAAAGCCATTCCCTACGCCCAGCGGTGGGCGGAGCTGGACCCTGAGGATGAGAACGCCCCGGCGGTGATCCGGGAGTGCCAGGAGGAGATCGCAAAGCGGGGCGAGGCGGAAACAGATGACGAGACAGACCACACGGGCGTCTTCACCGGCTTTGTCCTGCTGTCCAGGGGAGAATGGGACAAGGCGCAGTTCATCCGGGACATGAAGGAAAAATGGGACATCCCCGTGGAGGAATACGACGCAAGCGAGGACAAGAGCGACGACGCTCTGGTATTCGAGGTGGGCGGCATGGTCGCTGCCGTCAGTCTGGCGGCCTGTCCCATTCCCGGCGGCGAAGCCGAGGCCAACGCGGAAAACAACTATATGTGGGAGGATGCCGTAAAAGCTGCCAGGGAGCACCGCGCCCACATCATGGTGGCGGTGCTTGGCAAAGAGGAAGATGTTCTGGGGAAGGGCAAACTCTATACCAAATTGGTGGCTGCCTGCTGCCGCCAGAAATACGCCACCGGCATCTACACCAGCGGCGTAGTGTTTGAACCGCGCTTCTACGAGGGCTTTGCAGACATGATGCGGGAGGACGAGCTGCCCATCTTCAACTGGATTTGGTTTGGTCTTTGGCGGGATGAGAACGGCATGAACGGCTATACCTACGGCATGGATGTGTTCGGCAAGGACGAGATGGAGGTGCTGGGCACCGATGCCGAGCCAGGCGACCTGCGGGACTTTTTAGCCAGCCTTGCCTCCTATGTGCTGGAGAATGATATGGAACTCCACGCTGGGGAAACCATCGGTTTTGCGGAGGATGATAAGCACGCCATCACCCGCAGCCCCGGCGTCGGCCTGCCGGAAGATCAGATGACCCTAAAGATCTCCTGGGAGTCATCGGCTGGCGGTCCGGATGATGACCGTGAGGACGGCCCGGACGGTGAAGCCCCCCAGGATGAGGAATCCAGTGTTCCCGAGGTCTATACGGAGGAGGAACTGGCGGCCGTTGAGGGGCACATCCAGCAGTATTTCGGCAAGTTTGGGCATGTGTTCCATGAGCTGTCTTCCCCGGACATCCATGTGGACATCTGCGTGGTGCCGCCCTCCCAGGAGCGGGACTACTACACCCTGGTCACCATGGGCATGGGCGCCCACCGGATGAATGTGCCGGAGGCGCTGGCGGAATACAAGCTGGAGCGGGCGGAGCTGGCCATCGCGCTGCCGAGGAACTGGAAGCTGAAGCATGAGGATCTGAAGAATGAGCGGTGGTACTGGCCCATCCGCCTGCTGAAAACCCTGGCCCGACTGCCCATTGCCAGCGATACTTGGCTGGGTTTCGGCCATACCATGGACAATGAGGAGGACTTTGCAGAGAACACGAAGCTGTGCGCCGCCATTCTCACGCCCCCCCAGGGGACGGAGGACGGCAGCGAGGTCTGCACCCTGCCGGGCGGCGAGGAGGTCAACTTCTACCAGGTGCTCCCCCTCTACCGGGACGAGCTGGAGTACAAACTGGCCCACGACGCGGACGCCCTGCTGGATAAAATGAACGGCATCAGCTTTGTGGCGGAGCCTGACCGTCAGAATGCCGCTACCAGCGGCACCCTTTCGCACGGGAACCTCATAGGCGATATGGACGATGCTGCCTGGCATCTGGAGACCATCCGGGAGAAGCATCTGCCGGTGGACGAGATCAACGCCTATAACCACATGGCCATCTACCTACGCTGGTGCATGGAGCATGACCTGATGAGCGTGGAATTTATCGAGCGGTACAGCGAGCAGTATCAGGCGTTTCTGGCAGATATCAAGCAAGCGGACTTGCGTTCTTTCATCCGCGATGTACTGAAGGGACAGCTCTTTGGCGCTCTATTCAACGAGAAGGGCGCGGCCTTTGCCGGGTACTACTACGGAGAGAGCGACAGCCCTTACTATCCCAGCGATATCGACAGCTACGCCGTCAGCGTCATCGGGCCGGAGCGCAATTACTCCGAGGAGATCCAGGACGAGGCGTACCTGTTCATCCCCTTTGACGAGGACTACTACCAGGCTATGGCAGAGGTGATCGAAGAACGCTTTGCCAACTGGCAGGGGCAGAACTTTGACGAGGATACGCTGGAGCCCTCCGAGGTGGCTCAGGCCATCATGGAGTATCTGGACTGTGAATGCACCTATTTCCCTTCCATGGCAGATGACGACCCCATCATGTCGGCATACAGCTACGCCAGGCGGGACGCCGCCCATGAGGGCTTCGTGCCGGTGCTGATCAGAGCGGACGACGAGACGCTGCTGGAGTGCCTGGTGATGAACGCCGACCCGGAGCACGACGCGGACTGCTATGAATTTGACCTCAAAACCGTGACGGAGTACCGGAAGAAGATGCTCTCCGCCCCCATCAAGGACGGCAAGGCAGTCCTGGAGGCATTGACCGGCCAGCGCAAGGAAGAAGCCGAGGACGATGACATGGACTGGGAGGAGGAAGTTCTTGGAGAGATGGAGGGCGGCTATGACAATGACCGCTTCTCCTGCTATTGGGATTCGGATAGCCACATGACCTATCCCCTCATTTTGGCCAAGATCCCGGTAAAGAACCCCTGGGAGATCTTCGCCTACCTGCCCTTCGGCAACTGGAATGAGTGCCCCGACACCCCGGACCTGATGGCAGTGGCGAGATACTGGTTCGAGCAGTATGGCGCCATCCCTGCCGCCATGAGCCACGACGAGTTGGAGTTTGACCTCCCGGCCCCTGTTTCCCAGGAGAAGGCCATGGAGGTAGCCACAGAGCAGTACGGCTTCTGCCCGGACATTGTGGATCAGGAGCAGGATGAACCCACAGTGGGCAATCTGGCGGATGTTCTGCGGCAGTCCACTGTCTGGTATCTCTGGTGGGATTGATGGGAGGCGCCCCGGCAAGCGATGAAAACTCAAACACTGACCATTCAGAGGAGCAGATTGGAAATCGAGAAAAAGTGCTGGGCTTTACGCTTCCGTCCCAGGTTCGGAAGTTTTTCCTGCTGACCGCAGGTATCTATGTATCCACAGGCGCGATCATTGATCTTTTCGGAATATTTGACCTGACCCTCCATGGAGAGCGGTATTGCGTATCGGGCGAGTTCTGGAAAGACGCAGGTGACGACCAGCTTCTGCTCTATCCTGATGACGAAACCATATGGTACTATGCCCATGGAGATGATGACTATATCCTGGTTGTGGGGATCTATTGTGATTGAGAGGTGGTAACATGGCAAGCGTATCCACTTGGAGCGGAATCCGGAACAAACTGGAGCAGGACTACCTGTGCCCGGCTCTCCGCGGGCACATCCAATATTTTGCCACCAGCTACCGAGAAAGTCATGACCAAATCGGTCGGGCGGCCATCCGTATGGACGGAATCGAGATACTGCGGAGCAACTATTACGACTATGAGAAAAATTACTGGAACAGGTATCAAGCTCTGCGGCGGGAGGGCGCTGAAGCGGATGCCCCCAAAGCACCCTTCCGGCTGGCTCATGAAGAGACACTGAACGACGGAAGCTTTGACAACGTATTTTTCTATGAGGCGTTTAGAATCTTTGACAAGCAAATCATCGAGAAAAGCCTGGTGAGCGAGAATCCCCTTGTCCGCATCCTTGCCCTCCTGGACCGCAGGCTGGGAAAGCGCCGCCTGCTGACTCTGGAGGAATCCATGGAGCAAGAACTGGACTGGGTGCGAGTCTTCTATGTGATCCGGATGCAGGCAGAAGGGCTGATGGTGATTAAAAAGAGCCAGGAGGAACCACCATGTCGCAGATCGCATCCTTTTCTCCCATGCGGCTATGTGGACCACGCCTGGGCCGCGAGCCGCACGGTGGAGGAATTGGATGCAGTTGCCGGAAGCCATGTCCAGGAAAAAAACAGTATGACACATGGGATGATCAGGATAAGGCCGGCTATCAACTCTACCTTTAGGAGCAGGACATGGAAAAGCGGGCCTACCGGGACTGGTATCTGAGCCAATCCCCGGAAACTGCCCCAAGAAATCGTCCAGCAGGAACTGGAGTTTCGATTCAAGTTATTCCCTAACAAAAAGGAGGAAACGAAATGAGCAATGAAGTATTCCAGCAAAATCTGGATGATGAAAAAGGCTCCCGTCCCGGCGGGCCCTATCTCATTCAGATGCTGTTCAAAGAGCCGGTGTCTATGCCTGGAAAAGCAGAAATGACCGCCGTGATGGAAAAACACATCGGGACGGCGGAGTGTTTCTGTCACGATAAAAAGACAGCAGGCTTTGCCGCCCTGGAGCATATGGCGGAATTCAAGGATGTCGAGGCTCCGGTACAGCTCATGGTGATGGGATGCAGCAAATTTAAGGGCAAAGGCTTCGACGCGTTCCTCATGAGTCAGATGTGGGACTGTCAGGAGGACCGGGAACGGATCTTCCGGGAGTGCCGGTATCAGGTCGTGGCCACGGATATGCTGGCAGCGGCCCTTCCAGTTCTGGAGCGGGCCAACCTGGATGCTGACTTTGTGGAGGCCCTGGCGGAGCTGTACCCCACCTGTGAGGCGTTCTACTTTCAGAACTGCGGCAAGCTGCTTCTGGCTGAGGATGTGTGTTCTCACCAGATCGAGGGGGCGGACCGCTTCATCCGCTTCGGGGTCAATGTCCGTTTCTTTAACATTCAGGGTACCGAGGATATGCTCATCGACACGGTGGGTATGAGTACCCTGTTCCTGCCGGACCTACAGTACCATTTCCACGGAATGGATCCCAACTGGGTGGTGAACCACGCCTACAATGCGGCGTCGTATATTCTGGCAAATGACAACCCCATCAAGGATGGGGAAACGATAGATGGCATAGCGGACGGCCAGACGAGCCGGGAGCTTCAATGGAAATGCCGATATGAGGATGCTCTGATCCAGCCGCCCAGGGGAGTGGTAGACATCCATATGGGCGAGTATGCTTCCGGAAAACGCTGAACTGATAAAACGACTTCCTGCGCAGTCAGAGGAAATGTTTGTCGTCCCCTTAGGTGGATTTTTCGTTCAGTCGGTGTATTCTTTGGTCTATTACATAATAAAATCTGATATGCCTGATGTGAAAAACATGCTTCTCAGACATTCTGAGGGTACAATACCCAAAACCCGAACATGAAAAGAGCCCTTCCGAACAGGTGGCAGCCGTTTTGCTGCACCTGGTCAAGAAGGGCTCTCTGACCAAATGTAAGACCACAGGCAGATTGGAAGTAAACGGAAACAGCAAAAGCAAGGTTGTCAAAAAGTGATATTTTACAAAAACATCACAACACCCCAAATAAAAATGAACCGCTCAGCTTTGACCGTAAAACAGGTCATCTGATTTGATCGAGCCGTCCCGACTGGATCGCATCTAAATTGGCCTTGAGCCGTTCCTCCGGCCAATCCCACCACCGTAGTTCCAGCAAAGCCGCGATGAGATCCTCAGAAAACCGCTTTCGGATTGGCTTTGCAGGGACACCACCTACGATGGTATAGGGTGGTACATCTTTTGTCACAACGGCCCTGGCGCCGATGACAGCCCCGTCTCCAACGGTCACACCCGCCAGGATGACCGCCTCGTAGCCAATCCACACATCGTTTCCAATCACAATATCCCCCTTGTTGTCCCAGGCTTTGGCCACCTGTTGCCGCTCCAATCCCCACTTCTCAAAAAAGATTGGGAAGGGATATGTGGCGAGAGATTGCAGCGTGTGGTTGGCGCTGTTGAACAGAAACCTGGCCCCACAGGCGATGGAGCAGAACTTGCCGATCACCAGCCGGTCTTGGTTGACGGGATAGTGATACAGCACATTGTTTTTTTCAAAGTCAACAGGGTTATAAACAAAGTCGTTGTATATGGTATAGTCCCCGACAATAATACTGGGAGCTTTCACGGCATGCTTGAGATAAACTGTCTGACGGTCTCCCGTCCGGGGATAGATGTTTGATTCATTCATATTCTTTTTCTCCTTTTACTCGTTTCGGCTGCCCTGTGCTGACGGTTTATGCACCGGCGTTCTCCCTTCCCAAACCCCGCTTTTAAAGTAGACCAGCCCCACAAGAGCAGGCAGGATGGGCGAAAGGGCCTGGCCCAGATAGATCCCGGAAAAGCCCAGAGAGAGGGGAAATGCCAGCAGCCATCCCACCGGCAGGCGCACAACGACGGCGTCCAACAGGGCATTGACCATGGCCACGTGGGCTGCTCCCACGCCGATGGCAAAGGAATCCAGTGTGTACATCGCGGCGTAGATCAGGCTGTTTATACTACAGCAGGTACGCAGGTACTGCACCCCGCAGCGGATCACCTCCGGGCTGGTGCCGTCAAACATGCAGATGAGAGGTTCGGCCAGAAGCTGGACCGCCACCGCTACCGCTGCAGTGACCACAAGGTTCAGCAACAGGCCGGACCACACCACCTTGCGGGCCCGCTCAATTTGGCCAGCCCCCAAACACTGGCCCACCATGGCGGTTATTGCCTGACCGATGGCCCAGCAGTGCATCCCGGCAAAGGTGTTGATCTTCAGTCCCACACCGGACGCAGCGGCCACTGGAGTTCCAAACTGGTTGAGCATCCCTGTCACCAGCAGATAGGCCGTGTTCACCACAACCATCTGTATGGCGGTGGGCAGGCCAACCTTCAAGATGGCCAGCAGCTTTTCCCGATGAAACTCGATTTTTGTAAGAGAAAAGCCCGGCTGATACCGCCGTAGATATACCAGGGAACCCATAAAGGAAACACCCTGAGCCGTGATAGTGGCCCAGGCTGCGCCTGCCGTGCCCATGGAAAGCGGCCCAACCAGAAGCACATCCAGCACCACATTGAGGACCGTGGCGACACCTACGAAAAAGAGAGGCGTTTGGGAATCGCCCAACCCCTTCAGGATAGAACAGACCGCATTATAGCCAAAAACGAACACCGTTCCACAGCAAATGATCTTCATGTAGCCGCAGGCATCCTGATAAGCATTCGCCGGTACATTTAACGCCTGAAAGAGGGCCTCATAAATGGCGAGGCCGAGGATGGTAACAACAGCGGAACCCACCAGCGATAGAAAGAACAGCATTCCGATCGTGTCCCGCTGACCTGTTTGGTCGTTTGCGCCCTTGCACTGGGCCACCAGAACGCTCCCTCCCATAGTCAGGCCAATGCAAAGGGAATTGATGATAAAGCACAGCATGGAGGCGTTGCTGATGGCGGCCAATCCAGTCTTTCCCACGATTTTGCCCACCACCAGCATATCCACCACATTGTAGAGGGCCTGCAGCAGATTGGCCAGAAACAGCGGAAAGGCGAACCGAATCAGTTTTTTCGGCACGCTCCCGGTCAATAAATCTTGTCCTTGGGTCATATAATATCTTCCTTTCAAAACAAAAACAACAGAGGGCAGCACAATACTGTGCGCCCTCTGCTCCATTCCCCTAAAATGGGTATCACAAAAGGCCGCGGACAAAACATCGTCCGCGGCCTGAAATGGTCTATCTTTTCCAGTCAGCCTGCAAAAAGGGGCACAACAAACCCAAGGCAGTGACTTTCTGCCCTGTCCTCCCGGTTTTACAAGTTGAAATTCCAGTAAGGCTCCGCACAATGTTTTGTGGTATAAACTTGTGTGGAGCCAAAATCAATGCAGAATTTTCCGAACAACATCGTGCCCACCTCACTTTACTGCAATAAATACTATACCAGGTGTGCCGCCGCCTGTCAATGTGCTTCTGATGGACGGTCATTGACAGGTCAGAGCACAGTTCCCTCAACCAGAGTGTGGAGGATCACATCAGCTACGCGGAAAACACTGTGGAGATTGAGGGCGGCAGCCACACCCAGTTCGGCAACTATGGCCCACGTGAGCGGTCTTCCGGCCACCATTTCTGCGGAGGAGCCGCAGAGACAGATGGTACCGTCCATCGGAGCCTCTCTTGCACATCGGATATCAAGGCAACCCCTATTAGCCAGAAAGCGGAGTGGCCGGCAGGCACTCCGCTTTTCATAGTTCTCTTTGCAGATACACCATATCTACCAGCTTGACTCCGCACTCATAGATGGGGTGGTCGTAGTGGTCAGTGAAAAAGTTCTTGACCAGATGATGCCTGCAAAAGCCGCAGCTCTCGTAAAACGGGATGGTGGAGGGGCTGTCCCCAGTACCCACCTGTAGCAGCATATACTGTCCCGCGTAGGTTCGAATGAGGAAGTCCACCAGGGCTTTCCCATAGCCTTTGCCCTGAAAGTCCGGCTCCACGGCGATGTTTTTCAACTCCAGAACGCCTCCGCCCTCGTCGGTTACGACACACTCCGCCTTAACTCCGTCATCTTCCAGCACATACATGCTCCCACGCTCCAGGTAACGGTCGATCATGTCCTCCTGCTCATCCGCCAGCAATAGCAGCGCAAGATATTGCTTCTTATTGGTTTCAACCCTTCTGATTTCCACGCTTGTCACCGCTTTTCGTAGACCAGATCCACGATTCCGTTGTAATGTTCTGTTGCCACGAGCTTCAGCGGCAGTTCCCGATGAAGCCCCGGAAACAGCCGCACGCCTTTGCCCAGCACTGTAGGAATCACTGACAGCCACAATTTATCAATGCGGTTCTCTTTCAATAGCTGTCTGGCCACGGACGCACCGCCGCAGATCCAGACGTTTCCCTTCGATTCCGTTTTTAGCTGATCGGCCAGGGCGGTCAGTTCCCCATTCCAGAAGCAGACATTCTCCCGATTTTCTCTCTGCCGGTGGGTCACCACATAACAGGGGCGGCCCTCGTAGGGCCAGATGTCCGGAGAGAGCGCCGTGACGATCTGATGGTACGTAGTCCAACCCATGACGATGGCTTCTACCGTCTCATAAAACGCCGGATAACTGCCGGAGGTATCCGGTTTGCTGCCGTCTCCCTCCAGCCAACTCACGCCGCCCTGCTCGTCCGCAATATATCCGTCCACACTCATGGCAAGATATAACACGATCTTTCCCACAATCATCCCCCCGCTGCCCCTATTGTACCCAATGGGCAAAAAAAGTGCAAGGTAAAAAAACATGACAGACAGTTGTGGTGTTCCTGTGGTATAATACAGAAAAATCAGGAAAGGCGGAGCTGCCGGAGCGGGAAGAGCCGGAGAGCAGCTTGGGGATTTGACTGAAACATTGGCCGATCGTTACAGGAGGAATTGACATGGCGTCCCATCCGGATTTTGTGAACTATATGGCCGAGCAGTTGCGGGAGGCCGGAGCCATCCGCAGCCGGAAGATGTTCGGCGAATATGGCCTTTATTGCGACGATGTATTCTTCGCCGTCGTCTGTGACGACCAGCTTTTCGTCAAGGTCACCCCGCAGGGCGAAGCGGCGTTTCCCGACCTGCCCAAGGCCCCGCCCTATGAGGGGGCCAGGGATTCCTTTCTGGTGGAGGATGTGGAGAACCGGGAACAGATGACGGAGCTGGTGCGTATCACCTGTGAGGCACTGAGAAGCGGGCCTCAGAGAAAGCGGAGGAAATGACCATGGTCTTTGACAACAAGAAAGAGCACAAGGAATTCTATCTCCCGCCCAAGACGCCGGGCATCGTCAACGCGCCCGCTATGAGCTTTCTGGCAGCACGGGGCCATGGCGAGCCTGAGAAGCAGGCCATGTGGTTTTAAGGGAGGGGCGAACAGAATGAAAGGCTTTACCCGCATGGAAACCCGTTTCTCCCTGTGCGGTCTCAACTGCGATTTGTGCAGTATGCATCTGGGCGGCTATTGTCCCGGCTGCGGAGGCGGAGCAGGCAACCAGAGCTGCACTATGGCTAAGTGCTCCCTGGAGCACGGGGGCATCCAGTTTTGTTGGGAGTGCCGGGAGTATCCCTGCCCCCGCTACGATGGCATCGACGATTGGGATTCCTTTGTCCCTCACCGGAGCCGACAGCAGGACATCGCCAAGGTCCGGGAACTGGGGCTGGAGGCCTATCTGGCCCAGTTGGGGGAAAAACGGGCGATCCTGGATGCACTTTTGGCCCGTTTCAACGATGGCCGCCGCAAAACTCTTTTCAACACGGCGGTCTATCTCCTGCCCCTGGAGGATTTGCAGTCCGTGATGGCTGATCTGAACAGCCGGACGGAGCTGGCTGGGCAATCTGTCAAGGAGCGGGCCCTCGCCGCTGTGGAGCTGGTCCAGCAGGCGGCGGACCGCCGGGGCGTCAGTCTGAAGTTAAACAAGAAACCGAAAAAGGGGTGATCCCATGGCGGCTTCCAGGGTGACCGTCCACTTCCCCTGCCCGGTGGAGCGAGTGTGGCAGACCGTGACCGACCTAATGAATACCGCTTGGCGCGGCGACCTGGCCCGGGTGGAAATTTTGAATGAAACCCATTTTGTGGAACACACCAAAAGCGGCTATGCCACGAATTTTACCGTTACGGCCTGCGAGCCGCTTTGCCGCTGGGCCTTCACCATGGAAAACGGCAGCATGTCCGGGACCTGGGTGGGGATCTTTGAGACGGCGGAGGGCGGCGCCCGGCTAACCTGCATCGAAACCGTTAACGCCAAACACTGGTGGATGCGCCCCCTTGTCCCCGGATACCTGAAGCGGCAGCAGAAACGGTATCTGGACGATTTGCGGCGGGAACTGCAAAAATAGGACCGTGTTACTCTGCGTTGCTTGCGGCAACGGGCCGCTTTCCCTACAATGGGGGGTGAAAGGAGTGAGCCCATATGTTGAACAAAACTATCAAAGCCCTTCGGAAATCCAAGGGTCTTTCCCAGCAGGAGCTGGCGGTCAAGGTAAACGTGGTGCGGCAGACCATCTCAAAATGGGAGCAAGGCCTGTCCGTCCCGGACTCCGATCTGCTGATCGCCCTGTCGGAGGCCCTGGAGACGCCTGTGAGCACGCTGCTGGGCGAGACGGTGGCGGAGTCGGAGGCGGACGAGGTCAAAGCCCTTTCGGAAAAGCTGGAGATCATCAATTTGCAGTTTGCCCGGAGAAAGGCCGTGCGGCGGGCGGCCCTCCATTGGCTGCTCATCGCGGTGTGCGGGGGCATCCTGGCCGTCGCCGCGGTTCTGGCCGCGGTAAACAGTCCCTATCTGGGCTGGGATTACAGCGCCCCGGAAACCGCCGTTATGGGGGTGGCCATCCACGCCTTTGAATGGGGCTTTGTCCGTCTGGCGCCCTTTGCTCTGATCGCGGCAACGGTCGGCGTTTTCCTGACGCGAAAAAAACATAAGGTATGAATTGGGAGAGTGCACCACTGAACATGGAGATAACTACCACCGGACAAATATAGGCACGGAAAGTCGGGCAGAGTCACTTACATTCTGCTATGCTGAATCCAGAAGGACGGTGTGACCAATGGATTGGGTAGCAAGTATTCATCAGGCGATCCAGTATATCGAAGAACATCTCCGGGAGGAGCTGACCATCCGGGAGATCGCGCAGCAGGTGGCCCTATCCCCTTTTTACTTTCAGAAGGGTTTTGCCATGCTGTGCGGTATGACGGTGGGCGACTACATCCGCCAGCGCCGGCTCTCCGCCGCCGGGCTGGAGGTTCTCACGACAGACCGGAAGATCATCGATATCGCGCTGGAGTTCGGCTACGATTCGCCGGACAGCTTTACCAAGGCTTTTGTCCGATTCCACGGCCTCACACCTGCCGCACTGCGAAAAAGCGGAGGCGCGGTCCGTTCCTTTGCTCCGCTTCGGATTAAAGTGACATTGGAAGGTGGTCAAAACATGGATTGCAAGATTATGAAAAAAGAGGCGTTTACGGTGCTCTGCCGGGCAAAGACGTTCAAGTATGAGGACGCCGCTGCTCAGGTTCCCCAGTTCTGGGCAGAGCATTTCGGCACAGGCGGCGGCAAGGTGGTTTGCGGCATGTACGGTATCAACCTGGACGAGAGCATGGGCGGCAACGAGTTTGAATATCTTATCGCCGACAACTACGATCCGGCCAAGGAGATCCCCGATGGCTTCACCACCCGCACCATCCCGGCCCATACCTGGGCGGTGTTCCCCTGTACTGGCCGGATGCCCCAAGCCCTCCAGGGACTGAACCAGCAGATCTTCTCCCAGTGGCTGCCCACGAACCCCGACTACAAGATCGCCGCAGGCATCAATGTGGAGCTGTATAGCGACGCCAGCAGGTTTGAGGACGGCACCCAGGACCAGGACTACTACTGCGAGGTCTGGGTCCCGGTGGAAAAGAAGTAAGGCACATTCCCCGGCAAAATTAACGGTCCTACCATATTGTTTCAAACAGAATCCACCAAACATACCAGTATCGTATGCTGACAGCGTGCGCTGTATGTTATGTGTTGCATCAGGTGGGATGCCGAAGATATTGGAGGAAAATGTAAACAAATCCGGCGACGACAGTTTCGTTTATAGATAAAAATCGATTCCGTCTGTGAAGGAAACCACATCCGGCAATCGGTGCGGCTCTTTCTTTGCGGCCTTTATACGCCCTGCGTCAGCTTGTCCAACGGACAGCGTATCGCAGGGCGTTTTTCTATCGTTTGAAAGGTGCCAAGGCGCATGAGCTTGAAATACACTTGCCCCATTTGCGGCACGCCCCTGGGTTATAAGGGCCTGTGCTGGAAATGCAGGTCTGAGCAGGAGCGAAGGACTGATTGTCCTGGACACCGGAACAAATCTCAGAGAAACAGAAAAGCCTTATTCAGAACATCCAGCGGCTGGGTGATGTGGAGGCCCTGGAACTCACCGACTTCCGGCAGCGGGACGGCCTGATCTATCCTCTGCTGTCCACATAGATTCCAGCGAAGCATCAAACCTGATGTGCGGCCTGGCTATACAGGGGGATGACCGGGCCACGGAAACGTTATCGGAACTGGATTTGTGATCCCACTGGACCCCCCATGCGGACCGATACAGCAGAGGCGGACGGCGTCTGATCTTTTTCCTGATGGGGACTGTGCCGGTCCGGGAGTGCCAGGAGGCGTTCGCGAGTCGGAGCCAAATGGTGGGGGGTGGATATCGGATACGGCGGGGAACCTCTGCTCATCCCCATCAACATGCGGGACGGGAGCCTTCTCTGCGTGGGCAGGGGCAATGAGGAGTGAGAAATTCCGCCGAAAACCGTAGGCGGACTGCGGCAGGAACTGGAGAAGCTGAACCAACTGGCATGGCAGGCCGGCAAGGACACAATCCCCCGCTGGACAGAAACAGAGGGTTATCCGGTTGACGGTAGCCTCCACCGCTGTATTCAATACAAGAATATTGGTTTGGAATGCAATATTATCAATCGTCCTGATAATGTTCTCAATTTCATCGGAGCCCTGTTTGAACTCTTCCATAGAACCGGCCTGTTCGGCCGCTCCCCGAACCAACGCTGCGCTCCGCTGAAAACCTGATCGCCGGTTTTATCATTTGGGTTGCTTTGAATGTCAGCATCCAGATTTCCCTGGGCAAATTCCTGTGCAATCAAAATGGGTATCCATACTGCCAATTTGTCAAATCCGGTTCTGTACCCCCTAGGGCTTGTTTGAAAATTGGCGATGTGCCCGGCGACGAGGAATTTGGGGCCGCTGGCAAGCAATTTTTTCGCAGGAATCCTGACGGATTTCAAGGAAAAATTGCGCCGTCCAGCGGTCAAAAGGCCCGTCGATTGGGCATGTTGACATTTTTCAAACAAGCCCTAGGATACAAAAATCCAAGCATGTCCACAGTCAGCCTGCAATGAAACAAACAAGTCCAAATATCTTATAGGAAGCCGTGGGACTTCGCCCACGGCTTTTTAGCTGGAACAGGTACTTGCAACCCTGCCTTTTCTTATGGTGCACTATTCCAAGATCATTTCTATCAGCAAGGAGGTGCTGCCTTGAACGGGCAGGTTTACGGCTATATCCGGGTCAGCAGCAGGGAACAGAACGAGGAGCGACAGCTCATTTCCCTGCGGGAAGTACAGGTGCCGGAGGAGAACACATTTATAGATAAGCAGTCCGGCAAGGATTTTGAGCGGCCGCAGTACAAGAGGCTTCTGCGGAAATTGAAAAAAGACGATCTGCTCTACATTAAGAGCATTGACCGCCTGGGCCGCAATTATGGCGAGATTTTAGAGCAATGGAGAATATTGACCAAAGAAAAAAGCGTTGACATTGTGGTACTGGACATGCCTCTGCTGGATACCCGACAGGGGAAGGATCTGATGGGCACGTTTTTGAGCGATATTGTGCTGCAAGTACTCTCCTTTGTCGCCGAAAATGAACGTGCCAATATCCGTCAGCGTCAAGCGGAGGGAATTGCGGCTGCCAAGGCCCGAGGGGTACGGTTCGGCCGGCCGCCAAAGCCGCTGCCCGATAACTACCTGAGCACCTATCTGCAATGGAAAAGCGGGGCACTCACAGGGACCGCCGCCGCGAAGGAGTGCGGAATGCCGTTGGCTACCTTCCGTTACCGGGCGGAACGGTACGAAAACACGAAACGTTGAACAGCAGGCAGCTTCACAAAAAGGTGTACCTTTCTGTAAGCCCCCAATTTTCAAAATCTTTTTCAAAAAACTCTTAACATGACGAGGATTTGGACGATAAGGATAATGTATAGAGACAGCAGGCAGCTTCACAGAAAGGTACACATTTCTGTAAGCAGCCAAAAGCAAAGCATGGATTTGGAGGCGGGCGGCCACGATGTCATCCAGAGAAAAACAATATAATGTCCTCAAGCTGCGCCTGTATCCAACCTCAGAGCAAGCAGAACTTTTTGAAAAGACCTTTGGCTGCTGCCGCTATCTCTGGAACCAGATGCTGGCTGACCAGCAGCGGTTTTATTTGGAGACTGGCGTCCACTTCATCCCTACCCCGGCAAAATACAAAAAGGGAGCCCCTTTTCTAAAAGAAGTGGATAATCAGGCACTCATTCAGGAGCACAACCAGTTGTCCCGGGCGTTCCGTTTATTTTTTCAAAACCCGGAGGCTTTTGGGCATCCCAATTTTAAGCGAAAAAAAGATGACCGGGACTCCTTCACCGCCTGCAATCATGTGTTTACTTCCGGCCCGACCATTTATACCACGCGGGACGGCATCCGCATGACCAAGGCCGGAATGATTCGGGCTGTCTTTCCACGCCGCCCGCAAAACGGGTGGAAGCTCAAGCGCGTCACAGTGGAAAAGGCCCGGACGGGCCGCTATTACGCTTATGTCCTGTATGAAAGCCTGGTACAGTCGCCGGAGCCGGTCCTTCCCGCTCCGGAGCGCACCCTGGGGCTGAAATATTCCCTGCGCCACTTTTATGTGGACGACCAGGGCAACAGGGCTGATCCACCCCGCTGGCTGAAACAGTCCCAGGAAAAGCTGGTGCATCTTCAGCGGCGGCTGAACCGAATGCAGCCTGGCTCGAAAAATTATGAGGAAGCCGTACTGAAATACCGCCTGCTCCATGAGCACATCGCCAATCAGCGCAGAGACTTCCTCCACAAGGAATCCCGGCGGATAGCCAACGCCTGGGATGCCGTATGTGTGAGGGGCGACGATCTGGGTGCGATGACGGACACGCTGATTCAGGCCGGGAGCGCCGTAAAGGAGGCGGGGTTCGGGATGTTCCGGGAGATGCTGTGCTACAAGCTGGCCCGCCAGGGAAAGGCATTTATTCAGGTAGACCGGTATCTCCCTACCACCCGGAGCTGTTCGGCCTGTGGGTTGACGCGGGACGCGCTCCATGCGCGGGATTACAGGCGAAGTGGTTGGGTCTGTCCAGAGTGCGGCGCGGTTCATGACCGTGAGGTCAACGCGGCAAAAAACATCAAAGCCCGTGGGCTGGAACAGTTTTTTGATTTACAGGGGCAGGACAGGAGCGCCTGACCCTTTCCAGGCGTCCTGTGCTCCGCCTTGACAATATGCCGGCCGGGACACCGGTGAACGCCCATGATTCCGGCTGGAGAGCGTGGATGGAACGCCGGTGGGGAGCCTCCGCCCTTCCATCCACATTCTCCGGACCGCCGAGTGGGAAACGAGAGGCCGCATCCGTGCGGCTGAAGCCTGTAAGCAGGCGTCCACAATATTATGACGATGTTTTTGCACGCGGCGCATGGATGCGCGCCGCTGGCCACAGGAAGGAGATCCCCCATGCTTCAGCTCTCTCTGCGCCCCGGTGAGTATCTCACCATCCATGGCGACATTGTGGTACAGCTCGCTCAGCTCTCCGGCAGCCGCGCCTTCCTTCGGGTAGAGGCCGACCGCAGCATCCCCATTGTGCGGGGAAAGGTACTGGAGCGGTCGGGGGCTCCCCGGCCGGAGTGCCTGGCATCTCTTCCCCGCAGCCGCGCCAGGAAAGGCCGGGATGCCGTCTACCACTGGAGTGCGGAGCGGGAGCGGGCCGTCCGCACAATGGAACAGCTCCTGGAGCGGATGGAGGCCGGGGACAGCCGTGAGGAAGCCCAGGCGCTGCGGGCACAGTTGGAGCACCTGCTTCCAACTGTATGGGAGGAGGAGCTGTCCGGCCAAATACAGGCCCTGTTCCGCAGCAAAACAGCCCAGGACGTATAAATAACCACCTTAGTTTGGTTTCACCCGGTCTCGCGAACCGGTTGAAATAAATCGAAGTGCAGGGACACAGCCCGCCAAAGGCCACGGCGTCTGTGTTGGTCTGCCAAACCACTAAACGCACATGAGGGATCGGTGCGTTGGACCAGCAAACCCAATATCATTTCAGAAAGAAAGGAAACGATCGAAATGAGGATCCAGCATAACATCATGGCGATGAACGCCTACCGCAACTATGCCAACAACACCTCCGCCCTGTCCAAGAACCTGGAGAAGCTGTCCTCCGGCTACAAGATCAACCGCGCCGGTGACGACGCCGCCGGTCTGGCCATCTCCGAGAAGATGCGCGCCCAGATCACCGGCCTGGACAAGGCCCAGGACAACGCCAAGGACGGCATCTCCCTGGTGCAGACCGCCGAGGGCGCCCTGACCGAGGTCCACGACATGCTCAACCGCATGTATGAGCTGGCCGAGCAGTCCGCCAACGGCACCTTTGAGGACGGCACCGACCGCAAGCAGCTCCAGAAGGAGGTCGATCAGCTCAAGAGCGAGATCAACCGTATCGCCGATTCCGCCAACTTCAACGGCATCAAGCTGCTGGACGGCTCTATGGCTGCCAATGGCACCACCAAGATCAATGGTGTTGCCGCTGGCGCTAAGGCCGGCGTGGATGTGAGCATCGTGGCGGACTCTCTGTTCGCTGAGGATGGCACCCGTTCTGAGCTGAAGTTTTCTCTGGCTGCTGTTTCTAGCAATGCCGCTGATGGCGCCAAAGTTACAAAGAACGGAGTTACGATTTCTCTGAAGAAGGGGCAGGAGTATTCTGCGGCGGACATTCAGGCCCTGTTGGCAAAGGCTACGGCCAGCGGCACCGGTGTAAGCGACGATATGTTGGAGTCTGTGCAGAATGCTACCGTTAGTGGCACAGGCATTACGAAGGGATCGCAGGCTTGGACCTCCCTTGCCAAGTCTACTGGTACGGCTCAGCCCAATCAGGGTAAGCCCCTCACTCTGCAGATTGGCGACACCTCCGACAGCTTCAACCAGTTGAAGGTGGGCATCAAGGACTGCCACGTGGACGCTCTGGGCCTCACCGATATGAAGATTGGCGATCAGGACAGCGCTGCCAAGGCTCTGGACAAGATCAAGAGCGCCATCAACTATGTCTCTGATGTCCGCGGTACTCTGGGCGCCACCCAGAACCGCCTGGACCACACCATCAACAACCTGTCCGTCATGCAGGAGAACATCCAGGACGCCGAGTCCACCATCCGCGACACCGACGTGGCCGACGAGATGATGGCCTACACCAAGAACAACATCCTGATCCAGTCCGCCCAGGCCATGCTGGCTCAGGCCAATCAGGTGCCCCAGGGCGTGCTGCAGCTGCTCCAGTAAGCTCTGGTGTTGGCTGAGCATCTGCACGCTCCCGAACCCTCCTGTGCTGCCCCGCCCTGGGGCACGGGGAGCCCCGCCGAAGCCCAGCGAAGCGGGTTCGGTGGGGAGAGGAGGCGCGACGGAGAGAGCAAGCTTTGCCGCCTGCGGCGAAGCGAGGGATTCGAAGTCCGCGCCGACGAAGGGCGTGCTGCAGCTCCTGCAGTAATCCGGATGGATTGTTCTTCAATAGCGACCGCAGGGGGGCTGGGCTTAGTGCCCGGCCCCCCATTTTCCTATGATGAGATCGGGAGGAATGAACATGAAGGAACGATCAGCCCTGGCTATCGCCCGCCGCATGGCGGAGCTGGGGGAACAGGGCCACGCCGTTACCGCCTATACCCTGGCTCTGGCGGACGCCCGGGGCCGCCAGCCGGAGACAGAGCTGGAGGCCGCCCTTTACCTGTTTGAAAACGGCGGGAACTACAAGGTGGCCTATGACGCCTTCCGCTCCCTCTACCGCCGGGGCTTCCAGCGGGAAACTCTGCTGGAGCTGATGACCCAGGCTTTTTACCAGCCCAACATCAAACTCCTGAAGAGCCGATACGAGAAGAACTGCCGCCTGCTGCGCAAATATCCCTACTGCTTCCAGCAGGACTTTCCCGCCTTTGAGGAGTTGCCCCTCCGCTTTTACCCCTACGACGACCAGCGCTACATCCCCTTTACCGTAGAGACGGAAACCTTCGGGGAGCCTTTGGACCTCCGGCACCCGGTGGTCAGCCGAAACTTCTTCCAAAACCTGGACAAGCCCGTGCTGGCGGCGGATGTGTACTCCCAGTATGAGCTGGAGTACCTCCGGGACAACGTGCGGAAAAGCGAGTGGGTGGGCCGGGAGAACCACGTCTATCTCCATTACACGGACTGGGGGATCTTCTGCGCCTATCTCCAGGTCCTGAACCTACGGCCCCTGCTGGAGGAGGAGAAGCTGGTCTTCCTGATCGGAGACGAGATCAGCCAGTACCCCATCGACTTCCAGACCCGGTTCGGCATGGATTACAGCCAGTATCCCGTCAAGCCCGTCGGCATCCGGGAGATCCACCGGCTGATCTGGCACACCCAGCTCTCCAGCCATAACGGAGGCGACTTTTTCAACGAGATTTTTGACAACCATCCCAACCTGATTGCGGTGGAGTCAGAAATGCTCTACCATCTGCGGGATCAGGTATCGAAGTTCCGACAGCTCCTCAGCGGCGGCGGAACGATCACCTTTGACAGCGTCATCGGTGACGGGGATCTGGAGAAGCCCCAGCGGCTGGCGAATCAGCTCAGCCGGATGCGGGACCGGACGGACAAGGATATCTTCGTGGCCCTTTATCTGGCTATGGCGGATCTGCGGAACCTGGACCCCGCTGCCCGAATCGTTCCATCTATTTTTTTCCAACCCCACTTCCACAACTACCACTGCACTCTGGGCGCGAACGACCAGAACCGGGCGGTGCTGGACTCCCCGGAGTATCAGGAGCTGCGGGACTTCTCCCCCCTCAAGGGCTTCAAGTATATCAAAACGTTTACACCCCTGCGCCGTCCCACCACCTCCACCGGGGCGTGTGTGCGATTCATGCAACGCCAGATTGACGAGTGGAAACCGGGCCAGGAGCCGCTGACAATCCCCGACGAGCTCACCGAACGGGTCCTGAACCGGAACTACATGGTGGACTGGCAGGACCGACTGTTTCAGGATTCGGTGCTGGTCCGCTTTGAGGACGGCAAGCTGAATCCGAAAGCCACCTTTACCGCCCTGGCAGCCTTTTTGGACCTACCCTATACAAAGAGCATGACCTACTGTTCCCGCAACGGCGAGCGGGACCCGGAGTCTTTGAAGGGAAATGACCGGGGCTTTGACCCGGCGGCCATCTACCGGACCTATGAGGAGTACCTGGGCCGGGAGGAACGGGTGTATCTGGAGTATCTGATGGGAGACGTATACCGGCGCTACGGCTATGATTTTCAGTATTACGACGGCGCGCCCATGGACGAAGAGGCGATGAACGCGCTGGTCGGCAGGCTGCACGGCTGCACGGACCTGATCCTGGCCTCCTATAAAAAGGCAATGGAGCACAAGGTGTTTTTCGAGGGGGAGGACCCGGAACAGCGGCGGCAGGAGATCTTGACCGAGATCGGGGAAAACATGGCGGCCAAGCGGCGGGAGATCGCAGGCGTTTTGATGCGGGGGCTGCGGTTCGTCAACAAAAACGGCGCGCCGCTGAACTTCATGCCCCTTTTGGAGCTGGACCCGGCGCTGCTGGAACAGCCGCTGTATCACTGAGGAGGAGGACATGG
>ERZ1106950.93-NODE-93-length-105293-cov-112.540252_pt1 | contig 105293 bp, 87 predicted proteins | sample MGYA00403675_ERZ1106950 | MGnify/ENA primary metagenome ERZ1106950 (study PRJEB35170, sample SAMEA104062410) | human gut metagenome | biome: human gut; feature: human-associated habitat; material: faeces | place: Denmark | collected 2012-06-13 ... | reverse complement strand
CCGTGCGGATCACGGCACCCGCCGAAATGGCAAACGCCATATAATTGGCATAGGCAGGTTCCGGCACAATGATCTCATCTCCCGGATTCAAACAACTTAGAAAAGCAAACAGCACCGCTTCCGAACCTCCGGTAGTGATGATGATATCATCGGCAGACAAGTTGATGTCATATTTCTTATAATAACCCACCAGCTTCTCGCGATAGCTGCGGTATCCCTGGCTGGGACTATATTCCAAAACGGTACGGTCAATATTACGAATCGCATCAAGGGCCGCTCGCGGAGTAGGCAGGTCGGGTTGACCGATATTCAGGTGATACACATGAACTCCTCTCTGTTTTGCAGCATCGGCCAGCGGTGCCAATTTGCGAATTGGCGATGCGGGCATCTCGTTTCCTCTGATGGATATTATTGGCATAATGTTATAAAAATTATTTAATCGAAGTGCAAAGATAGACTTTCGCAACCAACCGAGCAAACAATTAATTAAGAATTTAAATCTTTGTTATCTTAATGCGCATTTTTTAGGGTTATTAAAAAAAAACATGTAAGTTTGTTCCAGTAAAACAAAGCAAAATATCAAATGAATCTATACCTGATAACCTTCCAGTCCTCCTTGAACAGAATTGAGTCTGTATATGATTGCCATAAAGATTTATTTGTGGAAATCGAGAAGTTTTTCACGCTTCATCTGGTACCTTATACAGAGGCTGCAAGTATTCCGGCAGATGCCTACCGGATGGCTTTCATCGCTTCGGGCGGGGTAGAAAAAATGGTCACCCAACACTTCGAACTACTTCCCTATCCTATCCATCTGCTGACCGACGGACAACAGAACTCACTGGCTGCTTCCCTGGAAATAGCTACATGGATACGCAGCAAAGGAATGAAAGTACATATTATTCATGGCACTATCCCCAATATGGTGAGACAACTGATAGATCATCACAAGGCTTTCGCCGCCCAGCGCGAGGTAAGAGGAAAACGAATCGGAGTTGTGGGATATTCTTCTCCGTGGCTGGTGGCCAGCAATGTAGATTACCTGCTTGCCAGACGCCGCTGGGGAATAGAGTTCATTGATATCCCCATGGAGGAAGTGTATTGTCTTTTTTATCAGATAAAGGATGATGATATAGGATATGAGGCGTCCGTATTTGCCAACCGTGCCATTGCCTGCCGGGAAGGGACTCCGGAAGATTTGCTGAAAGCCATGCGTCTTTATCAGGCAGTGAAAATTATTTGCGAGAAAAAAAAGCTGGATGCAGTAACCCTCTCCTGCTTCTCCCTGATTGAGAAATTAGGAACAACTGGATGTCTGGCACTTGCCCTGCTTAATGATGAAGGCATTCCGGCCGGATGTGAAGGAGACTTACAATCCATCTTTACTCTGCTCATCGCCAAGACACTGACCGGCCAGGCAGGATTCATGGCGAATCCGGCATTCATCAACGATGACCTGAACGAAATAGTGATGGCTCACTGTACGATTGCCACCAAAATGGTGGATCAGTTTATCATCCGGAATCATTTTGAAACAGAAACCGGAATAGCCATACAGGGTATTTTGCATCCGGGAGGCATCACGATGATAAAATGCGCAGGAGAATGCCTGGACGAGTATTTCGTATCCACAGGCCAACTGATAGAAAATACCAACTACATCAATGCCTGCCGCACACAAGCAAGAATCAAACTGGACAAATCGGTAGACTATTTTATGCGTAATCCTTTAGGTAACCATCACATCATATTAATGGGCGATCATGAAAAAGTGATTCACGAATTCATGCAATTGAACAGCTGCAAACTAGTGGAATAAGGAAAGCATGAAGAAATTAAGTAAAATGGGAGATGAAGATTAAATAAATTGTATCTTTGTATCCAATTTAATATTCAATAAAACAATAAACTTTTATGATGCATACTTGGTTTGAATGTAAGATACGTTACGAAAAAGTCATGGAAAACGGCATGAACAAGAAAGTAACGGAACCCTATTTGGTTGACGCGCTGAGCTTTACTGAAGCAGAAGCCCGTATTATTGAAGAAATCACTCCGTATATCAGCGGTGAGTTCACTGTTTCGGACATCAAACGAGCCAACTACAGCGAACTGTTCCCCTCTGAAGAAGATGCAGCCGACCGCTGGTTTAAGTGCAAGCTGTTCTTCATCACGCTGGACGAAAAAAGCGGAGCAGAAAAAAAGACCTCCACTACCGTACTGGTACAAGCTTCCGACCTGCGCGACGCTGTAAAGAAACTGGACGAAGGAATGAAAGGTACAATGGCAGACTACGTGATTGCATCCGTAGCCGAAACCGCCATCATGGATGTTTACCCATACGAAGCCGAACCGGATGTGAAACCTGAATTTCCGGATGCCGGAAAAACCGAATAAAGCCTGATAAAAAATAGAAAGTATAACAGATAATGAGCATTCAAGCAAATTTAAAAGAAGTTCTTTCCGAACTGCCTGCGGGGGTCCGCCTGGTAGCCGTATCCAAATTCCATCCCAACGAGGCATTGGAAGAAGCGTATGCTGCCGGCCAGCGTATTTTCGGTGAGAGCCACGTGCAGGAAATGACTCAGAAATATGAAACCCTGCCCAAAGACATTGAATGGCATTTCATCGGCCACCTGCAAACAAACAAAGTAAAATACATGGCCCCTTATGTAGCTATGATACATGCCATAGACTCGTATAAATTATTGGTTGAAGTCAATAAACAAGCTTCCAAAGTCCATCGCGTCATCCCTTGTTTATTGCAGATACATATCGCCCAAGAGGAAACGAAATTCGGTTTCTCTTTTGACGAATGCAGGGAAATGCTGGATACAGGCGGATGGAAGGATTTGAAAAATGTCCGCTTATCAGGAGTGATGGGTATGGCGACCAATGTGGATGACGACGAACAAATCAAAAGAGAATTTTGTTCCTTAAATACATTCTTCAAAGAAATCAAGCAGAGCTATTTTTCTGATTCAGAATACTTCAAAGAAATTTCCATGGGTATGTCACACGATTATCCGCTGGCGGTGGAAGCCGGAAGTACACTAGTCAGGGTAGGAAGCAAAATCTTTGGAGAACGAAACTATTAAAACTACTATTTATATGACTCAATTAAAAACCACTTTTGCCGGGTTGTCACTGCGCAATCCTATTATTATCAGCAGTTCCAGCCTTACAAACAGCGCTGAAAAGAACAAGAAACTGGAGCTGGCAGGCGCCGGAGCCATTGTTTTGAAATCAGTTTTCGAAGAGCAGATCATGATGGAAGCACATCACATGGCTACTTATGGTTCTCCCGAAGGAGATGACTACTTGAGCACATATGTACGCTCTCATGCATTGAACGAATATATTTCATTGATTGAACAGACTAAAAAGCTTTGCACCATTCCTGTCATTGCCAGCATCAACTGTTTCAGCAACTCAGAATGGACAGACTTTGCCCGTACTGTGGAAACAGCAGGCGCCGACGCACTGGAAATCAACATCCTTTCCTTGCAGACCGAAAAAGAATATCAATGCGGTTCTTTCGAACAGCATCATATCGATATCGTAAGCAGTATCAAGAAACAGATTTCCATCCCCGTCATTGTGAAACTGGGCAGCAATCTGACCAACCCCATCGCACTGATCAACCAGCTTTATGCCAACGGAGCCAATGCTGTGGTATTGTTCAACCGATTCTACCAGCCGGACATCAATATCGACACTATGACATATTCTGCAGGCGATGTATTCAGTACTCCTGCCGACTTGTCCAACGGACTGCGCTGGACTGCTATCGCTTCGGCACAAGTTCCTCAGACAGACTATGCCATCTCAGGCGGTGTGCACGATGGAAAAGCGATAGTCAAAGCAATCCTGGCAGGCGCTTCGGCTGTAGAATTATGCAGTGTCATCTACCAAAGAGGCAATCAGGTCATTGCAGATATGACAAATGAAATAACTCAATGGATGAACCGGCAGGGCTACAAGAATATCAGCGAATTCAAGAGTTCGATGAACGCGCTGTCTACTGGAGCCAGCAATCCGTTTGAACGTACACAGTTCATGAAGTATTTCAGCAGTAAAGAATGAAAAATAGTGGTTAGTGATTAATTGGTTGGTTAGTGGTTCATATCCATGCGGTATCACAGCACAGCCCATTAACTACTAATCACTAACCACTATTTTTTCCCTCTGTTTAATTTGTATGCTCCAAAGAAAGTCTTATATTTGCACATTTGATTAAAGTTTGTGCAAAATATAAACAAAAGAGTATATACAATGGAGCAGAGTTTTATTGCCTTCCTGGAAGACAGCATAAAGAAAAACTGGGATTTAGATGCCCTTACAGATTATAAAGGTGCCACATTACAATATAAAGATGTAGCCCGCAAAATAGAAAAGCTACACATCATCTTCGAATTAAGCGGCATCAAGCAAGGAGACAAGATAGCTGTCTGTGGTCGCAACAGTTCTCATTGGGGAGTTACCTTCCTGGCTGCCGTTACATACGGAGCAGTCATTGTTCCCATTCTTCACGAATTCAAATCGGACAACATTCATAATATAGTCAATCACTCGGAAGCACGCCTGTTAATGGTAGGCGATATGGTATGGGAGAATCTGAATGAAAATGCCATGCCGTTGTTAGAAGGGGTTATCTTGATGAATGACTATACCCTGCTAGTGTCTCGCAGTTCCAAATTGGACTATGCACGCGATCATCTGAATGAACTGTTCGGAAAGAAATATCCGCGCAATTTCCGCCGGGAACATGTCAGCTACCGCCGGGATACACCGGAAGAACTGGCTGTGATCAACTATACTTCCGGCACGACCAGTTATTCCAAAGGAGTGATGATTCCTTACCGCGCATTGTGGTCGAATACCCAGTTCGCTTTTGATGTCTTGAAAATGAATCCGGGTGACAAGCTGGTTTCCATGCTCCCTATGGCACACATGTACGGACTGGCTTTCGAGTTCCTTTATGAATTCTGTGTGGGATGCCATATTTATTTCCTGACCCGTACCCCCAGTCCGAAAATCATCTTCCAAGCCTTTTCCGAAGTGAAACCCAATCTGGTAGTAGCCGTTCCATTGATTATCGAAAAAATCATCAAGAAGAATGTACTGCCCAAACTGGAAACCCCGGCTATGAAGATTTTACTGAAAGTTCCTATCATCAATGATAAAATCAAAGCCACAGTCCGCGAACAGATGATTAATGCCTTCGGAGGTAATTTTTACGAAATTATTGTAGGAGGCGCCGCTTTCAATCAAGAAATAGAGCAGTTCCTGAAAAGTATAGATTTCCCCTATACCGTGGGATATGGCATGACTGAATGTGCTCCAATTATCTGTTATGAAGATTGGAAATATTTCAAGCTAGGGTCCTGCGGAAAGGCGGCTCCCCGTATGGAAGTCAAAATATTGAGCCCCGACCCTGAGAATATAGTAGGTGAGATAGTATGCAAAGGACCTAATGTAATGTTAGGCTATTACAAGAATCCCGAAGCTACCGCCGAGGTAATAGACAAGGACGGCTGGTTGCATACCGGTGACCTGGGTGTTATGGATGCGGAAGGCAATGTTACCATCAAGGGACGCAGCAAAAACATGCTGTTAGGTCCATCGGGACAGAATATTTATCCGGAAGAGATTGAAGATAAATTGAATAACATGCCGTTCGTTTCAGAAAGTATTATCATACAGCAGGCAGACAGCAAACTGGCGGCTTTGGTTTATCCCGATTTCGACGATGCCTTTGCTCATGGGCTGGATAATGACGCGATAACACAGGCAATGGAAGAGAACCGTATCAACTTGAATACAGAACTTCCTGCATATTCACAAATAGCCCGTGTAAAAATCTATCCGGAAGAATTCGAGAAAACTCCTAAAAAGAGTATCAAACGTTTCTTATATCAGGAAGTAAAATAACACCTGACAGAAAAAAGAACCTGCCTGCAACATATATAATGTATAAGTCTGAAGATTATAGATGTTGCAGGCTATACATTATATATGTTACAGGTTATACATCCGCATATATGGGCACCTGGATCATGATACGTGAAAGGAGACAATACAAAACATAATTTTACTCTTTCACCCCGATCAATTCTCCCCATAATTCCCCCTTATATCTACATTTTTATTACATTTGCACCCAAGAAACTAAAAATGTATGAAAATGAATATGCGTATAGCAGCAATACTCCTTTTAGGATATTGTGCAGGTATGTCAACTCCTGCTTTTGCCCAGAAAAAGGACAAGCTTAAAAAGGGTCCCAACATCTCCTTGAACATTTCCGCGAAGAAAGACAGTGTCAAAACCACTTATCTGAATATCGGTCTGCTTACAAATATCTATCAACTGAAAGGAATCGGCATCAACGCTGTGTCCAGTGTTGTACAAAACGATATGACGGGTTTCCAAATCTCCGGTCTGGCCAGCATTACCGGATGCCACGCCTCCGGTTTCCAACTGGGAGGTATTGCCAATGTAGCCGGAGGCAATGCCAATGGCATTATGCTCAGCGGACTGATGAATGTTGCCGGAGGGAAAGCCAACGGTATTCAATTTTCCGGATTAGGCAACATTGCCGGAAACATATCAAGAGGAGTTACCATCGGCGGTCTGATGAATCTGGCCGGCAACAAAGCCCAAGGAGTTCAGATAGCCGGCTTGGCCAACATTGCCGGAAAATCACAAAATGGTGTCGCTATCGGCGGACTTATGAACGTATCTGCCGAGAAACTGAACGGAGCACAAGTTTCCACCCTGCTCAATATCAGTGGCGGAGAAGCCAAAGGCGCTCAAGTCTCAGCCATTGGTAATGTAGGTGTAAACGTGAATGGTATGCAATTCTCCGCCATCAGCAATATCGCTGCCGGAGAAATCAGAGGCTTGCAGCTTTGCGGTGCGGTAAATATCGCCGTCAAAACGGAAAATGCCCTGCAATTCTCAGGACTGACCAATGTTTGCCAAGGCAAGTTACGCGGTGTGCAGTTCGCTCCCGGCAACTATGCCGGAGAAGTAAGCGGTGCGCAAATCGGTTTACTCAACCTGTGCGGCGGGAATGTAAAAGGGATACAAATAGGAATCATCAACCATAGCAAGGATGCTACCGCCCATAAACTAGGTTTGGTGAATATCACTCCTAAAACCCGTATCCAGATGATGCTGTTTGCAGGTAACACCAGCAAACTGAATGCTGCCGTGCGTTTTAAAAACCGCCGGAGTTATACCATGCTGGGTATCGGTACACACTATCTGGATTTGAATGACAAATTTTCGGGCTGTGTGTTCTATCGTACCGGTCTTTACTATCCCATCGCCTCCAAACTGGAACTAAGTGGCGATTTAGGTTATTTCCATATAGAAAACTTTGAAAATGAAGATGCGGAAACACCGGAACGCATGTATTCATTACAAGCCCGTATCAATCTGGAATATAAATTCAAATCCAGAATCAGTTTCTTTGCATCGGGTGGTTACGGCATGACGCGCTACTATGATAAAAATAAGTTCTACGAAAAAAAACCTATTTTCGAAGCAGGTGTTATCTTATTTTAAGCAGCCGTCACACTAGTATAAACTAATTCATACAATATGAAACTACAGCATATCGCATTAGTCTGCCTGCTGGCATTAAGTGCTGGGAATGTCACAGCCCAGATACTCCACCGCTCCGATTCCATTTATACATTCACCGACCCTCGCCTGCAAAAAAAACACCCTTGGCGTGCCGCTGCCGAAACTTTCGGAATGAATGTCGGAGTATGGGCATTCGACCGTTATGTAATGAACGAAGACTTTGCCAAAATCAGTATCGGCAGCATACGGCGCAATATCAAGCATGGTTTTGTATGGGATAACGATCAATTCTCCACCAACCTGTTCGCCCACCCCTATCACGGAAATCTCTATTTCAATGCAGCACGCAGCAACGGACTTACCTTTTGGGAATCAACTCCATACGCCTTTGCTGGTAGTTTGATGTGGGAAATAGCCGCAGAAGTGGAGCCGCCCGCCATCAATGACCTGATGGCAACCACCCTAGGCGGCATCGCCCTGGGAGAAGTAACGCACCGTATGTCTTCTTTGGTACTGGACGACTCCAAGCGTGGTTTCTCACGTTTCACCCGCGAGTTTTTGGGAACCCTGATCTGCCCCATGCGGGGATTGAACCGAATGATAACCGGCGAGATGTGGCAAGTAAAACGCTCTCATTACAAATACCACGATTACGACCGCATTCCGGTACACTTTTCCATAGGTGCCGGTGACCGTTATCTGGCCGACGACAATTACCTGTTCCGTGGAGAGCACAATCCCTACCTTGAATTCCGGGTACAATACGGAGATGCTTTCGATAAAGTGAATGACGGCCCATACGATTATTTCACCGCACGGGCCACCTTCGGTCTTTCCGGGAACCAGCCTCTTATCAGCCAGATCAACCTGATGGGCAAACTATGGGGTGTCCCCCTGAAAACCACTACCGGCATGGAAATGATGTTCGGTATCTTCCAGCACTTCAACTATTTTGATTCCGAGGAAGTGATTGACGGATCGGGACGTATCCCTTACAAGATTTCGGAAGCTGCCAGTGTGGGACCGGGTATGATTTATAAATTCCCTCAAATGAACAGTCTGGTAAATTTGGAGCAACGTGTATTCCTGAGTGCCATCCTGCTGGGTGGAAGCCTTACCGACTATTACAACGTAATAGACCGCAATTACAATATGGGAAGCGGATACAGCATCAAGAACAACACCATTCTGGATTTCGGCCGTTACGGCATGTTCGCACTGAATATGCATCTTTACCAGATTTTTACCTGGAAAGGATACGAACATAAAGATTTGGAAACAATAGATCCGCTCTATCTGAATGCGCAGGGAGACAAAGGAAATGTAATGCTCGCTGTGGTGAATCCGATTATCGAGCTAAATCTAAGTTCCCACTTCAAGGCCAATATGGAAGTGTCCTATTACTACCGCCACACACATTATTCCTACCATGAGGACGTAAGATATAAGACCTTTGAAACCCGATTAGGATTAATTTATCAATTCTAAAGCAATGAAGAACGGACACGGCTCAAGGTTTCGGGGGTCATCTGTAATAAGGAAGCGATGTATACAAGAGGCGCACGCTTCAATATCTCGGGATGAAGTTGCAACAGTTTGTTATAACGCTCATGAGCCGGTTCAAAACGAAGTGTGTCCGCCTTTACCTGTGACTCTATCAAAGAATGTTCGATAAAGCTGCGATAAAGACGTTCGATATCGTGATATTGATCTATCAATTTCTCCACTTCCACACGGGGTAACTCCCATACCACGGATGCTTCCAAAGTTTCCACCATCAAGCGGGTGGGCTCCTGTTTAAAATAACTCTCTATGCAAATAATCATTCCGTTCTCATAACCGATATGCTCAGTCAGATCTTTATCATACTTATAATAAAATTGTCTGAGCATTCCTTTTTCTATAAACAACATTGCTTTACACACCTCACCGGCCTGCAAAACAATCTCCCCTTTACGATATTTTCTACAAACTAAAATTTCGGCTAATGCGTGAACACTTTCTCTACTGAGAGGATGGTTAACTTCTGCTATCCTTCTAGCTATGTCTATACTAGTTGTCATGTGCTCCCAATTTTTGTATTTTTTGCAAAAATACAAAAAAAGGCCGAATAAATAGATACAAATAACAAAATTAAGCCGATAATGTTCTGAATAATAGTTTTTTTTATATACTTTTGAAACGCAATAGTAATAAAACGACCTTTATGAAACTACTAGCCTCTTTAACAATCCTGGGTTTAGTCATGACACAAAGTGTCACAGCCCAAACGAATTACACAAAGGATCCAGAAAGCTGCACTAGCATTATGGTAGGAAAGAAAGCAACTACCGATGGATCAGTTATAACCAGTCATACATGCGACAGCTGGTACCGAACCTGGGTAAACATGGTTCCGGCAGAAAGTTATGAAAGGGATACTGTAATGAATATTTACGATGGCCGTATGCACACCGAGTTTGTAGCCGACCAGACTAATGTAAAAATCAAGGGGCAAATACCACAAGCGAGAAAAACATATGCCTTCATGGACACCTCCTACCCTTGTATCAACGAAAAGCAACTGGGAATAGGTGAAACTACCGTAAGCGGACGCAGGGATCTGGAAAATCCCAAGGGTATGTTTATGATTGAAGAATTGCAACGTGTGGCGTTACAACGCTGTACAACAGCCCGTGAGGCTATCCGCCTGATGGGAGATCTCGTAAAACAATATGGCTATGGCGACAGCGGTGAATGCCTGACCATCGCCGATCCTAATGAAGTATGGCATTTCGAAGTTTTCGGAGAAGGAAAAGATAAAATTGGCGGAGTATGGGCGGCAGTCCGTATTCCGGATGATCATGTAGGCGTATCTGCCAATATCTCACGGATCAGCACCCTCAATCTGAAAGATCCCGACCACTATATGGCTTCCGAAAATGTATTTGACGTGGCTAAAAAATTAGGGTATTGGGATGGAAAAGAACCTTTTAAATTTTGGAAAGCCTATAGCGGAAAGAATTACTCCGGCCAACTGAAATCCTTCAGCACCCGCGAGCACTTTATCCTGAATGCACTGGCACCGTCATTAAAGCTTGATTATGAAGCAGAAGAACTGCCTATCAGTGTAAAACCCGACAAGCAAGTATCTGTAACAGATGTTATGGCATTGCTCCGGGAAACATACGAAGGAACGCCGCTGGATATGACACAGAATCTGAAAGTTACGGTAAAAGATAGAAAAACCGGAAAAGTAGACACCATTATCAGCCCGAAAGCCAATCCGTGGATGCGTGGCGATGAACTGAATATGCTGAACGGTATTAAAAAAGGAGTTGTGAAATCAGTACGCAATATCGCAGTTCCGCAATGTGCTTATTCTACAGTTATCCAATTGCGCAACTGGCTGCCCGATGCAGTAGGTGGTGTGGTATGGTTCTCTATGGACAATCCCGGACAAAGCCCGCGCGTTCCGGTATTCTGTGGCATTACTGATTTCCCTGCTATGTATAAAATCTGCGGTAACCACCGCTATCGCGACGATGCCGCCTTATGGCACTATCGCCGCGCCAACAAACTGGCTGCTGTAAGATGGGGAGCTGCCCGTAAAGTAATGGAAAAAAATATTCGTCATTTCGAGGAAAAAGGACAACGGGAACTTCCATTTGTGGAAGCACAATACCAAAGTATCCTTCAATCCAAAGGAGAAGAAGCCGCCCGTGCTTATCTCACAGACTATACGGCAGACTTTATAGGCGCCACCATCCTTCGCTGGGACGAAATGGCAAACCAATATTGGATTGAGTCACGCTTCGGCTTTTAATTGTTAACCTTATCATATTAAAAACAAACTTATGAAGACAAAAGTATTCACACTAGCCGCACTGCTATGCTGCGCATCAGCCATGTATGCACAAGAAAGTGGTTACAAATTCACGACTGTTGCATCACAGAAAGCAACTCCTGTCAAAAATCAGGCCTCTACCGGAACTTGCTGGTGCTTTGCCACCACTTCGTTCATGGAATCCGAACTGCTCCGTATGGGCAAAGGAGAATATGACCTTTCTGAAATGTTCATTGTACGCCAAAAGTACTTAAACCAATTGGAAGACAACTATTACCGGGGAGGCAACGGGAATTTAGGACAAGGAAGCCTTTCACACACATGGAAGAACGCTTTCAATCAAGTGGGTATCGTACCCGAGGAAGTATATCACGGAATCAATTATAACTCAGAGAAACATAACCATGGTGAAATGGTGAGATACATCAACGCTTTAGGAAACACAGCCGTTAAAATGAAACGTCGCAGCGCGGAATACTACAAGCTGATCAACAATCTTTTCGATACTTATCTAGGAGAACTTCCTGAAAAGTTCACTTACAAAGGAAAAGAATACACTCCGAAATCTTTTGCCGAAAGTCTGGGTTTGAACATGGACGATTATATTGAACTGACTAGTTTCACTCACAAACCGTATTACCAGAAATTCTCTCCGGAAGTACCCGACAATTGGGAAAATGAACAAATGTACAATCTTCCGCTGGACGAAATGATGGAAGTTGCCGACTATGCTTTGACCCACGGATATACCGTATGTTGGGACGGTGATGTCAGTGAAAAAGGTTTTTCATTCAAAAATGGTGTAGCCATCAATCCGGTAGTGAAAAAAGTGGAAGACCTCTCGGGTTCCGACCGTGCACGTTTTGAAAAGATGGACCCTAAAGAACAAAAAGAGATGCTGGCGGAAGCCTACAAATTTGAAAAACCGTGTCCCGAAGTAAATGTCACTCCGGAAGTCCGTCAGGAAGGTTATGAAGCATTTGTCACTACAGATGACCACCTGATGCATCTTACCGGTATTACCAAAGACCAGAACGGGACCAAATACTATATCACCAAAAATTCTTGGGGTACAGAACGCAATACATTTGGCGGTTATCTGAATATGTCCGAAAGCTATGTACGTGCCAAGACTATTTTCCTCATGGTGCATAAAGATGCTATTCCGGCTGCAATCAAACAGAAATTAGGAATTAAATAAAAAAGAAAAGAGCAGGCGTCCGTTTTTCTAAAATAGACGCCCGTTTTTTGAAAACAGATATCTGGATTCCCAATACATACTTGTGTTTTCAAATGGACATCTATTTTTTAGTAAAAGATTCATAATAACTATGACGAAAAAGAACTTATTTACATTAGTCTTATGTTTATTCTGTCTCGGAACCACAACTCATGCGCAACATATCCCCACATTGGAGGAAGCTGTATACGGAGGACTGATCAAGACAGAAGGCGGAAGCAACGTGAGTTGGATGAAAGATGGAGAACGTTATTCCAAAATAGAAAAAAATGCCGAGGGAGCATACGAAGTCACTGCCTATAAAGCAAAGGACAATTCCAAAGAAGTGCTGATCCCTGCCAATATGCTTCTGAATCCGCAAACAGGAAAACCTATCTCTGTCCGCAATTTCATATTCAGCGAAGATAACTCCAAAGTATTGATCTACACCAATACTCGTCGCGTATGGCGTTATGATACCCGCGGTGATTACTGGGTGCTTAATTTGAAAAACGGCAAACTGCAACAATTGGGCAAAAGCTTGCCGGAAGCTACCTTAATGTTCGCCAAGTTCTCGCCGGATGCCAGCCGGGTAGCATATGTCTCCAGAAACAACATTTACGTAGAGAGTCTGGTTGACGGGAAAATCAACCAACTAACTCAAGACGGAAATAATGAAATTGTAAACGGAACATTCGACTGGGTATACGAAGAAGAATTCAACTGCCGCGACGGTTTCCGCTGGAGTCCCGACGGACAATACATAGCCTATTGGCAAAGCGATACCCAAGGTACGGGATGGTTTGATATCATCAATAATGTAGATTCCATTTATCCTAAAATCCAACGTTTTCCTTACCCTAAAGCCGGAACAGCAAACTCCGCTGTAAAAGTAGGCTATGTATCCGCCGACGGTGGAAACACCACTTGGCTGGCTCTTCCCGGTGATGCACGTAACCACTATATTCCCCGTATGGAATTCATTCCGGGCTGCAACGAACTGTTCATCCAGCAAATGAACCGTGCCCAAAACACCAATAAAGTATGGATTGCGAAAATAGGTGAAAATACCCCCGTCAATATCTTTACCGATCAAGATGCCGCATGGTTGGAAACGAATGACAATGTGCGTTGGTTGAAAGGGAACAAGTATTTCACTTGGGAAAGCGAACGTGACGGATGGCGCCACCTGTATCGTGTAAGCCGTGATGGTAAAGAAATCAAGCCCATCACCCAAGGAGCTTTTGATTATATTCAAGAAGTAGGTGCGGATATGGATAAAGGTTTTGTATACTTTATCGCTTCTCCCGACAACTTCACCCAGCGCTATCTCTACCAGGCACGTCTTTTCGGCAATGGAGAGGTAAAGCGGCTAAGTCCTGTTGACCAAAGCGGGCAACATCGTTATATCATGTCACCGTCCGGCAAATGGGCAGTCCATACATTCAGTAACTCGGAAACTCCCCCTGTAATCGACATGGTGTCTTTCCCTGCCCATAAAAGTGTACGTCTGATTACTGACAATGCAAAAGCCAAGGAGCAATACAAAGCCTTGGGGCTACAACCAAAAGAATTTGTAAAAACCCGTTCAGGAGAATTGGAACTGGATGCATGGATGATCAAACCCGTAAACTTTGATCCCAGCAAAAAATATCCGGTCATAATTGATGTCTATGGAGAACCTGCCAACGCCACTGTACAGGATGTATGGAGCGGAGGAAGTTTATGGCACCAATACTTGGCAAACCTGGGGTATATCATAGTCAGCATCGAGAACCGTGGTGCCAATGCACCCCGTGGACGCGAATGGCGCAAATGTATTTATGGAGAAGTCGGAACCTTTGCCAGTGAAGATCAGGCAAGAGGCATCCAAGACTTGGCACGTCAATACTCTTTCATTGACACCACACGTATCGGTATCACCGGCTGGAGTGGTGGAGGCAGCCAGACTCTGAATAGTATGTTCCGTTATCCCGATGTTTTCCACACAGGCATTGCCATTGCTTTTGTAGCAGACCAGCGTCTGTATGACACGATTTATCAAGAACGTTACATGAACACCCCTCAAAATAATCCGGAGGGTTACCGCAAAGGGTCTCCCATCTCGTATGCAGCAGGATTGAAAGGCAACTTGCTGTTAATTCACGGTACAGGAGATGATAATGTCCATTACCAGAATTGTGAAATGTTGGTCAATGAACTGGTACGGCACGGAAAGATCTTCTCACAGATTTCTTACCCTATGCGTTCCCATGGAATTTATGAAGGCGAGGGAACCAGCTTGCATCTGCGAAAGACAATGGCTGATTACTGGTTGAAAAACCTGCCTGCCGGAGGAAAATAAATATGCCAAAACTTTTGCTGATATGATTATATAGTTTGCCATTCTGGGCATTAGTGAAGCTTTTCATATACATAAAGTGATTAGAAACCAAATCTTTCACAAAAGTTCAGGATGGCAGACTGATAAATCTGCTTCGTTTTAGCAAACTTTACACTAAACCAAAACACATAAACTAAATGAAGAAAATACAACTATTCTTATTACTATTTCTGTTAATATCCATTACGCAGCACATCAATGCCCAATTCCCTGTCAAAACAGAATATACCGTTGAGATGGGAGGAACATCGGGTAAAGGAACTTACGCACCTATGTGGCTTACTGCCAATAGGCAAGGTTTATCTTCTGTCAATACTGAAAATGGTTATTTACGGGCAGGAATTGCACACACAATGCCATTAAACCAACATTTCGGCTTCAGTGCAGGACTGGATTTGGCAACCGCCTACAATTTCACCTCCTCATTCATCATCCAACAGGCCTATGCAGACCTTAGCTACCGATGGTTGAACCTGAGCATCGGCAGTAAAGAACGCTTGCCCGAATTAAAGAATTCCAAGTTAAGCAGTGGAGGCATGGTAGAATCAAATAATGCCCGCCCCATTCCCCAAGTACGCTTGGAAGTTCCCTATTATGTAGCCATACCAGGTACCCATAAATGGCTTTATTTGAAAGGACACATAGCCTATGGACGTTTTACTGATGACAAATGGCAGGAACATTTCACTTCCATAGGTAACAAATATGCCATTGATGTACTTTACCACAGTAAATCGCTTTTCGCCAAAGTAGGAAACAAAGAACATTTTCCGGTAGAATTTGAAGGAGGAATACAAATGTCCGCTCAATTCGGCGGAGACCAATATATTGCAGGACAAAAAGAGCCTGTAATAGATATGCCTACCCGGTTTGTTGACTTTATGCGCGTATTGGTTCCTATGGCTGGAGATGATACCACACCCGAAGGCGAACAAGTAAACATCTACGGAAACCATGTCGGTAGTTGGAATTTTGCCGCAACAGCTTATCTTAACCAGTGGAAGGTAAAAATCTATTATGAACATTATTTCGACGATCACTCCCAAATGTTTTTCCAATACGGACGCTGGAAAGACGGACACATCGGACTGGAAATAACTTTTCCAAAAAACCGCTTCATTGATACTTTTGTATACGAAGGATTAGGAACAAAGGATCAAACCGGACCTATGCTGTATGATTCCTTTTGGGGGGAGTTTGAAGAGCAAATCAGTGCTAAAGATAATTATTACAATCATTACCTCTATCAAGGATGGCAGCATTGGGGAATGGGAATAGGCAATCCTCTACTTCCCGGACCTATTTACAACAAGAATGGACAGATTACTTTTATCAGCAACCGTGTACTGGCACATCACATAGGATTCTGCGGTTCCCCCTGCCAATCGCTGAGTTATCGTATGCTACTCTCCTACTCCCGTCATTGGGGTACTTATGATAATCCTCTGAATGAAATAAAGAAACAATTCAACTCTTTGTTTGAAGTAACTTATGCTCCACAACAACTGAAAGGATGGAGTTTCACTGTATCCGGAGCTATGGATCGCGGCAGCATGCTTGGAAATAATTATGGTGGAATGCTGGTTATCCGCAAACAAGGAATTATCAAATCAGGCAATAAATAAAAGTTTTAACTGTCAACCCAATCAACATATGAAACAAATATTATTATTCATACTCTTTATGCTGGGAATCAGCAGTTGTGACAAAGCTCCCATCAATGGCAAATTAGATGGCAGATGGCAATTAATGACTATAGAATATACTAATGGAAAAATAGAAGAATGTAACCGCATTTATTATAGTATCCAGTTACATTTGGTGGAAATCAGTGCCAAAGGTGGAAATGGAGGCACTCATATCGGACGTTTCTCTTATAAAGGAGATGAGGTAACCATGAGTGAATTCCGCCACCGGGGAGATGAAGAAAAACTAACGACACTGAATGAATTGAAACCTTTCGGACTTAATCAAGCTATTAATCATCTTAAAGTGGAAAAAGCAACAGGCAAGAAACTAATTCTGAAATCTGATTATGCACGCCTCACATTCAGAAAGTTCTAAAAAAGTATACCACAGACTACGCAAACTATCTGCTGATAAAATATGAAAAAACAATTTATACGCTATAGCGGTGACAAAACACTATGCCGGATTTCTAGAAATTAATTTATCGGCAGGAATAAAACTAGTGCCACCACTCATGGAGCCGGCTTTACAAATATTGAAGCCGGCTTCATAAAACAAGTTCTTTACTTTCCTGTAGTCTGTGGTGAAATAAATTTATCTTCTAGGCTTAATATCCAATTTTACCGGTTTCAACATGTTCTCCGGACTTAGAATTGTATCCAACTCTTCCTTATTTAAAATACCATGTTCCAAGACCAGTTCATAGACACTTCTACCTGTTTCCAACGCTTCTTTTGCAATCTTTGTAGAATTTTTATAACCAATAATCGGATTCAATGCGGTTACTACACCAATACTGTTATGCACTTCAATCTTGCAGCGTTCCGCATTAGCAGTAATACCTTCTACACAACGTGTACGCAGGGTTTCAAAACCATTGACCATTAAATCTACAGATTCAAAACAACACTGTGCCATCACCGGTTCCATAGCATTCAGTTCCATTTGAGCAGCTTCGCCAGCCATAGTCACGCATAGTTCGTTACCTATTACTTTATAACAAATCTGATTCATCACTTCAGGAATCACCGGATTCACCTTACCTGGCATTATAGAAGATCCCGGTTGCATAGCCGGAAGGTTGAATTCTCCTAAACCACAACGCGGTCCACTGGCCAGCAAACGTAAATCATTACATATTTTATTTACTTTTACGGCTACCCTTTTTAAAGCTGAAGCATAACCTACCAAGCAGGAAGTATCTGAAGTAGCTCCTACCAAATCTGACGACAATTTGAAATCAAAACCTGTAATTTCACACAATGCTTCCACACATTTTTCTGCATATCCCGGTTCCGCACAAATGCCTGTACCAATAGCGGTAGCACCCATATTTACTGTCAGGAAGTCTGCCGCCGCTTCATTCAAATGACGAATTTCGTCTCTCAATATACTGGCAAAACCATTGAATGTCTGACCTAAAGTCATAGGTACGGCATCTTCCAACTGAGTACGCCCCATTTTGATGATATGTGCAAACTCTTCTCCTTTCTTATGGAATGCACCAATCAGCGATTCCAAATAAGGAAGAAAACGAAGATGAGAATAATACATACCAATATGGATTGCAGTGGGATAAGCATCATTCGTTGATTGTGAGCAGTTCACATGGTCATTAGGAGAGCAATATTGATACTCGCCACGTTTGTGTCCCATAATCTCCAAAGCACGGTTAGCAATGACTTCATTAGCATTCATATTGGTAGAAGTACCGGCACCTCCCTGAATCATATCCACCGGGAATTGCTCATGATGCTCACCATTTAAGATTTCCTGACACGCCAATACTATGGCATCTTTTTGTTCTTTAGTTAATAAACCTAACTCATAGTTAGCCATTGCAGCTGCCATTTTCGTAATGGCAAGACCGTTAATAAACAACGGATATTCATTTAGATGAAATTTACTAATTGGGAAATTTTCTATGCCTCTTAGAGTTTGCACACCATACAATGCACTGGCCGGAATTTCGCGGGCACCAATTAAATCACTTTCTACTCGGGTTTCTTCTGTAAGTTTTGTTTCCATGATCAGGTTATTTATTAGTTTATCATTTCTTATTTTATATAGCAAAGGTATAAACTAACATTTTGATATCAAAATATAATCTGATATAATTTTAAAATATTATTTTATACATGTTTATTGCTGCAAAACAGACAACAAACTTACATTATGAAAGTTTACTCAGTTAACAAAGTCTTATATCATTTGAAGTTCATTCAAAAAACAGACATAAAAAAAGGCGTCCATTCAGAACGCCCTTATTCTATTTTTTAACTTCGGAACTCTTATTTCACCTTTATTCTATCAAAGCCTTCTCCAAATACACCAATGACAGCACTTTGTGATACAAATGCGTTCGGATCGATATCTTTTATCAAACGGAATATAGTAGTAGACTCACGTTTTTTTGCCAGCACAAACATCATTTTCACACCCGCACCGGTATAACAACCTACTCCGTCAATGAACGTCACCCCTCGATGAAGATCTTTATTTATGCGATGCCCTATTTCTTCATGCTTCTTCGAAATGATAAAGAATTGCACTGACTGACGAGCACTATTTACCACCTGATCCAAGACAAAGCTGGATATAAACAAGACAACATATCCATATACCACCTTCTCCCAATCATGCAATACAAAATAACTGGAAGAGATAATAACCAAATCACACATCAAAATAACCCGGCCCAAAGTAATATCACGATACTTATTGACAATAGCAGCTATAATATCCGTACCTCCTGTGCTACCATTGGCAGAAAAAGCGACACCAATACCACCTCCGCAGAAAAAGGCTCCCAAGACACAAGCCATGAAAGGTTGATCATGTATTAAAGACTCTCCCCCTGTCAAATCCTGTATGATAGGCAGAATAGAAGTCAGCACAAATACAGCATAGATGGTTTTCACACTAAACTTCCATCCCAAAATAACCAAAGAAAGTATCAACAATACTCCGTTTATTCCCAAATAGGTGTACTGGACCGGCAAACCGGTAGCCCAATAAACAATAGAAGCAATACCTGGCACCGCACCTGAAGGAAGGTCATTAGGTAACAAAAAGACGGTCCATCCGATAGCATACATCAGCATACCAAGAGCAATCAACATATAATCCCTTAGTTCTCTGATAACCCGTTGCTTACGCGTCGTAATAAAGACTGAATCCATGTGAGTTTTCCTTTATAAAATCATATTGTCCGCAAAAGTACAAAAAGATTGAATCACTTGGCTTCAAAAGGTGACATTTTTTCAAGTAAAAAGTCCTGTTAATCTGATTTATCAAAAACAACAGTACTTTTCACCCTTTATTATTCTTTGGGGTGTAAATACCAATCTTTATAATCCGCACCAAAAGAATCTCTCCACTGTTTAAACTCGGGATAATAGGTGGTAATAGACACCTTCTCTGAAGGCCATCTAAATTCACTGTTACTGATATTTATAGCGAAAGGCATATTATCTTCTGCTATATAATACATTGGGGAACCATTGGAATCTTGACTCAAATCACTACCCGTACCACGTAAACTCTCATCAGCTACGCTTGTCGGCTTATAGCCTGACAAATGTACTTCATGAGAACGTTTATTCACAAAAATGAAAGAATTGTAAGGCGGATAAGCATCCATATCGCTTACTTTATCATATTTTTTAAATCCGATCACTACAGTCACAGGCTTTTTGAGAACAGGCTTTATATCAGAAAAAAGTATTAATACAGGCTTTTCTATTCCCGGCTCAAAGTTTTTTCCGATCACATTACCTTCTTGACTCACCTGCACCAAATCGATATGCTCCTTCCCTACGTAATCCAACTGGAAACCAAACCCATTTGTATAAGTAGCACCATCATTCATCGGAGTAAAAGTAGTAGTGGTGCGCACCAATGCGTTAGAAGATTTATCTTTCACAACTGTACTGGAATAATATATCACAACATCATTCATATCATAATCATTCTTATCAGGCCAATTGTCCTCATAAGCCAAAGACCCTTTGACTACATACGAAATTTCACCCTTATTTACTTCATCCGGTATATTAGGAGTAGGTTCTACAGAAAAAGAAGCAGATGCCATAATAGCAAACTGTACATCATTAAAACGCATGTCCACATTATCTTCCATAGCCATAAAGAAACAATTGTCCAGTTCCGGATCACTTAACAAAACTGAACGTTGCTCTTTATTATCGTTATATGCAGGATTAGAATAACGAGGAAAAACACCCTTTTCTTTTCCAAATCCCATTCCCAATAAAATCCATCCAATATGAGTGCCTTGGGGGAATTCATCTTCATACTTGCTTTGTTCCTTATTCCAATATTTTAGTTTTATTTGCTCACCGACTAAAGATTTAGGAGCATTCCTACTGGAACGAGGAATCAGGATGGTCTTTTTTATGGTAGCCATGTCCACGGACTCTCCTTCTTTATAAGTATAATAAGCAACCATATCCTCCCACGTAGTAGACGAGAAATTAAAATAAGTCGCTACCAAACCTGTAGATTTAGTTATTACCATATCATTACTCCCTGAAGTACGCAGTTCCGGAAATCTTTCCAACAAATTACGATTATCTACTACTATAGAACGGCTTAAATTACTGCATCTCTCTAAAAAAGCACCAGGTATATCCAACTTTTCAGGCAACAAATAATCAGGAACCCCATTTTCATTCCAATTACCCAATACATCATATCCGTCAGGATAACTCACTCCTCTCATTACTGCTCTAGAACGCCCATCGGCAGACAGTTGTGCCTTATAATCAACATAATTAAAGGTTAGTCCGTCAGATAGTAATTCCAATTCAACAGGTGATACGACCAACACATTATCAGTTACCAGCCATACCTTTTTCAAATAAGCCGGCAAAGATACTTTTGAAAAAAATCTACCATTCATATCAGTCGAAGCAGCATAAATGGGATTTATATCTTTAAACTCCCAAGTATTTTCAACTAATTCCATAGGATATTCATCATACAGATAAAAAGCAGTCTGTACTTTCATACCATAATCAATAATAAGTTGACTATTACGGACAGTAGTAAAATCAAAAAAATCGTCTTTATTGATTTTTTCCTCCCCTTCTTCCCCTCCCCCCGTGTATATATCATGCATATTACGCAAGCAAGACACAAAGAAAACTGATAAGCAGATGATCCAAAATTTTGTTTTCATAAAGTAGTGCGTGATTATTTTCGACAAATATAGCCATAAATAACTAAAAAACAACTAAATAGTCAAAAAAAACTGTCCCCCGACTCACGTCGGAGAACAGCCACAACACAAACACAAAATAAAACACGACAAAACTACTATGCAATTTTTTAGCCTGCTCTATGTTTTGAGTAACATAACTACCGCCAATCAGGTATTCACATATCCAAGAGGGGTTTCAGGTTATTTGCATCTATAAAACGCCACACTAGCGTCCTTTGTTCATCGGTCTTTCTAAAAATATCTTAATTCTTATTGAATTCCTCTTTCTCTTAGCTTCAACTGCCAGTTCCAAGCTGAACGTAGAGTGTCCTCCAAATTGGCTTCTGCCTTCCATCCCAACTCCTTATTAGCGAAGTCAGGATTAGCCCATACCTTCTCAATATCTCCGGCACGACGACCCACGATCTGATAATTAAGTTTCACACCGGTAGCTTTTTCAAATGTATTGATCAGTTCCAATACAGAAACGCCTTTACCCGTTCCAATATTAAAGACTTCCACCTTCTCCTTCTGCTTGTTATTCAAAATGCGATCCATTGCGATAACGTGAGCCTTCGCCAAATCCACTACATATATATAGTCACGGATGCAAGAACCGTCCGGTGTATCATAATCATCCCCAAACACACTCAGTTTTTCACGAATACCCATTGCTGTCTGAGTAACGTAGGGTAACAAGTTTTGTGGAACACCATTAGGTAATTCACCTATTAATGCAGTGGGATGTGCGCCAATAGGATTAAAGTAACGCAACATAATAGCATTAATAGGCGATCCCGAAGCAACTGTATCACGAATAATTTCTTCATTGATCTGTTTTGTATTACCATACGGAGACTCAGCCTTCTTAATCGGAGCCTCTTCCGTTACAGGAAGAACATCGGGCTGACCATACACCGTACATGATGATGAAAAAATAATACCTTCTACTCCATGTTTCGGCATTAACTCCAACAGGTTAATCAATGAAACCAAGTTATTGCGATAATACAACAACGGTTTTTGTACCGATTCACCCACAGCCTTGCTAGCCGCAAAATGAATAATACCTTTTATGCCCGGATATTTAGTAAACAGCTTGTCCATTCCCTCAAAATCCAAGCAATCCAACTTTTCAAATGCAGGACGGATTCCTGAAACCTTTTCTATATTATCTACCACATCGGCGCTTGAATTGGACAAATTGTCCACAATCACTACGTCGTAACCGCTATTTTGCAGCTCTACTACCGTATGAGAACCGATGTAGCCGGTTCCTCCTGTTACTAAAATTCTTTCTTTCATAATACTTAATATTCTGTCGTTTTCTAATAGGTTCAAAACAACTTCGACGGGTAAATCCCTTTTCGTATCATATCATTGATACGAAGCAGGACTTGTATCTTGTCATCATGCGATACCAACCCCATCCATCTGGCAGGTGTCTCAATCACTTTCACCCTGACTCCGTCAGCAATACGCTCATTCATAAAAGCCGGAATAGAATAATGAGCTTTCATATCCATTCCATTCTCATCTATAAACTTATCGAACGCCTTCTTCATCTCACCAAATACCTGCGGAGTAAATCCCCACATATTCATTGAAACCAAGCTGTTGTCATCCAAAGCTACCCATTTATGTAATTCATTAGGATACATCGGATTTCCACTTATCCGTTCTACTCCTACACGGTCTGTAACGGACAACAGATATCCCTTTTCATCCACTTCACAAATACCACGGGTAACCCCTCCGCTTTCCGCCAATACATTTCTCAGCCTGTAGCAAATATTGAAACTATGGTAGTCAGCTTCTCCCAACATCACCAGATTATCATATAACAATTCAAAACTTTCTCTTTGGTAAAAGTTCACGGCATTTATCACACCGAATGGAGAGTCAATCAACTCTTCTCCCATCAAAACAGCTCTTACCGAGCCGTACAGTGCTTTGCGTTTCGGATTACGCTTTTCTTCAGGAATCGTTTCCACATCCTGATAAACATACTCCACTTCTACCACATGTTCATATTTGCCTGATACCAGTTTCTTGAATTCTTGTTCAAAATGTCTGCTTATGACAAATACGATCTTATCAAATCCGACTCTTACGGCATCATATATGGAAAAATCTAATATTGTTTCGCCATTAGGACCTATTCCCTCCAGCTGTTTCAATCCACCATATTTATTCCCCATAGTGGCCGCGAGTACAATCAAGGTCATAGCCATTTAATCTCTCTATTAATTCTAATGCAAAAATAAGCATAAAAATTGAATTTACGGACAAGAACAATGGATTTCTTTCTAATAAAAAAGTCCGAAGCTGTGCTCCGGACTTCTGAATCGGTTTATTTTAACGATGAAGTGAACTATTCTATTCCAAACAGAACCCCCAAACCTTTGTCTACACCTGAAAATCCCATGAATGCCATTGCCAGCAGACCGGCAGTAACCAATGCGATAGCCATTCCCTGCATTCCTTTAGGTATATTCACCAAACTTAATTGTTCACGGATACCTGCAAACAATACCATAGCCAAAGCAAAACCAAGAGCTGTAGAGAAGGCGTAAACCACGCCAGTCAACAAATCAAAATCTTTCTGAATGACCAAGATAGCTACACCCAAAATACAGCAGTTAGTGGTTATCAACGGAAGGAATACTCCTAATGCCTGATAAAGGGCAGGAGACACTTTCTTCAATATGATTTCCACCATCTGTACCAATGCTGCAATGACAAGGATAAACGCAATGGTCTGCAAATATTCCAACCCGAAAGCATCGAGTACAAATTTCTGGATAAGATAGGTAACAATGGTAGCGATGGTAAGCACGAATGCAACAGCCGCACCCATACCCGTAGCTGTCTCAACTTTTTTGGATACACCGAGGAACGGGCAGATACCCAAGAATTGTGACAACACAATGTTGTTCACAAATATAGCGGTGATAAATATCAATATATATTCCATATTCTTACTTTTTACGGGTTATGCTTTCTTCAGTTTATTCACAATCGCAATAAGGTATCCCAATGCAATGAAGGCTCCCGGTGCGAGAACGAAAATCAACATTCCGTATTGCTCAGGCATGATAGTGATATCAAACAACTTGCCTGTGCCTAGGAACTCACGTACCCCACCAAGGATAGTCAATGCAAGAGTAAATCCGAGCCCCATACCCAGTCCATCGAAGAATGAAGGCACGGGACCGTTCTTTGCTGCAAAAGCTTCGGCACGTCCCAGCAGAATACAGTTTACTACGATCAATGGGATGAACAAGCCCAAAGTAGCATAAAGTGCCGGCACATATGCCTGCATAATCATCTGCAACAAGGTTACGAATGATGCAATAACCACAACAAAGGCCGGAATGCGCACCATATCAGGTATCAAATTCTTAATGGCCGAAATTACAACATTAGAACAGATTAATACAAAAGCCGTAGCCAATCCCATCCCCATACCATTGATGGCAGAAGATGTTGTTCCTAATGTAGGACACATACCCAAAAGGAGTACAAACGTGGGATTCTCTTTTACAATCCCGTTCATCAATACTTTAAAATTATTCATAGTCTGCTCCTTCCTTATTTTTTATTTTTACAATCTTGCTTGGGACATTCTACTTTTTTGCAGTCTGCCTTATCGCAGTTAGCAGGATCACATTTATCGCTACAAACAGTCTTGCAGGCTGTAGAGTCACAAACCTGCTTACATGCCTCGTTTCCTTCACATTGAGCATCGCAGGCAGTAGCATTTTCGGCAACAGTTTCAGACACTTGCTGAGTTGCACCACTAGCGCCATCCACATTCTGACCACTATATGCTGCATAAGCATTGTTCACAGCTTTTAGAAAAGCACGTGTAGTGATGGTAGAAGCTGTGATAGCATCTATCTGACCACCATCCTTATTTACCACCAATGCTCCCTGTCCCGGATTCATACCGGTAATGTCGCCTTTTGCACCTTTCTTAAACCAATCAGCCGCCTTTGACCCCAAGCCCGGAGTCTCAGCATGGCTCAACAAAGAATAGTCTATGATATTTCCCTCTTTGTCAAAACCTACCAGCACACTCAAAGCGCCACCAAAACCATTGGCAGAAGATTCTACGGCAGCACCAATAAATTCGCCACCCTTGGTTGCCTTATATATTTTATAAGTAGCACCATCCAATTCTATAGTTTCAGGAGCTTCCGCAGGATTGTTATCAAACCCCGGAACTACAACTGCAATAGCGTCACTCAAAGCTTTTGCATTAGCCTCAGCAATAGGACCGGCAGTCAGTTGGTTGACATAAGCCAAAAGTCCGGTTGCAATCACAGTAATCGCCGTCAGTACGATAACCATGTTTTTCAAAGATGATTCTAGTTTTTTCATTTCTTCACGACCTCCCCGAATCTTTTAGGTTTACAATAAGTATTGATTAACGGAGTGAATGCGTTCATAATGAATATAGCGAAAGACATACCTTCGGGATATGCACCGAACAAACGGATAACCACGGTCAGGAAACCGATAGCCACACCGTATATAATCATACCTTTATGAGTCATAGGCGAAGTAACATAGTCGGTTGCCATGAAAATAGCACCCAACATCAAACCACCTGTAAACAAGTGAGCCAACGGAGATGCATAAGCCACCGGATCAACCAAATGCATCAGACCGGCAAATACAAATACAGTCACCAGAATAGATACAGGAATATGCCAGGAAATAATCTTTTTCCATAGCATATATCCCAGGCCAAGCAATAAAGCCAATGCACTCACCTCACCTAGCGAACCCGGGTTATTACCCAGAAACAGACTTAATGTATCGGGCAACTGACCTAAAGCATTTACATCACCCTTTACAGCCATTTTCATCAATGCCAGCGGAGTAGCACCGGTTTCAGCATCGGTATAACTTCCCCATTGTTGAACCAACGGCCATGAAGTCATCTGCACAGGAAAAGAAATCAGCAAGAAGATACGACCTACCAACGCAGGATTAAAAGGATTACAACCCAATCCGCCGAAAGTCATCTTGCCCACACCGATTGCCACCAACGCACCGATGATAATAATCCAAAGCGGCAAGTTGGAAGGCAGATTGAATGCCAGCAACACACCGGTTATAATAGCCGAACCATCACAGATGGTAGAGCGTTCTCTCTTCAAAATAAACTTGGTAATCGCCCATTCGAAGAATACACAAGCGGCAACCGAGGTCAAGGTCACCACCACGGCGCCCAGTCCGAACATATAAAATGACACCAGCAACGCAGGTATCAACGCAATGAGTACACCATACATATTCTTCTGTATGCTGTCACCGCTATGAACGTGAGGCGATAATGATACTATTAATTTATTAGCCATACTATTTTGTCGAATTATTTTTTAGCATTACGTGCACGGATAATACCGCCTACTGTGCCCTTACCCAAACGGATATAGTCCAGCAAATAACGATGAGACGGACATGTAAACTGACACGAACCGCACTCGATGCACGACATTACATCTTCTTTCTCTACTCTCTCCCAATCCTTATGAGCTGAAAGTGTTGCCAATAAGAAAGGCTCCAGTCCCATGGGACACACGTTAACACACTTGGCACAGCGGATACAGGGCTGAGCTTCCGCACGGGCAGCTTCCTTATCATTCATAATCAGCACACCCGAACTACCTTTACAAATAGGAACTTCTGTATTAACCAGTGCTTTACCCATCATCGGACCACCACCAATCACTTTTCCCGTATCTTCGGGCAAACCGCCAGCCGCATCAATCAGCTGGCTCATCGGAGTCCCCATACGAGTGAGAAAATTAGATGGATTTCTGACAGACTTACCTGTAACGGTTACAATGCGTTCAAACAAAGGTTTGTTTTTCTGAACGGCCTCATAAACGGCAAATGCAGTACCTACATTCTGAACTACCGCACCCACATTGATAGGAATAGCGGGAGGAGCAGGAACCTGGCGACCGATCACAGCATCTATCAACTGTTTCTCACCACCTTGCGGATATTTCACCTGCAAAGGAACCACCTCTATACCGGGATACTGAGCAGCCTTTTCAGTCATCAACTTAATAGCATCCGGTTTATTATTTTCAATACCGATATATCCCTTGGTCACTTTTGCAGCTTTCATCAGGATGCTTACACCCACCAGTACTTCGTCTGCCTTTTCCAACATCAAACGATGATCGGCAGTGAGGTAAGGCTCACACTCTACAGCATTGATAATTACACATTCCGCCTTGCAGCCCGGAGGAGGAGAAAGTTTCACATGAGTAGGGAAACAAGCACCGCCCATACCTACTACACCTGCATTTTTCACTTTAGCAACGATTTCTTCGGGTGTGAGAGCACACTCTTTCACCAATGTCGAACTGCGGTCTATTGATTCTTCCCATTCGTCACCATCCACATCGATAAAGATAGCCGGCTTGCGGTAACCGCTTGCATCGATTACGGCGTCTACCTTGTTCACTTTACCGGATACAGACGAGAAGATGGCTGCTGAAACAAAGCCACCCGCCTCAGCAATCTTCGTACCTACCTTCACCACATCGCCTTTTTTCACGATGGCAGTAGCAGGAGCACCGATATGCTGTGACAAAGGAAATACCGCTTGCTTAGGAAGTGCAAGGGTTTCAATGGCTTTGCCTGCTGACAATTTATTTTCTGCTGGATGTACTCCACCAATTCTAAATGTCTTCACTGTTATATCTTTTTAATTTTTACTTACTTTGAATTTTGATTATGCTTCCGCTTTCGGAGCCTCAGCTTTCACCGCTTCCGGAGTTTCCACCTTTGAAGCCTCTACTTTTGCAGCAGGTTTTGCAGCAGCCTCACCAGCCGGCACTTCTACCTTCGGTTTACGTGGCGGGAAATTAATAGCTTGGATAGCCCCTTTCGGGCATTCCGATTCACATTTACGGCAAGATTTACACTTAGCCGGATCAATGTATGCCAAATTATTCTCTAACGTAATGGCTTCGAACGGACACACTTTCACACACTTTCCACAACCAATACAACTAGCCTTGCAAGCCTTGTTGGCAACAGCTCCCTTATCCTTGTTCACACACATCACCACTACGCGGCGGTTGTTCTTTCCTTTCGGACGAATTTCAATGATCTTACGCGGACAAGCTTTGCTACAAGCCCCACAAGCTGTACATTTTTCTTCGTCCACTTCCGGAAGGCCGGTTTCAGGATTCATGTGAATAGCATCAAACTGACACACTTCCACACAATCACCACAACCCAGACAACCGAATGTACAACCCGTCTCACCACCTGAAGTGGCATGAGCGATGGCACACGATTTAGCTCCGTCATACAGAGCAGTACGAGGGCGATTTTCACAACTACCGTTACATCTTACCACCGCAACTTTCGGTTCGGCAGCAACGGCTTCCAATCCCAAAATGGCAGCTACTTTCTCCATTACCGGAGCACCACCAACCGGACATAACTTACCCTCCAGCGAACCGGCATCGGCAGCCTTCACGCAGGCACCAGCAAAACCAGAGCAACCGGGATAACCACATCCACCGCAATTCGCCTGAGGAAGCACTTCGCTCACCTTGGCAATCCGCGGATCTTCATACACAGCAAACTTCTTAGAAGCGGCATACAAGATTACCGCGGCAATCAAGCCAATCGCTCCCAACGAAATTACTGCAACCAGAATTAAATCCATAAATTTTAGTTAGTTATTTATTAATTATTTTTTATTGGTTCAAGTGTAAATGAAAACTTCTTGCTCAACTTATTCCTGCATACATATATGATAAGGTAATACGGGAGCAAGGCTGACAAAGCAACAAGCGCCGACCTTAACTCATCCCCCCCCGTAAAACGCATGGAAATAAATAAAGTAATCAGCAATACCAAGAAAGGGATACCAAAAGCCAGCAATACGGCTTGCATCCCCATGGAAGTGGTACCATAAATCATCACCTCCTCACCTATGCGGTAAGAAGATGCCTTCATGTCAAAAACATCAATCAGTTTCTCTTTACTTTCAGATGCATTGCAATGCCCTTTCACACTACAAGCCGAACAGGCAGAAGTTTGTACGATTCTCACCCGCACATGAGAACCTTCAATGTTTTCCACAATACCACGATGTTTGATTATATCGGTCATTTTTGCAAACTCTACATTACAAAACTGCGGCAAATGTACGATTTTAATTGGATTCTAAGAAGTATAAAATGATATTTTCACTATAAAAATCGATTTTTTGTGTGGAGAAATTAAAATTAGAAACAAGAAAGGGAGGAAAATTTTAAATTCCCCCCTTTCTACTTGTAAAGTATATAATTTATTTCATTATCACATAGCCTGCATCCAACAGTTTTTGACGAATGGATGCTATATGTTCCTCGTTTCTGGTTTCCATAACGACACGAAGGGCACATCCGGTGACATCTGCACTCTCACTATTTCGCTCATGATGTACAGAAATTACATTTCCTCCCTGCTCTGCGATAATTTTGCTGACTCCCAACAGCTGCCCCGGTTTGTCTATCAAGTCCAAAGTTACTGCATAGGTACGTCCCGACTTTGCCATACCGCGACTGATGACACGGCTCAATATCGTCACATCAATATTACCTCCAGACACCAGGCAAACAGTTTTCTTACCCTTTACCGGTACCTTATTGAACATGGCTGCAGCAACGGACACAGCTCCCGCCCCCTCTGCAACAATCCGCTGGCGTTCTATCAATGCCAGAATAGCTGCGGCAATCTCATCCTCGGTCACAGTTACAATTCCGTCCACATACTGATTAACCAAGTCAAAAGTATTTGTTCCCGGCTCTTTCACCGCGATTCCATCGGCAAAAGTGGAAACAGAGTGAAGACGCTCAATACGCGAATGGAGAATAGAGTTTGCCATACTGGCCGCACCCAACGCCTGTACACCATATACCTTGACAGACGGTTTCAAAGCCTTCAACGCATAAGCCACTCCCGAAATCAGTCCGCCCCCACCAATGGGGACAATGACTACCTCCACATCCGGCATTTCCTCCAATAACTCCAAACCGATAGTACCTTGTCCGGCTATCACATTCTCGTCATCAAAGGGATGAACAAAAGTATATCCCTTTTCATCACGTAATTGCAGAGCTTTCTGATAAGCATCATCATAGACTCCCGGAACCAAACAAACTTCCGCCCCATAATGCTTCGTAGCCTCAACTTTAGATATAGGTGCTCCCTCTGGAAGACAAATCAACGACTTGATGCCACACTTAGTGGCAGCCAATGCCACCCCTTGCGCATGATTACCGGCAGAACAGGCTATCACACCTCTCGCCTTTTCTTCATCAGACAATTGGGAAATCTTGTAATAAGCACCACGCACTTTAAACGATCCTGTGAATTGCAGGTTTTCGGGCTTCAGATAAACTGTACTCTCAGGATTTATCTGAGGAGCATAAATCAAATCAGTGCGACGGACAACCTCTTTCAGGACATGAGCCGCCTTGTATATTGCATCTAATTGTAGCATAGGTATAACACTCTTGTTTTTTAATTGGGTGCAAAGCTACAAATAAAATTGATTCCTTACACTCGCTTTCGATGTAAAGTTGCATTCTTTTTTTTCGCTCATTCATTTGCCGGTAAGTTTCTTTACATTACACACCGCGATAATTTTTTTCTTAGGGTCTTATACTTTTTTCCCGGTGTCTTATCTGGATTTCGATATAATCTGTTTTTCACTTTTACTCTCGGCCACCTCTACCAGATAAACACTGGCACAAATAAGAACAATCGCCGCCAACTGCGTCCATGAGAAGCGATCCTGCCCCAAAATAAAAGAGGTCACCGTAGCAACAATCAAAATTAAATATCCATAAATAGCTACCAATGTAGTTTTCAGATATTTCAACCCGAGGGGAAGTAGTAAATAACTAATAGTGGTAGGGAATACCAAAACAAAAAGCAAGACCAACATAGGAGTAGAGAAAAGTGACATTCTCAGTATAGGAGCATCAAAGCCGTAAATTGTATTGACAATAACAGCCATGACAGCCGCCCCTAAAAAGGTATATTTCAACATCGTCATATTTCCCACCCCTTTTAACAGACGATTGCTGAGAACAAGATAGACGGCATAAACCAGCGAACTGACCAAACACATTAAATTACCTAACGGAGCATTAGAGGCAAGATCGTCACTAGGTTGTGTAGAAATGCAAAGAATAGCTCCTCCCAACCCCATTCCAATACCAAGCACTTTCATCCAAGTTACTTTTTCCTTATAAAACAATACAGCAATAATGAATACCCATATAGGCTCCAAACTGACAAAGATGGAACTGGAAACCGGAGTGGTCTTACTGATACCCAGCAGATAAAAAAACATATATCCGTAAATACCTAAAGCCCCTAACATAAAAAGCTGCCATTTCTGACGAATAGTGGAGTTTTCGGGTTTGCAAAATATATCAATAAGCCAAAAAGCGGCGGCCCCAAATACCAATCGGAAAGTAACCCCTGTCACAGGAGCTATCCACAAAGGTAAAAGATATTTCAATGCGTTCATATTAAGGCCTCCCAACGCTTTGGAGACAACCATGCTAAGGTTTGCTTCAACTTGTTTATTCATACTTCATGCTGTTATTACGTGGGTATTTTTCTTATAAACTCAACTTTTCTTGCTTCATCACCACAAACATGGCCATCAGCGCCACCATCAAATTGAGCCAGAAAGCAAAAGTCTGCGAGTCAGAATGAAACAAGCTCTGTACTGCATCTACAATAAAAGGACAAAGCAGGATAGCCACATAATTCATAGCCATCACAAAGGCAAGTGCCAATGTCACCTTATGAGGTACGGCCACATCAGAGGTCTTATCATAAATCAACGGCTGGATGATACCGTATGAAAGACCGTTCAGGACACACCCCAAAGCAATCAATATCTCAGAACGGCTGAGCAAAATAATTCCCATCCCACAAGCTATCATCAACAAACAAACCATATAGATGCGACGCCCCAACACTTGCACTATCCTGTTCAGCACAAAGCCCGGCGCCATGATAGCAAGGAAAAACAAGGAAATCAATATTCCTGCCCTGCCACTGGAAAGCCCGTACTCTTCCATCAGAAAAGGAAGGTTGAAACTGATAATGATTACCAGATAAGTAGCCAGACCGTAAAAAGCCATCAGCTTGATTAAGGCCTTGACATTCATTCCCCTCTTGCCCATTTCTTTGGCGGTATCAGACGGAATATCATCAGACGGATGATAACTGGAGAGGTCTTTCTTCAGATAATGAGTAAGAAAAATGGATATAAAAGGAAACAGATAAACCAAAAACGGCAAATGCCAGTTCACTTCCGCCAGATAGCCAGTCAATGTGGTGGCCAGTACCAAGGTGATATTGGTTATGGCAGAACTGTAACCGAACTGTTTCGTACGGTAAGCTCCCACAAAATAACGGGATATCAATCCGGTGGAAAGCGGAACAATCAACCCGGACCCTATCCCCAACATGGCGCTGATGGCTATCAGTTGCCACATCTTATTGGAGAGCAGATAAAGGATACCACTCACCCCAAAGATGGCCAGGCCGATTTGCAGCAGCAAGAGGTTGTTCACTTTCTCTGTCAGCTTACCCGACAACAAGATAAAAGGAATAATAAGAAGTGACGGCAACGAGGACAGCATCTGGATTTCCAAGTCTGTAGCAGACGGAAAGATTTTATTCAAATCGCCCAAAATGGGAGAAACCGCCAATCCCGGCAATGCATTTAATGCCGAAATGGAAAATATACCTATTAAAGTAATGAGGGGAATAGTCCCCTGCCCTGTCTGTACTTTCATACTTGTAGTAATTTATTGTATGAGATACACAACAAGGCAAAAGACGTTTGGTTCAAAGCGACATATCGTTTATTCCTTTACTTTCCATTCCAAAATATTATGCCGGGTAGTGTCAAAGTTTACGCCTATGTTAATTTCCTAAACGCAGTTTATCAAATTACATACCCCTAAATATCGGATACGGGCATCCAATGATTTTATGTATAAACAAAGGTATCTCTTTTTCGTTCATAGTACAATGATTCCCATCGTTTTTTTGTATTCCCCCTACTTACATTAAAAAACATAAAATCAAGGAACTTTTCACCAACCCCTATGTTGAGGGAGAAAAACGTGGGAAACTCCCACGTTCTTCATTGTATTACTAACCTAAACTTTAAGTAAAAATGAAAGATTGTAATTGTGATTTGAGAGACGGTGACGCAAAAACAGCCGTGTTTGGTTCAAACGAAATGCTGCAACCTGCTCCGGTAGACACCATTCCCATGGAACCTACCACTCCGCAGATTGCTTATCAAATGGTTAAAGACGAAACATTCGCCCAAACCCAGCCTCGTCTTAATCTGGCTACTTTCGTTACCACCTATATGGACGATTATGCTACCAAATTGATGAACGAAGCTATCAACATCAACTATATTGATGAAACAGAGTACCCGCGTATCGCCGTGATGAATGCCAAATGTATCAACATCATGGCCAACCTATGGAATTCCCCCGAACAGGCAAAATGGAAATCAGGAGCGTTGGCCATCGGCTCCAGCGAGGCTTGTATGCTGGGTGGTGTAGCTGCCTGGTTGCGCTGGAGAGACAGACGTAAAGCCCAGGGCAAACCGACCGACAAACCTAACTTCGTCATTTCAAGTGGTTTCCAGGTTGTATGGGAGAAATTCGCCCAACTTTGGCAGATTGAGATGCGCCAAGTACCTCTTACTCTGGACAAGACCACCCTGGACCCCGAAGAAGCCTTAAAGATGTGTGACGAGAACACCATCTGTATTGTTCCTATCCAAGGTGTGACATGGACAGGTCTGAACGATGACGTAGAAGCATTAGACAAAGCACTGGATGCCTACAACGCCAAAACCGGCTATGATATTCCTATCCACGTAGATGCCGCAACCGGTGGCTTCATCCTGCCGTTCCTCAGTCCCGAAACAAAATGGGACTTCCGTTTGAAATGGGTTCTTTCCATCAGCACTTCCGGCCACAAGTTCGGACTGGTTTATCCGGGACTGGGATGGGTAGTATGGAAAGACAAGAAATACCTTCCGGATGCCATGTCATTCAGTGTCAATTATCTGGGTGCGAACATCACACAGGTTGGTTTGAACTTCAGCCGCCCCGCCGCACAGATTCTAGGCCAATACTATCAGTTTATCCGTCTGGGATTCCAAGGATACAAAGCCATCCAATACAATTCCATGGAAATCACCAAGTACATTCACAGCGAAATAGCCAAGATGACTCCGTTCGTAAACTACAGCGACAAAGTGGTAAATCCTTTGTTCATCTGGTACATGAAACCCGAATACGCAAAGAACGCCAAATGGACTCTGTACGATTTGCAGGCTAAATTACAACAAAGCGGATGGATGGTTCCTGCCTACACCTTGCCGGAGAACATTCAAAATTATGTGGTTATGCGTGTTGTGGTACGTCAGGGATTCAGCCGTGACATGGCGGATATGTTGTTGAACGACATCAAGAATGCCATCAGCGAGTTCGAGAAACTGGAATATCCCACTCCTACCCGCATCGCCCAAGACAAGAATATCGCTGTAAAAGGTACTGTGTTTACTCACAATGCCCATAGCAACGCCGCTAAAAAATAAGCATAAATAACAATAATGCAACCATCCGCCGTTAAGGTGGATGGTTACTTCAATCAAATTAATTTATGGAAAGAACTATAACTATCCAGCAAATAAAGGATGCTGCACAAGAGGCCTACAATCTGTATAAAGACAATACAGACGGTAAGAACGCCGACTACATTCCTTATCTGGCAAATATTGATCCCAAACTGTTCGGAATCAGTATCTGTCTGATGAACGGAGAAATCATCCAACTGGGTGACTCTCAGTACCGTTTCGGTATCGAGTCCGTTTCCAAGGTGCTGACCGCTATCCTGATACTCCGCCAATACGGCGCCCCCAAGGTGCTCGAAATGATTGGCGCCGACGCTACCGGACTGCCGTTCAACTCCATCATGGCTATCCTGTTGGAAAACGACCACCCTTCCACCCCACTGGTAAACGCCGGGGCCATCTCGGCAGACAGCATGGTACAACCCCTAGGCAACAGCGACGGCAAGTGGAAAGCCATCGTAGACAATATGACCGAACTATGCGGAAGTGCCCCGCAACTGATTGACGAATTGTACAAATCGGAGTCTGCAACAAATTTCAACAATCGTTCCATCGCCTGGTTATTGAAAAATTATAACCGTATCTACGACGATCCTGATATGTCGCTTGACCTCTACACCCGTCAGTGCTCTATGGGCATCACCGCGGAACAATTGTCCATCTGCGGAGCCACCATCGCCAACGAAGGATTGAACCCGAATACGAACAAACAAGTGTTCGACAAGGCCCTCGCCCCGAAAATCACCTCCATGATAGCTACCGTAGGTTTCTACCAGCACACAGGCGACTGGCTTTATACCTCAGGAATCCCTGCCAAGACCGGCGTAGGAGGCGGTGTGATGGGTGTGATGCCGGGTGTAATGGGTATTTCGGCCTTCGCGCCTCCTTTGGACGATGCCGGCAACTCCGTAAAAGCGCAGCTTGCCATCAAATATATTATGAACAAACTGGGCATGAACGTATTCAACGGGCACCGCATCCACGTGCAATAATATATTCTATTCTGACAGAAAAGCCGATATTTCTCTCACCCCGAGAAAAGTACCGGCTTTTTAACTAAAAATTTTTTCCGCTAAATATTTCTCACACTCTTACATTATGCCTATCTTTGCACAGACAAATTCATATATTATGAAGAACAAAGTCATCCGTAAAGAACTGGGCCAATGGATGAACTCATGCAGAGAAACCATTTATGGTCCCCTAGCGGAGAGATTGAAAGAAAATTGCTGAAACAGCCCAAAGCGCCCGATGACGTTGGTTATGTGATTGAATTAACTATTAAATAACTTTATGAGTAACAAATCAAAAATCGAGATTTGCGCCAACTCCGTGGAAAGTGCTGTGAAGGCACAACAAGCCGGTGCTTATCGTGTAGAACTATGTGCAGGTATTCCGGAAGGCGGAACAACCCCGTCTTTTGGCGAAATCCGTATGGCACGCCAATTATTGAACCAAACAAAACTACATGTCATTATCCGTCCCCGTGGCGGAGATTTCCTATATTCTCCCATCGAGCAAGAAATCATGTTGCATGATATTAAAGTGGCACGTCAGTTGGGTGCGGACGGTGTGGTGTTCGGATGTCTTACCGCAGAAGGCAATGTCGATGTACCCTTGATGCAGAAACTGATGAATGCGGTAGGCGAGATGAGTGTCACCTTCCACCGCGCTTTTGATATGTGCAGCAATCCCAAGGAGGCCTTGGAACAGATTATCGGCCTGGGTATCGACCGGGTCCTTACTTCCGGACAAGAAGCGACCGCCGAAAAGGGTATCCCTCTTTTAAAAGAATTGGTAGAACTGGCCGACGGACGAATCATCATCATGCCGGGATGCGGTGTGAATGCCGGTAATATCCGTAAGATTGCCGAAGAAACCGGAACTTCGGAATTTCATTTCTCCGGACGGAGCAGCGTAGACAGCGGCATGATTTATCGTAACTCAAAAGTATCTATGGGAGGTACTGTAAAGATAGAAGAGTATCTGAAGGATGTTACTGACCCCAACAAAGTAAAAGCCGCCTTGTCCGAACTGGCATTGAAAGACGAAAACGACAAAGCACTGGAAAAGAAAAACAAAAGCCTCAACCCCAAGAAATCAAAGAAAGAGGATGACTGGGACGATGACGATGATGATTTGGATGATGACAAGTAATAAGCAAGCATAAACGTTATTATCATATTAAACGCGGATATTCAGGGTTTCAAGCTGAATATCCGCGTTACTTTTTGTTTATACCGGATTCTACAACTTATGTATCACCTTCATCAGCTGCTCACCCAGCCCGATGGTATATCCTTGTGACACGAATACCACCCGGTTAAAGGTATCACCAATGATAAACATAGGCAAGATAGTCTTGTTAGACAACTTCATGCCTTCTGCAATCTGCTTCTGGATGGAACCGTCCACATCAATACCGTAAGTAATGGTAGCCGGTAATCCTGGGAATTCCTGCGGACGGAACTTCTTGTACTGCTCCTCATTGGGGAACAACAGCACGATTCCTCTGCCCCATTCATCAAAGTCCTTGCCCAATGCCGCGATATCGCGCAATGCATGGTTGGTAGGTTCTTGTCCGGCGCCCAGTACGGCTACAATGTAGTAACCACGTCCTGTAGTGGCAAGAATGGACTTCAGTTCATCGCTATCCATCGGTTTATAAGTAGATTCCGAGTTGAAATTACCGATCACCTGAATATCATCCTTACTTTCACGCATCACCAAGTCCACCGTAGTCGTTTCTCCCGGCTTGATGGTAAAGAAAGTCAGCTGGGACAATACGCCGCCGTTAGCCAGACGAGTACCGGTCACCATCACATAATTGCCGGCATCCAGTGCCGTTCCGTTCTTCAACAGATTAGCCCAAGTAGCGCCGCCACCCATATCAATATCGCCTTCATCATAATTCAGCAATTTCAAAGTTCCGGCAGGAGTCAGTCTGGAAATAGAGAAATGAGAATAATACTTCGGATCAGCCAAAGACTTGATCGGCGTATATCTGGCAATAAACTTGCCGGTAGGCGCACTGGCCTGTTCCATTGCTTCGAAATTCACATCAATAGCACCTTCATCGCCTATCAACTGCACTTTTCCCGTCACTTCGTCTATACGTGCAGGAACACCCATGCTGCGTGCCATGGATACAAAGAAGATATCACGGCTGTGCGCATCGGCTGTACGGGCCTTCCACACCCCTTCCGGAGTGATTGGCGAGCCGCCCAGGTTGCAATCCTTGTCCACACGGATATTCCCGGCAACCCATGCAACCAGCTTCATCGGATCGGCAAGGTAAGCCTCACGATCCTGTTCGGGCACTGCTTTCTCAAAGAACCCTTTATACGGAGTAATCATTTCGTTGCTCACGCGCGGATTACGCACAAATCTGCGGAAATAATCAGCATTGGCGCACAAGTGTGAATTCATCATGTGGTCTATCAACACTTCGGAGCTTACATCACGAAGGTCTTTGGCAGAAATCTGCTGAAGCAGGTCAATGCCGCCCTTCTTTGACTTGTCCGAACGGAGACGGGCCATAAAGTCACGGATGGTTTCGTAGTTGCCACGTGATGCCACCAGCAATTTGGCAACGGCATCCTCATCCAGCTGGTATTCTTTAGCGAAATTGCGAGCCGATTCATCCGTCATGAATGTAGCCACGTAGGCATTGCGGATAGAGTCCTCCAAAGCCATGCGGCGATTGTTCTCCGCACGTTGTTCGGGAGTCACTTCGGGCATATTGGCGCCTTCCATCGGAGGAATGATATCCATATCCAGTGTATAAGCCTCGCCGGCCGTTTTGTCCAGCTTCACGGTCAAGGCATTGTCCTGTCCGAAAGACAGTTTGGAATAACCGAATTTTCCATCTTTGGAAGCCCATACCAGCATATCCCCTTTTCCGGCGGTCAGGAACGTCTTACCGTCCGCATCCGTCTGTTTGGAAGCTACGGTATAAAATTCGGCATAGTTATACACTTTGAATTCCACTTTGGCGTCAGCCACCGGTTTGCCGTCCGCATCCACGATGGTCACATCGGCTTTTGCCGTGGGAGCATAGTTGTCAATCACATTGATTTCCGTATAACGGGGAGTGCGGTACATCACTTCTTCCGGTCCGTTATAACGTCCGAACACCTTGGTGTGCATCAGCATACCCCGTGAAGCGGGAGCGTTGAACCAACCCAGATTCAGCACCGGTTCGGGCTCGCAAGCACCCAGGAAGTACCATTTGCCATCCACCCAAGCTTCCACCCAGGCATGATTGTCGTCGGTATGTGCCCAACGCGGCGTATATACCTGACGGGCAGGAATACCTACCGAACGCAAGGCAGCTACCGTGAACGTAGATTCCTCGCCACAACGTCCGTAGGCTGTCTTTACGGAAGCCAGCGGACTACTGGTACGGGCATCAGAGGGGGTATAAATCACCTTTTCATGACACCAGTGGTTCACTTCCAGCACGGCATCATATAAAGAAAGGTTTTTCACTCTGTCCTTCAGCTCCTCGTAGAATACCTTACGGCTGTCGTCCAGATTCTCGTTGTTTACGCGGATGGGTAATACAAAGTGGCGGAACTCTCGTTCGGGAACCACTTTTCCCCACGGCATCTCCTCACGCGCCTTGAAGGCGTAGTCCACATTTTCCAGATAGAATTCACCGGGATGGTCCGCTATATCCGCCAAGGGCATATAGGCGTAAAGGAAAGTCATCGCCTCCTTCTGTTCATCGCTCATGGGTTGTTCAAATACCTGGAAGAGGTTACCTTGGGTCAGCGTATCACGCCGTGCCTCAAAATCCTGCTGAACAGCGGCGCGTTCAGCCTCATCACTGATTAAATGTTTGTTGTTTGTACACGAGGCACACAGCATCAAGCCTATCCCCGCCGCACACAGAGCCAATAATTTCATCTTGTTGTTTATTTAGGTTAGCAATTTGTTATTGGCTACGAAGATAAGACTTTTTTCTTATTTTTGACGAAGTTCAAGCTATTATTTAGTATCCGCCGGCTCCGATTGTTGAGATTGATAATATTCCTCCTTCCGCTTGTTGGCCTGCTGCACCAGACTGGTGACGTATACCGTGAAGATAGGGAACATCATCATTCCCAGGGCGGCCAGCACCACCGACAGTATTTTTCCCGTAGGAGTGACGGCATAAATATTACTCCCTACGGTGGTAACATCCATAAAGGCCCACCACAGCGCACTCCAGTAGTCCGTCACCATAGGGTTCACCTTATGTTCCAGCACAAAGAAGATAAGACTGGCAAAATACACGGTGGCCATCAGCATGGTGATGTACGAGGTAAACAACCCGGACGCTTTGCTGCCCGACAGCCAGCCCACCACGATGGCTAGTGCATACCCTCCCCTCAGCAAAGGGATAAAGCGCAGGAAATAACTGATTTCGGGCGAGAAAGTGATGTGATAGAAATCAATGATATTTAAATAAGGTATAGATACCAGCAGAAAAATAAAATGACTGGTGAAGTATCTTCCTTTTTCTTTCGAGAGGAAAAACTCCAGCAGGAAATCGAACAGGAAAAACATGCATATCCAGAACTGAATCTTCAGATAAGAACCTTGATTCAGGAAAGGGATGTTATGAAAAGTATCTATCGAGATACTGATAACCAGAAAAAGGGACATCAACAGGATGAATATATGCAAGATCCCGTAAATCCCCCTACGGGAATAGATAAATGAGGAAAAAGCTGTTTTCATAAACTATACTGATTATATTATTTTTTCTAGAAACACCCTTCCGGGTACGATTGTTTAATTCCGCATACCTTCCGGGTTAATAAACCTAAACGGATAAACATCATTTCCAGGGAGTTGTTATAAACTCCGTAAACAAAAAACATATATTTTTTAAAACCTAAACTTTATGGCAAACATTAGTAAATCAGTCAAGCTAGGGGTATTTACCCTCGCTATCATGAATGTTACTGCAGTAGTATCCCTGCGCGGACTGCCTGCCGAAGCCGAATACGGACTGAGTTCGGCATTTTATTATTTATTCGCGGCCATCGTCTTCCTGATACCTACCTCATTGGTAGCGGCGGAACTGGCGGCCATGTTCCAGGACAAGCAAGGCGGTGTGTTCCGATGGGTGGGTGAAGCCTACGGAAAGAAATTCGGCTTCCTCGCCATCTTCCTGCAGTGGGTGGAAAGCACCATCTGGTATCCCACCGTATTGACTTTCGGGGCCGTGGCACTGGCTTTTATCGGCATGAGTGACACCCATGATATGGCCTTGGCATCCAACCGCTATTACTCACTGGCGGTGGTATTGATTATCTACTGGCTGGCCACTTTCATTTCGCTGAAAGGCATGGGCTGGGTAGGCAAAGTGGCCAAAGTAGGCGGTATGGTAGGTACGATTATTCCTGCCGGCCTGCTGATGGTACTGGCGGTGATTTACCTTGCCTCCGGCGGACAGAGCCAGATGAACTTCGACGGTAACTTTTTCCCCGACTTCAGCAACTTCGACAACCTGGTGCTGGCTTCCAGTATCTTCCTGTTCTATGCCGGTATGGAAATGGGCGGTATCCACGTAAAAGACATAGAAAATCCTGCCAAGAACTATCCGAAAGCTGTATTCATCGGTGCGGCTATTACCGTAATCATCTTCGTGCTCGGCACCTTCGCACTGGGGATCATTATTCCCGAAAAGGATATCAACCTGACTCAGAGCCTGCTGGTAGGTTTTGATAATTACTTCAAGTATGTCCATGCTTCGTGGTTGTCACCTATCATCGCCGTGGCTTTGGCATTCGGTGTGCTGGCAGGTGTGTTGACCTGGGTGGCCGGTCCGTCCAAAGGTATCTTCGCAGTGGGTAAAGCAGGCTATCTGCCTCCCTTCTTCCAGAAGACCAACGCCAACGGCGTACAGAAAAACATTCTGCTGGTCCAAGGCCTTGCCGTAACCTTGCTCAGCCTGCTGTTCGTTGTGATGCCTTCCGTACAGAGTTTCTACCAGATCCTGTCACAGCTCACCGTATTGCTTTACCTTATCATGTATCTGCTGATGTTCAGCGGCGCCATCTATCTGCGTTACAATATGAAAAAGGCTCCTCGCCCATTCCGTATCGGCAGCAAAGGCAACGGACTGATGTGGCTCATCGGCGGTCTGGGTTTCTGTGGTTCACTACTGGCATTCGTGCTCAGCTTCATTCCCCCCAGCCAGATTGCGGTAGGCAGCAACACCGTATGGTTTGCCGTTTTGATTATCGGCTGCATCGTGGTAGTCGCAGCTCCGTTCATTATCTATGCATCGCGCAAACCGTCATGGGTAGACAAGAACACACAGTTCGAACCGTTCCACTGGGAAGTACAGGCTACAACGGCACAGACAGCGGCTCCGGTTTCCGGCTCGGCTAAAAGTTCCGCTTCAAGCGCCTCTACAAACGCTGCCGCCGGACCGGCCTCTCAAAGCACCCCGACCCCGGAGCAACACAAATAACCCCCGCTAACGGGTTAGCCCATTCCTTTTTATCACAGGCAATTCCGGTTCCTTGAAAAGCAAGAAGCATGTTTTTCAAGAAGCCGGAATTGCTGTTTTCCACAAACCGGGATGGTTACTTTCCCTCTCTCTTCCAATAATTTCCTGTAAATCATAGCCGGAATTAAAGAAACATTCCTATCTTTGTCCCTTGGTTCACTTAATAATCACGTTTGACATGAAGCATAAAGCCTTTTTCATTTTTATGACAGCCCTTCTTATAGGGAGTCCGCTTTATGCACAAAAATATAAAATAGCCCTTATCCATTCCTACCAGGAAGGGTACAGCGGTGCCGGCATTGTAAACAAACTGTTTGTCAAAGGACTGAAAGACCAGCAAATAGACTTCCAGCTGCGCACTTTTTATCTGGATTGCGAGAAATATGAATCTGTAGAAGAAGAGCAACGGATTTCCGAGTTTGCAGATTCCATCCGCTCATGGGAAGGGGATTTGATTGCCGTGCTCGATGATCAGGCAACCTACTCTATCATGGCTTGCGGAAACCCGTATGTCAGGCAGATTCCCGTCGTATTCAGCGGAGTGAATTATCCCAACCAAGACTTGCTGGCACAATATCCCAACATTACGGGCTACATAGACAAACCCGATTACCTCACCACCTGCCGGATGATAGAACGCATTATGGGCAAAGTCCGCATCCACATCCTGAACGGCCGGACCGTGCTTGACCGCCTTATCTGGAAAGACCTGAGCGAACAATGCAAAGGATCGGAAATCACCCTCCACCAATGGAAAAGACAAGAGGCCCTGCCCGGCAAGCTGAATATCCCCATCAGTGACAAAGATGATACCGAATATGAATCCCTGCACGAAAAGCTGAACGAATATAACCACTTGGACTCCACCATCGTAGTCCGCCTGTCCAGTGATTCCGTAGCTGCCCGCGACCTGATGTGGCTGTCCAGCGGGATCTTCAAATACTCCTTGTTCCTGTATACCAAACGGGACTATACCACCCTGCGCATCGGCAGCCTGTTCGACAATCCCGGCTTCGAAACCATCAACGAAGGATTCGGGATAAAGGAATATATGCTGGGAGGTTATTTCGCCCCCATCGAAACACAGCTAAGCGACATGACCGCCGGCATCAAAGAAAGACTGCAAGGAAAGATACCCGTCCCGGCAGTAAAACAAATCGCCAAACAGCATCTGGTCAACTGGCAGGCCATGAAGAGATACCAGATCCCCACTGAAAGCATTCCACCGGAATATACCATCATGTACAGGCCGTGGAGGGAAAAATACGCAACTCCCATCCTGATTCTTGAAAGCCTCCTGGTCTTCACACTCCTCTTGGGGATATCCTACCTTATTTATATCTATACACTGGAAAAAGGACGTAAAAAAGAAGCCTTGCGCAACCTCAGGCTCAAACACGAAGCATTAACGCTTGCACTGGAAGGAGGAAAAACCTACGCCTGGTGTTTCGACGGAAAAACCGCCGTGTTCGACCAAGCTTTCTGCGAACTGACCAACCGTTCCCAAAACCTGTTGGAAATAAAGGAAATAGCCAACTATGTACACCCCGGCGACCAAGCCCAGTTCAGAAAAAACGTATCCAACATATTACACCGGCCACGAAGAACAGCCCAATACCGTTGCAAATTCGACGACACCGGTTACCAATGGTGGGAATTCAGATACAGCGTGTTGCAGCATTATGAACAAAATCCTATCATCACCGGACTTCTGGTAAACATTCAGGAGATCAAAGACAAGGAAGAAGAACTGATACGTGCCCGCAAACTGGCGGAACAGGCGGAACTGAAACAATCCTTCCTGGCCAACATGAGCCATGAAATCCGTACTCCGCTTAATGCCATCGTGGGATTCTCCAACCTGCTCACTACCGAGAAAAACATCTCGGAAGAAGAGAAAAAAGAATTTGCCTCCATCATAGACAACAATACCAGACTCTTGTTGAAACTGGTCAATGATGTGCTGGAACTATCCCGTATAGAATCCGGCAATATGTCCTTTCATTGTGAGGATTGCAGCGCGCATCATTTTGCAGAAACGGTCTATCAGACCCATCAGGTAATTATTCTCCCTCCTGTGGAATTCATCAAAGAATTTCCCGACGAGGATGTGACCATACACATAGACCGTATGCGCCTCACCCAAGTCATCACCAACTTTTTGGGAAACGCCAAGAAGTTCACCTCCCAAGGACACATCAAACTGGGTTATTTCTGCGACAAAGAGAAAAAGGAAATCCATTTCTTCGTAGAAGATACCGGTGCGGGAATCCCTAAAGAAGAATTACAAATGATATTCGAACGGTTCTACAAGCGGAATGAGTTTGTACAGGGTGTAGGACTGGGACTCGCCATCAGCAAGGTCATTGTAGAAAAAATGAACGGACACATCGATGTGCAATCCGAGGTGAACAAGGGCAGCCGTTTCACCGCCGTACTGCCCTATCTGTAATTTTATTCCTGTGCAGGCTGTTTAGGCAAGGCGAACTGCAAGACCAGATACGCCAGCACACCCGCCAGCACCGTTCCCAGTATGACACCCATCTTTGCCTGCGTCAGCAACACCGGCGAATCCCCGAAAGACAGGTTGGCTATAAACAAAGAAACCGTAAAACCGATACCGCCCAAAAGACAGACACCTGTCAGGTTCACCCAGGTCATGCCTTTCAGCAGTCCGGCGAACCCCATCTTTATCACCAGCCAGGTAAAGAAATAAATGCCGGCAAACTTACCCGCCAGCAATCCCGCCAGCACCGCCCAAGTAGCCATCCCCACTTCCAAGCCACCATGATCCGCCGTGAGCGAGACACCCGCATTGGCAAAGGCGAACAAGGGAAGAATAATATAATTCACCATTCCATGCAGACTGTCTTCCAATGACTGCAAGGGAGATATGACACGGTCCGAGGAAGACTCGATGCTTTTCAGCACATTGATCTGCATCTTGCTTAACACAACACCTTCCTTGTCACTGGCAGGAAAGACAGCAATGTTCTCCCGGATGCGGTTAATGTACTTACCTATCTTGTAATGAGGAGTGGCGGGAACCGTGAAGGCTGCGACAACTCCCGCAATGGTAGCGTGGATGCCGCTCTGCAAAAACAGATACCACATAATCACTCCCCAGAAAATATAAAACCAACGGTTGCGCACCCGGAAGAAATTCCCGCCGCAAAGTATCAGCAGGATACCCGCCGAAGCAATCAGGTAGTTCACCGCCAGATGAGAAGTGTAAAAAAGAGCGATGACCAGAATGCCGCCGATATCATCGACCACAGCGAAAGCAGTCAGAAAGACTTTCAAGCTCAGCGGAACCCGCTTGCCGAACAGGCTGAGCACTCCCAGCGAAAAAGCGATATCCGTAGCCATCGGTATGGCCAGGCCACTTTGGGCCGGAGTTCCCGCCGTCATGAAATAATAGATCAGCACCGGAACCAGCATACCGCCGCACGCCGCCACGATGGGCAAAAGCGCCTGCCGGAAACTGGACAATTCGCCCACCAGTATCTCACGCTTTATCTCCAGTCCCACACTGAAGAAAAAGACAGCCATCAAAGCATCGTTGATAAAAGTCATCAAGGTCATGTGATGCCCGTTATGACTAAAGAAATTAAATTCTCCTATCTGAAGATGCACTTCGTAATTCCAAAAGGAGGCATAAATATCCCCCCACGGAGAATTGGCCAGGAACATAGCCAGCAAGACTACCCCCATCAGCAACATCCCTCCATTAATATGATAGTGCGCCGCTCGCTGGAAGGAAAAGTTCAAGTTCAGAATTTTCAGTTTTTCCATATCAATTGAATTTAAGAGTTTGTGATAAATTGCCATCAAAACACAAGCCCCTTCTGTTATTGACTTTTTAATTTCAACTAACAGAAAGAGCCCGCTTATTGTTTGCTCCTCAGAGCTTGTTTTATTCTTGAATTAATCCAGCTTCAGAACGGCCAGGAACGCCTTTTGCGGTACTTCCACATTACCGATCTGTTTCATTCGTTTCTTACCTCTTTTTTGTTTTTCCAACAATTTACGCTTACGGCTCACGTCACCGCCATAACACTTCGCGGTCACATCCTTGCGCACCGCCTTGATGGTTTCCCTTGAGATAATCTTGGCCCCGATAGCTGCCTGGATAGCAATATCAAACTGCTGGCGCGGAATCAGCTCTTTCAGTTTCTCGCACATACGCTTGCCCAGGTTATAGGCATTGTCCACATGTGTCAGGGTAGAAAGCGCATCCACCGGCTCACCGTTCAACAAGATATCCAGCTTCACCAGTTTGGAAGGGCGGAAACCCGACTGATGGTAGTCAAAGGAAGCATATCCTTTCGAGATACTCTTCAGCTTGTCATAAAAATCAATCACGATTTCACCCAGCGGCATCTTGTAGTGAATCTCCACCCGGTTGCCCGACACATAATTCTGCCGCACCAGTTCGCCACGCTTGCCCAGACACAGCGTCATGATAGGGCCGATGTAATCGGTGGCGGTAATGATCGTGGCGTCAATGAAAGGTTCCTCGATGTGGTCAATCAGCGTCGGATCGGGCATACCGCCGGGATTATGTACCTCATTGGCATGTCCCTGCTTGTCATATACCATGTACGACACGTTGGGCACGGTCGTGATCACATTCATATCAAACTCGCGGTCCAGACGTTCCTGAACGATTTCCATGTGAAGTAATCCCAGGAAACCGCAACGGAATCCGAATCCCAGAGCCAGTGAGGACTCCGGCTGGAAAGTCAGCGAGGCGTCATTCAGCTGAAGTTTCTCCAGAGAGGCGCGGAGGTTCTCGTAATCTTCCGCCTCGATAGGATAGACCCCGGCAAACACCATCGGCTTCACTTCCTCGAATCCGGCAATCGCCTTGTCACACGGACGGGCGATGTGGGTGATGGTATCCCCCACCTTCACCTCGCGCGAAGTCTTGATGCCCGAAATGATATACCCCACATCTCCTGTGCGCAGTTCCGCACGGGGAATCATATCCATTTTCAGCACACCGATTTCATCTGCATCATACTCCTTGCCGGTGTTGAAAAATTTCACCTTGTCCCCTTTGCGGATCACGCCGTTCTCTATTTTAAAATAAGCGATGATTCCACGGAAAGAATTGAATACCGAGTCGAAAATCAAAGCCTGTAGCGGCGCCTCCTCGTCACCCGTCGGGTGCGGGATACGTTCCACCACCGCTTTCAATATCTCCTCCACACCCATTCCGGTTTTGCCGGAGGCACGGATAATATCCTCACGTTTGCAGCCCAGCAGGTCGATGATTTCATCTTCCACCTCATCGGGCATGGCACTCGCCATATCACATTTGTTCAGCACAGGAATGATTTCCAAGTCATGCTCCAACGCCATGTACAGATTCGAGATAGTCTGCGCCTGCACTCCCTGCGAAGCATCCACAATGAGCAGCGCCCCTTCACAAGCGGCTATGGAACGGGATACCTCGTATGAAAAGTCCACGTGTCCCGGAGTGTCAATCAGATTCAGTACATACTTCTCTCCCCCATACTCGTATTCCATCTGGATGGCATGGCTTTTGATCGTAATACCTCTCTCCTTTTCCAGGTCCATATCGTCAAGCATCTGTCCTTCGGTTACCTGAATGGTTTTTGTGAACTCTAACAAACGGTCGGCCAAAGTGGACTTCCCGTGGTCTATATGTGCTATAATGCAAAAATTACGGATATTCTTCATCTTTAACAGCTATCTATTTAAAAAACAAGTTTCTTGCTTTCCGGGCGCAAAGATACGTAAAAAGAACAAGATTTTAAAGACTATAATAAATTTATAGCAGACAATTCCCTACTCAAAGACTGTATGCCTTTCTGGATCTTTTCCAACTGCTGCCTGCGAGGTTTATGCACTCCGGCTGCATAATGCCACAACTGACGTTCATTGATTCCGGTAATCCGGCTCAAAGCAGCCTTGGTGAAGATGCTGCTATAATAGTTGATAAAAGTAGCAGCATCTATCTTAAATTTCAATTCAAACTCTCCCGACAAGACTTCACAAGGATTCGGATTATCTTCCAGATACAACTCAATTGCCTCCTTCATGTTATCCTCAATCTCCTTTATGTCATTGCCTACAGTAATAACGGGAGCACCTTCGATATAAGCACTCAAGTTCTTTCCTGCGTGTTCTACAATCACTTCCACTGTTTTCATAATACAAAACCGTTTTCCAGCAACATCGTTACAACGTCTTTCACTGATTTGTAACTCATAACGTTTTGGGCTTAATTACCCTGCAAATATAGTAATAATACGAATACTATTCAAAGAAATGATTCATCATTTTACTATAATATACAAAAAAATGCGTTGACAACATACAAAACGATGTGCCAACGCATTTTTTTATGAGTTTAAAATCTTCTTCTTACACTAATTTTACAAAGATCTCGCCTTCCACTTCAGAAGTAACGACCTTATCTTCTCTCAGTAACCAGCCCAGCCCCAGGAAGAAATCCTTGTCAGCTTTCAATTTGGCTGCTTTCTTGATTTGTTTTTGTGTCAAACCTTCAGTTCCATTCAATGCTTCCCAGATCTGTCCGGCCAAAGCACCTGCTTTTTCTTTCAACATTTTCAATTTGCTTTTAGTTAAACGTTAACCGCACCCACACATTCCTATGTGAATGTTTGTGTTTCTTATCGCTTGCAAAGATACACAAAATTATGTTATTCAACACTTTTGCATCAAAAAAGTTTGTATTTCTATAAGAAAAAGCGATTTTTCAACCTATTTTTTTTGTTTTTCGAGGTGTTCGCTCCAAATCCTGGCCGCTTCCTCTACCATTCTTGCACAAGGACGCTTGGCATAATACTGTTCCGTCCTTGCTTCCGGCGTGGATACTACCGGCTCTTTTCCGGACAATCCCAGCAAATCGGCACACCGCAGGGCGCCGTTCCGCTTCTTGAATTCTTCGGCCAGTTCCTGCACCAGAGCGTAATTCGCCGCCTTGCTCTCACGGTCTTTCCCCTCGACGGCGCACTTCTCCAGCCCGGCCAGCAGGAACATGCCGCAAGCAGCACCGCAGGTCTCACGCATCCGCCCTATACCGCCGCCGAAAGAGGCGGACATGTGCAGGGCCTGTTCACGGGTGAAACCATACAGATCGGCAAAAGCCGTCACTACGGACTGGGAGCAGTTATATCCTTCCCTGAACAAAGCTACAGCCTTTGCCACTCTATCTTCTTCCCTAACTTCCGGATGCAAACCCAACGTATTCTTGTCTTCCTCCATTCTTCTCACCTCCTTCTTTTCTTCCCGTCTTTTTCCTTTGTTCTCATTCCGCCACATTATTTACAATCGCACCCTTGATAAATCCTTTCAAGTTCCCCACCGCAATCTGCATCAGCCGGACACGGGCTTCTTTCGTGGCCCAGGCGATATGCGGCGTAATGAAGCAGTTCTTCGCCGTCAGCAAGGGGTTGGTATATTGGGGAGGCTCGGAAGAAAGCACGTCCAGTCCGGCAGCCGCTATCACGCCCTTGTTCAGTGCGTCGGCCAGGTCTTTCTCGTTTACCAAGGGACCGCGGCCGGTATTTATCAGAATAGCTGTCGGTTTCATAAGGGCCAGGCGGGTGGCATTGACCAGTTCTTTGGTATCGGGGGTAAGGGGGCAGTGCAGGCTCACCACGTCACATTCGCGGAAAAGCTCATCCAGCTCCATTTTCCGGATTCCTCCGGGAAGTTGTGACTGCGGCTTGGAAGTATAGGCGCATACCTGCATTCCGAAAGCGGCAGCGATGCGCGCCGTCGCCTGTCCGGTGTTTCCCAAGCCGATGATTCCCAGCTTCTTCCCGTCCAGTTCCACCAGGTCGGTATCCCAATAGCAGAAGTCGGGATTATTTGCCCAACGCCCGTGACGGTTGGCATAGGCATAATGGCCTACACGCTGGGTGATGTTCAGTATATGCGCAAAGACCATCTGGGCAACGGAAGCGGTGCTGTAGGCAGGTATGTTGGTGACAATGATGCCCCGCGCTTTCGCAGCCTGGATGTCCACAATATTATATCCTGTAGCCAGCACGCCGATGTATTTCAAGGCGGGCAGAGCGGCCATATCCTCCGCCGTAATCACCGTTTTATTTGTAATCAGCACTTCCGCTCCGGCAGAACGCTCCAATAACTCGGCAGGGGCCGTGCGGTCATATACCGTCAGCTCGCCCAACGCCTGCATCTCCTCCCATGACAAATCACCGGGATTCAATCCGTAACCGTCTAAAACTACTATTTTCATATTTTCAAAAATTAAATTTCATATTTTGTTCATTTATTCGGTTAGATTGGAACGCGAATGACGCAAATTAACAGCTGCACAGCATGGATATAAACCGGCCGGAAGGTTGGATTTATGTCATTTGCGTTCCAATTTTTAATTTTATAGCACAGGATCAATGCAATTCATTTTCATTCCTTGAACCGTTCCCCCCAGAGGCTCTGCATCCGTTCCTTTATCTTCGCTTCCTGCGCATTGTTCTGCGGATGCCAGATGCGGCTGCCCTTCACCTCGTCCGGCAGGAACTGCTGCTGCACGAAATTGCCCTGATAGGCATGTGCATACTTATAATCCTTGCCATAGCCCAACTGTTTCATCAGCTTGGTGGGTGCGTTGCGCAGATGCAAGGGAACAGGCAGGTTACCCGTCTGCCGCACCAGTTCCAGGGCGCTGTTGATCCCCTCGTATGCCGAGTTGCTCTTAGGGCTGGTGGCCAGATACACCGTAGCTTCCGCCAGCGGGATACGCCCCTCAGGCCATCCTATCTTCATCACGGCATCAAAAGCAGCGTTCGCCAGGAGCAATGCGTTGGGATTGGCCAGACCGATATCCTCGGCTGCCGAAATGACTAGCCTGCGGGCTATGAAAGCCGGGTCCTCTCCGGCCTCCACCATACGCGCCAGCCAGTAGAGCGCCCCGTCCGGATCACTTCCGCGGATGGACTTGATAAAGGCGGAAATGATATCATAATGCATCTCTCCATCCTTGTCATACGCCAACGGATTCTGCTGCAGACGCTCGGTCACCTTCTCATCCGTAATCACAATGGTTCCGGCATCCGCATCCGCTTCCACCACCAATTCCAGTATGTTCAGCAACTTGCGGGCATCGCCTCCCGAAAAGCGGAGCATGGCATCCGTCTCCTTCAGCTCTATCTTCTTTTCTTTCAGTATCACATCCTTTGCGATGGCATTATGCAGCAGTTCCAGCAAATCTTCCTTCTCCAATGATTTCAACACATACAACTGACAGCGGGAGAGCAAGGGCCGGATCACCTCGAACGAAGGATTCTCGGTGGTGGCGCCTATCAGGGTCACCACTCCCGTCTCCACCGCCCCCAACAAGGAATCCTGCTGGGACTTGCTGAACCGGTGGATTTCATCAATGAACAGGATGGAGCTGGCCTGCGAGAAAAAACGGTTGCTTCTCGCCTTCTCTATCACATCGCGCACATCCTTCACACCGGAAGTGACCGCGCTCAGTGTATAAAAAGGAGTTTCCAGCTTGTTGGCTATGATCTGCGCCAGCGTAGTCTTTCCCACCCCCGGAGGCCCCCAAAGGATAAAGGAGGAGATGCGTCCCGCATCAATCATCTTGCGCAAGACAGCCCCCGGCCCCACCAGGTGTTTCTGACCTATATAATCGTCCAATGTCTTCGGACGCAAACGTTCTGCTAAAGGTTGTGCCATATCTTCATCTTTATTTCGGATAACAAAAATACAGCATATTTTCCGATGAACAAAGCCCAGGGCAACAATATAGGATTTATTTTTTTAAGGCAGAAAAACAAAAGAACATAAAAAACAGGGACTCATATAAAATGCAATACGGGTTCTTTGTTCATCTGATCTAAAACAATTATTTTTGCAACCCTTTTTCAAAAGAGTGATTATTTCAAATTTAAATGTAATTCTAATAAAGACAGACGATGAAAAAACTTTTTTCCACCAGCCTGTTGATTTTAGCAGGTATGCTTTTACTGCTGGGCGGCTGCAAAGAGGACGAACTTCCGGTTTCCGGAGAAGGAAACGTGGCAAACAATGAATTGCCCGTCCGGCTGGCCGAAACGGATTATAACCCGGGCAACACGTATTACCTGCTGAATGACAATGAATCCCAGGATGTTTATTTCGACTCCAGCCAGCGCAGCTTCTACGTCAGCCAGCCTCTTCAGTTCGGAATGGACGACGAGCACTGTTTCCAACTCCGTTTCTATAGTCCCAGAGCCTTGAAAAACGTGACTTTCTGGGCCAGGATAGACGGTTACGAGGAAGAATTCAAGTTCATGTCGCTGGAAAAGATCATGCCTTTCCAGCAACTCCGGGTACACATACCGTTCGCCACCAAGGACCTGACCGCCTATACCCGCAGCGGAAAGAAAATACGGATCATGGCAAACCCCTACCTCACGGAAGAAAACCTGACCTTCACCGTAGAGTGTGACGACCCGTACTGGGCAAGGCTGCAATCCATCCGTTGCAAATGGTACATCGCCTTCGGCAGATACAGTGACACCCAGGACAGCTGGAAGTACAAGATGAAGGCTTCGCACACGCGTGAGGCGGTGGCCATCGCGCTGAACATGGGATATATGTTCTCGTCGGAACGGTTCAAGACCGCCCTGTACGAGTTCGGCCCGCTGCACAGCAACAATGACAAAGCGGAAATAGACAAGACCGCCCTGCTGGCCAACGTGCTCAACCACCGCGGACTGACCTTCGGCTATACCACCGGCGTGATGGGACTGGGCGGAGGAACCACCTTCGGCATGCATGAAGTGTGTTATCTGGAACACTATGCCGATGACAAAAGCATCACCGAAACCATATTCCACGAGTTTGCCCACTGTGTGGGCTACGGCCATGCGGGAAACATGACCTACGAACAGACGGGACCGGGGTGGATCACCCTGTGCAACAACGTATATGTGGCGCTGTCGCTGGACAAGGAGCTGCCCGTCTATTCCCGCCGCTTCCTGCACACCCGCTGGAGCAGGAACCGTTATTTTGATGATATATACGTGGCTTCGAAACACATTATCGAAGACCCGGAACTCGATGCGCTGGACGGTGGCCTGTCTCCCCTGCGCGGAGAAACCGACCGGGGAGGAAACGACGGGGAGCCGGTGGCGTTCAAGCTGGATTATACCGACTTGCCCGGCGCTACGGGAACCACCTTCCGCCCCAAGGATGTATATGTGTACGGAGATACCCTGTATGCCGTGAACGATGCGGACAACCAGTACAGCGTAGAGGTGTTCGGCCTTGCCGGCGGCGGCAAGAAGCACTTGGGAAGCATCAAGGAATGGAAGCACGGAGAAGTTACCGGGAAATTCGGCGGCCGCCCGAACGGTGTCACCCGTGCCAACGACAAGATTTATGTCACCCACGAAGGAAGCCGTACCGAGATTTTTGATGCGAAGAGCCATCAGTTCCTTACCTGCATAGGCAATGGAAGCTGGGGAACGGGGCCCTCGCAGACCGTACATGCTTTCGATGTGCTGCTCTACAAAGGGCTGGTCATGATACACGACAAACGCTACGTCAACTTTGTAGAAGAGCAGGCTATACAGTCCGGAGTGACTCCGCGGATTTATGTACGTTCCGAACATCTGGGCGAGACAAACGGCACTTACGGCATGGCAGTGGACGAACAGACCGGCCTGCTCTACTCCACCCATCCCGCCAAACGCATAGACCTGTTCGCCCCCGACGGGATACGGGAAGGAGTTTCCCCCAAACGTACCGGGCAACTGGCTTATAAAAATGTACCCTACGACTTGGATTTCTACGAAGGAAGGCTGTTTGTAAGTTCCAACGGTACAGAAAAGTTCTGTGAGGTCAATCCCCGGACAGGAGAGATCGTGAAGGACCATACCACCATCGGCGGCATCACCCTGCAAGCACCCGAGAAGTTCTGCATCCGCCGCCACACGCTGTTCATCACCGACCGCGTGAAAAACGGGACATGCGTTTACGCCATCCCCATGAGTGAGCTGAAATAAATATATACCTATATAATATAGTAAGAACAACATGAAAATATACGCTTATATCCTGATTGTGCTGTCCGGAGTCCTGACGGCACAATGCAGCAAAGTCACCCTGGATGAAATCTGCGGCTACCCCTCCGCTCCCGGCGGAGGAAACGGGGAAGGAGAAGGAAACGGGGATTATAACAGTTACTGGTATTACTCGTATGAGGCGGCGCAACTGATTGATGCGGAAACCCTGGGCATGGAAACGGCCGAGGATTTCACCCCTTATACCGTTGCCCATCTGGGGGATACCCTTTTCATCGCAAACATCGGAAAGGCAGGCAGCAGCCTGTTGCTGTTCAGTATAAAGAAAGGTGAACGGCTGGGAACCTTGCAGAGCTGGCAGCACGACGGCGGGGAGAAGAGTTTCGGAAGTCAGATAGAGGCCATCGTCCCGTCGGGCAACCGGCTGTATGTGGCCGAACGCCAGTCGCGCATCCATGTATTCCGGTTGCCGGAACTGTCCTACCTCACCTGCATAGGCAACGGGCAATGGAGCGGCCCCGTATTCCAGGCACAGGCCATGACGGTAAAGGACGGGCTGATTTTCGCACGCGACAAGAACGGAATGGTCAGCATTTACAAAGAGGAGGATGCCACCCCGGAAAATTACCAGAAGGTGAACCGCTACCGCCGGGCATCCGGCAACGGCAGTCCGGGCAACAACGGCTTTGCCAGCCATTCCATGCAGCCCGATGCGGAAGGGCATCTGCTGCTCACGGATTATGAAGGGAAGAAAATACGGGTGCTCGATCCGGCACTGGTCAACGATGATATGGCAAACGACGCTTCCATCGATCTGGACGATCTTTCCCTGTCGCCCGGCTTCAAGCCCAAGACACTGGCGTTGTGCGGCGACCGCTGGTATGCTACCGGCGATAATGACGCCATCAACATATATGAACGCCAGTCCAACGAATGGAGCAAGAAAATAAAAACTGTAAAAGGATATGCTTTTTCCCAGCCTGCCCGCATCTATGCGCAAAACGACTCTGTGCTATGGGTTTCGGACACGCACAGTTCCAAACGGACACTGGTGAAAATGCTGGTGCATAAGGGGGAAATACGGGAATAGAGGTTCTATTCCGTTCTTTATTCAGAATGTAAATGACACGAATGGCGCAAATTGGGTTTATATCTCTGATTGGCGTCATTCGTGTCATTTTCATTCACATATATCAACCTTGCCAATCTTTCAATGCAACTGTCAACACGAACCGGTCGTTCACTTGCAATATCGATTACGTAATTGGGGAAGCTATTCTTTTTATTTGGCTGCACACCCATCACAATCCCCTTTCACGGCTCCCCTATCGCCCCCACAATCAGCTGTACCTGAGCCGGCATATAGGTACGGCAACTCAAACCACTGCCCATCTTCTCCAGCTCCTCCCTGAGGTGAGGATAATAGTCAATCCAATATTGCAACTTACGGTAAGCCACCTGCGGATTCAAATCCGGGAAATAACACAGGGCCAGTTCGGTGCGGCCGTACGTGCGTATCTCAAAATTCTCCATACATTCCATACTTTTTATTTACTTCCATAAAAGTACGAAAAACGGACGAGAAGAAAGAATGTTTTTCCAACAATAATCAACTAGAATCAACTGTTATCAACCACAATCCACCGGAATCAACTTTCCGGAATCCGCACATCGTATCTTTGTAATGTCGGGACGATGAAGGCGAAAGATCTATAATCTTACAGCTGTAAGATATAGGATCTTACACGTGAAAGATAGGGTTCTTTCAGCAGTCGGCAACCAGTGGCAGACGGTTAATGGACAGTGACTGACGGCTGACTTACTTCATTCCCCGGCAACAGTGTTTCTTAATTCTCAATTATCAACTTTTAATTTTAACAGACTATGGTAAATTACAGTATCGTTATGCGTAGCAATCCGATGGACGTGGATGCCGCCAAGAAGGCCTACGCCAGTGCACAGTATGCTGAAGTGATGGACATCAACCGCTTTGCCGAGCACATTGCCAGCCACGGCTGTGTGTACAAGCGTGCGGACATCGTGGCTATCCTCACCATGGCAGTGGACTGCATGAGGGAACAGCTTCTGGGAGGACAGAAGATACAGCTGGGCGACTTGGGGGATTTCTCCATCAGCATCAACAGTATAGGAGCGGAAAGCGCTGCCGACTACAATCCTGCCATCCATGTCAGAAAGCTGAATGTGAACTGGAGTGCCGGAACACGTTTCCGGAATCTGCTGGAAGATGCCGTGTTCAATCTGGTGGCCACACGCAAGGCGGCCCGACTGGTGGTGAAGGCGCTGAAAGCCGGAAAGACCAATGTGGATCTTACCGGAGAGGCGAAGGAGCCGGAAAACGGAGGACAGGCCTGACGGAACCCCAGTACGACGGAGGCAAGACACGACGCTAAAGGGCTGAATGTGCCCCAATGAAAAACGGCTTGTCATAGGGGCACATTCAGCCCTTGGCTTCCATTACAATTCACTTATTATCAACCTCTAAAACAAAATTCCAATGAGTTCAAGAACAAAGAAAAACACCTGGACACTGATTCTGAAAGTAATCATCACCGTAGCCACCGCCGTTGCCGGCGCACTCGGCCTGAACGCCTGCATCTGATGAACAGGAGAACCATCACCCTGATTATTATCCACTGCTCCGCCACCCCTGAGGGGCGGAGGCTGGATTTTGAGACCTGCCGCCAGGACCACATCCGCCACCGGGGCTTCACGGACATAGGATACCATTTCTATATCACCCGCGACGGAGAGATTCACCGCGGACGACCTCTGGAAAAGGTGGGAGCGCATTGCAAGAACCACAACCGGCATTCTATCGGCATCTGCTATGAGGGCGGACTCTCGGCGGACTGCACACCTGCCGATACGCGTACTCTGATGCAGAAGGGAAGTATGCTGGCACTGCTGCGCGAGCTGCGCCTCCTGTTCCCCAAAGCGTTGATAGTGGGGCATCATGACTTGAATCCCGTGAAGCCGTGCCCTTGTTTTGATGCTGTAAAGGAATACCGCTTTTAAAGGAAGCTTTCTCCAAAGATAGGGTTTCCAATGAGAACTGTTTGTTTTCAAAGAGGCTTCTCCAAAGATACCGTATCCAAGGATGATTTCTCCAAAGATAGCATTCCTTTCCTCCGCTTTGATTTCCTGACTATCCATTCAACTAATCTTTTCATTTAACAATAATAAAAATGAACTATCTGATAAACCAACTCATGACCGTGGACAAAGCCTTCTACCGTCATTATCTGGAAATGCTACTCACCCTGAACCGCATCCATGCCCTCACCCCCTGGCAGATGTCCATGCTGCTGTGGAGAGCCAAGATTTTCCATATACAGGTGCTCTATCCCGAACTGCTGCGCATCAGCCTGTGCACGGAGCAGGAGAAAGACGAAATACGTTTTATGAAAGGATGGAAACTGAAAGAGCTGGAGAAAATAATGCCCGCATGGCAGCGACGGCAGTGCGAGGAGATAAAACGGGAACGGTGGAGAGGATTTTAATGGCTAGTGATTAATGAGGAATGATCAGTGATCACTGAGGAATGGTCAGTAATCAGTAAAACCTGCCGGCAACATGATCTACTTGTAAGCAACTTTTAAAGGGGGTATGTCAAAATAAAATAACTACTCCAAAAAGTTACAGACTGTAACTACAAGACCTAAAAGGCGGGTGTCAAAACTCAGTTTTTGAAAACATGAACTTACAATCTGAAATTTGAGCATCCTAAAAGACTAAAGAAAGGGTCGTATCATTACTCCATACAGAGCTTGATACGATCCTTTTACGTGTTATAATTACTATCTGTAACTTTTCGGGGCTGTCCTTTTTGTTTTGACATCTCCCTTCTCCTATCCCTGAGTTATTCAGGAACAGCAACATTCAACTACTTCATTCCCCCTCATTAAACCCCAGGCCCTGCTGTTCGGGTTTCAGCTTCTCTGTCAGGAAATTGGTATGCTCCCACTTCGGTTCGGGTGGATTATGATCCAAGGTCCTCTCCTCGGTAGGGGTGTAGCGTCCGTTGTAAGTGCTGAAGGCGAAAAAAGCATCTCCCGGTCCGCCCAGATGGTCGAAACGTACCTTGGCTACACGCACCAGCACCTGCCCCAGTTCATCGTTACGGTCTATCACCATTCCATAATCCGTCTTGTTGAAAAAGGCCGCCGAGCCGTTGATATCATACAGCGTGGGCACAGGCCAGCGTTTGCTTCCCGGTTCGCGGCGCAACTTGGTGGGATGCGCCACCAGGATGAGCAACACCTTGTGCTTCACGGCAAAATTGGAGAACTCATCGAAGATGCGGCTGATGTACTGCGTTTCCGTTTCCCAGTCGGGAATCTGATGCTCGAAGCGGTTGAAGGGGTCCACTACCAGCACCTTCACTCCTTTCCGGCTTACCAGTTGGGCGGCAATGCGGAGCACGCTCTCTACCGAGAAATCCTCTTTCGGCATAATGGAGAAGACACTCTGTGCCAGGTAACGGATGGCCTGTCCGGCTTCCGGCAACGGCATCCCTTTGTGTTCGAAACGCTTGCCCACCACGCGGCGTATCAGCTTGCGGTAGTGATAGGCCAGCGGGGTATTCTCCGGGCTGAAATAGCCCACCTTCCAATCGTGGCGCAGGAGCAGGCGCATGGCAATTTCGTCCACAAACTCGCTTTTTCCGCTACCGGGAACGCCTGTGACCGTGAGCACAAAACCACGCTCGAACTTGATCAGACGGTCCAGATTCTCCAGTCCCGTATCGGCTCCTTCCGGCATTCCGTTGTAATAAATATCCATCAGCGTATCCCATTCGTCCATGGGGCAGAAGACTCCTTCCAACGGGATTTCCGCCGCCTGCTCCACCTGTTGGCGGAGCCTCGGAAGATCAAACTTCAACAGATACTCGTTGGCATCCTTGCAGCCTTCTCCCCAGGCCACCACCTTGCAGCGGTCCATGCCCAGGCGGCGCACCAGTTCGTCGCGCAACTCCACTCCGCGCTTGTCGGTATCCATGGCCAGGATGATTTCCGTCTTGTCATCGAAGTGCGACTCCACGAAGCGGTCCAGCCACTGAAGGTTCGCGCCTCCGGCTCCGTTGGGTACGGACACCACTTCTTCCAGTCCTGCGGCTATCAGGCTGAGGGCATCTATCTCGCCTTCGGTAATGTAGCACTTTTCCTTTCCTTTTATGGCGTCTATATTCCAAGGAATCAGCTCGGCTCCTTTCACCATCTTGAAATGCTTTGCGGCATCCCGGAATTTCATGTTTTTCATTACTCCGTCCTCCAGGTAAGGGAAGCAGATGCAGGCTTCTTCCTTGCCGGTCTGCGGCAGGAATTCCAAGCGTTCCTCTATCTTCATCCTTGTCAGGACGTCCATCGGAATACCTCGTCTGCCGACCATGTATTCCATCATTTCTCCATTCATAATTTGTTTGTTTTTATTGATTACCGGGCATACGTAATGTACAGGCGGTTGCAGGGGGATGTGCGGTTTGCGTTGCGCCGTGTTATGGTGCTGCAATGCTGTATCGTGGTGCTGCGACGTGTTATGGTGCTGCGATGCTGTATCGTGGTGCTGCGCCGTGTTACGTTGCTGCGGTGCTGCATCGTGGTGCTGCGACTTACGTTGCTGCGATGCTGCATCATGGTGCTGCGCCGTGTTATGGTGCTGCGATGCATCCTTCTGCTGTTTCTGCCGTTCCCGGTCTTGTTGTTTCTGTTCTCTTTTCCACATCTCGTCTTCGTTCCACGCTATGGCGAAATCACAATGAAAGCATTTCGCCCATCCCCCTTCACGGGTGATATGCACACTGAACGAAGGATCTTTGGGATTGCTTCGCGTTGCGGAACATTCGGGACAAGGCATACGGAAATGGTCCTTTCTGCGCGGCAGGCTTTTCAGCCACCGCACATAGTCTGCATGTTCTTCGCGCGTCATATCCAGCTCTGTTTCAGGTTATCCCAGGTGGCACGTCCGTTGGGACGCGGGGGTGCACCGGCAGGAAGGAGCACTCCGCAGTACGAACGTTCGCCGGTCAGCGGATTGTACGTTTCGTAGGGTGAAAGTGATATCGATTCATTTTGCATCCGGCTCCTTTCTTTCAGCTTTTCTTCCAGAAAAAGACGGGTGGGCCTTTCTCGGCGGATGTAGTTGGCGAAATAAGCTTCGGCTTCGGACACGGAAGTGATTCCTCCTGTGTTTCCTTGTGCCACGACATGTTTCTTGAACAGATCACGAATAAAAGAAAGATTGTTCAAAAAGAGTTCCTTCAAACCTGACATCATCCCCACAGCCTCCAGCCAACTCTGAGTAATGAAAGCTTCATTGATGCATTGTTCCCATCGGGGTATCGTTTCGGACAATTCGGAAAATCGGGGAAGTTTATCAACAGCAGCAACAGCAATTATTTCTTTTTCTTTGTTATTGTTGTTTTTCTTCTCTCCTCTATTCTTTTCTTCTCTTATAAAGTTTTGCTTAAAGCTTGCTTGCAAGTTCTTTCCATACCACTCATTATCAATACTTTGAAGTGTATTTTCGACTGGATTTTCATTTGTATTTTTTGCAGTCGTATTTTTCATACTTTCCGCACTACTTTTCACGTTGCTCTCCGTGCTGTTTTCCTTGTAGATTTCCTTATTATAATCCGAATGGATTGGCTTGCTGTTCTCCATGCAGACAGTCTTGTTACTATCTACATTGCTGCTTTCCATATAAATTCTCTCCTTGCTATCCATACTGGGTGCACCACTGCTTTTCGTATAGACTTCCTCATTATTATCCATGCAGGACGCATCATCGCTTTCCATGTAGATTTCCTTGTTATTATCCATGCAAGGTGCACCACCATTTTTCATGTAGATTTCCTCGTTGCGATCCATGCAGGACGCATCACCACTTTTCATGTAGATTTCCTCGTTGCAATCCATGCAAGGTGCACCACCACTTTTCAGGTAGGCTTTCCCGTTATTATCCATGCAAGATGTATCATCGTTTTTCAGGTAGGCTTTCCCGTTATTATCCATACAGGACGTATCACCGTTTTTCATGTAGACTTCCCCGTTACGATCCACGCAAGGTGTATCACCGCTTTTCATGTAGGCTTCCCCGTTATTATCCATGCAAGACGCATCATTGCTTTTCGTGTAGACTCCCTCGTTATTATCCACGCAGGACGCATCACCGTTTTTCCCCTCGTTGATTCTGCCCCTCCCTATTGCAGACGCTGTAGACGCAGTTGCTTTTGCAGATGCTTTCACCGTACTTTTCTTACAGCTTCTCCCTCCCTTACTACCGGCAGCGGCACGTTGCTCGGAAAGTTTACTCTGATATCCCATCACCTCGTCCAGATACAGACATCGGAAATACCCGTCCTCTGTAATGAGAAACAAATCGAAGTCCTTAATAAGATGTTGCAGATTTTCCACGGTAGCTCCCCACTGATCGGCCAACAAATCTAGTTCATTAAAATCATGTTTGTATTCCTGCTGTTTGCGCAGAAACAATATCGTTTCAAGATACAACCCCAGCCCCATGCATTTCATATCGGCATTCAGCTTCATCATTTTGTAATCCGACATCAAACTGCAATTCAGCCGGATAAACTGCTCTGTATAATCCATTTCTTTTGTGTGTTAGTATAAATATAACGCAAAGGAACGCAAAATATAAATAGGGCGTTGCTCACAAAAACAAGCAATTGTTAATAAACATTTCCTATCTTTGCCGAGACATTTTGTAAGTAGCTATGTTTATGCTGTTTACAAATCATTATTTAATAATTTAATTTTTAGTAACATGAAAAAAATTTGAGATCATCAGCACCTGCATCGGTAATGCCGTGCGAAGAAACGATTTAAACCCCAACAACTTGGGCGACAAAGGTGCGATAGGCCGGTCCACCGCCACCAAAATTCGGGACGGAAAGATTGTGACTCCAAATTCTTACTTCAAACTGATGAAATGGCTGGAAAAAGAGAAACCGGAGGTTTACAAAGAAGCCATGGAGCACATTCTGAAAGAACTGGGCAAGCTCAAAATGGAAGAGTAACCTCCCGGCTTCCCGGAAACGGGAATTTTCCCCGGTAAACGTGGAGAAACGAGAAACCGCCATAGAGCGCCTCTGCATGGAGACTGCCTCTATGGCGTTTTTTTGCACCCGGAATAGCTGTTTTATTATCTTTGCAACAGTTGGATATAAGAAAGGTAAACCCTCAAATTAGGGCTTACGTAAATCATCTGCATATTCCTCAGCCGACATATTTCCGCCCCAATCGCCTTCGTAACAAGCAAAAGGATCTTCTGTTTCAATATTCTGTTCCTTTGTATACGTATTTCTGATGGAATTTGTCAGTTTTGCAATCAAATCCGGTTTTTCATCTACACTCAGTGAAGACAATACACTCATATACACATCTGTTATACTTATATTTCCGACCATAAATCCTCCTTTTTTACAAAAGAACAGAATCTATTCCGAAGATCCTAATCGGATAGTCTTTTTTATCATTTCAGATGGATTTTAAAGTAAATGCCACCGGAGAAATATTTCCCGTTGTTCAGTTCGGCAATCAGGTTGATGTGGTCTTTCCAAAGCTGGTAGTGTGCCCCGATGTTTACTGTGCGGGCGTCATATTCGGCCATCAGATCCAAGCCGTTCAAAGCTTTCACCGCCAGGTTGTCTTCCGGCAATAGATTGAATTTGAAATTCACACCCGCGGCAGGCCTTCTGTAATGAGGGAACCAGCAGGCACGGTAATCCACGTATGCGGCGTGAACGCCCAGCGTCCCTACCCCGGTGAAACTGAAATGCTTGGTTGCCGCCAGATAATATCGTGTAAAATGATTGTTCTGCATACCGTCCTCATCGAACTTGATAGCCCCACCGCCGTATGCTTCATGCGAGGTGGGATCGTCCAAACCAAGGACTATCTGCGGAGTCCAGGGCTTCCACCAGCCTTCTTTCCACAACCGCAGACGAGCATTGAAAGCGCGATCCTGATTGGTGTACTTTCCCCAAGACTGCTCCGGAAAATAAGTGGAGCCATGATTTGCATAATTGATGGTGCAGGTGTATCCCACTTCGAGCCAAGGAAAGATGGTTATGTTCAAATAATAATTGAATGTGTATTTTATCTCATTGGTGGTAAGATACTGCAACGGAACAAGATGCAACACATTCCCTCCCACCATAAATGTCTTGTCTTTTTGCATCTCGGCAGTGGGGGCATGAAGAAGTCCTGTTGTGCCGTATAGTGCCTGTGCCTGACTCTGTAACGAGCTAATCGCAATAAGGCATATTAAAATTAATCGTATTTTTCTACCCATTATTATGAGAATTCAATCTATCTTTGCTTCCATGAAACGTTTGCAAGCAATAGTGTTATTAGTATTGAATGGGATGGTTTGGCTGGTGTCTTTCATTCTGCTCCTACCCATTGTTTCCTTACATAGCTTATGGAAACTATGCAAAAGGATCTTTGTAAAGCCCCAATAATTGCTTTGCAAAATAATAAAAGAATTGAATATCATCTATAAAATAGCGTCTGAACAGTCGCTTGGGTTCTTTCAGGAAGCGATAGAACCATTCCATTGCCAAGATTTGGACTATTTTGGGAGCACGCTTTATATTACCGGCTTCAAAGTCTATGGTAGCGCCAAGGGCCATAAATAATTTTACACCGGACATCCGACTACGGTATTTTGCTATCCACTTTTCTTGCTTGGGTGCACCAGCTCCAACCAACAACACAGTAGCGCCACTTTCATTGACAATTCGTATCAGTTCTTCACACTCTTGTTCGTTCTTCTCGAAACCGTAAGAGGGTGAATGAGCGCCGACCACTATTTGCCTCCCTACTCTCCTGTTTATATTCTCCATCGCCTTTTTAGCAACTCCTTCGGCTGCTCCTAACAGAAAAATTTTACAATTAGGATTATTGGCATGATAGTTATAGAATGCCGTAAAGAAACTGCTTCCCGGAATAGCCATCGGTAAGGATCGCTTTAATAGTTTTGACGCAAGATAAAGGATCTGGCTATCGCATACTATCCATTCCGCTCGCTGGTAGATGTCGTAAAATTCTCTGTCACGCTGGAGTTTTATTAGGTGGTCGAGGTTGGGGGTGTAAAGTACACCTTCAGCCATTTGCTCCAATAGCTCTTTTTGGGTGAGAGAAAAGATATCAAGATTTAGGAAACGAACTGAGTTTTTCATTAAATGAATCAGTTTTACCATTTAAATAATGAAAGAAATATCTTTAAATTTATTCACCAATCTTTGTGTAATCTCATCTGAATCATATTTACCAGCCATCTTTACTGCTTGTATACGCATTATATCTCTCTGATTGTCAGACAAATTATAATAATCAACAATTTTATTCGCTAACTCATGACTATTTCCCGGTTCAAATAAGAATCCGGTTGTTTCATCTTTAATATATTCAGGTAAACAACCTATATTAGAACCAATAACCGGGCATCCACAAGCCATAGCTTCTAATCCGACAAGTCCCAAACTTTCATAAAGCATCGTTGGAAATATCATAATATCAGCCTGATGATATAATTCACTTAATTCTTGATGGGTTTTAGGACCTAAATAGTCACAAAACTCTAATAAATCAAGCTCTTGAATTCTCTTCTTTAAAAGTTCCGTTTGAGTTCCATACCCAACAAACAAAATTCTCTTTCCTTTTATTTCTTTCCTTGATTTCAACTCTGAAACAGCATCTAAAAGAACATCCCACCCTTTTCCTGCATCTATCCTTGAAACATAAACAATAGTATCTGTAATAACCCAATGATTTTTTTTACAAGTGAACACTTTTTTATTAACACCTCCAGAAGCACTTACGAATAATTGGTTAGGAGATACCCCCAAAATTCTATCTAACACTATATTCTTAAAATATTCTGATGGTACAACGATCAGAATAGAATCAATAAGTAACGGACTTGCAATACCTAATAATATTTTTGACGTTTTATCAATGGTAACAACATCACTACCATGAATATTCATCACCAATTTAAAATTACGAAGATATCGGCATATTCGTAATACTGGGGCTGAATGTGTTATCTGATGATTATAAATAAAATCATATTTAGTAAAAAGTACTTTATAAACTATAGTAGAATAGAATACAAAATACTTATATACTTTAACCATAAAATTATTAGAACGCCCTCGAATAAAACAACAATCGAAAAGAATATCATTTGTATTTTGCTCTATTCCCTCCTTAAACATTTTAACAAATGTCCCATACGTCTTATCTTTTGCGGAAGGGTACATATTTGATATTAATAAGATTTTCATTACTTTTTAAATAAAGATGCCAACATCACATAAATTTTTGCGGTATAATATTCAGGCATCATGAATATTAATCTAAAAGGAATAGAGAGGCTTCTTTTATATTTTGGATCCATCTGTTTCACAATTTGAAGAGTACGATAATAATGTGCTTTTAAAGAAAAACGGCAACACTTCACTAAATCTCGAGCTAAAATCTGCATCTTTGCGTACCCTAATGCATCTATATACTCGCGGCCTTTATCCTTAAAAAAGCTCTCTAAAAAATGAACTGAACTAATTACCTGTTCAGACTGTTTCACTGAATAACTAGCTGTATATGATGCCTGATTTTGACAATTATAGTGATATAATGCATCTGGAATATTAGTAACACATTTTGCATAATAAGCCAACCGGGGCATCACCTGATAATCTTCCGCATTATTTATGCCATCAATGCTTTTTACATGATGACTTTTATACAAATTAAGTCTTATCAATCTTGCCCAAACACTGACTGGTACACTCATTCGTAAAAGCTGTATCGTCATATCATGTGCTGAGTTATATACAGGTGACTTCATTATCCGAGTCACATTTTTAGGCATATCTACAACCACATTACAAGTCACAATGTCTGCATCATTACTTGATTGGGCTATAATCAACTTCTCTACCATATCCGGCTCAATAAAATCATCAGAATCCACCCACATCACAAATTGTCCCGTCATTGAATCGATTGCAATATTCCTAGTTGTCGATATACCTAGATTTTTTGTATTGTGCAAAATTATAGTTTGTTTTTTTCGATTCGGGTACTCATCTAGAAGATCTTGTAATATATTAACACTTTTATCTGGTGTATAATCATTTACAAAAATATATTCTATATTATCATAAGTTTGTTCGAAAAGACTTTTAGCACATCTCTGTATATAGGATTCCACATTGTATATAGGTATCCCAATAGAAACTAATGGATTCATAAGTTTACAAATTATTTTAGATTGAGAACCATGATGAGGGGAAAATATCAGGAACATCATTTCCAATCCACCGTTTAGGGCGAATAACCATTTCTTTCTCATTGCCTAATATAGCACCCCAAAAACTAAATGTACTATTAGCTATAATATTTGCTTTACACTGTGACATAAGATACATATCTAGATAACTGTCTTCATGCTTGTTCCAATCAATATAATAAGCATCAGGAATAGACATATTTTTTTTCACCCAAGGAATATCATCTGAAAACACAAAAAAAGTTGGCCTATGAAACTTATCAATCATACTACAAATAGCTTTTTCATAATAAGCTGGAGTACACGCCTGCATAAACAAGTTTTTACGGCAGCCTTCGCAATAATCACCTCTACGCACATGAAGAGCGACAGAAGAAGTGTTTCGAATCAATGAAATCATACGTGCGTTTTCTTCCGATAGAGAAACTTCTCTAAATTTTAAACTCCCAACATATTTAGAGAAATAGGACTTATCTTGCCAATAACCATCAAAATATCGGGCGGATTGTTTACACTCATCTTTTCCTATCCATAACTTAATCCCCATTCCTCCTAAAGCCCGAATGCCTAAAGCAGATATATCGCTGACAAAAGTATGCGGAGGCAAAATTATATCAAAAACACGCCCTACTTCAAGTCCGTTATGTTTATTCAAGAACTTGCGATTGTAATATCCGTATACTGAATGAGAGGGATAAACATCCTTCAAATAAAGGCTAAACAAATACTGAAAAATTTGATTTCCAAGACCAGAAGTAAACAAAACAATTTTCATAATTATTTATTAAGTTCAAATTAACCATTTTGAGTTTCAATTCATTTTTTAGTTGCACATAAAATCACTTTGAGCATTTAACTTTAGGTCAACATACGCAATTTAAAAATCCTGCTAGGAAAAATTGTTTTCTAAAATTCCATTTTATTTTGTTCCATTTTGATTGTACCCCAAAAGACACATATCAAAGTAAATAGGTCTAATAATTTATTTTAGTTCTTTTTTCAACTAAAGTTTTATTCGGTATAATTGGAACGCTGTTTTGCTTTTGTCCAACATGATGTTGTACAGTTTAACCCATGCCAAAGGAAAAACAATTCCTATAATGGAATAAAGCCACCAAAATCTACTGGAATATACAAAACCATTAGACAAATTCAATTCTTTATCCACGCAACAGAAATCTAAAACAATAGACAGCAGCATAAAGCAAGTAAAGTGGAGAGCTAAGATACTTAATGAGCATTTTGACAACAAACTGGCTATCCTATAAATAATATTTCGGGCATCAACAATTTTAAATAAATAATAGTGTATACAGGATAGAAAAATCACTCCTATCAATGTAAAGAAAGGATAAATGGCCCAATAACTAAAAGTACAGCTCATAGTATCTATTCTTATTCTATACAACGCCCCCACGAACAACAATACAGTACAACAGAATAATACGATGGCAATAACCTTTGGCTTACGTGCTACTAAGCCGGCATAATAGGTATGTTTTTTTGAGAAATATCCCAAAAACAGCACAAACATAGTAACCAGTTCCCTGTTAATTCCAAACGGAAGATAGATATCATAATGAGAGCAATACCAACCCATAGTAAATAGTAACAACATTATCAATAACAATATAGTCGTTCTTTTTCTAAAAAAATAGAGAATACAAAAAAAGAACATTTCAGAGATAAACAAACTTTTTAAAAACCATAAAGGACTTATCAGAAGATGTACATTTCAAAATAATAATATATCTGCCACGTTTTTCAAATTTTGATCCACACTTCCGAATAATATCAAAGACATAATATTAACAAGCAAAAAATAAAACAATCCCCATTTGACATAAGGAATATACAATCCTTTCAATTTTCTCTTTACAAATGATAATGGTGAATTAAGATAATCCTCATTAAACAACCAACCAGATGCATAATAAAAAAGCCCTATATGGAATAAATAGACAATATTTTTCAATAATTGGGGAGGGCAAGAATGAGCCATTACCATCAATAGAATCGAAATTCCTTTTATGAAATCAATTAATACATTTCTCTCCTTCATAGCTATTTATTCTATTTGATAATATATCGCGACTATATAAAAATGCATTCATCAAGGCAAAATGAATACCCATGAGTCCACTAAATAGTAAATGCCCAGCAAAACAAGAACTCGCAAGAATACAAATATTAAGTAGCCAAAGGTATTTTGCATACACACTCCTATTTCGATAATGAAAAGCTTTTACTACTAAAGAAAAATAAAACGAATAAACTAGCACTATCCCCATAAGACCATAATTAAGTAATGTATCTGCCTGGTCCATTTCCACAGATCTATTACCGCCTAAACCAAACAACTTTACTGCAATATTACCATCTATCCATTCGTACTTTTCCTCTTCCCAAAATAAATCTCGCGAAGAATAAATCGCATCCGTCCCGTCTTTATCAAAGAAGTATGTCCAACGATCGATAGCACCACTATATTCCAATAAAGCATAGCCATAATATACCATTATCCCTATTATACTTAGCAGTACTATAATCTTTATTTTTGAAGTCTTAATAAACGAAGTAATTATCCCTTTGCTTTTCTTAAAGGCCCAAGGAACTAATAACAAATCTACAATAACCAAAAGGATACCTGCTTTAGTAGAAACCAATAATGCTGCCATCAAAAAAACTATATTTATGATAATTAAAACGAACTTTTTATTGGTATATCGCTGATAGAAAAAGAAATAGGATGTGCCAAACAGAACAGCCTCCATTCCGGACATTTCATTGTGCGCATACATGAATCCCTTACATCCCAACATATCTCCATAAGCATAATAACCTACACCCAACAGACCACTATATATATTTACCACAAGCAAAAATGTATTAACATAAAATGCCATAACAATTTTCTTTTGACTGATTTTATTTGTACGAAACAAGAAAACAGCCGCATAATATACATACACTACCGTTACAAATTTCAGTAAATGATTGATAGTCGGAGCTATTGGCGAATCTGTGTTTAAAAGTACAGTCAAAAGAAAAAAAGGTACATAAATGAATGTAAAGCCTAAAATGCCTCGATATTTAGTTGATACCATTAAAATACTAATAGAAAGTAGCAAAATTACGGCTTTTACACATACTCCAAGTGATGAATCCATTCCTTTGTTTAAGAAATACCCATTAATTATATCTACAATAACAAGAAACGGAATTAGTCGTACAAATAGACAACTCGCAGTATTTATACTCATAAAACAATCTCTAATAGTATCATCTATTTTTTAGCCTAAAAAGTATTCTTCGAAGTTGATTCTTTATCCATTCAGGTAACATAGATAAAAATTCAGCTTTGCAGTTAGGCGGATAGCCTAAAACTTCTTTAAAAAAATAGTTGACATCTTCGTTATTCAATGATTGATAAACTGTATCTCTGAGTTGAGGACGAGGAGTAGGTGCCGACAAATTATGCTGGTGTTTCATAACATCAGTAAGAGTGGAAGAACGTATATAGAAAAAACTTTGAATCAAAGATATATAAGACATCGCTTTTTCAGAATTGAGCAAAAGGCAAGAAATACCTTTCTTTGAAAAAAATTCAGGCATTATCTCTTCAATACCCCAATAATCACCTATAGTCATATCGCCAATGCGTTGCGCCTTACAATATTTACAACGATAACAACATTCTCGATAAGTGTTTCCCTGCAAAAAATGATAATAATAGGGATCAATGACACAACTTTTGGTTTTAGTTTTGGTTCTAGTTTTAATTTTAATCCTATAATTCAATCCCCATCCGGCACTCTTATCACGAAAATTAAAGCTAATAATACAGCCTCCCATTTTTTTTTCAAGCCATGTCATATAACTCTTAAACAGTTTAATGCTAGGAACTCCGTGACATATCAAATCAATGGTAAGTAAATTAGTTGTATCTGCATTCCCTAAAAATGATTTCAATCCTGCAACTTGACAGGGAGTGCCGCTAAAAAGCACCTTTATTCCATTTTTTAACAATTTCTGTACTTCAGTATAAGTTTGCATAGTATCGCTTTGTACATATTTAGAACTTTGCAACCTAGGCAAATCCTTTTCATCCTTTACAATAATATGACCTACGTTCCAATTATCCATATAAGCAGCTCCTACACAAGCTCCTCCCTGTTCCAAAAAGTATTTGGCTAAAGCTACAAACACACCACCTGAAGCACTTCTCAAAATTTCATTGTCATTCTTATTGCGAACAGCATAAATACCTTTAGGCAATGAGAGCTGATTAGAAATATTTTGAGGACATTTTTTTTGACATAAGCCACAGTCCACACACTTTAGAACATCAATTCTAGGTTCTATGAAACCTTCGGAAGAATACTCCATAGTGATGCATGACTTAGGACAAAGCTGCTCACAAGTTCTACATCCTGTACAAAATTCTGTTATCTGATTCATTATTCCACAGCTTTTCGTAGATATTCAAAACCTATTTCACGTTTTTTTTCAAAAATAGCATCCACTTCATCCCAGCAAATCGGCTTTACATTAAGAATTTCAACATCTTCAACCGATTTAGCATGTAGTCTTTCTAAACGAGTTAATTGTAATACGTCATTCAATCTACTTGAAAAACGATCTGGATAAATACAAATGGGAATAGTATGTAGATTCAAACTAAATACAGTAGTATGAAACGAGTCTGTTATTACATAGTCAGCATATGCAATATAAGAAGGGAAAGCAAACGGATTAGGCAGAAATTTTAGTTTTCCACTCTTAAATAATTGATGTATATAAGCTCCAAAACGAATTATTTTCAAGCCTTTAGTACGAGCAAATAATTCCACAAAATCATTAAACCATGGATGTTTGTTAAGTTGGTAAACAAGCACATAATGTTCATCCTTGGGCTTTTTAATATACTGATTCCAAAAATCGGAATTCATCTGTAAAGTCGGGTCTAATACATGTACAGCACCATTAACACCCAATTGCTCAACCAATTTTACTCCTGATTCTTCACGCAGAGAAATGGCATCATAGCTTTCAAGATATTTTTTAACTTCCTGTTTCTCATCTTCAGGTAACGATAATCTACCAAAACTAGATGCATAAGAAATTTTTTTTATTCCTTTTGGTACAAAAGTTAAGAAAAAAGATTTCAATACATGTCCATACCACTCATTATTCCATGTTTGATCACTACCAGTACAATATATATCAGAATCAATTGACAGTTTCTTGAATTCTTCCTCACTAGTCAGAGTAGCTTTACTCATGATAAGATATTGACTCCTAAAAGAAGCAAACACTTTTTCCTGATAAGCAAAATAGAAAAAATAAACTACTGACTTGACCATCCGTTTAACAAAACTATCATCTTTTACAGCTTCAAGAACCCTCCTTTTTATACTAAGTGAAGTAATTCTTTTGTAATTAAGTACACATGGAATTAATCCCATTTGCCTAAATATTTCCTGTGTGGCAAAAGTTTGTAAAACAGAACCATAGTTAGGAACATCATGAAGAGTTAGAATAGATATTTTTTTAGACATAAATAGTTATTTCCCAATTATAATAGACGAATAATTCTTCATTAAATAATCTTCTTGACATAAATATTTCTGCACACGGTTATAATTATCCATTATGGCCTCTTTCCTAGAAATATAATCATTTTGCGAACAATTCTTTAATACTTTTATAGCACATTCTACAGTAGGCTCGTCAATAACAATAATTCCGTCCAAATTAAAGAATTTTCCAATATCATGAGCACCATAGTAAACCGGGACAGTCATCGATGCAAAACAATTCATAATTTTCTCAGTATAATAGTATCTTGCTGAGCAATTTTCTATAGCTACACTATATTTATAATCAGTCAACGAATCAGCTATGTGCACATATTTATTCACTACCGTCCCCATTACATCACCCAACTTAGTCCTCAACATTTCTTTAGCCAAGTCTAAACGAAATTGATGCAGTTCACATTGAGCCTTATCAGATGACACAATAGACAACATCTTACTTTTTTTTAAATAAGCCAATGGATCCATTATTCCCCCATGCTTTTTTGTGCCATACCACACACCTCCACCAGGTATAATTTTCGCATTGCCATATTTATTCAAAAGCTTTTCAGAATGGGTAAATAATGCATCGAGACTATTCACCGATTCTTGCTCGTTCAGCAATCTTTTATAATCACCCGGACATATTTGTTCTGATTCTTGAAGAATTCCAAAATGCTTTTCTCCACATTTTGACTGCTTAAATATTTCTAAACGAGTATAAAAATGAACGGGTAAAGCGTAATTATTTCTATCCCAAAAGACTGTACGAGGTTTCCTTCCTGAAACTAATGAATAAGGCTGATGACGGCATAAAGCATCCTGCAAATAAAATACGTTTACCCTATCACCCTCTGAATTGAACAGTTCAATAGACTCGGGTTCCGTAATAAGTATTTGTTTTTGCAGCTTCGAAACAACCCCATAGGGAAGTAATGATTTAATAAATTCCTTCATCGTTTCTTTATCTTATTTAGTATTTTATCAAAAGCAAGCTTCGCATATTCTTTTTCGGTTGCGCCCATCGCAAAAAGCCAAACTAAAGTTAAAAAAAACAATACAACTAAAGGCAAGGCCAAAAACAACGCCCCGATACTATCCCCTATCAACAAACGAATTACTATACCAAACAAAATGGAGGCGCAAAATACTCCGTAAGGCCATTTCACAAATCTATTCAAAAAAGAGCCTACACGCAAACCACACACCTCTTTAGCAAACCAAAGTGTTTTTAATTCATAAGCTACTCCCCAAAAGATTAGAGGAACCACAATATAAGCCATAGGTGAAAAACCATAATGGAATAATACAAATAAAATCAACAAAGGAAGCAGATTAATTATCGAACTCCATAAGCTATTACCTTTAATGTTTCCTACTGCGCCGATACTAATTTCCAAGGGTAAAAAGATACATTCATTTAGTGCACGGACAATAGCAAATAATGACATAAGGTAAGCCCATTCCGGAACATTCACAAGCCACAGCGCAAGAATTTTATCTAAATAAACCAAGACAGGAGCTGCAAAAACGGCTAACATCAAAAAAGAGTATTTGCAACTGTACATAGAAACCACAAGCATATTTCCCCGACTCTTCTCTCCTTCTGATTTAACAATGACCGGATTAACAGCTTTCATCATATTATTGGAAAATGACTGCAAATAGGCTACGGTTTGACTTGATATAGAAATAGCCGCATTAATAAAAGCCCCGAAATAATGATTAGCCAGCAAACCCATGCCAAAATTTCCTATCATGCTGCTAGTTTGTGCATACAATTTATATGATGCAAAATACACCATTTCTTTCATTTTACTCTTAGAAAAACAACCTAAAAGATCAAACTGACATTCAGCATAACGCTTATGACAATATATTCTCATCGCAATCATAATCATAATAGAAAGCCCAGCAGTAAGAATACCATAAACGATTAATCTATTGTCGGGAACAACTATAGTAATATATAAAGCAACCAGTAACTTTCCTATTCCCTCAACCACACCCACAATGGCATAGTACAACATATCCTCATGAGAATTAACCACTGCATCATAAGGTACAGTCAATACGGTCACTGCTACACTAAAAACCATACTGAAATAAACCACTTTCGCTGCATACACACTCCCAGATGGAATGTTAATAATAGTTTCAAAAAACAAAGGAAAAAAACCACATAATAGTACAACAGCACAAAGAGCTATCAAAGCATGAAGTACGATACTAACATTAAATACCTGCTTTTTATCTTCAAAGTTACCATTCCCTTCTGAATAAGACATAAAACGCTGCGTAGTAGCAGCCATAGAAGCAGAAAGGAATCCCAACATATTAATAACCCCACCTATCACTCCAAATATCCCGTAATCAACAACGCCTAATGCCTGCAAAACTATACGCGTAGACAAAAAACTTAGAAATATGGTTATACACATCTTTCCATAAAGAAAAAATGTATTCATCAATATTCTATTGGAGGGATTTTTCATTATCGTTTACTTCTATTTTAAAATTAATTTTTCTTATAACCCTACATGGATTACCTGCAGCAAACACTCCTCCTTGTATGTTTTTCGTTACAACACTTCCTGCACCTATTACTGTATTACTTCCAATTGTTACTCCAGGAAGTATAGTGACATTACTGGTAATCCACACATTATCACCTATTGTGACAGGAGTAGCTATCACCTTACGAAAATCATCGTAATCATGTGTACTTGTAATTATCTTATTATCAAATGAAAACGAACAGTTATTACCAATAGTTACTTTTGCCCAAGCTATGACATGAAGATTACCTAATCCTGTATGTTCACCTACCTCTAGAAGGTTAGAACTACAATAAAAGCCCTTGAGTAAATTTACCGAATCAGGAAGATGCAAATAGCGATAAATAACATACTTGGCCATTCGACATAAGATTGGAACTTTAAGTAATAAATAACAGTAATTTATCCAACGTGGGTTTTCAGGTTTCTTCAAACCTTTCTCACGCAAATTATATATGATTGAATTCATAAATGGCACATATTTTTATAATTAAAACAGTCAGAACGTTTGTAAGCATTCTATTATTACATACCATTACTATCAGAAGTGTCAGCCATCCCCTCATTTAAATCATCTGACGAGTCAATATTATACAATTTATACCCCTTCAAACAAATCTAAAAAACAGTCAACTCAATCATTGAAAGTATAGGGAAAGGAATTGTATTCAACATCTTAGAATTCGCATCATTAGGATGCTAGATAATAACCTTACAATAACACAATCTCATTTCGTTGACAACACAAAAAAATATATTTACTGGAATGCAGTTTCTCCACACATTGAAGTAATTCCTCTTTTTGAAATAGATGAAATCAGCCTATTGATATTCAGTATTATATTAATCATTATAAGAAGTTCTCAAATGTTTTTTCAATATAAACTCATTCTTATCCTGATTTCACAACTTTTTACTCTTTGAACAAAGTAGGCTGTCAAAAATTTACGTATTTCTTCCAAGGCACGCTCGTCTTTAGCATAAGAAAACATCTTCAACAAATGTAATTGAACTGGGTTTAAAGGTTCTGATTTCATATTCTTTAGTTTTTGATAGACTAAGAGCACCTTGAATATCAGCGGACATAAAAATAATCAGACTTATACAATGAGAATAAGAAAACAAGATTTAATACGTTCCGAATCAAGATTTACCATACTTCAAAATAGGTAGCGTCCTGACCTGTACGTTTCTTAAAGTCCTCCTTCATCTTCTTTTCCAGATCCTTAACATATTCACGCTTTAACCTTCTTGCTTCTTCCAACCGACGCAAAGCATCTTCGCGTGTCATTTTCTTAGTTATCTCTCATATTCTCTTGAATATTCATATTCCCCATATGCAATAGCAGAAGGACTATCTTTCCACCCAATTTTCAACCATCAGCCCTTTTATATTTTTAAAATGCTTCAAATTGTCCGTCACCAATATAAGATTTCTAGAACAAGCTGCAGAAGCTATCAGCAAATCAAAATCTTCGACAGGAGTGCCTAATGAGCGGAGACGATTCTTCTCTTGGGCAAAGAAATCTACAGATTCTGCAAAAGGCACAATATTTATCTTTGATATAAAACGATCTATCAGATCCAAATTCTCTTTTAAACGCTTACTTTTGTAAGCGCCATATTTCAATTCTGCAATGGTTACTTCTGATACAAAACACTGTGAAGCACCTATTCCTACTAATTTTTCAGCTATTTCAAACTTCTGCCGGAATAGAAATACACAGATACAAGTATCAAGAAGATATTGTTTCATAATTCAATCTCCCTATTTGAAGTCCTTGCACCACGTATATCCTCGATAACCTCATCTGCCGTACGATCATCTTCCCATCGCCCGACAAATTCTGAAGTCCAATTTGAAGTATCGGACGTATTATCCTTGGCAACTAAGGAAGCAGACAACTTGGCTATCAGTTCCAACTTAATGTCGGAACTTAGGTCTTTCAACATCTCCCAATAGATATTTGAAATTGAAGTTTTTGAATTTGAAATATTCATTGTCGGCATAATCGTCTTTTCTATCATTATATACAAAAGAACAAATTATTTTTCATTCTTCCTAGTGAAATATTCTTTTTAACTCACTGCACCACCCTCATGCATGCACCCTATTTCCATTTCAATGCCTCAGCCACCGGTCATAATCAGCCAACCGGCTGATCAGCTGCTGCTTACTCTTTTTCGGCTTTTCCTCTTTCTTCCACGGATCAACCGCCTCGTGCGCCAAATGATAATAGATACTGCTATCCGTACAACCATAAAGTGTAACCACAGCAAGTGCACGCGACTGCTCCGCCTTGACGAGAGGAAGCATAGTCTGCATAACGCCAACCAGCTTTGCCGCCTCTTCTTCCATACCCAATATAGTATAAGCCGGCAGCAAAATGGCATAAAGCTTGCAACGCATCACATCCGTATCCATCTGGAGATTGCCATATTCTTTCAACGCCCTGGCAGCCAGGGAACGATCTTCCTCACTCACCCCCTCCGCACTGTGATAACGCTGAAGAGCACTGTGCAAACCATTCAACATACAGTCATTGTCCAGACGGGTATATACATGCTTGTCTTCATCATTCAGGGCAATTACCTCATACTCACCCGGCATCACACGCAGCAGCGGAACCCACATCCAGTTCTCCACACATACCATCACATCCTTTCGCCCGGCTCCCGGCTGAATGACAACAGTCGCCTCCACCCCCTTAAACCGTCCCTCGGTAATGCGTATCCGGTCGCCCTTGCGCAAACCATCCGGCTGGGGTATATAAACAGGAAGTGTATTGGAATAAGAACGGGCCACCCACTGCAAATTCTCCATTGCGGCATCGGAAAGGTAGGGAAAATACTCCCGCTTCCGTTCCCTCACCCGAGGCAGGAAACTGAGTACAGGAAAACGTTGCATCAGTTGGAAAACATCACGCTCGGAGGCACGGACAAATACATAGTTGAAGAGTAAGGGACGCTGGGTATTGACGAATTTGCCGTCTATACGCCTCACTTCCTGATAGGAAGGAGCAAAAAAGCCGAATGAGGGCTCGCCTGCCTGTATGCGGCGGTCCTGTTCCCGTTGCAAACCGCGCACTCCTCCCCTATGACAGTCGGGAAGCGACAACACATACCAACGCACGGCATTGTTATTCCGCAAAGCCTCCAACGCTTCGGGAGATGCCACAGAACGCTTCGGTTTATCAAACTGATGGGATAGCTTTTTCATGAGGTTTATCGTCAGAAATCCACGCTGACCGATACTGGAAGACCATATCAGCACAGTGTTTATAACTGGCTGATAAATAGCTTTTTACACAGATTTCATTTTGTATTTCTGAAATCTTTTATTTGTTGTTTCTTTCGTCCGAAGACGTCTTTTCTGTCTGCTTTTTATAGACATGTTTATACCCTCAAAAAAGGTTCTTTACCCTTTATATAAAAGGAATTTAGAAACTTTTTGAGGGCACAAAGATACACTATAATTGTGTATTACACAATAAAAGCGCTTAAAAAATAGGAAAACTTACTTTTGATAAGAAAATAAGAGATGGGTATATTTCGTAATCACAATAAAAGATTCAAGTTTTACAAATATTTATTCAATAGGACTGTAATAACCTTATCCAATTCTATAAGGTCATTCTTTATAGTAGTAAATACTATCTGCTCGTCTACATTACTATATTCATGCGAAATAAGATTGCGCATATCATAAATAGCCAACCAAGGAATTTCCTTATATCAGAAAGCGGTGATGGTTGTAAAAACAACAACTTTCCTACCTGTTCACCTATTACTTGAAGGCGCATAACACATGCATTGAACACCATCACTTTATCCATGGAGGCTAAAAAATCATCAGCACAATTTATTTCTTTACTCCATTGCTGTATATAGTAAATGGATTCTTTTATCTGGGTTAACCTGTCGCAAATGGTTAGTCGTCCTCCTTTATACATAAATGGCTTCTTTTTCAATATTCTGTTTCAAAAATGGAGACAGTGAGGAACGGAAACGCACTAAATCAATTTCACAATGAAACATTTCCGTCAAAACAGTCTTCAAAGTGTACATAGTGGATAAAGTAGGATTATCAATATCTACAACAATATCCAAATCACTATCTTCCCTGTTCTCTTGACGTGCAACCGAACCGAAGATACCAATTGATTTAATTCCAAACTCATGCCCAAAACATTGTTTGAAACTAACTAACTTTGCCTTACATTCATTTAAGCATAACATACTTTTCACTAACTTTAGGTACTGGAACAAAGATAAACCTTTTATTTGAACGATACAAGTTCTTACCTCGGTTTCTTCATTTCACACACCATCAGAGCTCTCCTTGCATCAGAATGTCATCATCACCATAAACCGAACGCCCCATTTGTTCGCATCGGGATGATCCAGATAATTCAGACGGCGGACATAGTCTATGTGCAATATCTTGAAAATATTGTGAATACCCACAGAGCATTCCATGTACGGGGTCTTCGGGTCCATCACAAAGCTGGTAGGACGTCCGTCACGGGTCGGGAACAGGAAGAGTTCGCTGTCACCCGGATGCTTCATCGGATTGTTCTTGTCGGTTAAATGACCATACAGCATCTTGAAGCCGATCGCCTCACGCCACTTCAGTTTCTTCAGCAAAGGAATACGGTTGAAAATCTTACCGTTCAAATCCCACGATACATCCAGAGAGGCGTAACGGTCGTTCAGGAACTCCATATTATTAATCAAGTTGAAAGTCTCGCGTTGCAGGATATAAGACAAGTTGGCCGCCGGCATAATCAGCAACGGGAACGGAACTTTGTTCCACTGCGCACCGCCTTTCACGAACATATCAATCTTACCCCATGACGAGAACCAGAAACGCTTGTACAGCCCTACTTCCGTCAGATTGAAGTTATACTCTCCGCCCAGCACACCCTTGAAACCGGTCGTGTGCGACAGCGTGAATACCGGAGCGTCAAAAGAAACCGGTATACGGCGTTGCTTGGTATTGACAAATGTCTCACCCGGAGCGTAACGGAAGGCCAAGGAGGCTTCCATGGTCTGAATCTCAGGAACCAACGTTTTCTGGTCATCATTGGTTATATAGGCCAGACCGCCGGTAGGCTCGTCCGTGCTGTGTTTCACTTCCACCGTGGTCTTCAAACCAAACTGCGTCTCGTTCTCATACTTCAAGGCGATATTCCGCACGTAGGACATCTGGTCCACCGTAGAAGTCTTGAAAGAAACGAACACATTATCCTTGTCCGTCTTCAGGAACTTATCCGTGGGCGACATCACATCATACTGATAGCTGAACGTGATAGAGTTCTTCGGGAACTCGCGCGGCAGGTATTCCTTCTTGTTGAAAGAGTATTCCACCTCACCCATATACTTGGAACGATGATCCTTGAACCCGTAAGCATAATATCCCTTGAGGAACAGATGCGGATTCAGGTTGGCCGTGGTCTGCGCGCTCATACGCAAACGCAATCCGTCGATATAGTTATTGGAGATCATGGTGTTTACCGGACCGATATCCACCTTGCTGGGGTTGTTCTTGGTTCCGGTTTCCACAAAGTTCTCGATAAACGCTTTCAATACAAAAATCACATATTTGAATCCCGGCATCTGTTCCAGACGCTTCACCAGCATATCCATAGAACTCTCGGTCTGCGTAAGCGGAACCGGCCGGTATTGATTCCAGAAATCGTCTCCGCGCATCATGGCGTCCGCCTCTTTGATCTCGGCCCCCTTACGCTTGAAAAGTTGCTGCGGAAGCTCATCGAAGGCATAATCGGAATAACGGGTAGTCCTTCGTATCTGGAATCCTTGCATGATCTTCATCAAGGTCATCTCTACAATCATGTCATCGGTCTTCAACACCCACTCGCCATTGGGCAATTGCTCGAACTCCTGAATAATATCCATATTGTCCACAAAGTTCACTCCCGATTTCTTGGGCAGATTCATCGTACATTTCTTCACCGTATAAGATGAATCGGCCAGTACATACAGATGTCCCGTGAAACCGAAATCCTGCGAGTTATTGGGGACAAAGGTGAGATGGAAGCACTTGTCCTTGTCCACGAATGTGGTGTCCATAATGTAAAACTTATAAAACGAAATGGCGTCACTAGACGAAATAGGACTGATGAAAGGATACTGCAACAGACGGATATCGTTATCATAAATATTCACATCCGTAAACACATCCTTCAGAACCGTGCTCAGCATATCTCCTGTGGCAAACAGCTCGTTCACCCCCGTAGAGCTCATCCCTTTGATAATGGTCTTCTCACTCTTGGGATGTTTACGGTAAATTTTCTGCGAAGCGGTCTCGTCCACCGAGATAGGAAGGATGAATTTATTGGTTTCCTCACAAAGTTCGATCTGGTCTTTCAGGAAAGGCATCTTTTTATACATACCTTTTTCCAGCATTTCGGGGGTCACATCATTCAGTGACATTGTGATCTTCTGATACTTGTTGTACTGATAATAGTCATTCTCACTCAGCTTGTTATTGTTCTTATGAGCAATCACTTTCTTCATCAGTTCCACAGCCGGGTTATTCTTACGGGAGTACTTCTCTCGTTTGGGCTTCACCACCACTTCGTCCAGCATGATATCGTCCGGCCTCATCCTCACATTCAGGTTCTTGGTGACACCGGGGATTATATTCACTACTTTTGTTACATACCCCACTGCCGAAAAGGTGAGTTTGTTCCAGCCTTTACGGGTTTCGACCTTATAATGTCCATCATTATCGGTAATGCTTCCTACGCCTTTTCCTTCATAAAAGACTGACAAGTATGGTATGGGATCATTCGTCAATGAGTCTGTTACAACGCCTTGTATATTTTGAGCTGACACCGAGATGCAGCATCCTAATAACAAAAATAGTAAAAACGACTTGATGTATTTTGTCTTCATTCTTTTTACCGCTATTCTTATGAGCCAGCAAAGTTAAGCATTAACTTAAAAGAAAGTTGCTAATATAAGCTAATAATTACAGAAATCTTACATATTGACCAATAAATAGGTGAAATTTAACACTGACAGAGCCTTTATATAGAAAAATAAAAAAGGGGTCTTTTCACAAAGCCCCCTTTTTAAGTTTTCAATAGGTATTAGTTTTTTTTTAAGGTAAAAAGATTGTTTTCAGGATAACGATGCAAATATGGAGCCTTTTTTTAAACCAGCCAAATAAAAAACTATGCCATACAACATGTTTTTAGAAATTTCTGTCTTTTTTGGCAGATTATTATTCAAAATGCTCTTTATCGGCCTCATTACATGTACAAAGATAGCAAAAGTTTAATTTGAAACAGCATTTTAATGAGTTTTTTCTTTTCCCAAGAAATGTTCGTCTACTTTATCGCGGTGTTTCAACACCTTTGCATCTATAAAGAAAACAATCTCTTCAGCTATGTTAGTTATATGATCTCCGGCACGTTCCAGCTTACGGATAACGGTGCCGAGTTCCAGGCAAGTCAGGAAATTATCGGGATGTGTTTCCAGATATTTTGTAAGCACGGCAGGGGCAGCCGCATTGATTTCGTCCAGGAAATTGTCTTTACTGAATACATTGAGGGCTAATTCCAGATTTTCTTCATTCAATGCGTTCTTGGTCATTTCGAGCATACTGAGCACTTGTCTCAACATCTCTTCTATACGCAGACTGTGGAGCAGTTCACTATCCAGCACTGTTTCCTCGCTTCTTACCACAAAACGGGCTATGCCTTCGGCAAAATCTCCCAAACGCTCCAAATCACTGTTTATTTTGAACATGGCCAGCACAAAACGCAGGTCAATGGCTACCGGATTGTATAGAGCGATAGTGTCCTCTACATCACTGTCAATTTTCAACTCGAACGCATTCACCCTTTTCTCACGGACAATGACTTGCTGTGCCTGGTCACGGTTAAAGGTCAGCACGGCCTCTCCTGCCCTATCCAGCTGATTGTAAACCAATGTCCACATCTCGTTCACTTCCTTCTTCAGTGATACAAGTTCTGATTCTATAAATTTCACCATATTCTTAATTCTTGTTTTGTTTATTATTATTTCTTTCACCGCAGATTGCGCAGATTCACACTGATTTTAATTTTCCGGACAGAAGAATAAAAAGGCAAATCCGTACCCATTACATCTGAAAAGCAAACAAGCCTGCATCGAGCTGTGGTACATAAATTCCATTTTTATCTTATCTCCCATTGTGCAACGCTGTGATGAATGCTTTATCCGAAACGTCCCGTAATATAATTCTGGGTAGCTTCTTTGCCCGGATTCGTAAATATCTTCTTCGTATCATCATATTCCACCATATTGCCCATATAAAAGAAGGCTGTTTTGTCACTGACACGCGCGGCCTGCTGCATGTTGTGAGTGACAATAACGATGGTATATTCTTTTTTCAGCTCATGAATCAACTCTTCTACCTTGGCTGTAGAGATAGGGTCCAGTGCCGAAGCCGGTTCGTCCATAAGCAGCACCGAAGGAGATACGGCCATGGCACGGGCTATACACAACCGTTGCTGCTGACCGCCGGACAGAGCAAACGCAGACTCTTTCAACTTATTCTTCACCTCATCCCACAATGCGGCTCCTTTCAAGGTTTCCTCCACCCTGTGGCGGATAAACTCATTATCTTTCACCCCATTTACCCGAAGCCCGTAGGCCACATTCTCGAAAATGCTCTTCGGAAACGGATTGGGACGCTGGAATACCATTCCCACATTCTTGCGCAACTCATCCACCTGCACAGACTTGTCGTATATATTTCTCCCGTCAATCAAAATCTCCCCTTCCAGACGAGAGCCGGGAATGAGATCGTTCATGCGGTTGAACAGGCGGAGGAAGGTGGACTTGCCACAACCGGACGGACCTATGAAAGCCACCACCTCTTTCTCTTCAATCGTCATGCTTATATCTTTCAGTGCCTGAAAATCACCATAGAAAAAATTTACATGTTTTGCATCTATCTTATTCATATTCTTAATGTTTTAATAATTTGCTGATTTGTCAATGTGCTAATGTACCAATACCCGTGCGGTACACAGCGCAGCCAATCGGCACATTGACAAATTATTAATTCGTTTTTACTTTATTGGAGAAATATTTGCGAAGTGCATTTGCCAACAGGTTTATAATTAAAATAATGATTATCAATACCAACGCCGTACCGTATGCCAAAGGAAGCTGTGACTCCATATCTGTTCCACTGGTAGAAATCACATAAAGGTGATAAGGCAATGCCATACACTGGTCCAGAATGCTATGCGGCAGTTGCGGCAGGAAGTAAGCGGCACAAGTGAAAAGGATAGGCGCCGTTTCACCCGACACACGTCCCAAAGCCAGAATCAGTCCGGTAATGATGTTGGGCATCCCCATGGGCAGGATTACATGCCAGATGGTTTGCAACTTGGTCGCGCCCAAAGCCAGACTCCCTTCACGGAAACTGTCGGGAATCGCCTTCAAGGCTTCTTCGGTGGTACGTATCACCAAAGGTACACAAAGCAATCCCAACGTCAAAGAACCGGCCAGGATACTGTCGCCGAACCCCATGTATTTCACAAACAGTGCCATACCAAACAAACCGAACACAATGGACGGAATACCGCTCAAGTTATTGGTCATCATCCGGATAAAGCGGACCAGCTTGCCTTTCGGCGCATACTCGTTCATATAAATGCCACTCATCACTCCCACCGGAAATGCGAACAGCGCACTGCCCACCATCAGATAAAAAGTACCTACAATGGCCGGCCATATACCGCCACCCGTCATACCGTCACTGGGAGCCGTGGTCAGAAACTCCCAGCTGATTACTCCTATACCTTTATATATAATAAAACCGAGAATGGCGAACAGAATGAGGACAATGCTATAACTCAGCAGTTTGAAAATACCGAATGCCAGCCATTGCGAACGTCTTTTACGCGCCCCTTGCCGGGCAGGGAAAACATCTTGCTTCATATTTTAAATACTTAATTAATCATTTGTCAATCTATCAATATACCCATTGGCTGCGCTGTGTGCCGCATGATCATTAGCACACCGGCAAATTAGTACATTATTTATTTGTTCTTGATGAAATATATTCTACACTAAAGTTGATAAGCATCGTGATGAAAAACAACACCACTCCCAGCAGGAACAGAGCTTCATAGTGCGCGCCGCCGGCGGGTGCCTCTCCCAGTTCCGCTGCAATAGTCGCCGGAATGGTACGAAGCGGTTCCAGAATAGTGGTAGGTATCACAGCCGCATTTCCTGTAACCATCAGCACCGCCATCGTCTCGCCTATGGCACGTCCGATGCCCAGAACAACGCCCGAAGTGATTCCGGAAATGGAAAACGGAATCACCACCTTATATATAGTCTGCCAACGAGTGGCGCCCAATGCCAGACTGGCCTCGCGCATGGCACGGGGACAATTCCGCATCGCATCCTCACTTACGGTAATGATAGTAGGGAGTGCCATGATCGCCAAAACAATACTTCCGGCCAATCCGGTCTCGCCCACAGGCAGATTAAATACTTTCTGAATAAGCGGTACGATAACAATCAATCCGAAAAACCCATAGACCACGGACGGAATACCACTGAGCAATTCAATAACCGGCTTCAGAAAACTACGGGTCCGATGGTCTGCTACCTCGGACATATACACCGCCACCGACAAGCCGAAAGGCAAAGCGAACAGGATGGCAAAGAAACTCACCCAAAGCGTACCCGTAATCAAAGGAAGAAATCCGAACTGAGGGGCGGGAGTAGCCGTAGGGAACCATTCCTTTCCGGCAAAAACCTCATCAAAAGAAATAGACTCGTCTTTCAGCAGATGTCCCGGAAAATCCTTTTCTATAAACTTGGAGGGAACAAAGGCGATGATGCCTGGATTACCGGCAACGATCTCGCCGATGCACCGGGGAGCCTTCTCGTACTCGGCTCCCAGCTCTTCTTCCGAAAAATAGGAGGTGATATCCTCCAACCGGAAAACTTTAACCTCCGCGTCCGGTCCTCCCAACTCTTTCCAGTTGGTAATCTCTTCGTCAAAAACATCTTTTATTTGTGCCGCACTCAGTTCCTGTACCGGATTGGCTTTATTCACCGCCAGTACATACCCCTCTTCTATGACTTTTTTATTAAAAAGTCCCAGAGCCTCCGCAAATAAGAATACGACAATCAGCAAAATAGTAATGCTCGTTATAAAGCCGCTGCAAGTCAATATCCCTTCTACAATCTTTTCCCAAACTCGTTTCATACAGTTTTAGTCTTCTATTTTAATAACTGATGCAAAAAAAGCCTCTTTATATTAAGGTGATATGAAAGAAGCTTGAAGTATTTGCTACAATTATATTACAAACTTGTTACAGATAAAGAAAAACCTGATCTTATTACCATTTTCCCGCAGGAACAGATTCAATCCACCCTTGCCGGTGAATATTACCCGTAACAGAATCGTAACACACCAGTAAAACAAATGACACAAGAAAACGTTTCTTTTGCACACGAATTAATATAAGAACTTATGAATCAATTAAAAGCTCTATTTCTTTTTATTCTATTGGCTTGTAGTCTGAATATTACCGCGCAACGCATAAAAGGTAGTGACACGGTGTTGCCCGTATCACAAGAAACAGCCGAGGTTTTCATGAAAGATGATCCCGACCGACGGGTAACCGTCACCGGCGGAGGAACCGGAGTGGGGATTTCCGCCCTGATGGACAACACAACAGATATCGCTATGGCTTCCCGTCCCATCAAATTCAGCGAAAAGATGAAACTGAAAGCCGCCAAACAGGAAGTGGAGGAGGTAATTATAGCGTATGATGCCCTGGCTGTCATTGTAAACCCGTCCAACCCTGTCAGCCAACTGACACGCCAGCAACTGGAAGCCATATTCCGCGGCAAGATAACCAATTGGAAACAGCTGGGGGGACCCGATATGAAAATCATTGTCTATTCTCGCGAAACCTCTTCGGGAACTTACGAATTTTTCAAAGAAAGCGCCCTGAAGAACAAGAACTACATGAGCAGCAGCTTGTCCATGCCCGCCACCGGAGCCGTGATCCAGTCTGTAAGCCAGACCAAAGGTGCTATCGGCTATGTGGGACTGGCCTACTTGTCTCCCCGGGTGAAAGCCATTGCCGTTTCCTACGATGACGGCAAGCATTATGTACTGCCCAGCCTTGAAAACGGAAAGAAGAAACTTTACCCCGTAGTACGCCCTCTTTATTACTATTACAATGTAGCCAATAAGGAAAAAGTGACCCCGTTCATTGACTACATCCTGTCACCCGAGGGGCAAAATATTATAAAAAACGGTGGATATATTCCTGTGAAATAAAGGATATCCCAAAAAGAATGCGTACTTTTGCAGCAAAAGTGTAAAATTGATATCACAATGACTGAAATGAACGCTACAGAAGCTACAGAGAAGAAAAGTCTGAACTTCATTGAACAGGCAGTTGAGAACGACCTGAAAGAAGGTAAAAACGGAGGGAAAGTACAAACCCGCTTTCCGCCCGAGCCGAACGGCTACCTGCACATCGGTCATGCCAAAGCCATCTGTCTGGATTTCGGGATAGCTGCACGCTATGGTGGCGTATGTAACCTGCGTTTTGACGACACCAACCCGACCAAAGAAGATATGGAATACGTGGAAGCCATCAAGGAGGACATCCAATGGCTCGGATTCCAGTGGGGAAACGAATATTATGCATCCGACTACTTCCAGCAATTATGGGATTTCGCCGTCAATCTGATAAAGGAAGGAAAGGCTTATATAGACGAACAGAACTCCGAACAAATCGCGGCACAGAAGGGAACTCCCACCCAACCCGGAACCGAGAGCCCTTACCGCAACCGTCCCATCGAGGAAAGCCTGGAACTGTTCAACAAAATGAACAGCGGTGAAATAGAAGAAGGCAAAATGGTGCTCCGTGCCAAAATAGACATGGCAAGCCCCAACATGCACTTCCGCGACCCTATTATTTATCGTGTGGTAAAGACTCCGCACCACCGCACAGGCGAAACCTGGAAAGCATACCCTATGTATGACTTCGCACACGGACAGAGCGACTACTTTGAAGGAGTAACTCATTCACTGTGTACCCTGGAGTTCGTACCCCACCGTCCGTTGTACGACCTGTTCGTGGACTGGGTAAAAGAAGGTAAAGATCTGGACGACAACCGTCCTCATCAGTATGAGTTCAACAAACTGAACTTGAACTACACTTTGATGAGCAAGCGTAACCTGCTGATTCTGGTAAAAGAACATCTGGTAAACGGTTGGGACGACCCCCGTATGCCGACTCTCTGCGGTTTCCGCCGTCGCGGCTACTCGCCCGAGTCCATCCGCAAATTTGTAGACAAGATAGGTTATACCACTTACGATGCCCTGAATGACTTCGCCCTGCTGGAAAGCGCTGTCCGCGAGGACTTGAACAGCCGTGCCACCCGTGTATCAGCAGTCATCAATCCGGTGAAGCTGATCATTACCAACTATCCCGAAGGACAGGTGGAGGAAATGGAAGCTGTCAACAACCCGGAAGATCCGTCGGCAGGCACACACACCATCGAATTCAGCCGCGAGTTGTGGATAGAACGCGACGACTTCATGGAAGATGCCCCGAAGAAATATTTCCGTATGACTCCGGGACAGGAAGTGCGTCTGAAAAGCGGATACATCGTGAAATGTACAGGCTGCAAGAAAGACGACAACGGCAACGTGGTGGAGGTATATTGCGAATACGATCCCGACAGCAAAACAGGAATGCCGGGCAGCAACCGCAAAATCAAAGGTACGATCCACTGGGTAAGCTGTGCACACTGTCTGCCTGCCGAAGTACGCCTGTATGACCGCCTGTGGAAAGTGGAAAACCCGCGTGATGAGATGGCCGCTATCCGCGAAGCAAAGAACTGCGACGCACTGGAAGCCATGAAAGAAATGATCAACCCCGATTCGTTGAATGTATTAACCAACTGCTATGTAGAAAAATATCTGGCCGATGCCAAACCGCTGGATTACTTGCAGTTCCAGCGCATCGGTTATTTCAATGTGGACAAAGACTCTACACCAGAAAATCTGGTGTTCAACCGCACCGTATCTTTAAAAGATACCTGGAGCAAAATTAATAAATAAAAACAAGCTTATGAACTATGACATGTCTTCTTACTTTGAAGACCCGGAATTTAAAGAAGCATTAGCAAGATACGAGGGTATGGTGGAAAACCATACCCCCGCTTATTTTGAAGCTGATGAACTGACCGATATCGCCGAATATTACGCCTCAAAAGGAAGACATAAAGACGCTGACAAGGCCATAAATCTTGCAATCCAATTGCACCCTGATAACATAGACGCCCTGATTTTCCGGGCACGTTCCTTGATGCTGCTAGGAAAAAAAGAAGAAGCCCAAATGGTGATGCAGCTCATCAACAACCCTGCCGACCGTGAATTCAGATTCCTGCAAGCCGACCTGCTGATAGAGGAGGAACACATGGAAGAGGCCGATAAGATATTACAACAACTGGCCATGGACGAGGAGTATGAACTGGATACGCTGCTAGACATCATTCTGGACTACGTTGACGTCAACCAGAAAGAATACGCCAAGAAGTGGATCGACTGCCTGTTTGCCCATTTCGACATGCAAACCCTGCCGGAAACCAACCAACGTCTTCGCGACGTGCTGTGCGATTATTACAGTACTTTCAACAAACCGGACTTGGCTATCCCTTACCTGAACATGACTCTGAACGAGTTTCCCTATTCCGTTCAGCATTGGAACGAACTGGGTAAATGCTATCTGCAACAAGAGCAATACGAAAAGGCGCACGAAGCTTTTGATTTCGCATTAGCCATTGATGAAAACAACACAGAGACATTGACCTTGAAAGCATTCCTTTACAGCCAGACAGCAAATATCAAGGAATCTATCAACTATTATCTCCGTCTGGAAAAGGCGACAGAGAAGAAACCTCCCGTTTATATGGCATTGGCTGGTCTCCACTTCGAGATGAAGGATTACGAAACCGCCATGAAGTATACACAAAAGCTGCTAAAACAGAAACAGGAGATAACTGCATTCGAGCTAACCGATATATATAGTATCGCAGCCCTCTGTCATGTAGCTCTGGGACATCCTGAAGAGGGATATATGTATCTGGACCAAGTGCTGAAGCAGAACGGGAACGATGCGGAAACACGTATCTATGCCGGACAGTTTTTCACGATAATGGCAGGCAGCAAGGACATCAGCGAGGAGGAAAGAAAGAATAATATCGACAAGGCGGAGGAACAATTCAACCTCGCCCTGGAATTCACCCCGAAAGAGGAACGGATGGATATTTTGTTCAAAATCGGATCCAAATACTTCGATGAACATCTCTTTGAATATGCCAACCGGTATTTTGAGCAAATAAACAAAGAATTCCCCCACAACGCCCATAGCACTTATTTCTTTCTGATTTATGGCTATCTTTATTTACAGCAACCAGGTCCGTTCATACACTATCTGGCTAAAATCAATAAAGAACTTCCTGATACGTATGCAGCTCTGGGAGTTGATGAAAACGCACAGTTTCCCGACCAGTTATTCAACGAAGCGATACGCGTAATCAAGGACGATATCAGCAAAGGCAAGCTAAACTTAAACAATTATTTATAATTATTTTATGGAATCAGTTGCATTTATTCAATGGTGTCTGGACCACCTGAATTATTGGACAATTACGTTATTAATGGCCATCGAAAGCTCTTTTATCCCCTTCCCCTCGGAAGTGGTAGTGCCTCCTGCCGCTTACAAGGCAGCCGGAGGCAACAGTGACCTGAATGTATTTCTGGTAGTTATATTTGCGACAATCGGAGCCAATATCGGCGCTCTCATCAATTATTACATAGCCTATTTCGTAGGCCGTCCGCTGGTTTATAAATTCGCGAACAGCCGCTTCGGGCACATGTGTCTGATTGATGAAGCCAAGGTTCAGAACGCGGAACACTACTTTGACAAGCACGGGGCACTCTCCACCTTTATCGGACGTCTTATTCCTGCCGTCCGCCAGCTTATCTCCATTCCTGCCGGTCTGGCCAAGATGAAATTATCCACTTTCCTGCTGTACACAACGCTGGGAGCAGGTATCTGGAATGCCATTCTGGCGGCTATCGGTTACTATCTGCAATCAGTGGTTCCCGAAGAGCAGTTATTGAGTACCGTAACCGAATACAGTCACGAGTTAGGATATTGCTTCATTGCTATCGGTGTTTTAGTGGTAGGTTTCTTGATTTACAAAGGAAGAAAATAAAAAAGAATGAACTTTTTCCATTTAAATTTGTTATCATTACAGTATCGAACTAAAATATAATAAAATTATGGCAAAAACAGCATTTAAAGGAGCACCGGTGACATTGGCCGGAGAATTTGTAAAAGTAGGAACTTCAGCTCCGGAATTTACATTGGTAAAAGGAGACTTAAGCAATTATACATTAAAGGACGGTAAAGGCAAGTACCTGATTCTGAACATTTTTCCCAGTCTGGATACAGGTGTATGCGCTACTTCCGTACGCAAGTTCAATCAGTTGGCTGCAAACCAGCCCAATACGGTAGTGTTGGCTATCTCTAAAGACCTGCCATTCGCCCAGGGCCGCTTCTGCACCACCGAAGGGATCAGTAACGTTATTCCTTTGTCTGATTATCGCTATACTTCCGATTTTGCTGAAAAATATGGTGTTCTGATGACCGACGGTCCTTTGGCGGGATTATTAGCACGTTCGGTAGTAGTGGTTGACCCGGAAGGAAAAGTGGTTTATACCGAAGTTGTTCCCGAAATAACCCAGGAACCGGATTATGAAGCTGCATTAAAAGCAGTAAAATAAAAAGCTCCCGAAGGAATAAAGAAAACGGCAGAAGATTTTGTCAATCTGTCTGCATAGGTTTTGGTGGTTTCGGGCATAACTTCTTGAAGTTATGCCCGAAACTTTTATATGTTATGCCGGAAAGATCTATCATCTTGCATACGAACGATCTATAATCTTACACCCGAAAGATCTATCATCTTGCATCTTCATCTTCTAAGACAAATACCATTGATACATTCGGTGTACTCCCTCTTCTATATCAATCTTATGCTGCCATCCCAGACTATGCAATTTGCTTACATCCGTCAGCTTGCGCATAGTGCCGTCGGGCTTCGTAGCGTCAAAAGTCAGTTTGCCTTGATAGCCCACTTCTTTGACAATCTTATCCGCCAATTGAGCGATGGTGATTTCTTTTCCCGTACCGATATTGATATGGCAGTTACGGATATCCTTGGAACCGGGTGTGTATGTATCCTTAAAGTCCACATGCTCCATGATATAGACACTGGCATCGGCCATTTCCTCACTCCATAAGAATTCACGCAACGGCTTGCCTGTACCCCATAAGGTCACTTCCTGTCCGGAGATGCCGTATTTTTTCAATACAGCCAGAATTTCCTCATCCGTATTCAAACCGCTTACTCCCTCCACAGGGCGGAGATTCATATCTTTACGCACCGCATCCCAATCTCCTTCATTCAGGCATTTTCCCAAATGAATCTTACGAATCATGGCAGGCAGCACATGGCTGTTCTCCAAATGGAAATTATCATTGGGACCGTAAAGGTTCGTGGGCATCACGGCTATGTAATTGGTTCCATATTGCAGGTTAAAACTTTCGCACATCTTCAATCCCGCAATCTTCGCAATAGCGTATGGTTCGTTGGTGTACTCCAACAGTGAAGTCAGCAACACCTCTTCCTTCATGGGTTGTCCGGCATCACGAGGGTAAATGCAAGTGCTTCCCAAAAACAAGAGTTTCTTTACATTGTGACGGAAGCTCTCTCCTATCACATTCTGCTGAATCTGCAAGTTCTGATAAATAAAATCGGCACGGTAAAGACTGTTCGCCATGATACCGCCCACATGTGCCGCCGCTAAAATGACATACTGGGGCTGCTCTTCATCAAAGAACTCCTTCACAGCCTGCCCGTCCAGCAGATCCAGTTCTTTGTGAGAACGGCCTACCAGATTAGTATATCCTTTTTGCTGCAAATTATTCCATATAGCAGAACCCACCAGTCCGTGGTGTCCTGCTACATATATCTTGGCTGTTTTTTCCATTATTCCGCTATTTGAGCCTTTAAATATAGTTTCTTCACGAACTTCATATCATGCTTCACCATGATTTTCACCAGTTCGGGGAAAGAAGTCTTACGGGGATTCCAGCCCAATAAGGTTTTGGCTTTAGTGGGATCACCCAGCAACTGCTCCACTTCGGCAGGACGGAAATACTTAGGATCGACGGCAACCAGTTCCTTGCCCGTCGCCACATCGATGCCTCTTTCATCCACCCCTTTGCCTTCCCAGCGCAATTCAATGCCCACTTCCTTGAAGGCCAAGGTACAGAACTCGCGCACCGTATGGTACTCGCCGGTCGCAATAACAAAATCTTCGGGAGTATCGTGCTGAAGAATCATCCACATACACTCCACATAATCTTTGGCATAGCCCCAGTCACGCAAAGAATCCAGATTTCCCAGATACAGTTTGTCCTGATATCCCTGGGCTATACGTGCGGCAGCCAAAGTAATCTTGCGTGTTACAAAGTTTTCACCACGACGTTCGCTCTCATGGTTGAACAGGATGCCGTTCACGGCAAACATACCGTAACTTTCACGATAATTCTTGGTAATCCAGAAACCATACTGCTTGGCCACCCCATACGGAGAACGGGGATAGAAAGGAGTCGTTTCCTTCTGAGGGACTTCCTGCACCAGTCCGAACAACTCGGAGGTAGATGCCTGATAAATCTTGGTCTTTTTTTCCAAACCCAGGATCCGGACAGCTTCCAACATACGCAGCGTGCCTACCGCATCCGCTTCCGCAGTGTACTCGGGCACATCGAAACTTACTTTCACATGGCTCTGAGCAGCCAGATTATAGATTTCATCGGGCTGTACAGCCTGAATGATACGTATCAGCGAACTACTGTCGGTCATATCCCCCCAATGCAGGTTCACCAGACGGGTCTTTTGCATATCACGAACCCACTCGTCCAGATAGAGATGTTCTATACGACCTGTGTTGAATGAAGAAGAACGGCGCAGAATACCGTGAACCTCATATCCCTTTTCAATCAAAAACTCTGCCAGGAATGAACCGTCCTGACCTGTAATACCTGAAATTAAAGCAACTTTTTTCATTTCGTTTATTGTAAATGGCCTTATGCAAGCCCTCTAAGTTATTTCATATCACATAGCTATCTACCGCTATCTGCCTTTCGGCATGACAAAGGACAAAATGACCAAACAGAACGGCAGATAACAGACAGCATACACTCCATGTATGCAGAAATAAAATATATACAAGAAAGAATACTTACTCCGCCGAGAATTCTTTGATGCGCTGTTCCTCGCTCAACCGGCAGATCAACAATGTGTTATTCTTCTCAGCAACGATATATCCGTCCAGTCCCTGTACCACCACCCTCTTTTCCTGTGTAGTGTGAATCACACAGTTACGGGTTTCATACAACTTTATATTCTCACCTATCTGCGTATTATTATGGGCATCTTTCGGCAAATTCTCGTGCAACGATCCCCAAGTACCCAAATCACTCCATCCAAAGCTGGCAGGAAGGACAAAAATCTCATCCGCCTTCTCCATAATGGCATAATCCACCGAAATGTTCTCGCACAAAGGGAAATTCTGGTTAATCATTTCCTGCTCCTTGTCCGTATAATAATAAGGAAGCAAACGCTCGAACACCTTCGAAATGGCAGGCTGATATACGCGCAGGGCATTCACCACCGTATTTACATTCCACACAAAAATACCGGCATTCCAGAAGAAATTATTTTTTTGAATATAGCGCCGGGCTGTTTCCAGATCAGGTTTCTCTTTAAAAGAATACACCCGGAATACTTCCTTATTGGCGGTAGAAGGTACACTGAGATCAGCTTCAATGTAACCGTAGCCCGTCTCAGGACGAGTAGGTTTCATGCCCAGGGTAAGGATAGCGTCCGAATCGGCCGTAAAATTCATCGCCGAATTAATCACCCGCTGAAACTCCGCAATATTCATCACAATGTGGTCGCTGGGGGTCACCACCATATTGGCCTTAGGATTACGTGCCTTTATTTTCCAACTGACGTATGCTATACAAGGAGCCGTATTGCGACGGCAAGGCTCACGCAAGATATGATCATCAGCAATATCGGGCAACTGCTCCTTTACAGTGTCCGCATACTTCTCTGATGTCACCACCCAAATATTTTCCGGAGGACAGATCCCCTGGAAACGGTCAGCCGTAAGTTGGATCAATGTACGGCCGCAACCCAGTACATCAATAAATTGCTTAGGATAATCAGGAGTACTCATCGGCCAGAAACGGCTTCCAACACCTCCGGCCATTATAACGAGGTGATTATTCTTGATGTTCATATGATTCATTTTTTACGTTGTATGACCGCAAAGATAAGTATTATTTTTTAAAAAAAGTATTGCGTTTTAATTTATATGTTCTATATTTGCATACGACTAACATTTTTTTTGTCATGAAACAACCGACAACTGAAAACTCTGATATAATTAAACTAGTAGCGATATTAGGTGATTTTGCCTTGTTGAACCTTTCTATGATACTTGTGTTTTTTATTCTGAAAGGAATAGATTCACAGGCCATAGCCCATATTTCATTGAAAACCTACCTGCTGACTTCCAACCTGTGCTATATTCCATGCATATCCATCTTTGGGGTCATACTGCACAACCGCATAGTGCGTCCGGAACAGATTGTAGGCCGTCTGTTAGGAACAATCAGCTTGCATGTAGTCATCTTCCTCACGGTGCTGGCCATTATTAAAGTAGATAACTTCTCACGCATCTATCTGCTTGTTTTCTATCTGTCTTTCATACCTTTAGCTATAGGATGGCGGCTGACATTGCGGTTCTTTGTGAAAATGTTCCGCCGCAGTGGCAGGAACCTGCACGCCACTGTACTGATAGGTGACGGGGACAATATGGTGGAGCTATACCATACGTTGAACGATTTGACTTACGGATACAGGGTTTTAGGCATTTTCTATGATGAGAAGGACTCTAATTACCCCAAAGGGATTCCCTTTAAAGGTCCTGTAAACCAATTATTTGAATGGTTGTCTCATAACACCGTGCACGAACTGTACTGCGGTCTGCCATCCAGCAGAAAGGATGATATTCTGGCCATCATGAACTATTGCGAGAACAATCTGATCCGCTTCTATAGCGTACCTCATGTACGTAATTACATAAAGCGTCAGCTGCAACTGGAATTATTGGGTGAAGTTCCTGTATTGTCCATCCGTACCGAACCGTTGCAGAACCCGGTAAACAGACTGGCAAAACGGTTATTTGATTTGACATTTTCCTCTCTGTTTTTACTTACAATTTTTCCATTTATATACCTATTTGTAGGTCTTATTATTAAAATTTCATCACCTGGTCCCATTTTCTTCAAACAGGAGAGAAACGGGGAAAACGGGAAAATTTTTAAATGCTATAAGTTCCGTTCCATGAAAGTGAATGCATTGTCCGATTCATTGCAGGCTACCAAGAATGATCCCCGCAAGACCAAGTTCGGCAACTTCCTGCGAAAGAGCAATCTGGACGAATTGCCGCAATTCATTAATGTTTTCAAAGGAGAAATGTCTATTGTAGGTCCCAGACCCCATATGCTGAAACATACAGAGGAATATTCCCAACTGATTAACAAATACATGATGCGCCACCTTGTCAAACCCGGAATCACCGGATGGGCGCAAGTCACCGGCTATCGGGGAGAAACCAAAGAACTTTCCCAAATGGAAGGCAGGGTAAGAAGAGACCTGTGGTATATTGAGAACTGGACTTTCCTGCTCGACATCCGCATCATGATAAAAACAGTAACCAACATGTTCCGGGGCGAGAAAAACGCCTATTAATTCAAATCGCAGGAACATTATAAAAAATAAAAAGATATGAAAGGTATTGTACTAGCCGGAGGTTCGGGCACGCGCCTCTATCCTATTACCAAAGGAGTATCCAAACAGTTGCTCCCTGTCTTCGACAAACCCATGATTTATTATCCTATATCGGTACTTATGCTGGCCGGCATACGGGAAATACTCATTATCTCAACCCCATACGACTTACCGAGCTTCAAAAGACTGTTAGGAGACGGAAGCGATTTCGGAGTACGCTTTGAATATGCGGAACAGCCTTCGCCCGACGGACTGGCTCAGGCCTTCATCATCGGCGAGAAATTCATCGGAAATGATTCCGTCTGCCTTGTACTGGGTGATAACATATTCCACGGCAACGGTCTGTCCGCCATGTTGAGAGAATCCGTACGTGCTGCCGAAGAGGACAAGAAAGCAACGGTATTCGGCTATTGGGTCAGTGATCCCGAAAGATATGGCGTAGCGGAATTCGACAAGGATGGCAATTGTCTCTCTATTGAAGAAAAACCTGCCCAACCTAAGTCCAACTATGCCGTGGTGGGACTCTATTTCTACCCCAACAAGGTAGTGGAAGTAGCCAAGAATATCAAGCCTTCGGCACGGGGAGAACTGGAAATCACCACCGTAAACCAGCAATTTCTTCAGGACAAGGAATTGAAAGTACAAACATTGGGCAGAGGTTTCGCATGGCTGGATACCGGTACTCACGACTCGCTGGCCGAGGCAAGTACCTACATCGAAGTCATTGAAAAGCGCCAGGGGCTGAAAGTGGCGTGCCTTGAGGGCATAGCTTTGAGAAAAGGTTGGATTACCCCGGAAAAGATGCAGGAACTGGCTCAGCCGATGCTTAAAAACCAATACGGACAATATTTACTGAAAGTTATAAAAGAACTGGGATTAGAATAATGGAAGTTATAAAAACAGCAATAGACGGGGTTTTCATTTTGGAACCCCGTATTTTTAATGATGCAAGAGGGTATTTCTTTGAAAGCTTCTCGGGACGTGAATTTGAAGAAAAAGTATGCAGGACTACATTTGTACAGGATAATGAGAGTTTCTCCACTTATGGTGTATTACGCGGCCTGCATTTCCAGAAACCTCCTTTCACACAAAGCAAACTGGTGCGTGTAATCAAGGGAGCAGTACTGGATGTGGCTGTAGATATCCGGAAAGGTTCTCCCACTTTTGGAAAGCATGTAGCTGTAGAATTGACTGGAGAGAATCACCGGCAGTTTTTTATCCCCCGCGGATTCGCACACGGCTTTGCGGTACTAAGTGACGAAGTGTTGTTCCAATACAAATGTGACCATTATTATGCTCCGCAAAGCGAAGGAGGAATCGCATGGGACGACCCCGATCTAGGCATAGACTGGCGACTTCCGGCCGACAAGGTTATTTTGTCCGACAAGGACAAGAAACATCCGAGATTGAAAGACTATCAAACGGATTTCGACTTTAATCAAAGTTTATATTAAAGGCAGTTTTGATTCTGCGTTTGTTTGGTTTTTGCCAGTGAAATTAAAAAAACCGAAAACTGCACACAGGACTATCGTAACGTTCAGGACAACATTTTCGAAGATTGACCTATAAAAACAGGATGTATCTCCTATGAGAGATACATCCTGTTTTTATAGGTCAATATCTTTATATCACTTCTTCTCCATCCCCTCCTGAGGAGCATTAAGTCCTGCCTTCAGATTTTCAAAGAATTCACGTCCGAACAAGATCCATGCAGAAGCGCCCGCCACTGCCAGGAAAATAAATCCGACAAGAATCACCTTCTTGCTGGTTCCCGAAGGCAGCAACGGCACACTGGCAGGTTCCACAACGGCAAATACAGGTTTGGCCTCCTGTACTTTAGCCCGTGCCACCTGCAATTGGGTAGCCACCTGGCTATACACCTGATATGCCAGATTCATATCATTCTGCAATCGTTCTCTCTCCGTCAAAGCACTTTGAAGAACAACCCCCTTGTTAGCATCCATGTAATTGGCATAATTCTGCTGGGCTACATAATACTCCTGCTGGCGTTCCTTATACAATTGTTCCAGATAAGCACAATCCTGCTGGGCTTTAGAGACCCTGTACGCTGTGATATACTCTTGAAGTTTCACCACTACCGTATCTGTAATGGCGGCCGTAACCATCGGGTCCTGCAAAGTCACCGTCACTGTGGTGATGCCGGTTTTCTTATCCACATCAGCAGTAATAGCCTTACGCATGGCTTCCACTTTCTTCGCCTGATCTTCTGTCAGATGGAAAGGATCCAGCTTATTCCCTTCTTCCTCTTCCTTATCGGAGAAGAGAGATTTCACCCCACCTATAGCCGCCCCGGGCAATCCCATCACAGCACCCCACCACGGAGCTTTCTGCTCGTCGAGATAAGCTACAAAAGTAGTATCCACCTCACCGTCCAACGTGGTGACATGTGCATTAAACAGTTCCAGAATGAAAGGAGTAGACGCTACTATATCCGGGAAAAGAGATACGTTCAACGCATCCGCCTCACTGCCCAGACTCATGCCGCCGATCCCCAGCATGGCAGCCATTCCCGACAGGCTCCCCCCGCCGCTTTTGCCGGATTCGGGAGACAATGTCACTTCCACCGTATATTGTTTGGGAATACTCAGAGCAATAATCACCCCTACAATAGCACCTATTCCGGCAGCCTTCAACAGCACCTTTCGGGCAGCCCACAACTTACGGACATACTCCATCAAATCAATTTCCAACTCCTCGTCTTCCCGTGGCCTTTCCTTATTATTCGTATAATTCTTATCTTCCGCCATACTGTTTCTATTTTAAGATATTAGCAATAGATGCAATCATAGTCGCCAATGACGCACTGGTGGTTGCTATGGACAAGGTGTTCTGCAAAGACCAGTTGCTCTTTTCCTTCACCGGAACAATCACCTCACATCCCGGCTGGATCAGCTCACGGCTACCTTTCTTCGCTCTCTTCACCTGACCGTTCATATATACAATATACGCCTTGCTCTTCTTCGCACGGAAACCGTAACCTCCGGCCTGCTCGATATAATATTTCAACGTCTTGCCATCTTCAAATGAAACGGTATTGGGATACATCACAGCCCCACTGATACGTACCGTATTGTTGTATTCAGGAATTTCAATCACATCCCCCTCACGCAATACGATATCCGCACTGGAGCCGGGTTTAAGCATCGCTCTTTCCAGATCGATACCCACATAATAGATATCTCCCAAGTCCAGCCGGTTGACATCAATGGAGTCCTTTCCTGTCTTGGCCATATCCAGAACCGTTTCCATACGTTTGCGTTCATCGTCATTGATACGACGGCTTAAACGGGCCCCTTTGATATAAGCAAACGGAGTCACTCCACCTGCCTTCTTGATCAAATCGGAAAGACGTTCACTCTTCTCTGTCAGCGCATAATCACCTTCATATAAAACCTCACCGGTCACTTGCACATTCACCTGTTCCTGATAAGCAGGACTCTTACGCACATATACTTGATCGTACGGTTGCAACACAAAACCCGGTTCTCCGTCTATCACAAAACCGTCTTTCAGAGAAAACGAGTACATTTGTCCTATGGTGGAAACCGCTTCCGTACCTTTGCTATCCTTGATACGGCGGGAAACATCCACACGGACGGTAGAAGCCGATTCTTTCAACCCGCCAGCCTGGATTATAATATCCTCCAAAGTCGTATTGTCGGCAAAAGCGAACTCACCCGGACGGGCAACCTCACCATACACCATGATAGTTCCCACATCCTCCAAGTCATGAATACTGGGAATATAAAGCACATCATTACGCTGTAAAGGTACATCGGGCGCAGTACCGGCCATGATACCTTTTATATCTACTTGAATAACCTCTTTCTTCAAATTCTCACGCTCGCGATGCAACACTGCACGTCCTGTAAAGGCATCACCCATAAGACCTTCAGCCTTTTCCACCAGTTGGCGGACTGTATTCAAAGTTCCTCCGAACTGATAAATGCCCGGACGATAGACAGCACCCTTGATTTCAAGTTTATTCTCAAAACGATCCAGAATAGCTTCAGCAGTCAGCGCATCACCATCTTTTACCTGAAATACGGAATAATCAATATCATCAATCGTATAAATCTGATACTCCTTTCCATTTTGACGAATCATGCGGAGAGAACGGGTATAGGCATCCCCCGAGAATCCACCGGCATACTTCAACAATGTGGCAACACTTTCGTTGTTTTTCATCTCGTATTTCATGGGGCGTTTCACATTACCCTCTATGCTAACCAACGCCTCGTATGGAGGAACAATGATCACATCGCCTTCCTGCAGACGGATATCATCATTGATTTTACCTTTCATAATAAAATCGTACACATCTACGGTAGCGATCTTCTGTCCTCCGCGCACTACTTGTATATTACGCAAACTACCGATATCGCTCACACCACCGGCACGGTACAGTGCATGAAACACGGTAGAGAAAGAAGACAATGCATAAGTTCCCGGTTGGAACACTTCTCCCATCACATTCACCTGGATAGTCCGGCTGTTTCCCAAAGTAACCTTGATTTGTGAGGACGGGTTCTGTTCATTATCAAGCCCTGCATAAATCTTATTCAGTTCTTTACGCAAATATTGGTTGGCTTCGGCAATAGTCATACCGTTCAGATAAATTAATCCCAAATCGGGGATCGTGATAGATCCGTCCGGAGATACATTATCGCGGATGGTAGCCTGGTTTGTACCCCAGATATCAATGATTACCTCATCACCCGGCCCCAGACGATAATTAGGAGGAGTAGCCAGATTCACACTCGGCTCGAATGTAAGGTTTCTGGTTTCAAAAATGTCCCGTCCATACACCTTATCCTTCTGCATATCTTCCATATCGCCCATGCCCATCCCCTCGTAATAACGATTGGCAGAAACACTGTCCAACGAGTTCTTCCCTACAACTCTGTCCGCAGCTGAACGTTGGTCGAAAGTAAAATTCTCTGTTACGTAGATATCTTCCTGAGTCTTTGTCTTTTCACGCAAACGGTTCCGATTTTGCATCGTTGCATTTGCATCTTTATCAGCAGACCCATTTTGCTGTTCATAAAGTTTCTTTACACGCTTAGCCTGTTCTTGTGTCACTCCTCTACGGGCTAACTCTGTAGCAATCTGACGTTGGTCTTTTCCTTGTTGCATGCCCGTCTTCACATATTCCAACACCTGTTGGTCACTCATAGATTGCTGTGCAAGCACAGAACCCGAGAGGGCAAAAACTAAGACCAGTACGGATAATAGTTTTTTTATCATATAAATTCAATAAACTTAGTAATTTAGCAGCCGCAAAGGTAGATATTATTTTCGATATAGGCGAGTATTATTTCATAAAATATCCCTCTAACAAATATAAAAACGGCTGCCACCTGACGGTGTACAGCCGTTTATTCTTTAATCATCCGTTAGCAGAATTCATTCAGACTTCATTGCACAGCCCTCCTTATTTAAAAAAGGTCTGCAAGGGTAAAACTTGTGCAATACCGCCCGGCCGGATCAGCAATACATATTGACGATGGCTTCGTACAATTCCTGTTTACCGCTTACTTGCTTGGGCTCACCATTCTGCTTAGCATAAGCCACTACATCTTCCAGTGTCAGCTTGCCTTCTTCAAATTCTTTACCTTTGCCACTGTCGAATGAAGCATAACGGTCTGACAACATCTTGCAGTAAGGAGATTCATTAAGCAAAGCAGCAGCACTTTCCAATGCACGCGCCATAGCATCCATACCTGCAATATGGGCGATAAAGATATCTTCCAGATCAGTAGAGTTACGACGTGTCTTGGCATCGAAGTTGGTACCGCCATTACCCAAACCGCCGTTGCGGATAATCTGCATCATGGCCTGGGTCAGTTCGTAATTGTCGATAGGGAACTGGTCTGTATCCCATCCGTTCTGATAATCGCCACGGTTAGCGTCAATAGATCCCAACATTCCGTTATCTACCGCAACAGCCAGTTCATGTTCAAATGTATGACCAGCCAACGTAGCATGATTCACTTCAATGTTCACCTTGAAATCCTTGTCCAGTCCGTGAGTTTTCAAGAACCCTACCACAGTTTCGGTATCCACATCATATTGATGCTTAGTCGGCTCCATCGGTTTGGGCTCAATCAGGAAAGTACCTGTAAATCCTTTGCTCCGGGCATAATCGCGAGCGATGGTCAACATCTGAGCCAGATGTTCTTTCTCACGCTTCTGATCTGTATTCAATAAAGACATATACCCTTCACGTCCACCCCAGAACACGTAATTGGAGCCACCCAGTTCGATGGTAGCGTCAATAGCGTTCTTTATTTGGACAGCAGCGCGGGCAACCACATCAAATTCGGGGTTTGTAGCAGCACCGTTCATATAGCGTGCATGACCAAAAACATTTGCCGTGCCCCATAACAATTTGATTCCGGTTTCAGCCTGTTTCTGTTTGGCATAAGCAACTATCTCTTTCAGATTCGCTTCATATTCCTCGATTGTATCGGCTTCCTCACACAAGTCCACATCATGGAAACAATAATATTCGATTCCCATTTTCTGCATGAATTCAAAGCCGGCATCCATCTTATTCTTGGCAGCCTGCACCTTATCGGCATCACCGTTCCAAGGGAATTTCTTTGTTCCGCCGCCAAACTGGTCACCGCCCTCGGCACACAAAGTATGCCACCATGCCATAGCAAACTTCAACCAGTCTTTCATCTTCTTGCCGTTTATTACCTTTTCAGCATCATAATAACGGAACGCCATCGGGTTCTTACTTTCCTTACCTTCAAATTTAATCTTTCCTATACCGGGAAAATACTCTTTTGTAGCCATAATTCTTTACTTATTTTAATAACTTGTTCTAATTTATCTACTATCTTTTTTCAACACGCAAGCGGATAGCCATTTCTTTATCCGAAGGTCCTTAAAAGGCAGCCATCGCTCTCTCCAGATTAGATTTCCAGCGGGCATACGCATCATCATAAGCAGTGCGCTGTGCCACATCAGGCTCTATCATCTCCAATTTTTCCAATGTGGCAAATGCCTCGTTGTTATCTTTATAAACACCCGCGCCTATGCCGGCCCCCTTGGCGGCGCCCACCGATCCATCCGTGTCATACAGTTCGATTACAGCCCCTGTCACTCCCGCCAATGTTTCGCGGAAAATAGGACTGAGAAACATATTGGCATGTCCGGCATGAATCTTCTGCACAGGGATACCCATCTGCTCCATGATATCAATACCGTATTTAAACGAGAACACGATCCCTTCCTGTGCGGCACGAACAATATGCTGCTTTCCATGCAAGTTAAAATTAACTCCACATATAGAGCATCCTGTCTCTTTATTTTCCAGCATACGCTCCGCCCCGTTACCAAAAGGAAGAATACTTACTCCGGCACTGCCGACAGGAGCCTGTGCCGCTAGCCTGTTCATATCACTGTAAGAAATACCTCCGGGAGCCACATTACGTTTCACCCACGAATTCAATATACCGGTACCATTGATACACAACAACACTCCCAGACGGGTCTGCTCAGCGGTATGATTTACATGGGCAAAAGTATTCACCCGGGATTTCGGATCATAATTTACCTC
>ERZ1106950.76-NODE-76-length-112690-cov-5.915817_pt1 | contig 112690 bp, 114 predicted proteins | sample MGYA00403675_ERZ1106950 | MGnify/ENA primary metagenome ERZ1106950 (study PRJEB35170, sample SAMEA104062410) | human gut metagenome | biome: human gut; feature: human-associated habitat; material: faeces | place: Denmark | collected 2012-06-13 ... | reverse complement strand
TCTTTAAAAGTAATAAGGAAAAGACTTGTATTTTCCATAAAACAACTATGATTATCTTCGAATAATTTATTATTTAAAAAGTTTTACCAAACCAGATAAATCTATATCTCCTATAAGGTCTGGCATAGAATCTTGATACAGTTCATTATTTAAATAGCGTGTTCGATAGTTATAATTGGGATGTAGTCTTTCTTCTATTTCGCTTACACATTTTACCGACTTTTTAAAGGTCTTGTCATCTAATATAAAGTATAGTGATTCCGGTAAAAGATTTTTGCATTCCATAATCATTGTGTTATGCGTTGTCATAATTAGCTGACCCGTTATCTGTTTTGATATCGCCTCAAGAAGCTTAGCAGATAAAACATCGTGTATTCTTGTCCCATACTCATCTATAACAACGCATTTGCCTGAAGCAGCAGCAACAAAATCCGGTATTAGTCTTAATATTTCTTTTGTCCCAGAAGATTCGAGAGAAAAATCAATATCAAAAACTTTATCTTCAACTTTTTTCCTAAGATATAACCTATATCCAATTTTATCTTCATCTGTAGAACGTTTATAGAACACTTTGACAACATCTCTAAAAATGTTTTTAAAGATACTGTCTAATATTATCTCAACCTGATTCAACAATTTTTCTTCAGATTTTTCAACTCGTCCCATTTGAAGATTTTCAAGAATGCTATCTCCAGATCTTGCATCTTTCCCCGATACAAATTTGAATTCAATATTTGATAAATTCAATAATACATCCATTAAATTATTAGAGATATTAGAATTAATAAATGTATCCGATTTATCTGTCATCTCAAATAATAAAATTGACAACAAAGAATGCTTACCCCAATACATTTTTGCCTGTTTTTGTATTAAATCAAAAAATTCTTTCGACTCAAAGATTTTAGAATTAATACTAATATCATCATCCTCAATATTAAAATAACATCCTCTTCTTTTTGATAATTTGAATTCCAAGCGTTCTTTAACAATGCTTGTATCATCCATTTCAATATAATATGATCCTGTGTTTCCATTAATTATAAATTGGTATTCCACAGACATATTCTCTGTTGAATCAACAGTTTTATAGTTGCGAATAATGTTTTCAATACCATTCATTGATAAACGCGTTTTAAGCATTTGAAACATGACATCTGGCTTGAAAGGGAAATCATCTGGCGGAGCTATTTTTTCATCAAGGAAATCATTTAAGACTCCTCTGACTTCCATTGTTTCAATTGTTCTTTTTAAAAGAAAAAATGCTTGAGTAATCGTGGTTTTACCACTTCCATTTATACCATATATTATTGCAAGATTTTTTGCTTCGTTTTTTTTTGCAGAAAAATCTATACTTACATTCTTAAATGATTTAAAATTTTTCAAATTAATGCGAGTAAACATATTTTCATCCTCCATAGAGATTCAATTTATTATAACAAATATATTTGTTATAATCAACAAAAATATGATTAACTCATTTTTTTGTAATATTTTATTACATATTTTATCACTATTGACTTTGCATGATTTTTAAGGTATACTGTTCAAGCATTAGCACTCTCGCAAATGCAGTGCTACCAGCAAATTAAATGTGAAAGGAGAATTTCTATGACAGAAATCCATGTTTTAAGTTCGAAAAATTATCCTGATAATGAAACTATCAACTACGGTGATTGCATTCTGATAAAAACAGATTCAGACCTTATCATCTATGACTGCGGACATGAGCGACATGCAGAAGCAGTTTTATCTTATATGGATCAAAACCATATTTCCTCTGCAAAAATAATTCTTTCCCATAATGATTCCGATCATTTTGATGGGATTCCAAAGCTTCTCGAATCTGGACGCATCAGTGTCATAAAAACTACTCTTCTTTTAAAATACAAAGATAAGATCTTAGATCGTATTCATGATGGTCGAAGGAAACATATTTCTCAACAAATATTAGATTATTATAATAATATTGCCCAACTCTCAGGTGCTCCAATAGAAGATATATACGAGCATCCTGAAGTATGTACGGGTATATCTATTGTGGGTCCAGATTTTGAATATATGATTGATACTGTAGCCAAGCTTATCGATAGCCGTACTGGAGATAGCAAAGATGGTGAAACCGCTGTTAATGCAACAAGTATACAGGTATCAGTAAAACTCGGTGCTCATAAAGTTCTTTTGTGTGGTGATTGCTCCTTTTCTTCTATCGAAAACATTGTTCATGATTACAAATGTATACAGCTTCCACATCACGGAAAAGTCAATCAAGCTCAATTAATATGGGAGAAGAAATGGAATCAGTCCAATGCTCTTTATTTTATTTCAGATAACACAGGAAATACAAATGGCGGATCTGATAAACTAGACACCACTGGTCACCGCGTGCTTAACACCAAAAATACAGGCAATCTCAAAATAACACCGGAATTATTTTTACCAACATCTATCATAACCGGAAGAACACTTGGAGTTTAGTTATGCGTTATTTATTACAAAGCGATTTTCGAGACGAACTGGCTCCCCGAATGGAATTCTTGTATGATTCCTTTAAGCTGTGGTTTTATCCTATCAACATAGTTGATAATTTCATACAGGTTACTAGTATACCAAGTAATATCTACCCAGAATTACTCATGATTGTTGGTCACAATCATCCAGTAAAAGACTACTTAATAACCCACAGTTTTCCAGAAACTCTTGTAGTTGCTAATACCTGTGACGGTGATTGTAACTTCAAACATGTCTACTTACCAGGCAAGAAATTATATATTCCTTTTCAAAATAAACGCAATTTAGTTGACTTATTATCTGGAAAGGAATTTGGAATTGATTTTGATATTACAGAATCAGAGCTATTGTTTCGCAATTCCCCATGTTCATGGCCATTAAAAAAAAGAATTGAGCAATCATTTCAGTCTATCATCAAATATAGGAGATATTAGAAAGTATGAACTATCTTTTTAAAATATATGACGTATATAATATTAGAGTTAGAATGAGCGTAGGTATAATTACTATAGCGCCAATTATTCTTTCACTTTATTTGCTGATTCCAGAAGTTCAAAACATCTCATTTACAGCAGTTATTATCATTACCTCTTTGGGAATGGGCAATCTTATGATTTCATTATCCAGATATTTTAGTCGCAAGGCTAGTTCTAAGTGTTTTTCTAGCTTACTACCTGCTCAGCAAATGCTTCTTCCTGATGATACTACACTTGATGCCATAACAAAAAAAAGATATCACGAGTTCTTTTTATCTAAGGTCAAGGGCTTATCATTTACTGACACACCGAGCAATGTAAAAAATAGCTGTAATTCAGCTATTGCCTGGCTAATTGCACAAACCAGAAATGCTGAAAAATTCCCATTGATAAAAGAAGAATCAATAAATTTTGGTTTTGCCAAAAATCTTTATGGTCTGAAGCCCATTGGTATTGTTATATCTTCTTCACTCTTTTTGGTAGAATCAGGTATTCTAGTCATTAAAGTTAGGTATTCTCTCGATATTTTAACTTTTCCTAATTTGGTTGCGGCAATAGTAATGTCCTTAACTTTTCTGTTATTATGGACCTTTGCTGTAAGAAAAGATTGGATACTTGATAGCGGGAAAAAATATGCTCGAGTGTTACTTTCCGCATGTGATTCTGAATATTTTAAATCATAATAGCTTTGTATATCAAAGTTCTTTTCACCCCACCACAAACCCCGAGAAATCAATCATACTCCCCAGCGTATTCCCCAGCGGCGTCGGATCCATCGCTTCTTTGACTTTGCGGAGAGTCTTCTCGAAGAGATCACGGTCGCGGAAGACGTGGAGGAGGTCGGCGGTGTTTCTGGCGTCGTCGAGGGCGTCGTGCTGTCTGCCGGAGAAATCGATTCCGGCCATGTCGAGGGCGAGTTCCAGGGAGATCCGTCTTTCGAATCCGATGTGCGCATCGAATTCATTCTGGAAATCGGTCCACTCGGTGTCGATCAGACCGTGTTCTTCGTCGGAAAGCTCGTATTCTTTTAAGAGGATCTCTTTTACGACCTGGTTGTAGTCAGAGTCACTCCAGGCATAGATCGTGACCTCGTCTCCGGTTCCCAAGCACCAGTTTGTGAACATCCGGAATGCTTCCCTGAATACCGGTGCATTCGCTACCATCACGTCTGTGATCCCGGTCAGATTCCGGATCTCCGCCGCGATCTTATCGTTGTATTCCGGTTTTACATATGTACGGAAGTTCCCGATCTCCTGCAGGTTTTCATCCAGCATAACGGCTCCGATCTCTATGATCTCGCTTTTGCAGATTTTTCTCGCTTCTGAGCTGCGCCCGATCTTGTTCATCTCCAGGTCGATTACAATATGTTTCATAAACGTTTCCTCCTGTACTCTGTATTTTCATTCCATTTGTTTCTATATACCATCAGTAATTTCATAGCGCCAGACATGGTTTGCAATCTTCTCCGCTGTTTTTCTAATCATCCCCCAGCTCATCCAGCGCATCATCGACGCCATCCGCGTAGTCGCTGTCTCTGGCATAACGGTCATCGTCGTAATCCCCGTCCATATAGACGTCATCATATCCGTCATCGTAGGAATCCGCTGTGCTTTTTCTGTAGCTGCTGGTTCCATAAGAACTTTTCGGCTTGCTGTAGGAAGAAGAGCTTCTGGATGCTGCAGAGCTGCTGCCGGAAGTACTGCTGCTTTTATAGCTGGATGATCCGGATGAGCTGCTTCCCGATGACTTTCCGTAGGACGAGGACGAACTGCTGCCCGAACTCCCCGACGGGTAAGAACTTGTATAAGATCTTCGGTACGGTTTGTGGAGATAACAGTAACTGCTCTCCGGTGCCCGCTTGTTGCTGCACCCGGTCACGATACATTTCGGTTCTGCTGCGTCGCTGACTGCTCCGATAAAACAGAGAAGTCCGATGATCGTACATAAGCCTGCTAAAAATCCTCCAAATGTCATATTTCTCATATAGATCCCCCTTTTCCTAATTCCGGATATTCCTGTGGATGATGCCGCAACCTGTTCCATGTGTTTTTTTCTTCGGTTTAAGTATTCTGCCTGCATCTTTCCTGTTTGACATTTTTATTATATCATTTCACCTGTCCTTTAAATATCCCACGTGTCCTGAATTTTCGTTCTCATTTCTCTGCTCCTGCCCCACTCCTTATTTTCACTCTCCATCTGAAGTATGATTTTATTATATCTGTCTGTCCTCACATTTTTTGGACAGGTCCTCCTGGATAAAAATTTCATCGCTATTTCCTCTGCATCAAAAAAAGCAGGAGCCGCCAAGTGCTCCTGCTTCCCATCTTTTATATTCTGTTTTTATGACTGATTTCCCTGGTACTGGTCGCTTCCGAATCCGAGGATCATTGAGAAAATCGGCTGGAGGAAGAAAAGTCCTACGCCAAAGCCGAAACCGTGTCCAAATGCTTTGGAAACATGCTGTTTTCCTTGAAATCAATTACAAGGTAAGCAATCGTGCAAATCAGACCACCGAGGAACATCGGAGCGCTTGTCCCTGTGTTTTCGAGAAAGATATCTGCGAGAACTCCCAGTCCGATGTAAGTCCACGCGAGCTGCGGTTTCCACATCAGCTTATACTCCGTATAAACATTGTAGAACGAGATCAGGGATTTCCAGCCCGGCTCTCCGGCCTTTGAAAAAATCCTCCAGTTCGCGATCATGTAGAAGATATAATAGATCAGCCGCAGAGTTGAATAGATTCCCAGGATCCCTCCGATCACGGTTGCACCTGCTAACATTGTCATATCTGTTTCCATGTGTCATCCACTTTTCTTCTTTTGCTGACCGATTTCGCATATGTCCGCCTTATCTGAAAGCCAGGTCGGTTTCCGGTCTCCGGCATTTATGCGGATCGGTTATTTTTAGTGTATCATATGGATGGGTACAAAATGGACACTGTTCATTTTTCTCCGAGCAGTTCTCCCATCTCTTTTAATCCTGTGAAAACAGCATCCGGAACAACGTCAGACTTCGGAATGTCTTCCGGCTTTGTCTCTCCGGTCAGGACCAGGATCCCATGTGCGCCGTTTGCCACTCCGGTCTTTACATCTGTATAGATACGATCTCCGACGAAGGAGACTTCATCACGCTTCGCTCCGGTCAGTTCCAGGACCATGTCCACTGTCTCTTTAAATGGTTTTCCGACATACTTCGGTTCTTTCCCTGTCGATAGGGAGATCGCCGCACATATGGCACCGCAGTCCGGAATAAAACCGTCTTTTGTCGGGCAGTTGATGTCCAAATGGGTTGCAAGAAAAACAGCACCGTTCCGGATATATGTGCAGGCGCGTTCCAGCTTTTCATACGTCAGTGTCATATCAAAGCCGATCACCACCACGTCCGGCATCTCTTTCGTCAGCCGGATCCCATTTTCGCGGAAATTATCTTCGAGATCCGGCGTCCCGACAAGATAGACTTCTTTTCCTGGATAATACTCTTTCAGATACTGGATCATCACATCGCCGGATGTGATGATCTGTTCTCTGCCGATATTGCATCCCATTTTTTCCAGTTTATCAATATAGGTTCCCGGTGATTTGGATGAATTGTTTGTAAAAAACACAAATCGTTTTCCGGCTTTTTTCACTTCATCCAGAAAATCCAGTGCTCCGTCGATCACATCATTGTCCAGATAAAAAGTCCCATCCATATCCAGGACAAATAGTTCCGTCTCCTTCAAAATCTCATATTTCGTCATGTTCTTCTCCCTGTTTCTTCCCTTCAAAGCTCACGATCCACACCGGATTCAGTCCCATCATCAGGTGACTGTTTCCGGCTTTTTTTGATCTGGCTGCTGTCAGGGTCACGAGCTCCGGTTCCGTTACCGGAAGTGTCTTCGCCGCCGCAAGGACAGCTGCAAGAGATTCCGGTGTGATGAGGTTTACGACAAATCTTGTCTTAGGATTCTTCTTGAGACAGAGCGCAATGACTTCCTCCATCTTTCCGCCGCTCCCGCCGATGAAGACGTGCGTCGGAGCAGGAAGGTCATTCAATGCCTCCGGGGCATTTCCCGCGATGATTTTTGCATTTGTGAGTGCAAATTTCCGGAAATTCTGTTCCAGAAGCTCCACTGCTTCCGGGTTCTTCTCGATCGCAAAGACTTTTACCGAGTCGGAAAGTCCCGCGCACTCCACGGAGATCGATCCCGTTCCGGCCCCGACATCGTAGAGAACGGAATGTTCCGTCAGCTCCAGCTTCGATACGGAAACCGCGCGGACTTCCATCTTTGTCATCGGGACTTTGCCGCGAAGAAATTCCTCATCCGAGAGACCATGTGACATCGGCCGGAGCGGACCGTTCCATTCCGCATAGAGGACCGCAAGCGGCGGAGCCTTCCGCTCCCTGAATGTCTCCAGGGATCCGGAGAGGACCTGCTCCCCGTCCAGAGAGAGGTTCTCACCGATAAAGAGCTTTGTCTCCTGCATTCCGAGTTCTTCCAGTTGTCCGCAGATCTTCCCGTAGAAATCGGTTCCGCCTCCAAGGACGAACGCGCGTCCGGTGCGTTTCAGTTCGGACGCAAAATTTGTCTCCTGACCATGCATGCTGAAGAGTGTTACATGATCCCACGGGCGCCGGATCTTTGCGAAAAAGTATCCGACCGATGAAATCCCCGGAATGATCGTGACTTCATACGATCCGCGCTTCTCCAGGACTGTGGAGAGCTTCTCCGCCGCACTGTAGAATCCGGTATCGCCTGACATGGCTCCGCAGATGATCCCTGCTTCCGGATGGCTGTCCAGATAATCTGCGATCTTTTCCGGCTGATATGCCTCGTAGACCGGCTTGTGGAAATCGGCAAGCTGTCTAACACAGCGGGATGCGCCGACGATCAGGTCACACACCTCAAGACGTTTCTTTGCCTCGCCTGTAAGCCAGGATGAATCTCCCGGGCCGGTTCCGATGAGGAAAACCTGGCGATTTTTTTCGTTTTTTATGTTTTCTCCGACCGCTGATCCGACGGAGTCTTCCTGTGCAGGAGCGGGCTGGTTCCGATCTGCTTTCTCCGGAGCGATATGATCTGTGTTTATCAGATCTGAACCTGTTTGGCAGCTTTCTCCTACCTGTTCCGGTCTGTCGTCCGCATCGTCTTTTTCATGCCCATCGGAAGCTGCGAGTGAAAAATTTTTCTCCAGATATTTGATTCCATCTTCCAGCGAGATCCCATCCTCCGCCGGACGCCCGATCACGACGAGTCCGACTCCGGCTTTCTTCGCTGCGCTGACTTTCTCCCCGAAGCCGCCGGCTTTCCCTGATTCCTTCGTCACCATCCATTTCGCATGGACGGATCTCATCATCGCGACATTCAGCTCTTCCGAAAACGGTCCCTGCATCGCGATCAGATGGATGCCGTAGAATCCCATGTCCGCACATGTCTTTACAACATCCGGCATCGAGAGGACGCGCGCGTAGACTCTCGTCTCCCAGTCCGGAAGCTCCAGAAACGCAGATAATTCCTTACTTCCGGTCGTGACAAAGACCGGTCCTTCGGTCATCTTCAGAAATTCGACTGCCGTGCAGACCGAATCGACAAATACCGGCTCATTTTTCCGGTCAGCCGCCATTTCCTGGATTTCCTCCAGCGTCTGGACCCGAATTCCGCTCCTGCCTCCGTCCCGCAGGATACGCAAAAACGGCGTATCTGTCTTCTTCGCCGCCTCGCGGATATTTGCCGTAACGGCTTTCGCGAACGGGTGCGTCGCGTCCAGGATCAGATCGTACCGTTTTTCCCGGAACAGATCCTCCATCCCGTTCTCATCGATGCGCCCGTCATAGACATGGAGATTCGGTGCCTCCGGGATCTCCTCTTTTCCGTACTCCGTCGCGACGAAAACATCCGCCCGGACATTGCTCCCGGCCAGTCTCTCCGCGAGAAGCCGGCCTTCCGTGGTCCCCGCAAAGATCGCGATCTTTTTTTCTTCCTCTATTTTCATATCCGGTATCCTCTCGGTGTGACCATCCAGTCCTGTCCGCCAAGAACAGACTTTTCGGTCCGGCTGTTTCCGATAAACACAGTCGTGAACATGTCCGCCTCGTAGTCTTTTAATTCCGCGAGTGTCATGACCTTCTTCATTTCCCCGTCCCGTCCGATGTTTTTCACGATCCCGCAGACCGTTTCCGGAGATTTATACCTCAGGAAGATCTCACACGCACGTTTTAAATAGTCGGCGCGTTTTTTGCTCGACGGGTTGTAGAGACAGATGGAAAAATCCGCCTTTGCCGCGGCATCGAGACGGGTTTCGATCGTCTCCCACGGGGTTAAAAGATCACTCAGGCTGATCACTGCGAAATCATGCATGAGCGGAGCGCCGAGGACTGCTCCGCCGGAGAGCGCCGCCGTGATCCCCGGGATTACTTCCAGTTCCACATCCGGATATTTTTCTGCCAGCTCCAGGATCGGTCCCGCCATTCCGTAAACTCCGGCATCCCCGCTGCAGATCATCGCGACGGATCGTCCTTTTTCCGCCTCCGCAAATGCCATCTCGCAGCGCTCGATCTCCCGCTTCATCGGGGTCGTCAGAAATTCCTTCTCCGGGAAGTATGGCTTTGCGAGTTCCACATAGACCGTGTAACCGACGATCACATCACAGGTATTTAATGCTTTCACGGCGCGGAGCGTCATGGATTCATATTCGCCGGGGCCCATGCCGACGACAGTCAGTTTTTTCATTGGTCCGTCCCCTTTCTGAATTCCGTGGAGAAGTCCGGCGCATAAAGTCTCGACTCCTCATAACCATTGTGATCTCTTGTCCCGAATACATCACCGATGAAGATCATCGCCGTCTTCCGGATCCCGTTTTCCTCTGCAGACCGCGCCAGCGTGGAGACGGTGCAGCGGACGATCTTCTCATCCGGCCATGTCGCCTTGTAGATGATCGCCGCAGGGGTATCCGGCTCATATCCGGCTTCCGCCAGCTCTTTTTCCATCTGCGCGAGCAGACCCGTGCTGAGAAAGACCGCCATCGTCGCATGGTGGGCTGCCAGGGAACGGAAATTTTCTTTTTCCGGGACATCCGTCCGCCCTGCCATCCGTGTGATGATCACGGACTGGGACACGCCCGGGAGTGTGAGCTCCGCATGGAGACTCGACGCCGCCCCGCAGAAGGAGCTGACGCCCGGGCATACATCGTAGGCGATCTTCTTCTTATCAAGACGGTCCATCTGTTCCCGGATCGCTCCGTAGATCGACGGGTCTCCTGTGTGGAGACGCACGGTCATCTTTCCGGCTTCTTCCGCTTTCTCCATGGCATCGATCACCTCGTCGAGCGTCATATAGGCGCTGTTTAAGATCTCACAGCCCGGCTTCGTCTCTTTCAACAGTTCCGGATTCACAAGGGATCCCGCATAGATCACGACATCCGCTTCCCGAAGGAATCTCTGTCCCCGGACCGTGATCAGATCCGGCGCCCCGCTTCCAGCTCCAACAAAATGTATCATACACATCTTCCTCCCGATTTTTTATCGATATTTAACATTCTTCATGCCCTGTCATCACATGTCCACACACCGGGCTTACCTACGATGATCTTCCTCTTCGCATAACGACTGCATTTTCAGCTCCGACAGTGCCTCTTTCAGGATCTCTGCCGCATCATCCGTCTCACCAAGGTACTCCCCTTTTGTTCCGAAGACGATCATTCCCGTCTTCAGCTCGTCCCGGGATCTGTGGGCGAGGTGCCAGGCGGCACGTTTTAGAAATACGCGGATCGTATCTTCCAGGATGCCTGCCTGTTTTAAGTGGTCCATCGCTTCGTCCGTCGTGTTGGATCCCTGGATCTTTCTTAATAGCTCCAGATCTTCGGTGCCCGCGGAAAGCGCGCAGGATAAGAGCGTGTCCATCCGCCCGTCGGCTTCCCTTGAATGTGTGTTCATGATCCCGTTTCCGATCTTCACGAGTTTTCCCATATGACCGGCGATCACGATCCCGGAAAAGCCGAGTTCTGCAGCGATGTCGATCGTCTTTCCGACGAAGTTGCTCATCGTAACGAGTGATTTTTCCAGACTTTTTTTTTGCTCATCCTGTTCGGAAGGATTCACCGAAGAGTTTCGATCGGAACAGTCCGAGGACTGACGATCCAACGGTTCCGTTTGATCGCAGATTCCTGAAGCCTCATCCTTGGATTTGTATTTTCCCGGACAGCTTTTTAAATATGTTTGCAGAAATCCCGCTCCCATATTTCCCGGTACAGCAATGACCCAGCGGCGCCCTTCCGCCTTTAAAACATTCAGATGCGTCCGGATCGTCTCCACGAGTGCTTCCTCGCTCATCGGCTCCACGATCCCGCTGGTTCCGAGCACCGAGATCCCGCCCTCGATCCCGAGGACCGAATTGAAGGTCTTTTTCGCAGCTTCCACACCAGCCGGGATCTTGATCGTAACGAGAACAGACCGGAGTTCCCCGGCCTCTTCGAGAAGTGCATCCACGGCGTCCCGGATCATCTTTCTCGGCACCGAGTTGATCGCCGCAGCGCCGACCGGCTGGTCGAGTCCCGGCTTTGTGACGCGGCCGATCCCGATGCCGCCGTCGATCACGATCTGCGGAAGGAAACTGCCGACTGCATGGTCTGCAGCTCCCGTCTCTGCATCCGGAAATTCCGCCCGCGCGTACACGAGGATCCCGTTCGTCACATCATAGTCATCCCCGGCGTCCTTCCGGACTGCGCACTCCGCCCAGCCATCCCCGGAAGTTTTCTCCTCCAGCGCCACGCGAACCGGGATGCCTTTCGGGGTCATGAGTTCCTCTGTTTCTCTCCAGGAACCAGTGAGAAGGAAACGCACTGCCCCCTGGGCCGCAAGCGCCGCGCAGGTTCCCGTTGTGTAGCCGCATCTTAACTTTTTATGGTCCTTATATACAAACGTCTCCATTGTTTTCCTCTGCCCCTGCAGGCCCCGCAACTTTTGTTATCTCGCGATCTCATTCCGGTCCGCCAGCAGCACCTCCAGGATCCCGTCCGCAGTGTAATCGGAAGCTGTCAGGGCATTTGTCACTCCATACTCCGCGAGGACCGCCGCTGTCACTTTTCCGATGCAGACCGGGCGCACCGTCCCAAACAGAGCTGCCGCATCTTTCTCCCGTCCTGCGAAAAAACCGCGGACGCCGGAACCACTTTCAAATGTGATGTAGTCGGCATGTTTCAGCCGCGAAAGATCTGTCTGCTCCGCCCGCACATCATAGATCGGGATGTCATCAAACAGATATCCCTGTTCTTCCAGCCGCTCCGTGAGGATCTTTGATCCCTGTTTTGCCCGTGGGATCAGAAGTTTTCCACTCTCGGAAATCCCGGAAATTTCTCCTGCTTCTTTCAGATGCGCAGCAAGTCCGTCTGCCAGCGCCTTCGTCGTGTATTCTTTCGGGATAAAGTCCGGCGTGATCCCGATATTTGCGAGATACTCCCCGGTCCCGCACCCGACAGCAGCAAACTTTAAGGAGCCGAGTTTTCTGAGATCCACATGCTTTTCATGCATCCGCTCGAAGAAGATCTTCACCGCATTCCGGCTTGTGAAGATCACCCAGCTGTACTGTGCAAGATCCGTGAATGCCTGATCCAGGCGATCCATCGGTTCTCTCACTACGACCGACTCCCCGGCGCGGATCGTCTTCGCCCCTTCGACTGCCAGCCGGTCCATGATCCGTCCTCCGACGGCTTCCGTTCCGGTGACTCCGACTGTAATTCCGGTGAGCGCGCCCGGGACCATGGATGTAAAATGGAATGCGCAGACCTCACCGACCGCGATGATCCCCGGCGGTGTGAGTCCCGATTTTCTCACGGCTTCCGGCAGATCTTTCAAGGATGCCCTCACTACACGCATTCTCGAAAGTGTTCCGTCCGTCACAACGGCAGCGGGCGTCTCCCCGTCTTTTCCGCCGTCCATGAGACGTTTCACGATCTCCTCAAGGTTGGATAATCCCATCAGAAAGATCAGGGTTCCCGGGAGTTTCGCATACAGGCTGTAATCCCCGTAGAGTCCTTCGCCGTCCTCATGGGAGATATGTCCTGTAAAGACATGGAAATCTCTTGCGATATTCCGGTGTGTGACCGGGATCCCGGCCGCTTCCAGTGCTCCGATCGTGGATGTGACGCCCGGGACGACCTCATAGGAGATTCCTGCCTCCGTGAGTGCCTGGATCTCCTCACCGCCTCGCCCAAAGACGAAGGGATCTCCACCTTTTAAGCGGACTACACGTTTCCCCTCCAGTGCTTTCTCCACAAGGATCCGGTTGATCTCCGACTGTTTTTTGATGTGGTGACCCGCCTCTTTCCCGACATAGATCCGCTCGCAGGATTCCGGCACTAAAGACAATAATTCCTCGGAGCCAAGCCGGTCATATACGAGAACTTCCGCCGCTTTTAAGATCTGCTGCCCCTTTACAGTGATCAGACCGCCATTTCCCGGGCCTGCTCCGACGAGAAATGCCTTTCCTACCGGCACATCCCCATCGGTTCCCTGTCTGACAAGAAGCTCCGCGAGTCTCATGGAATCCTCCGCTGCTCCTGAAACCTGAGTGCGGGTTACTCCGTTCTTTGTTTCCCTCATCAGATCCATCCGGAAGCTTCCATTCTCTTCCTTCGCGTACACACCAACTGCCGCGGTACAGCCTGCCCCAAGAAGGCGCAGGACCTTCCGCTCCGCAAACAGGGCGCGCTCCGCCTCTCTGTCATTCAGTTTTTCCAGGATCTTTAAAACCTCGCTGCCTTTTTTTGCCTCAACAGCGATGATCCCCTGCCCGCCCGCCGGGATAAAGGTTTCCGGTTCCAGGAATTCAAATGAAAATCTCGGATCATCCAGAAGTCCGAGGCGGGAGAGACCAGCAGCAGCAAGAATGATCCCGTCATACTCTCCCGCATATAGTTTTTCCAGCCGTGTATCGACATTTCCGCGAAGAAGTCTGCACTCCACGTCCCCGCGCTCCATGATCTGAACCTGGCGTCTCGGGCTTCCCGTTCCGATGATCCGCGGCATCCGCTCCGAAGTCCGGCCTTTTACCGTTACAAAGACGTCTCTCGGATCTTCCCGTTTTAAAACTGCCCCAATGCAAAGCCCGTCGCTCAGATCCATCGGCATGTCCTTCGCGCTGTGGACCGCAAGGTCGATCTCCCCGTTTAACAGTCCCTGCTCAAACTCCTCGACAAACGCGCCTTTTCCGCCGAACGCCACGAGGGATGTCTTTAAGATCTTATCGCCTTTTGTCATCAGCGGCACCAGCTCGCACACGACCTCCGGACATACTGCCTGGATCGCCTCCGCAACCATCTTTGTCTGAACGAGCGCCAGTCTGCTCTTCCGCGTTCCGATCCGGATCGTCCGCCATTTTTTTGTCTCCATGCGCTACTGTTCCTCCCTGTCCTTCGCGATAATAAGGGAATAATATCCCGCGTCCTCCGCAATCTCCGAAGCGCTCTCAAAAAGCCGTTCGCCGTCCATTCCGCAGTTTTCCACCATCCAGGCCGGAAGCTCTCTTTCCATGAGTTCCCGCTTCACGTCCCCGATCTTTTTTCCTGACTTCATTAAGATCTTTGTTCCCGGGAGCTCCAGTCCGTCTGCGACCGGATAGGATCCCGGCAGAATGTGGATCGCCTCCGCCTTTTCCCCGAGTGGGATCCCGAGTTTTGCCGCCGCCGCGCAGAAGGACGGGACCCCGTTTACCAGAATCGACTCATATCCGAGACTCAAAAGTTTCTGATGGACATAGCCGTAGGTCGAATAGATCGTCACGTCCCCCAGCGTCAGAAACGCGATGGCCTTTCCCTGGTCCATAAGCGTCGTAAGGCTCTGAACCGCCGCCTCATGGCTCTCCCTTAACACAGTCTCATTTTTTGTCATCGGAAACACCACAGAGATGATCTCCTTATCTTTGATCTCCGGAACTGCCCCGCTGGCGATCTGATATGCGGTGCAGGACTCCCGGTCTTTTCCCGGGATCGCGATCACATCTGCTTCTCGGATCAGGCGGACCGCCTTCAATGTCATAAGCTCCGGGTCACCCGGTCCCACTCCGATTCCATAGATCTTTCCCCGCATGATGGTTCTCCTTTATTCTCCAAGTTTTTGTTTCTTTCCGCATTGTGTCTGCAAAAATTACGCCGGTGTCTCCCCGTTAAAGTTTCCGTAAAACAGTTCCGGCATCGGTCCCTTTCCTCTCAGGTATGTAAACAGGTCGCTGAGAAGCTCCGCCCCGACCGGGACTGCCTCATGGAATTCGCTCTCCAGATGGTCTGTGATCGACTCACATCCCGGTGTCGGCTGTTTTCTCATGAACATGCCGTGGATCACCCCGTAGCAGCCCGTAAAGCGAAGCAGGAAGCAGCAGAACCGCTTCGTCCATTCGCTGGAGTTGATAAACAGCCGGTTCATGGTCCTAAAACTCATAATGGCCTTTGCGACCTTGATCGGGTCCTCATCGAAAAGTCTTGAGGAGGCGCGGACAGTCTGGGCAGTAATCTTTAAATGGCAGGTGAGGTTTGAGTGGAGCGGCCGCATGTGTTCGCGCTCCAGAAGCCGTCTCTCCAGCTCCGTCTCGATCTCCGCGTGGGTGATCCCGGTCCGTTTCTCCTCCGCATTCACATAGGCATGGACCCGGTTATCCAGACAGAAATGGCAGGCAACGCCCATGAGGTATGCGATCATCTCATCCCGCTCGTCCCGTGTCTCCGCTTCATGGACCAGCATCTTTCCCCGCTCAAAAAGCTTTGCAGCCGGTTCCCCGTGCATTCTCACGCCTTTCTGGTTCACCTTGTTCTTTCCGAGCGCTTTGTAAAAAAACAGGACATCCGGTCCATGCGCGCCAAGAAGAAAGCAGTACCGCTCTTTCTTTATGATCCGCTTGATGACCGGATCTGCCTCCATATATACTTTTCTCCCGTAAAGATCATGTGCAAATGCTGCCGGCATGAAACTCATCTCCTTTGTAATATAAAAAACAGAGTAACTGTTCCGTAGATCTGCGCACTTGCTGCGCTGACCGTAATATAACATAGGTTTGAAGGCAAAAATCCCATCGGCGAAGCCGGTTTGGAATGGATGTCTGCCCGCAATCGTGAGGGTACTGAACAGTTACAAAACGGAAAAAAGCTGTGACAAAATGACTCGCCACAGCTTTATGAAATTCCTTATTTATTTGATTTCGGACTTGCCGCCCATATACGGTCTTAAAACTTCCGGAATTCTTACGGAACCATCTGCCTGTAAGTTGTTCTCCAGGAAAGCGATCAGCATTCTCGGCGGAGCTACAACCGTGTTGTTTAAGGTGTGGGCGAAATATTTCTTTCCGTCCGCTCCGTTTACACGGATTCTTAAACGTCTTGCCTGAGCGTCGCCAAGGTTGGAGCAGCTTCCTACCTCGAAGTACTTCTTCTGTCTCGGGGACCATGCCTCAACATCGACAGATTTTACCTTCAGGTCAGCGAGGTCACCGGAGCAGCACTCTAAGGTACGAACCGGGATGTCCATGGAACGGAACAGGTCTACGGTGTTCTGCCATAACTTGTCGAACCACATCTTGGATTCTTCTGGCTTGCAGACAACGATCATCTCCTGTTTCTCGAACTGGTGGATACGATATACACCGCGCTCCTCGATGCCGTGTGCGCCTTTCTCTTTACGGAAGCACGGAGAATAGCTTGTTAAGGTCTTCGGAAGTTCCTCCTCCGGGATGATCTGGTCGATGAATTTACCGATCATGGAGTGCTCACTTGTACCGATGAGGTAGAGGTCCTCGCCCTCGATCTTGTACATCATAGCGTCCATCTCTGCGAAGCTCATAACGCCGGTAACAACGTCGCTGCGGATCATGAACGGCGGTACGCAGTATGTGAATCCACGGTCGATCATGAAATCTCTTGCATATGCGATCACTGCAGAATGAAGTCTTGCGATATCGCCCATTAAGTAGTAGAAACCGTTTCCGGCAACTCTTCTTGCAGAGTCAAGGTCGATTCCGTTGAATCTCTCCATGATCTCTGTGTGGTACGGGATCTCGAAATCCGGAACGACCGGATCACCGAATTTCTGTACTTCCACGTTCTCGCTGTCATCTTTACCGATCGGAACGGACGGATCGATGATGTTCGGGATCGTCATCATGATCTTTTTGATGCGCTCCTCGAGGTCTTTTTCTTTCTCCTCAAGTTCAGCAAGGTGATCGGAAGCTGCGGTAACCTGTTTCTTTACCTCTTCTGCTTCTTCTCTCTTTCCCTGTCCCATTAACGCACCGATCTGTTTGGAGATCTTGTTTCTGTTTGCGCGGAGATCATCAGCCTCTTTCTTTACTTTTCTGTTCTCCTCGTCCAGCTCGATCACTTCGTCTACTAACGGAAGTTTCGCATCCTGGAATTTATTCCGGATGTTCTGCTTTACGACTTCCGGATTTTCTCTTACAAATCTTAAATCTAACATCGCTTTTCTCCTTATTTTTGCAGCAATTCCAACATTTCAGGATCAGGCCTGCTCATTTCCGGTCGATCTGCGGAAACGCCGCGTAAATTTTCTCTCTTCCGGCTTTATCAGATCCGGTGCCGTCCGTGGACCCGGAGTTTTCCTGATACACGTTCTCCGATATCTGACGGCTTTTCTGCGTAAAACACGCTTTGGTAAAAATATATCATATTTCTTCGAGAAAAGGAAGGGGATTTCTCTTACTTTTTTATCAGTTTCCCCAGAATCTTCTCAAAGCAGACGCCGTTCGCGTGCGGGATCTGCTCCTCATCGGAGACTTTGATGCACTCTTTCACGAAACCTGCTGCCTGAGCGACTGCCTCGGGAAGGGACTTTCCATTTAGGAGTGCACCCGCCACAACGGAGGAGAAAACATCTCCGGTTCCCGGGCGCTCGCCGCCGGAAGATCTTGTCCTGATAAATTTTGCTTCCATCTGCCCGCGTTCCAGGACCACGTTCGTGTAATAGCTGCCTTCGCGGACTCCCGTGATGACCACTGACTTCGCACCCATGAGCCGAAGCATCATCGCCATATTTAAAAGCTCCCGCCGCGTCCAGTTTTCCTTTTTGTAGGGGGTATCCGTGAGGATGCAGCACTCCGTCACGTTCGGGAGGACGATATCCGCCATGCAGACGAGTTCCTTCATCTGCTCGCACATCTCCGGCGTGTAGGTCTCATAGGCATGTCCATGGTCTCCCATGACAGGATCGACGACGACAAACGTCTCCTCCGACTCCAGTTTCCGGATCATGTCCATGACGATCTCGATCTGTGCCTCCGAGCCGAGAAATCCTGTCGCCACCGCATCGAAGGAGAGACCGAGTTCCTTCCACTTGTCAGTGTAGGCTGTCATTTTTTCCGTGTAATCATCGAAGAAATACACCGGAAATTCCGTGTGGTTCGAGAGGATCGCTGTCGGTACCGGACAGCACTGATGGCCCATGACCGATAAAACAGGAATAGCCACTGTTAATGAACAGCGGCCATACCCGGAAAGATCATTGATCACAGCAATTTTTTTCTGCATAATTTTTCTTCCAGTCTTTCTGTGTTTCCGCAATCCCCTTCGTTTATACACTGCCGTTCCTGGGATTCCTGTTCACACGGGCATCAGCACATAGACAAATAGAAATTCTGCGGAAAATACTTTGATTCATATCTTTCAGTTATTTTCCCTGAATCCTGATCTTTTACACTCTCTCTGCAGCAATCAACCCCGCTTTTCTTAAAGCCGGGCGGAGCGCTGCGTAGAGGATCACGGCGATCACGGAATTGATCACTGCATTGATGATCGTCGTGTACGTTGTGATCGCAAGGAGCGCCTTGATCGCGGATGCGGCTTTGTCAGCATTCGGGAATAATAAGGTGTACCATACATACTTTAACGCCGGCTCGAAGAAGCAGTTGAAGCCGAGACCGCAGACTGCAGCGATCGCGGACCAGCGGATCACATACGCATGGTCATGTTCATCGGAAAGCTTCGCGATCTTATGAGCTACGAAGCCGACGATCAGGCCGATCACAAGCTTTGTGATAAAGGTTCTCGGTGCAGATGCCGCGTAACCGCCGACAATATCAGCGATCGATAAGCCGACCGCTCCGGAAAGACCTCCGTAGACACCTCCGAGGAGGTACGCGGAAAGGACGACGAACGCATTTCCGATGTGGATCTTGCTTCCGCTGGCTGAGATCGCCGGGAACACCGCATATCCGATATAGCAGAGCGCCGCCATCAGGCCCGCCTGCGCGATTTTCATTAACTGGTCATTCTTTTCTTTCATAATTAAGTCTCCCCTCGTGTGTTACTGACAGTCCATCCGGCAGTTCTCTTCAGATGCATGCCGTCCGGCATCAGGAATCGCTCTTCGTGAATATGAGCTTCCGGAGCCATTCCAACAGGTCATGCAGGAGCTGTCTCTTCTGTCTTGTCATCCATAGTAGCACGCATGTGGATTGTGCAAAATGTCCAGTTTTGGTTTTTTTATGCAGTCCAGTAGATTCTTATTCCACTCTTCCGGTCCCGCCTTCTGCCTGTGTCCTGCGCTCAGTCTTTCATCTTTTTCATTCTGCAGCGTTTTCCTGATCCCGCATCTTAGTCTCCGGATTCCACACAGATCAGGATCCCCTCACGGAATGAGATCTTTGCAGACTCCCCGGGGACCTCGTTGCTGACGCAGAGACTCGGGTTTTCCAGGATCGAGATATCCTTATTATGGAGCGGATACTTAAATCCATCCAGCGTAATCCCGAGAACTTTCTCCGTGAGCGGCAGAAAGGAGACGTATTTTCCGTAGAGGTCTGTCTTTCGAAAGACGGAATGTTCTTCATCGTCCGGCGTCAGGAGAAAGATCCGGTTCTTTGCATCATAGATCTCCATAAAAAGTCCGGCGTCTTTCGCAGCCCTCATCAGGTGAATGTTGGAGAGCTCGTGGTCCAGTCTTCCGCCCGTAGCGCCGAGCACATGGGCTGTGCGGAAACCGGCGCGGAGAGCGGAGCGGACTGCGAGGTCTGTGTCCGTCTCATCCTTTTCCGGTTTGTGGACATCCGTTGCCCAGCCTTCCTTCTTCCTTAGCTCCTCCATCCGCTCCAGACCAAAGGTGTCAAAATCCCCCACCGCGAGATCCGGGACAAGTCCCAGGTCCTCACAGACAGCCAGTCCGGCGTCCACCGCGATCACATACGGGTACTTCCTCTCCTTCACAAATTTTGCCGCAAACTCCCGGTCTGTCGGCCCGCCGGACACGATCAGGCAAGTGTCCGCAGCTTCTTTCATATCTGAACTCATTTTCGTTGTCACACTCCTTTTGATCCGATCAGGTGGGATCTTATCTGACTGAGATAAAAATCCAGCCATGACGTTTCCTGTTCCATGATCTTCATGGCATACAGGAAACGCATGGCTGATGAAATGATTTCGTTACTCTTCGTATCCGGGAATTCCTGAAGCGGGAATTCCGTATGATACCACAGTGACCGCAGACTTTGCCGGTTCTATTTTGCAGAATACTCGTCAAAGATCTTTAAAAATTCCCGCGTATTCGCTGCCGCATCATTCTTAAATACCGCAGAACCGGCAACGATGACATTTGCACCGGCGTCGAGAACATCTCTCACATTTGCCGCATTGACGCCGCCGTCCACTTCGATATCCGTGGTAAGACCGGCCTCATTTAACATGGTGCGGAGCTTTTTGATCTTCTCTAAGGTGTACGGGATAAATTTCTGTCCGCCGAATCCCGGATTGACGGACATGATGAGGAACATATCGACCTCTTTTAAGATGCAGGAGAGAGTCTCCACAGGTGTCGCCGGGTTTAATGCGACAGCCGCTTTCGCGCCGGTCTCCTTGATCTGGTTGATCGTACGGTCAAGGTGAAGACAGGCTTCCTGATGGACACAGATGAGGTCCGCGCCGGCCTTTCTCACATCATTTACATATCTTCCCGGCTCCTCCACCATCATGTGGACATCAAACACACGGTCTGTCGTCTTTCTGAGGGAAGAGATCACCGGCATACCGAAGGAAATGCTCGGAACAAACGCTCCGTCCATCACGTCGAGATGGATGTACTGCGCTCCGGCGTCGGAAACAGTCTTTACATCCTCTCCAAGTTTTGAAAAATCTGCTGAAAGAATCGATGGCGCTAAAATATACATGATCTTAATATCTCCTTTTATTCTTAAGTTCATCATAGATCAACCGGTAATTGTCATACCGGGATCCTGCGATCTTTCCTGCTTTTACGGCATCCTTGACACCGCATTCCCGCTCTCCTACATGGACGCAGCCAAGGAACCGGCATTCCGGCTCATAGGCTTCAAACTCCGGGAAATAGTCTTTTAATTCCTCCGGCTTCATATCGTCAACAAAGATCGAGCTGAATCCGGGCGTATCCATCACGAAGGTTTCCTTCTCGACGAAAAACAGCTCGGAATGTCTCGTTGTGTGGCGTCCTCTCCTGATCTTCTCGCTGACAGCACCCGTCTCCATCTCCGCCTCCGGTTGGATGCGGTTCGTCAGGGACGATTTCCCGACACCGGATGGACCGGCAAGAGCTGTCGTCTTTCCCCGGAGAAGATCGTGGATCGCCTCGATCCCATCTCCCTCAAGAGCGCAGGATAAGTGAACTTCATATCCTGCGTTCCGGTAGATTTCAGCGAGCCGGTCAGCCTCTCCCTCTTTTCCGAGGTCCGTCTTGTTAAAACAGATCACCACCGGCACATCCTGGGCTTCCATCGTGACAAGGAACCGGTCCAGAAGGTTTAAGTTCGGTTCCGGATCAGCGACCGCGAACACGATCATCGCCTGGTCAATATTCGCGACGGCCGGGCGGATCAGGGAATTCTCTCTCGGGAGGATCTCCACGATGTTTCCGAGGCATTCCTCCTCTGAGAGCACATCGAATTCCACATTGTCACCCACAAGAGGTTTGATCTTCCTGTTCCGGAATACGCCCTTTGCCTTGCATTCATATACTTTGGAAACGCCGTCATGGACATAGTAAAATCCGGCGATCCCCTTAATGATTTTTCCAGTCATACACTCTCCCATATCTCATCCTGACTGCCCGTATGCTCCGCAGTCAGGTTTCGTATCCGCTCTCTGCCGCCTTTTATCAGCTGTCAACTTCCGTAAAGGTTACGTTGTACGAGGTCAGAACGACATTGTTCGTGAGATCCACGATCTCCACTTCACCGGTCTGCACGCCGTCTGCGCCTCGGATCTTGTCAAGCTTGATATTTAAGGTCGTGTCCGCGCTGTAGGACTTCGGCTCTGCAAGTTTCGTGTAGGTCACTTTTCCGTTTACCGTCTGTTTTAAACGGATCAGGATCTGGATCTCGGAGGACGCTGCCCCCGGTCCGTAGGAGACCTGAAGAGGATAACTTGCATCCAGGGAGGCGATAAACTGTTTTTTCGGCGCTTCCGGTCCGAGACTCACGGTATAATCCACGGTCTCTCCGGGTGCGACCTGGGTTCCTGCCTCAACGCCCTGGCTGATGACATGACCGGCCGAGATCGTACTGTCATACTCTTTTGAGATCTCGCCCGCCACAAGTCCTGCCGCAGAAAGAAGTACGGATGCCTCCGCGTCTGTCTTTCCGTAGAGATTCGGAACAGAGACAAATTCTTCCTCCGGCCCCGTGCTCACATACAGAGTCACAGTACTTCCGAGTGCCACTTTGTCCTCCGGCTCATAGCGGATGATGGTTCCGGACGGGACATCCTCGCTGGATTCTTCCTGCACATCTGCTTTCAGGTTCTTTCCCTCTAAGAGGCGCACTGCCGTCTCAAGAGTCATTCCGGAAAGTCCGAGTTCCGCGAGATCCACCTTGTCAGATCCGGCGCTGATGACGACAGTCACCTTGGAAAAGCGCGGGATCACGGTATCCGGTTCCTCTTTCTGGGAAATGACCATGCCTTTTTCCACACCGTCGGAATTTTCCTGCTCCACCTGCATGGAAAGGTCGAGTCCCTGCAGAATCTTCTCAGCTTCATCCTGTGAATGTCCCACAAGATTCGGCATGTAGACCTCTTTCTGGCTGATCGTTGTCTCCGATACCGCTGTGGTCTTTGCCTCCTCCGTGGTCGCCTCCTGGGAGACCTGCTCCGTCGGATCTTCCGGCGTGCTGCTCCTGAAGAGGCCGCCGAGTTTCAGGATAAATACAATCACGACCGCCACGATGATCACGGCTGCCGCAACACCCAGGCCGGTCAGGATCTTTTCCAGCCCGGTCGCTTCGTCGTTCTCTTTGCTCTTTTTCTGGTCTTTCTTTGCGCCCTCCGGCTGCTCATAACGTTTTTCCAGATCACGCCGTTCCCTGCGCTCACGGATCTCCTTCACCGGCTTTGACTCCCGGATCCGCTCTCCACTCCTGGTCTTGATCATATTCAGCTCATTCGGGCTGATCACGATCGTATCGGAGCTGTGGTCTTCCTCCTCGATCACACCGACATTCGGATCATCGTCGTTTAAGAGCGCTCTTCTCAGGTCGCTGATCACGGCTGCCGCGCTCGGATAGCGGCGTTCCGGTCTCTTTTCCGTACATTTTAAGATGATGCGGGCAAGACTCGGGGAAACCTCCGGATTCAGTGTTCTCGGATCCGGCATCGGATCTTCCAGATGTGCCAGCGCAACTGTCACGGTGTTGTCTCCCTCAAACGGGACATGACCGGTGACCATCTCGAACATCGTGATACCGAGAGAATACAGATCACTCCGCTCATCGCTGTATCCGCCCCGCGCCTGCTCCGGGGAAATGTAGTGGACGGATCCCACTACCGTCGCCGCATTCATGGTCTGGGAGGAGACGGCTCTCGCGATCCCGAAATCCGCGACCTTCACCTTGCCGTCCATGGAAATCAGCATATTCTGCGGTTTGATGTCCCGGTGGATGATATGCTGCTCGTGGGCAGCCTCGATCCCGGAGGCAACCTGGATCGCGATCCCGATCGCTTCTTTCACTTCAAGATGACCTTTTTTCGTGATATAGCTCTTTAAAGTAATTCCCTCTACGAGCTCCATAACGATGAAGTGGATGTCTCCTTCATCCACAACGTCGTAGATATTGACAATATTCGGGTGGGAAAGTCCGGCTGCCGCCTGGGCTTCCATCTTAAATTTGCTGACAAAAGTGGCGTCGGAAGTAAACTCCGATTTCAGAACCTTGATCGCGACAAGGCGGTTCAGCTTATGGCATTTTGCCTTATACACATCTGACATTCCGCCAGATCCGATCTTTTCCAGGATCTCATACCGATCCTGGAGCATCGTTCCAGGATATAGAATCATACATTCACCTCACTTATCTGAGGTTCTACAAGGACGATCGCAATATTGTCCTTTCCTCCGTTCCGGTTTGCCTCATCGATCAGGGCGTCCGTCTTCTCTTTCAGTGTGTCCGTCGTCTTTAAGACGCGGCTGATCTCTGCGTCATCCACCATGTTTGTCAGTCCGTCGGAGCAGAGCAGAACGCAGTCGCTTTCGAGAAGCGGCACCTCGAAGAAGTCCGCCTCCACACGCTTTCCGATCCCTACAGCGCGTGTGATGATATTCTTCTGGTTCCGGTAGGATTCACTGTCCCGCTCCATCTTCCCTCTCGCGACCATCTCCTCCACAAGGGAGTGATCCCGCGTGATCTGGGCCAGGCTGTCCCGCAGAAGGTAGAGTCTGCTGTCCCCCACGTTTGCCACATACATCATATCGTCCTCGATGGTGGCCGCCACCAGGGTGGATCCCATTCCTTCCCGCTCCGGATCTTCCATGGACTCCTCATAAAGGCCGAGATTCGTCTTTTCAAGCGCTTTTCTCAGGACCATCACCGGACTCACAGCGTCAGAATTTTCGATATTTTCTTTCATATGTTCCACGACATACCGGGATGCGAAATCCCCTGCTTTATGTCCGCCCATTCCGTCTGCAACGATGAACAGGTTCGGGAGCGGTCCCACCGGCTGATCCGATGCAAACAGGAAATCCTGATTGGATCTTCTCACGATTCCGGTATCTGTCTTCGCGTAAGAGATCATGACAGTCCCTCCTCACTCAGGTAACTCTTTCTAAGCTGCCCGCAGGCGCCGCCGATGTCGCGGCCCATCTCCCGGCGGATCGTAACGTTGATCCCGTGTTTTTCAAGGTAGCCTTTGAACGCGTCGATCGCGTCCCGGTTGGACTGTTTAAAGTCACGCTCCTTGATCGGGTTGACCGGGATCAGGTTCACATGGCCCTGCATATCCTTTAAGAGCGCTGTCAGACGCTTTGCCTCATCGAGGTTGTCGTTGACTCCCTGGACCAGGCTGTACTCAAAGGTCAGGCGTCTTCCTGTCTTTTTATAATATTCCTTACATGCCGGAAGCACCTCCGACAGGGAGTAGCTGTTGGCGATTGGCATCAGGGTCTTTCTCGTCTCATCGTCCGGCGCATGAAGAGAAAGTGCCAGGGTGATCGAAAGACCTTCATCCGCGAGCTTTAAGATCTTCGGGACGATCCCGCAGGTGGAGACCGTGATGTTTCTCTGGCTGATGTTCAGGCCGTTTTCGTCGGAGAGGAGCCGGATGAAGCGGACCAGGTTGTCATAATTGTCCATCGGCTCTCCGCTTCCCATGACCACCACATTGGAAACGCGCTCTCCCGTGGATCTCTGGATCCGGTAGATCTGATCCAGCATCTCTGAAGGACGTAAGTTTCTCGTAAGTCCGTCCAGAGTCGACGCACAGAACCGGCAGCCCATGCGGCAGCCGACCTGGGATGAGATGCATACGGAATTTCCGTGATGGTATTTCATCAGGACGCTCTCGATCACGTTTCCGTCATCGAGACCAAACAGATATTTTCTCGTCCCGTCGATCCCGGATTCCAGCATTTTTACGGTCCGTAAAGACGTATATGTACTGTTCTCCGCGAGTTTTTCCCTAAACGCTTTCGGCAGGTTTGTGCACTCGTCCAGGGATGCGGCCAGTTTTTCATGCATCCACTGGTACAGCTGTTTCGCACGGAACGGCTTTTCGCCGAGTTCCTTCACAAACTCTGTCAGCTCCTCCAACGTCATTGATTTCAGGTCTTTCTTTTCCATTCTCCACTCTCCAAAACAGCAGTTCTGTTATTTTTTCTGTAACTGTCCGGTATATCTGCACAGTTATTTTCTTCTGAATGCCGAGATAAAGAATCCGTCGCACGGATGGACTCCAGGCAAAAGCTGGATCCTGTTCTCCTCGCAGGAAGCTTTTAACGCCTCCGGCAGAAGGTCACGGATCTCTTTTTTCTCAAACGGCAGATTTTTTTCGATCCAGTCCGCGTTCTCTGCATTCTCTTCTTTTGTGATCGTGCAGGTGCTGTAAACAAGCGTTCCGCCCGTTTTCACATACTGGGACACCACAGAGAGGATCTCCCTCTGAAGTCCAGCCAGTTTCACGATCTCATCTTTCGTCATCCGCTCCTTGATATCCGGCTTTTTGCCGATGATCCCGAGCCCGGAGCACGGAAGATCCGCGAGGACAACATCTGCCTGTCCGATCATGGACGGATCCAGGAACGTCGCATCCCAGACCATTGTCCGGATATTGGGAAATCCGCAGCGCATGATATTTTCCTCGATGAGGTCCGTCTTTCTCTCACTCACATCCCGCGCTTCCACCATTCCGGTCCCCCTCAGGAGATCTGCCGCGTGCATGGCCTTTCCTCCGGGGGCGCTGCACACGTCAAGGACAAAGTCTCCCGGCTTGATGGATGCCATCCGGGCTGCCAGAGAGGAGCTCGGATCCTGGACCGTGATCTTTCCCTCCGCAAACGCGGTGACTCGGTCTAAGTAGTCAAATCCGCGGATCGAAGCGATCCCAGGGAATACATCTGACAGATCCACCGTGATATTCTGGGCTCTCAGTTCTTCGACGGTCTCCGCCGCAGGGGCAATACTCTCGTTAAACCGCACCGTGAGCGGACGTTCCTCCAGGAACGATGCCGCGATCGTCTCCGCGGTCTCTTTTCCAAACATCTCCTCCCACATGGACAGCATCCACTGCGGGATCGAATACCGGATGGATGCATCCTTCCAGGACAGATTTTCTTTTTCTCTTGAGACGGTCCTCAGCACACCGTTTACAAAGCCGGAAAGTCCCTGGAATTTTCTCCTTTTTGCAAGCTTTACCGCCTCATTGCAGACAGCGGAATCCGGGACACGTTCCATATAGAGGATCTGGTAGACCGACATCCGGAGGATCTCGCGGATCACCGGTTTCATCTTCGCAGTCTTTACCTTTGAGAAGCGGTCGATCACCGCATCGATCTGGATCCTGTATTCCAGCGTTCCCTCCACGCATCTTGTGATAAATGCGCGGTCCTGGCGTTCCAGAAACAGGTACTTTTCCAGCGCCTGTTTTAAGACGAGGTGGCTTAAATTGTGGTTTTCAAGGACTTCCAGGAGGACGTCAAGGACGACCTCCCGGATATTTGTCGTATTAGTTGTCACGTCTGTTTCTTCCTCCAAAGAGAATAATGAGACGAAGAAGCTGCAGGATCGAGGTCGCCGCCGCTGCCACGTAAGTGAGGGCTGCCGCATTCAGAACTTTTCTCGTTCCGCTTACTTCCTCGCCCGCAAGGATCCCCTGGGAATCCAGGAGTTTCACTGCTCTGGCGGACGCATTGTACTCCACCGGAAGCGTCACGAGCTGGAACAGCACCGCAAGGGAGAACATCAGGATCCCGATCTCAACGAGCGGGGAGCCAAGTCCGCCGAACACAAGTCCTAAAAGGATCAGCGGCCAGGAAAGTTTAGAGCCGAAGTTTGCCGCCGGGACCAGAGCGCTCCGGAAGCGCAGCGGAGCGTATCCTTCATTGTCCTGCATCGCGTGTCCGCACTCGTGGGCAGCGACACCGATCGCTGCGACGGAAGTTGCCCCGTATACGGACTGGGACAGATTTACGGTCTTCGTCCGCGGATCATAGTGGTCCGTCAGCTCTCCTGCGATCGGCTGGACCGTCACATCATAGATTCCCTGGGCATTCAGAAGGCGTCTCGCCGCCTCAGCACCCGTCATCCCGGTCATGCTGCGGACTCTCGAGTATCTGGAGAACGTGGAATTCACACGTCCCTGCGCCCAGAGTGAAAGGGCAACTCCGATCAGTACAAGGATGATCGTCGGGTCAAACCCGTATCCATAACCGTAACCATACATTCCGTACATAAACATCTCTCCTTTCGATGTCGTTTCTGCCGTTCCCGTGTTGACTTCACAGTCACTTTTCTGCCTGAGCGCTGCAGTGTGATCCTGCCACAGGCCTTATTCGCAGAAACTTCCGTCTTCCATCTGGAAGCCGCGCAGGAAGGAAGCCGTATCCATCCGCTTCTTTCCCTCAAGCTGAAGCTCTTTTACATCGAGGACGCCGTCACCGGTCTCCACAAAGAGCTGATTTTTTGTCACATGGATCTTTCCCGGAGTCCTCTCGCCCGGAAGGTCAGCCACATCCGCTGCCCAGATCTTCATGGTTTTTCCTGCGTAGGAAGTATAGGCACTCGGCCACGGATTCAAGCCGCGGACAAGGCGTTCGATGGACGCCGCATCCTTTGTCCAGTCGATATGTCCCATCTCTTTCGTGAGCATCTTCGCATAGGAAGTCTCCGATTCTCCCTGGGGAGTTCTCGTGATCGTTCCGTCCTCGAGTCCTTTTAACGTCGATAAGATCATTGATCCGCCAAGGGCAGAGAGCTTGTCAAACAGGCTTCCGCCCGTCTCTTTTTCATCGAGCGGGATCGCTTTCTGCTCGAGCATATCTCCGGTGTCGAGTCCCACATCCATCATCATCGTGGTCACACCGCTCTCCTTCTCGCCGTCGATGACTGCCCACTGGATCGGGGCAGCTCCGCGGTATTTCGGGAGCAGGGACGCATGAACATTCACACAGCCGTATTTCGGCAGATCCAGGATCACTTTCGGCAGGATCTGTCCGAAGGCAACAACGACGATCGTGTCCGGTGCCATCACTTTTAAGAGATCCACAAATTCCGGATCCCGCACTTTCACCGGCTGGTATACCGGGATCTGATACTCGATCGCTTTTTCCTTTACAGGCGTCATAAGAACGGATTTTCCGCGTCCTTTCGGTTTATCCGGCTGCGTCACCGCAGCGATTACTTCATGTCCGCCCTCCACAAGAGCGGTCAGCGTCGGAACTGCGAAGTCCGGCGTTCCCATAAATACGATACGCATATTATTCCTCTTCCTCTCCGACTGTGTCCTGAAGTTCGCCCTCTACAAGGTCCACATAAAGTTTTCCGTCCAGGTGGTCGCACTCATGGAGAATGCATCTGGCAAGAAGTCCGTCCGCCTCGATCTCGTATTCCTCCATATTTTCATTGAGCGCTTTTGCCTTTACATGCTCCGCGCGGGTCACCTGTCCGCATTTTCCCGGAACGCTTAAGCAGCCTTCCTGTCCTGTCTGGCTGCCGCTCGTCTCAAGGATCTCCGGGTTGATCAGTACATACTGGTTTCCGTCATCCACATCGATGACCACGATGCGCTTGCGAACACCTACCTGCGGAGCCGCAAGACCGCAGCCGTTACTCTCGTACATTGTCTCAAACATATCCTCAATGAGTTCGATCGTTCTCTCATTCATTTCTTTTACCGGTTTGCACGGTTTTGTAAGGATCTCATCTCCGATGGTTCTGATCTGTCTGATTGCCATTTTATCTTATTTCCTCTCATATTTATGATACCGGGGCCAGAAAGGCTCCCGCATTGTTTTTGCCGAAACATGATGTCACGTCAGATCGTACTGCACAAACACATTCCGGAAGAGATCCGGGATGGTCTCCCGTTTCCGGGCAGAATTTCTGATTTTTAATAGTATATCATAACTTTCATGTTTCATATATAAAATTTTTCTGTAATTATCATTAAGTTTATACGGGGAATCCTCCACAGGGCCGATGACTTTCAGCCCGTCCAGAGCGTATTCCCGCAGGATAACGCGTTTTAAGTCCTCCGACGCCCGGACAACATCTGCCTCCCTCTTTGAAGAAAGACCGATCGTCAGGAGTCCCACGAGCGGCGGATATCCCATCATCTTCCGGTAGAGAAGTTCCTGCCGGTAGAACTGCAGATAATCCTGTTCGGCTGCCGAGGAGACCGCATAGTGGTCAGGCGCGTAGGTCTGGATCACCACATCCCCCGAAAGATCCCCGCGGCCCGCACGGCCAGACGCCTGGGTCAGGAGTTCAAAGGTCCGCTCCGCGCTCTTAAAATCAGGCGCATAGAGGGAGAGGTCCGCCGCCATGACACCCACAAGCGTCACATTTTCGAAATCGTGTCCCTTTACGATCATCTGGGTCCCGATCAGGATGTCCGCGCCCCCCTCCGCGAAGGTGGCGAGGATCTCCTCATGAGCCCCTTTTTTTGCAGTCGTGTCCGCGTCCATCCGAAGCACGCGGGCAGTCGGGAACTCCCGCTTTGTGAACTCTTCCAGCTTCTGAGTCCCGGTCCCGAACGGCGCGATAAACGGGGATCCGCAGGACGGGCATCGATCCGGGAGCGGGCGCTCAAATCCGCAGTAGTGACACTTTAACCGGCCGTTTCTGTGGTAGGTAAGACTCACGTCACAGTGCGGGCATTTCATCGCTTTTCCGCAGGAACGGCAGGACACAAAGCCCGCATATCCTCGCCGGTTCATGAACAGCATCACCTGCTGTTTTTTCTCCAGCCGGTCTTCGATCAGTTTCTTTAACTTCCGGCTGAAGATCGAGCGGTTTCCCTCTGCGAGTTCTTCCCTGAGATCCACGATGTGGACTCCCGCCAGGCGGCTGTTCTCCTTCGCTCTCTTTGTGAGTGTCAGAAGCCGGTACTCCCCCCGTTCCGCCCGGTAGTAGCTCTCCACGGACGGAGTCGCAGATCCGAGAACAAGGACCGCCCCGCTCATATCTGCCCGGACGCGCGCCACCTCTCTCGCATCGTACCTCGGCGCCGTCTCACTCTTATATGCGCCTTCATGTTCCTCATCGATGATGATGAGGCCGAGATCCGGGAACGGTGTAAAAAGAGCGGAACGAGGACCGATCATGATGTCGATCTCCCCGTTTGCCGCCCGTTCCGACTGTTCATAGCGCTCACCGGCCGAAAGCCTGGAATTCATGATCCCGACCCGGTTTCCGAATCTCCGGTAAAAGCGCATCACGGTCTGGTAAGTCAGGGAGATCTCCGGGATCAGAACGATCGCCTGTCTGCCCTCCCGCAGGACATGATCGATGAGTTCCATATAGACTTCCGTCTTTCCGCTTCCCGTGATCCCGTAGAGCAGATAGGTATTTCTCAGTCCGGAATCATAGTCCCGGATCACAGTCTCTGCTGCCCGTCTCTGTTCCTCATTAAGGGAAATATTCCGCGCGGATGAAAAGCTTCCCAGGTGTCCCGGTTCCTTCGGCGCCGCTTTTAATTCGACGATCTCTTTTTCCACCAGCGGTTTTAATGTAGCGGATGTGACGCCGAGTTTCTCCGATGTGAGCTTTAACGGCAGTTCATCGTTTTCCAGGAGCGCCCGGTAAAGCCGGACTCTTGCCCGGAATTTCTTCTTTTCCGCTTCTATGAGCAGCGTCTCGATCTCCTCCCGGGGTTTTAAGGAGACGATCACCCGCTCCTCCCTGGGCGTCACTTTCACCTTCACGGGGAGGACCGTCTTTAACGCCTGGTTCATCGTGGTCGCATAGCGGTCCTTCATCCAGAACGCCAGACAGATCATCTGGGTACGAATCGGGACCGCACCTTCCTCCACCGACATGAGCTCTTTCATCTTTTCCGGGTCGTAGTCCGTCTCCGTCGAGAGCCCGACGACGATGCCCTTCCGCACCGTGTCACCCTTTCCGAACGGGACATTTACCTGTACCCCCGGTTTTACAGCTTCTCTCAGATGGGCCGGGATCCGGTACTGGAAGATCCGGTCCACATTTTTTACAGAAAGATCAATGATAATGTCCGCGTACTGTTCCAATCCGGGTCCCTCCTTTCTTTGAGAAGCTTTATAGCAGTTTTTATGTTACTTCTCTGCCAGTTCCGCAAATTTGTCCGCGACAGCGGAAAGTCCCATGGAGTTGGATCCTTTAAAGAGGATGCAGTCTCCGTCTTTTACTTCCTGCTCCAGATACTTCACCATCTCGTCGCGGTCTAAAAACTCCACGACCGGGATCTCCTTCACCGCACGGACGCCTTCCGCAAGACATTTGCTCGCCTCTCCGAGTGTCACAACAAGATCCACCCCGGAATTTGCCGCGTATTCACCGACCTCCCTGTGGTAGGCCAGATAATTTTCTCCGAGCTCCTTCATATCCGCAAGGACAGCGATGTGGCGCTTTCCGGTGAGTCCCTTAAATACATCGAGCGCCGCTTTCATGGATGCCGGGCTTGCATTATAGGAATCGTCCATCACCGTGAAGCGTCCGTCCGCATAGACCTGCTGGCGGTGTTTGAAGCCGTGGAACGTTAAAAGTCCCTCCGCTGCCTCCGCCATCGTCATGCCGCGCTCACAGCAGACCGCGATGGCCGCCATGGCATTCATCACATTGTGCATGCCCATGACATTCAGGCGGATCTTCTGTGTCTTTCCGCCGTGGAGCGCCGTAAATTCAGCTTTTCCGTCCGTGAGGACGAGATCCACCGCGCGGTAATCACAGTTTTCACCGGTTCCGTAGTAGACGGTCTTCACGCCGTCCTTTCCTTTTGTCTTCTGCAGCATATCGTCATCGCCGTTTAAGACGAGAACGCCGCCGTCGGAAAGTCCGTCCTGGATCGTCATCTTTTCTTTATAGATATTCTCGCGCGATCCAAGCTGCTCGATGTGGGTGATCCCGATATTTGTGATCACTGCGATATCCGGCTTTGCGATCTGCGCGATCACGGTGAGCTCGCCCGGCTCGCTCATTCCAAGCTCCAGGACACCGACTTCATCCGCCTTTGTGATCTCGGACACAGTGATCGGGACGCCGACCTGGCTGTTGCTGTTTCCCGGAGTCTTGTATACATGGTAACGGGCAGAGAGGGCCGCTGCGATCATCTCTCTCGTCGTAGTCTTTCCGACACTTCCTGTAACGCCGACGATTGGCAATGTCAGGCGCTTTCTGAGATAACGTCCCACTGCCTGGAGCGCTTTCTTCGTGTCATCCACAGCGATCCATGCGCAAGAAGTCTTTTCCATCTCCTCTGTCTTCGCGTTCTGTTCACTCGTGAGGACAGCGCCGGCGCCGTTTTCAGCCACCTGCGGTAAAAAACGGTGCGCATCGACCTTCTCACCGATGATCGGCACAAAGAGGTCTCCCGCCTCCACCTGTCTGGAATCCAGACGGATCTTATTTAACAGGGCATCGCTGTTTCCGGAGAGCAACACGCCCCCGGTGGCACGAACGATATCCTGAACACTTACGTTCTCCATTACTTTCCAATCTCCTTTACTGCCTCTTCCACAACTTCCCGGTCAAGGAAATGGTGCTTTACTCCCTCGATCTCCTGGTAGTCTTCATGGCCTTTTCCGATGATCGCGATCATGTCGCCTTCCTCAGCGTTGTGGATCGCGTAAAAGATCGCTTCCCGTCTGTCCGGGATCACGATATACTTTCCGTCCGTCTTTGCAAGACCAACTTCGATATCTTTGATAATGTCCTCATTCTTCTCAAACCGCGGGTTGTCGGCTGTGATGATGCAGAGATCCGCCATCTTTCCGCCGATCTCGCCCATGGAATATCTGCGGTCCCTCGCACGGTTTCCGCCGCAGCCGAAGACGCAGACGAGACGCTTCGGATGATAATCCCGGAGTGTCGAGAGCAGGCTTTCCATGCTGACCGCATTGTGCGCGTAATCGACGATCACGCTGCACGTTTTTGACACATAGGCGATCTCCATGCGGCCGTCCACGCGGACATTTTCAAGGGAAGTAAGGACTGCTTTCTGCGTTTTTTCATCCAGGTTTCCGCTTCCGCCGGAGAGCGCAAGAGAGCACACTGCGAGAGCCGCAAGAGCGTTGTCCGCATTGAATTTTCCCGGCATTCCCACACGGACTCTGTCGTTGAGCGGTCCGTGGACGGAGAATTCGATCCCCACGAAATCATGGTCTGACGCATAGTGAATGTCATCACCTGTAAAATCTGCATTCCCGCCCAGCGCGTATGTCACCAGTCTGCAGGATGCATCACGGGTGATCTCCTCATAGTGGTCGGTCAGACGGTTCACGACACCTGTTTTGCAAACAGTCAGAAGTCTTGATTTATAGAAAAGATATTCCTCGAAGCTCTTATGCTCCTTCGGCCCGATATGGTCCGGGGAAATATTTGTGAACAGGCCGTAATCAAACATGATCCCGCCGACTCTGTGCAGCATCAGTGCCTGGGAGGAAACCTCCATCACGCAGCACTCGCAGCCGGCCTCCACCATCTTGTGGAAATACTCCTGCACCACATAGGATTCCGGAGTCGTATTGGAGGTTGGGAATTTCTCATCCCCGATGACAGCTCCGTTCGTTCCGATAAGCCCGGTCTTCTTTCCGGCGGCTTCCAGGACCGCCTTGATCATGTAGCTCGTCGTGGTCTTTCCCTTTGTCCCGGTGATCCCGATCGTGATCAGCTTCTCCGCCGGATAGCCGAATCTCGCCGAGGAGAGTTCCGCCAGTGCAAGTCTTCCGTTTTCTACCCGGATCACCGTCACATCTGCCGGGACTTCCACTTCTTTTTCTGTCACGAGGACCTTGCAGCCCGCCTTTAACACATCCGGGATAAACTCGTGGGAATCCCTGGTGCTGCCCTGAATGCACACGAACACAGAATCCGGTCTCGCCTTTCTTGAATCATAGATCACTTCATCCACGTTCTGATCCAGACTGCCGGAAACCAGAACATATTTCATGCGTTTTAACCAATCTCCAATTACCACTGTCGTCATCCTTTCCCATAACCCGCACAGGCGGGAACAAAAAGCGCCCGCCTGCAAGTTTTCTTTCACTTTTATAATTTAGAACAGTCCTGTGATCTTTCCGTTCTCATCCACGTCGATATTGTCCGCCGCCGGTTTTTTCGGAAGTCCCGGCATTGTCATGATCGCACCTGTGAGCGCAACCACAAAGCCGGCACCCGCGCACACATAGACGTCGCGCACAGTCAGATCAAATCCCTCCGGACGTCCCAGCTTCTTCTGGTCGTCAGATAAGGAATACTGGGTCTTCGCCATGCAGACCGGAAGATCGCCGAATCCCATCTCTGTGATCTTTGCGATTGCCTTCTTCGCCGCCGGGGAATAGCTTACGCTTCCGGCTCCGTAGATCTCCTTCGCGATCGTCTCGATTTTGTCGGAGATTCCCATCTCATCCGGATATAACGGAGCGAAATCGCTCTTCTTTGTCTCCAGAGTATTTAATACCTTCTTTGCGAGCTCGATACCGCCGTCGCCGCCTTTTGCCCATACTTCGGACAGAGCGAACTCACATCCTCTCTCCTCGCAGAAATTCCGGATAAACTCGTACTCCGCCTCGGTGTCTGTGAGGAAGGAGTTCAAGGTAACTACGACCGGAACGTGGTATTTCTGGATATTCTCGATATGTTTCTCCAGGTTTACGATTCCCTTCTTTAACGCGTCAAGGTTCTCCTCGGAGAGCTGGTCCTTCGGAACACCGCCATTATACTTTAACGCGCGCACGGTCGCAACGAGAACGACTGCGTCCGGATGGATGCCGGCCTTGCGGCATTTGATATCGAAGAACTTCTCAGCTCCGAGATCCGCGCCGAATCCTGCCTCCGTGATCGCAACGTCAGCAAGTTTTAATGCGGTTCTTGTTGCCATAACGCTGTTGCATCCGTGGGCGATGTTCGCGAACGGTCCGCCATGTACAAGGGCGCCTGTGTGCTCCAGGGTCTGGACCATATTCGGCTTGATAGCATCTTTTAAGAGCGCTGCCATGGAGCCGACTGCGTTGAGGTCCTTCGCTGTCACCGGTTCTCCCGCGAAATTATATGCTACGATGATCTTTCCGAGACGTTCCTTTAAGTCCTTCATATCCGTCGCCAGACAGAGGATCGCCATGATCTCGGAGGCAACCGTGATCACAAAGTGGTCTTCACGGACAAAGCCGTCCGCCTTTGCACCGAGGCCGACAACGATGTTTCTGAGCACACGGTCATTCATGTCCAGGCATCTCTTCCAGAGGATCTGTCTCGGGTCGATCCCAAGTGCATTTCCCTGCTGGATGTGGTTGTCCAGGAGAGCAGCCAGAAGGTTGTTTGCCGTTGTGATCGCATGGAAATCACCGGTAAAATGAAGGTTTAAGTCCTCCATCGGAACAACCTGGGCATATCCGCCGCCGGCAGCTCCGCCTTTGATCCCAAAGCACGGTCCGAGGGACGGTTCACGGAGGGCAAGCATTGCTTTCTTTCCGCATTTTGCCATCGCCTGGGCAAGTCCGATACTAGTGGTCGTCTTTCCCTCTCCTGCCGGAGTCGGGTTGATCGCTGTCACCAGAACGAGTTTTCCGTCCGGTCTGTCTTTGATCTCCTGCCAGAGCTCATTGGAGATCTTTGCCTTGTACTTTCCATAAAGTTCCAGGTCATCCTCAGTGATTCCATACTGGGATGCAACGGTAGTGATCGGGAGCATCTTTGTCTCCTGTGCAATCTCGATATCGGTCTTCATAATCGGTATCCTCCTTTTGTAGTAGCATAACTTTTCAGTGGATCTGCGCAGTTCGCGTCCGGCAGCCGTCTGATATCCACACAGCTGCCGCAGTTCCTAGTATCCTGCTTCCAGGAATTCTTCGAACTCTTCCATGGACATTAAGATCTTCCTTGGCTTCGTTCCTTCTTCCTCACCTACAACACCGGCCTCGGCAAGCTGATCCATGATCCGGGCAGCGCGGTTAAAGCCGATCTTGAACATTCTCTGCAGCATGCCGATCGACGCTTTATCCTTTTCGATAATGAACTTGCCCGCGTCCGTAAAGAGCGCGTCCCGTTCATTCTGTCCGCCCGCTCCTCCTCCGAAGGAGGACTGGCTCAGTTTCTTTTCGATTTCCGTGTTATATCCTGCATCCGTGTTCTGTTCTTTTAAGAACTCGGTTACATTTGATACCTCGCCGTCCGAGACGAAAGCGCCCTGAACACGGAGCGGTTTCGGATAGCCGGACGGGTAAAACAGCATATCGCCGTTTCCTAACAGTTTCTCCGCGCCATTCATATCGAGGATCGTTCTCGAATCCACGCCGGATGCGACAGAAAAGGCAATTCGTGACGGCACGTTCGCCTTGATCACGCCTGTGATGACGTTGACGGACGGACGCTGGGTCGCGATCACAAGATGGATCCCCGCAGCGCGGGCGAGCTGTGCCAGACGGCAGATCGCGTCCTCCACCTCATTGGAAGCGACCATCATAAGATCCGCCAGCTCATCGATAATGATGACGAGCTGCGGCAGTTTCTTCGGGATCTGATCAGCAGGGATATCCCCGCTCTCCGCCAGAGTCTGAACCTTCGCGTTATATCCCTTCAGATCACGGACATTTGAGGCCGCAAATTTGTTGTAGCGGTCCATCATCTCCGCAACTGCCCAGTTGAGCGCGCCGGCCGCCTTTTTCGGGTCGGTCACGACCGGGATCAGAAGATGCGGGATCCCGTTATATACAGAAAGTTCCACCACCTTCGGGTCGATCATGATGAGTTTTACGTCATCCGGTGACGACCGGTAGATGAGGCTCATGATCATTGTATTGATCCCCACGGATTTACCGGAACCTGTCTGTCCTGCGATTAGAAGATGCGGCATCTTAGCGAGATCCGCAACGATGACCTGGCCGCCGATATCCTTTCCGACGGCGAACGCCAGCGTTGACTTATGGTTTTTAAATTCCGGACTTTCCAGAAGATCACGCAGATATACGATGCTGTTGACCTTGTTCGGGACCTCGATCCCGACGGCCGCTTTTCCGGGGATCGGCGCCTCGATACGGATATCCGCCGCCGCGAGATTCAGCTTGATATCGTCCGCTAAAGACAGGATCCTGCTCACCTTCACGCCCTGTTCCGGGTGAAGCTCATACCGGGTGACCGTCGGGCCGCAGCTGATATTCGTCACAGTGACCCCAACGCCGAAGTTCCGGAGTGTCTGCTGAAGTTTGATCGCGGTATCCTTAAATTCCTGCCCCGACTGTCCCGTCACAGGAACACCTTTCTTTAAGAGATCAAGCGGAGGGATCACATACGGTTTCTTCGGTTTTTCCTCCGTCTGTTTGATCTCCTTTAAGACTTCGTTTCCTGCCTCTTCTCTCTCGGCAGCTTCCCGCTTTCTCGCTTCCGCTTTTTTCTTTATGATCTCTTCTGTGTCCGTTTCGATCACCTTGCCGGAAGCGGTCACGACCCTGCGCCTGTCGTCTGCAGATTCGCGGGCTGCCGGACGGTCCGGTGAACGATCTTCCTGGTACGTCGGCTGTTCCATGTCTGACTGTCCGGATGCAGCCGGCGCCGGTTCCACGATCGGATCCGCCGGTCCTGGTCCGGGCTCCGGGATCTCCTGTACTTTTGACGGACTGGTTTCCTCAGCCCATTCATCCGTTTCGCTGTCGTCATGGAACTCTGTCACAGGACCATCGTGCTCCGCACTCTCCGGATGCGCCGCTCTGTAAGCGCGGCTTCCCGGCTCCGCAGCCGCCTGGATCCAGTAATCGTCATTTTCCACATACGGCTCCGTGTCGAGAAGTTCATCATCTGTCAGATCCATCACGGACTTTTCTTCTGAAATCCGGGACGTTTTCGGAGTTTCCGCGGTTTCAGATACGGATACAGGTTCGCTTTCAGCAGCGGCAACGGTCATTTCCCCGCTCTTTGCTCCTGTCTCCGCTTCTATTTTCTGTCCGCTCTCTGCGGATACCGTCTCCGGCATCTCTGAAGGTTCCCGGTTCTCTGCGCTCTCATTCTGCTCCGGGGTCTCTGAGCGGAAGATCTTTGCTTTCCTCTCTGCGTCTCTTCTCATCGCGGAGAGGATCTCATCGTCCTCCCCAGACTCCCCGACAGGGATATCCGGAATGTTGGATAAGACAGACACCTTCGGTTTTCTCTCCCAGGCTTCCGTCTCTCCCTTCTTCTCGTCCGGGAAAAGATCCGGATCATCAAAGGCATTCTCCCCATGACGGATAAACACGTCCTCGTCCTCACGGGTTCCGGCCGATGCCGGAGCTTCCGCAAACGGAACTCGTTCTGTATTCTTTGCAGTCTCTTCCGCCGTTCTCTCTTCCCGGGAGACATCCGCCTCCTCAAGAGGACATCCGCCCATCGTGATCTTTCCTTTGAAGATATCGGCCGGATCCGGCTGCATCTGCTTCGCCTCTGATCTTTGACCCTGTTTTTCCTCATGATATGTACCGGAGGCTGCTTGTTTCTCCTCCGTCACGTCCGTCTCAGAAACCGCCTCGGCATCCACAACCCCCATATATCCGCCGGCGATCCCGCCGAAATCCGGATTTTTCGAGAAATCCGTCGCCGCAAGGTTTACACCCTGGACGCGCTGTTCTTCCCGGAGTCTGCGCTTTTCAGCCTGGCGCTCCTCATGGATCTCTTTTCTTCTGCTGTAATCTTCCTTCGCGTACTGGTAGGCTTTTCCGCTTCCGCTCTTCACCGCGGACACGAACGATCTCTCCGTGATGCATACCAGAGAGATGATCATGAACACGATGAGGACCACATAGGCTCCGATCGTTCCGACCGCTGTGTGAAGGATCATGACGAGGACGCCGCCGATCACACCGCCGCCGAGTCCGCTCGCGCCGGCAGACTGGTAGATATCGAGGATCGTCTGCCCTTCCTGGTATCCGCCTCCAAAGATCAGCTGCGCAAGTCCGCAGAGCACGATCAGCAGGACCTCCACCGCGATCATCTTGTAGACCGCGCGGATATTTCCCTTATTTGAGGCGTAAAATAACAGCTCCGCGAAAAGCAGGAGCGGTGCAAGATAGCCGATACAGCCAAATACACCCAGCATGATCTGGCTGAAGAAATTCCCGAGAAATCCGCAGATATGGAAGTTGCTTAAAAATAACAGCACACATACCGCGAATGTTCCGAGGATCACCGCTTCGGATTGTAAAAATCCAGTGTCCTCCTCGTACTCCGGTTCCGGCTCTCTCTTCTTTGCCGCGGATCTTGTCTGATTTTTTGCTGTCTTATTTTTAGACGCCTGTGCGGATCTTCCTGTTGTCTTCGCTGTTGATGATGATCTCGTTCTCGCGGACGTCTGTGATTGTTTTGTCGTTTCTTTTTGTTTCCTGGTTCCAGCCAAGTGCTTTTCCCCCTTTTATTTTACAGGGCAAGTACCCCAAAGTATAGTATACAAAAAAAATTTTCAAAATGCAACCGTAAGAAGTCACAAATCGAACATATTTTCGGTTCCGGATTTTCTACCTGTGGGAAACAACGTTTTCTTCCATCATCCTGTTTAATTTCCCGATCGCGTCCCGGATCCCGCCTTCCCCGTCGATAAGACCGCACTCCACCGCCTCTTTTCCGACAAGTACGGTCCCGAGATCCTTTGTCAGCATTTTTGTATTGTGCATGAGCTTTTTCAGTCTTTCCCTGTCGATCCGGCTGTGCTCCGACACAAAACTTATGATCCGCTCCTCGATCATCTCAAAATATTCATACGTCTGTGCCGTTCCGATCACCATCCCGCTCATGCGCACCGGATGCACCAGCATCGTTCCGGTCGGCACAATAAAAGAATAATCCGATGCCACTGCAAGCGGAACTCCGATCGAATGGCTGTCCCCGATGACAAGAGACACCGTCGGCTTGCTTAAGGAGGCGATCATCTCCGCCAGTGCCAGTCCGCAGCTCACATCTCCGCCGATCGTGTTGACAAGGATCAGGACACCGCCAATCGTCTCATCGCTCTCCACCTTGGCGAGCTCGGGCAGGATATGTTCATATTTCGTCGTCTTTGTGCTTCCCGACAGGTTCTCATGTCCCTCAATCTCCCCGATGATCGACAAAAGATGGATCCGCTTTCCGTTCTCCTCAAGCGTCGCCTGACCGTTCTCCCGGATCCGTTCCTCCTCCGCCTTTATCTCCTTCTGTTCCTTTTCATTCATATCAAAAAACTCCTTTCCGACATACCAGGTATCCCCAGTATGCACAGAAAGGAGTTTTCCTATCCATTCCATTTCAGGAAATCATATTCTGTTTTGAGTCATTCTCCGTTTTAAGAACGGTTTCCGATCACATCCACGATACAGATCGGTGTGCGGTAATTCCAGGTCGAGATCTTGATCCCGCTCCGGCGGCTCGCCGCATTGATGACCTGCCCGTTTCCGATATACATTGCAACATGATTGATCTTTCCACGGCTGTTTCCGTAGAATACCAGATCACCCGGACGCATCTCGCTCGACTTGATCCGTTTTCCGCTCTTTGCCTGGGATCCGGAATAATGAGGGAGGGTGATTCCGAAGTTCTTCATGACGGACATCGTAAATCCGGAGCAGTCCGCTCCCTTTGTGAGGCTCGTTCCGCCCCATACATACGGATTTCCAAGGAATTTCATCGCGTAGTTTACGATCCGGCTCCTTAAGGACGCGCTCTCCTCCGTCGGCGAGAACTTGATCGCCTCGGAAAGGGCGTACCGTACCTCCACGAACTCGGAAGATACATAGGCCGCCGAGATCTCATCATCTCCGTCTCCCTCGCCGCTCTCATCAAATTCGATCTTTACCCAGCCGTCAAGCTGTTCTGCGACATGGTAGCGCTCGTTCTCAGAGATCTGTGTCCAGATCTTCGCATCGGTGGACGGCTCCGTTCTCGCATTCAGTCGGTCCGCATGGACGATCGCCATTAACTCCGCATGGTTCATCGCCGCCTGCTTAGCCTCGTCTCCGGTGAGGATATAATCGCTCTTTACATATCCGGTGATCCCGCCCGAACTGATCTTGTACCAGCCGTTCGCATCCTCCAGGATCTCGCATCCGGCATAGCTCGGGAGTTTTCCGATGATCTTCTCATTTTCCCCGGCACCAGCACGGATATTCAGATAGTTTGAGACATTGGAAACACCGGGACGGTCATAGAAATTTAAGACCATCGCCTTCATATCCAGCTTGTTCGCCTCATTCATACAGAAGCGTTTCTCCGCATAATCCGCAGAGATGTAACCGCCGGAGATCTTATACCAGCCATTCTCTTCCCCGACGATCTCGTGAAGCTCTCCCTGCAGGCATTTTCCGACGATCTGTCCGTCTGTGGACGGAGTCTCACGGATATTCAGGTTATCCGCCGTAATATAGGCGCGCTCCTTCACGAGGTCCTTCGCAGCCTCTTTCGCCTCATCCCCGGTGAGGATGTATTCGGAGCTTGCATATCCCTCAACTTCCCCGGAGCTGATCTTTACCCAGCCATCCAGAGTCTCTAAAATCTCACAGGCACTTCCGTCCGAGAGCGTTCCGACGACATTCGCCGCTCCGTCCGGGTCTTTTCTGATATTCAGGTATCCTGTCACCTTCGCGATCCCGAGATTTGAATAGGAATCGATCACTTCCTGGATCTTCGCATCTCTCGCCTCAGACTCTGATTCGATCTCAGCGCGGCTCTCCTCTTCCGCTGCAAGGGAAGACTCTTCCGCACTCTCGCTCTCCGCCGCCGACTCGGAAGCCGCCTGTGCTGCCGCCATCTTTGAGCGGACCGCAGTCACAGCCTTTCCTCCGAACAATACCGCCAGGGCGATCACCGCAAGAACTGCTGCGCCGATCACCAGGATCCCGTAACGTTCCCAGAAAGACGGTTTTCTTCTCCGCTTTCTGCTCGCTTTATTGATTGAATCCATATAGTTTACCGTATCTTTATCATCATTCATATGTTTCTCTCCATGCTGTTTCCGATTTCCGCTCCCCGTCTGTCACGTTCCGATCAGACGAAGCAGCGCGTTTTGTGGGCAGGGACAATTGTCCCTGTCATGCACATACAAACATTAGTGTAACATATCTGTAATCAAAAAGCAAAAAATTTTCTATTAAAAAATTGTGAACATGGCGTCACCCGGTGACTGTACACGGTGCTCCTTCCCCGGGCACTGTCGTCAGCCGGAAAACAGATCCTGTATTTTTTCTTGCACAAGCGACATTTATAATTGAAAACATTGCCAAATTTTTATATAATATTCTTAATTATTTGTCCATATTGTCTAAAGTTACAAAAGTCATGACTTTTCCGGCATATGGAATCAGATCTTCTGAACGCTTTCACGTTGTATATAAGTCTGATGCTTTTTACCGGCCGGACGCAGCCGGGATCTTATCAGACTGAGATAAATTCACCCAGGAGGTACCCCACATGAAACATTACACCAGCCCACGGATCCAGCGAGCACAGCTTTTTCTCATGAAAGTCTCCTCTTATCTTGAGATCGCCTGTGCCCTGATCCTGATCGTCGCGATCTGTATCGCGTTCATACCGGTCCCGCACAACCTGTACAGTCTGTATCTTGACAACGGCTTTGATCTCTCAGACTTTATGAAGAAAAGTTTTGATCTCGTCATCGGTGTCGAGCTTCTGAAGATGTTCTGCCGCCATGATATCGACTCTATCGTCGAAGTTCTTCTCTTCTCTGTCGCAAGACAGATGGTCATCGATCACCTTGCCATAAAAGAGGCGCTCATCGGCTGTATTGCCGTCGCGATCCTCTTTGCTGTCCGCAGATTTCTCTTTGTGCCGATCCTTGACAATCCGGACGAAGCGGAACGAAAACTGGAAAAGGATCAGTACATTAAAGAACGGATTGCTGAGGCCATCTCCGCTTACAAAAAAGAAAATGCCTCAGTAAGTCTCAAGGAACGCGCGGAAGCATCCGTCAATACAGCCTCTGCAGATCCGCTCAGTGATAAGAGCGGAAACGAATAACAGGGTCTTTTGCGTCACAGGATTTCAACAAGTGAAAACAAAATGGAGCAGATCTTCTCTGCTCCATTTTTTCGTCTGATTCTTTTTACATCAGCGGTGCAATGAGCCGCATCGCCTTTCCGCAGAATTTATGGAGTGTCGGAAGTGCATCCACACTCTCCTTCGTCATCCGGACACATTTCTTTAATGTCTCATCAAAATCATACCGGATATCCTTCACGACCGGATTCTCATAGATATAAACACCGCATTCAAAATTCAGGTACTGGCTCCTGAAGTCCATGTTTACAGATCCGACGACTGCCTTCTCCCCATCACTGACGAATGTCTTGGAATGGACAAAGCCCGGAAGATACTCATATATCTTTACACCGGCCTCAATCAGCTCCGTATAGTAGGAATGTGCCAGCATGAACGCCGATTTCTTGTCCGGGATATGCGGCATGATGATCACTGTATCCACACCGCGCTTTGCCGCATAGGTGAGCGCCGTGATCATATCGTCATCCAGAACCAGATACGGAGTCATGATGTACACATATTTTCTCGCCTGGTAGATGATGTCCAGGTAGAGCTGGTGTCCGACCGGCTCCCCGTCGATCGGGCTGTCGGAAAACGGAATGGAAAAGCCGTCCATGTTGAGCTCCGGGGCGTGGAAATAATCGCCGGTGTCCAGATATCTGCTGTAATCGAAATCGGAGTCCAGCTTTTTCACACAGACGTCCCACATCTGGAGAAACATCACGGTAAAATTATTCACCGCATCGCCCTTTAAGCGGATCGCATTGTCCTTCCAGTGTCCGAAGCGGACTTTCCGGTTGATATACTCATCCGCAAGATTCACTCCTCCGGTATATGCCGTATGGCCGTCGATCACGAGGATCTTTCTGTGATCGCGGTTATTCTGGCTTGTCGAGATCGCCGGGCGGATCGGATTAAAGATCTGGCAGTGGATCCCCTTTGCCTCCAGCTCCTTCGGATAGTCATGAGGCAGATTTGAGAAGGAGTTCATTCCGTCGTAGATGATCCGCACCTCGACGCCTTCCTTCACCTTCTGCTCCAGGATCTTCACGATGGAGTCCCACATAACTCCCTTTGCGATAATAAAATACTCGATAAAAATATAGCGCTTCGCCTTCTGAAGCTCCCGGAGAACATCTTCATAGAAGTCATCTCCCAGCGGGAAATACTTGAAATTCGTCCGGTTCCAGGTAGGATAGCCGCCGCTCTCCTTCATATAATGGCTGAGATTAGAATTGCTCCGGCTCCTGAGTTCCAGTCTCTTACAGACATCCGGGTTCTGATCAAGGTAATGGTCCGTCTTCTTTTTCACCTGTTCGATCCGTCTCGCAAAGATCTTCGTCTCTGTCTGGAGCTGGACGAACACATAAAACAGGGCTCCGAATACCGGGAACAGGAGGACCGGGACCAGCCAGGCCATCTTAAAGCTCGCGTTCTGCTTTTCATTCAGGATATGGATCGTGAGGATCGCGCTGATCACAGCAAAGGAACCATATCCCCATGCCTGGTATCGCTTGTCCAGCCACACATAGACCCAGTACAGCACTGCCAGCTGCAGCGCGATAAATAAGAGGAAGAACGCAGTTCGTCCGAATACGACTCTCAAAAGTCCGCGTTTTCCCTTTCCCTTCATTTCATCCATTTCCATCATATATTATGCCTCAACTTATCTCGTCCATATCAGTCTCCGATCAGTCGGCTGATCTGCAAAACTGTTTTTAATCTTCCAGTGCCTGTCTTAAATCTTCGATAATGTCATCCACATCCTCGATCCCGACGCTCAAGCGGATCAGGGACGGATCGACTCCGGCCTCCACAAGCTGCTCATCGGTCAGCTGGCGGTGGGTATGGCTCGCCGGATGAAGGATGCACGTTCTCGCGTCAGCGACATGGGTAACGATCGCAACGAATTTCAGTTTGTCCATAAATTCTCCTGCTGCCTGTCTTCCGCCCTTTAAGCCGAAGGAGATCACGCCGCAGCTGCCGTTCGGCATATATTTCTCCGCGAGCGCATGGTACTTGTTGTCTTTGAGTCCCGGATAGTTGACCCAGGCAACATCCTCTCTCGCGAGCAGCCACTCTGCTACCTTCTGTGCATTCTCACAGTGTCTCGGCATTCTGAGGTGTAAAGTCTCCAGTCCGACATTTAAGAGGAAGGAATTCATCGGGGACGGGATCGATCCGAGGTCACGCATCAGCTGGGCTGTCGCCTTTGTGATGTACGCTTTCTTTCCAAAACGCTCTGTATACACGATTCCATGGTAAGACTCATCCGGTGTCGTAAGTCCCGGGAATTTGTCCGCATGGGCATTCCAGTCGAAGTTTCCGCTGTCAACGATACAGCCGCCGACAGTCATCGCATGGCCATCCATATATTTTGTCGTGGAGTGTGTCACGATATCTGCTCCCCACTCGAACGGGCGGCAGTTGATCGGAGTTGCGAACGTGTTGTCCACGATCAGCGGTACGCCGTGTTTATGCGCAAGGCGGGCAAACTTCTCGATATCGAGAACGACTAACGCCGGGTTTGCGATCGTCTCGCCGAATACCATCTTTGTGTTCGGGCGGAACGCCTTCTCGATCTCCTCCTCCGGTGCATCCGGATCAACGAGTGTCACGTCGATCCCCTGTTTTTTCATCGTAACGGTAAACAGGTTGGAGGTTCCTCCGTAGATCGTTGCCGCGCTGATGATATGGTCACCTGCGTTGCAGATATTGAAGGCTGCGTAGTAGTTTGCAGCCTGTCCGGAGGAAGTCAGCATCGCAGCGACACCGCCTTCCAGCTCGCAGATCTTTTCTGCGACTGCGTCGTTCGTCGGGTTCGCGAGTCTTGTATAGAAATATCCGTCCTCTTCCAGATCGAACAAACGCCCCATCTGCTCGCTCGTCTCATATTTAAAGGTCGTGCTCTGATAGATCGGGAGAACTCTCGGCTCCCCGTTCTTCGGCTTCCAGCCGCTCTGGATGCAGATCGTTGCTGGTTTTCTCTTCTCTCCCATAATAGTTCCTCTCTTTCCCCCGGACTGTGGTCCGATGTGTAAACTGTCTATTATCATAGCACACTTTCTCTTCCGCTTCAACCTACCAAAGTCGTTACGCTGCCAGCATAATGATTGACTTCTCCCACAAAAAAGACTAAAATAAAGATAATATCCAGCGTCTGTTCTCACACAGCCGCTCACGATCCATATTCAGAAAGGAGTCTATTGCATATGGCATTTTTTACAGATATGAAGCGCAGTCTCACGGAGGCCGGAAAACAGGTCGCTCAGAAAACGAAGGAAGTTTCCGACACCGTTCAGTTAAAAACACAGATCTCCAGAGAAAAAGAGGCGGTGAACCGCCAGTACGCCCAGATCGGCAAGAAAGTCTTTGAAGCCGCAAACGCAGCTGATGAGGAAGCTTACTCTGCTGAGTTTGCCCTGATCCGTGAAAGCTTAAAGACGATCGACGAACTCCAGGACAAGCTCTCCACCCTGGAAGGATTTATCCACTGTCCGGAATGCGGTGCAAGGATCGAGAAGACCGCCGCTTTCTGCAGCAAGTGCGGTGCTAAGATCGCGGAAGTGATGCCGGAGGATGCTCCTGTCGACGTTGTCGATACTGCTGAAACAGCTGAGACAGCCGAAAACGAAACATCCGATGATACCTGCGCCTGCGAAGCGGTTCCGGATGAGAAATTCGAAGACGGATCCGCCGAGACTACGGCAAATGTGACCGAAGATCACGAATAAACCATCTGACAGAAAGAAAACCGGCGATGTCTGCAGGAATCCCTTTCCACGGATCCCAGCAGCGCCGGTTTTCTTTTATTATTTTTCTCCCACAAACACCGTCACAAACGCACCCGCGCCCATGAGAACGATCCCGAATAAGATCTCCCAGATGGACAGGGAACCAAGCTTCGATACGAGACCCGTGTTGATAAAAATCGCGATCGGGGATGAGATCACAAGTCCCAGGATCGCACAGAATGTCTGAACCCCGTATTTTTCAAAGAGGAACGTGATCAGCTTTGCGATCAGGAAAATCCCGAGGATCACGCCGATCCCGAACGGAGCCAGAAGCAGGATCCCGTCCTTCATTCCCATGAGATCAAACGCACGGAGATTGTCGAGGAATGTCTTGATCGTATTGATGATCGCGTAATAATATCCGAAGATCATGAGCATCATGGATCCGGATACGCCCGGGATCACCATCGTCGCAGAAGCCACAACTCCGAGAATAAATAAGATCACCATATTCACCGGAGTCACTGCGATCACGGTCAGAGCGTCCTTGCTCTCCTTTAAGAGCGGCATTCCACCGGAGATCACGAAGGCGATCACAAACGCCAGGATCCCGAACACACCGATCCCGCCGGAAGTCATCTTTGACTTCATGGAGGAAATGATCGCAGGAAGTCCGCCGAGGATCAGACCCACGAACGCCATACATGTCACAAATGTGTGCTTGTCGAGCAGATATTCGATCGCATAGGTAAATCCCACGATCCCGATCCCGCAGCCGATGATGATCGGGATCAGGAATGCGATGTTCTTCTTAAACTCCTTAAACAGACCTGAAACCGCACCGATCAGCCGATCGTAGATGCCAAGGGAAACCGCCATCGTTCCTCCGGAAACGCCGGGAATGATGTTTGCGATCCCGATCATGACTCCCTTTATGATATTGCCAAAAAATTCCATGATAAACCTCCATAAATCTTTTGTCCGGATGATCCCATTCTCCATTTCCACACAGCGCAGCGATCTGCCGGGAACGTTCGGGTGTCTCATGCGCCCGACAGACCAGGCAGCTGCCGGTGTATCCGGCGTCTCTGCCTGGTCTGTGGTAAATCCTGTTTCATTCAGACGATCTGATTATACACGATACGTTCCATTCCATCAATCACTTTCGCTGACTCCGATCCCCTGGTTTACAGATTTATTCACGATCTGATCGTAATTTAACGTCTGATCCAGGAATTCCGGGATTGTCGTTCCAACGAACCGGTACAGGCGTTCTTCCGGAGTTCCGGTCAGAACCTCATCTCCCGACGGTTTCAGTTCCACATAGATCTCGATCCCGCTCTCATATGTGCAGAGGCGGTTTCTCTGGAGAAGGTTATCCGAGGCACTCGCCGAAAGGACCTCTCCGATCTTCTTTCTGTTTTCCTCCGCTCCATCGTTTACGATCGTGATCGCCCGGTAATTGTCATCGTACGTTCTCGTCGCGATCGCCATTTCTTCATCCGAAGAAGCTTCCGCCTGCACCGTGCTCTCGTCAGCCACCGTATCTGCCGCTAAGACAGACTCTCCTGTCTGAGGATCTGTCCCGGTCTGCTCCGTCTCATAGTCCACCGGATACAGGATCTTTACAGCAGCCACTTCATCCACGGAGATTCTCTGCTCCACATCGAGACCCGCCTGTTTTAAAAGGGCGATCGTCTTTGTAAAGGACGGATAGACCGGGAAGAAGTTTACATTATTCATATCATCAAGGCGGAATCCAGAGGAAGTATTTCCGCGCTGTTTGCTGATCACGGTGAGGTATTCCTGCTCAGCCGTGGTGAGGAAGCGCAGTGCAGCCACCGGTGCATTTACCGCTCTCTCATTTAACGTCAGACCTGCAAGCTCATCCTGGTAGGCGGATAAGATCTCCGCCTTCATGGAATCGTCCGTCCTGAGCTCCGAGATGTCTCCATCCGTCATCCAGTAGATCCCCGTGATATTCTCCGGTGTGTAGGACATGACCGGATAAGTGCCCTCTTTGTACTCTCTCGATGCGTAGAGTTCATCGAGACTGCTTCCGAGTACCGAGCGCGGAATCATGTAGGAGCGGTAAACGGTTTTTCCGTTTTTCATATGGAAACTGACCTGCGCATAGATCATTCTCTCGCTGTCATCATAGATGGAAGTCGAATTTCCTTTGATCTTCGCCTCCCTCTGTAGCTTCGCCTCTTCCACACCGTGCTCCGCGAAGGCGAGGACTTTCGCGTAATCGGTAAGTTTCATGTTCTCATCCGCATAATTTCCGTAATCCAGATACTTCCATCCGTAGGAGGTTCCGTTCCGGTACGGAAGCCCGTAATCGAGATCGTCGAGATAGGCATTGATCGATGCATAGTTAAAGTTCTTCTCGTTCGGAAGATACGAATCATAACTGATCGCATCCGTCCAGAAGATCCCGATCAGCAGAATGGCAAGGACTCCCCCTGCTGCTGTCTGGGCAGGATTCGAAAAGAGCTTCGAGAAATCAAAATGATAGATGATCTCGATCATGCAGCTCATGAGGACAAGTCCCAGGATAAAGCCGATAGCTGCCCAGGACAGGCTGTAGTAAATACTCCACAGCAGGATCGTCGCTGCCGTTGTGACCGGCACAAGGAGCAGGACTTTGATCGGGGCCTGCGTCTTTTTGAAGGCCATCGCTTTTCCGGCAGACTCTGAGGGGCGGAGCTTATAGAGGATTAGCGCCAGGACGGTGAGGAGCACTGCAGCAAGGAGGCCGATCACACAGAGCTTATAGAGTCCCATGCCCGTTCCCGTGCTTCCGATACTCATCTGGATCCTGGAATATCCATAATCGATATCATCAAAAAACTGATCTGAATGGAAGATCCGGAGTCCCGCTTCCATCAGTTTTGCATAATATCCGATCGGGGATCCGTACTCCGCAATCCATCCCATATCGCTGTTTCTTCCGGTCGTCACAAAGAAAAATTCCTTCAGGACACTGAGTAAAAGGGAAATGGCCGGAGCATAACCGTACAGAACACCTGCACCGAGGATCGAGATGAACAGGTTTCCCGTGAGCAGGACCGCGATCACCATCACAGCATAGATCAGTAAAAATCCTACCATATGAGTGGCGAACGCAGAGAGCATCATCTTCACAATGCTGCCTCCCTGGATCCCGTTTCCGCAGAAGATTGCAAATGCAGTGATCATGTTGATCAAATATGCCGCAAAGAGGATCAGGAAGCCGTCCAGAAACTTCACAGCAAACAGCTGCTCTCTTTTGACCGGGAGACAGTTGTAAAAGTCAACCTGCTTTTTGGAATGCAGATACAGAAATCCGGTCAGTCCGAGGATCATAGCCGCTGCTGCCACCAAAACGCACAGGAACGCATTCTCAAATCCAAGAACTTCTCCGACGAGGCGCAGGATCTTCGTGTGTTTCAGGGCATCTGCCCCGATCTCCGCATATCCGGTCCCGTTCACGAGCCAGTTTTCATACTCTTTTCCGATGCTCGCGATCCCCATGGCCGCCGCCATCGGCATTGCAAAGAAGAATGTGAGCAGGGAAAAAGCGACCGCCCAGAGTCTTCGTTTCATGTCCTCTTTCATAAGTTTAAAAAATAAGCTTTTTGATGTCATATCCTGCCACCTCCGTTTCACTGATAAAGATCTCTTCCAGTGAGAGAGGGATCAGTTCAAAGAACAGCGGTTCACACGCCGCCATCTGCTGCTCCACATTCTCTCTCGTCCCGCGCACCGTGATCGTCGCCAGGCTGCCCCGGTACTCTGTCTTCAAGATATCGAGACTGGTAAGGTCCTCCACCTTCACTCCCGGTTTTAAGACGCACTGGATCTTATGGATATTCAGTTTCATGTCATCGAGATCCTTTGAGAGCAGGATCCCGCCCTTGTGGAGAAGTCCGACATGGTCACAGATATCTTCCAGCTCCCTCAGGTTGTGGGAGGCGATGATCGGTGTCAGGTTCCGCTCCGACATGTCGTTCGCGAACAGGCTCTTTACCGCCTGGCGCATCACCGGATCTAGACCGTCGAAGGTCTCGTCACAGAAAATATAGTCCGTTCCCGCGCAGATCCCGTAGATGATCGAGAGCTGCTTTTTCATCCCTTTTGAGAACGTGGAGATCTTTCTCTTCTTTCCAAGGTCGAAGGACTCCAGGAGATGGAAAAATCTCGGCTCATCAAACGCCGGGTAGATCGTCTTGTAGAACTTCATGAGTTCCACAGGGGTTCCGTTCGCGAAAAAATACTGGTCGTCGGAGATATAGAAAAACTTCGACTTTACCTTCGGATTCTCATAGACGTTCTCCCCGTCGATCAGAACGGTTCCCTCGTCCGGTTTTAAGATCCCGCTGACCATCCTGAGAAATGTGCTCTTTCCGGCGCCATTCGTCCCGATCAGCCCGAACACGCTGCCCTCTTTGATCTTCGCATCGATATGGTCCACCGCTGTGATGTCATCAAATCGTTTGGTCAGTCCACTTGTCTCGATCATTCGTCTCCACCTCCGTTCTTTCTTGCCGCCTCATACTGGATCTCCACCATGTTTTTGATCTCCTCTCCCGGGATCCCGACACGGATCGCCTCATCGATCATATCGCTCACCTTCAGGAGAACCTCTTTCTTCTTATTCTCTTTCATTGCCTGATTGTCTGCCACAAAACTTCCCTTTCCCTTCACTGTATAGATGTATCCCTGCCGTTCCAGCTCCACATACGCGCGCTGGATCGTATTCGGATTGATCGAAAGTTCCATCGCAAGGCTGCGCACGGACGGCAGCGGTTCATTCTCTTTCATCACGCCGAGCAGCATCAGCTCCTCGAGTTTCGCGACCACCTGTTCATAGATCGGCCGCCGGTCTTTGTAGTCTAACAGGATCATAAGCCTCCTCCTTTCCCGATTCTCTGCGTGATACACTCCTGATTTCCGGGCCCTGGGGCAGAAAAATTTCTGTCTGTTTATTCTTTCTGAGTGTATCAACACTCTTAATACAGTTAGTATAGAGAAAAAGGCCTGTGAAATCAAGGAATATCACAGGTCTTTTTTCTTACGATTTATTTACGACGAAGCGGAAGCCGCTGCAAATGCAGCGCACTGCAAAAAGATCCCGGGAAACAGCCAAAGCTGTTCCCGGGATCTCAATACGATCTGATTCAATTTTGCAGATTACTGCTCGTTGTCATCGTAAAGCTTTACTAACTTCTCAAGGTAAGCGTACTTATCTTTCGCGTTCTGCTCAGCCTTAGCAAACAGCTTCTCAGCTCTTGCCGGGTTCTTCAGTGCGAGGGATGTGTAACGAACCTCACCCTTGATGAACTCCTGATAATCAACTGTAGCCGGCTTGCAGTCAAGGCTGAACTTCTTGCCCTCAGCTGCCGGGTTGAATCTGAAGAGGTTCCAGTAACCGGACTGAACAGCAAGTTTCTCCTCTGTCTGAGCCTTTGCCATACCTTTCTTGATACCGTGGTTGATACACGGAGCGTAAGCAATGATCAGGGACGGTCCCGGATATGCCTCGGCCTCGGCGATTGCCTTGATGGTCTGGTTCATATCAGCGCCCATGGAGATCTGTGCAACGTATACATAGCCGTAGCTCATAGCGATTGCAGCAAGGTCTTTCTGCTTAACTTCTTTACCGCCTGCAGCGAACTGAGCAACAGCACCTGTCGGAGTAGCCTTGGAGGACTGTCCGCCTGTGTTGGAGTAAACCTCAGTGTTGAATACCATGATATTGATATCCTTGCCGCTTGCAAGTACGTGGTCAACGCCGTTGAATCCGATATCGTAAGCCCAACCGTCACCACCGAAGATCCACTGGGACTTCTTAGCCAGGAAATCTTTGTTCTTGACGATGTCCTTGCATGTCGGGCAGTCAACGTTCTCAAGAGCAGCTACGAGTTTGTCAGTTGCAGCACCGTTTGTAGCACCAACACCGAATGTGTCTAACCACTCCTGGCATGCAGCTTTTACTTCTGCTGTTGCGTTCTCGTTTGCAGCAACTTCCTCAACTTTAGCCTTTAAGCCATCGCGGATTGCCTGCTGAGCGAGTAACATACCATAACCAAACTCAGCGTTATCCTCGAACAGGGAGTTAGACCAAGCCGGTCCTTTGCCTGCTTTGTTTGCTGTGTAAGGTGTGGACGGTGAAGAGTTACCCCAGATAGAAGTACATCCTGTTGCGTTTGCGATGTACATTCTGTCACCGAATAACTGTGTGATCAGTTTTGCGTACGGCGGCTCACCGCAACCAGCACATGCGCCGGAGAACTCAAGGAGCGGCTGTTTAAACTGGCTGCCCTTTACAGTTGTCTCTTTGAATTTATCGATTACATCCTGCTTGATGTCAAGTTTCTGACCGTAGTTGAATACTTCCTGCTCTGCAGCGTTTCCTTCAAGCGGAACCATTGTAAGAGCCTTCTCACCCTTCTTGCCCGGGCATACGTTCGCACAGGAACCACATCCGGTACAGTCAAGTGCGGAGATCGTCATAGCGAACTTGTACTCCGGCATACCTGTCATCGGGATTGTCTTTGTACCAGCCGGTGCATTAGCAGCCTCAGCCTCTGTCATAGCTACCGGACGGATAACTGCGTGCGGGCAGACATAAGAACAGAAGTTACACTGGATACAGTTGTCCGGATTCCAAACCGGTACGTTTACTGCGATACCACGTTTCTCGTATGCAGCAGAACCGGACGGAGTTGTACCGTCAACATACTCTTTGAATGCGGATACCGGGAGGTTGTTACCTTCCTGAGCGTTTACAGCAGCCTGGATGTTGTTAACGAAGTTGATAACATCCTCGCGGCCCTCTGTAGCGTGAACCATGTCAAGACCTTCGTCTTCACAGTTCTTCCAGCTCTCCGGAACTTTCACTTCTACAAGTCCCTTAGCGCCTGCATCGATCGCTGCCCAGTTCTTCATAACAACATCTTCACCCTTACGACCGTAAGTAGCCTTTGCAGCTGCTTTCATAAGCTCGTTTGCTTTGTCAGCCGGGATGATCTTTGTCAGCTCGAAGAATGCGGACTGAAGGATCGTGTTGATACGGGTCGGGCCCATGCCTGTCTCGATACCAAGTTTAACACCGTCGATGGTGTAGAATTTGATGTTGTGGTCAGCGATGAACTTCTTAACCTGTCCCGGTAAGTGTTTCTCAAGACCCTCAGCATCCCACGGGCAGTTGAGGAGGAATGTACCGCCGTCAACAAGCTCCTGAACCATGTTGTACTTGCGGATGTATGCCGGATTGTGGCATGCAACGAAGTTTGCTTTGTGGATCAGGTATGTGGACTTGATCGGAGTATGGCCGAAACGTAAGTGGGACATTGTAACACCGCCGGACTTCTTGGAGTCATAATCGAAGTAAGCCTGAGCGTACATGTCTGTGTTGTCGCCGATAATCTTGATGGAGTTCTTGTTGGCACCTACAGTACCGTCTGCGCCAAGACCCCAGAACTTACAGTTTGTAGTTCCTTCCGGAGTTGTAACAAGCGGAGCACCTAACTTTAAGGAAAGGTGTGTCACATCATCGTTGATACCGATTGTGAATCTCTGCTTCTCTGTATTCTCGTATACAGCAACGATCTGTGCCGGTGTTGTATCCTTGGAACCAAGACCATAACGACCTGTGAATACCGGAACCTTATCGAACTTGGAGCCCTTTAATGCTGCAACAACATCAAGGTATAACGGCTCGCCGATGGAACCCGGCTCTTTTGTTCTGTCGAGTACGGAAATCTGCTTAACTGTATCCGGGATTGTGTTGATAAGAGCCTCTGTGCAGAACGGTCTGTACAGACGAACCTTAACAACGCCGACCTTCTTGCCCTGTTTTGCAAGGTAGTCGATCGTCTCTTCGATTGTATCGTTTACGGAACCCATAGCGATGATAACGTGCTCAGCATCAGCAGCTCCGTAGTAGTTGAACAGTTTGTAATCTGTACCGATCTTAGCGTTTACTTTGTCCATGTACTCCTGTACGATTGCCGGAAGAGCATCGTAGTATGGGTTACATGCCTCTCTTGCCTGGAAGAAGATATCCGGGTTCTGAGCGGAACCTCTCTGTACCGGATGGTTCGGGTTCAGAGCGTTCTTACGGAATGCATCAATGGCGTCCATATCAGCCATTTCTTTTAAATCCTCGTAATCCCATGTCTCGATCTTCTGGATCTCGTGGGAAGTACGGAAACCATCAAAGAAGTTGATGAACGGAACTTTACCCTTTAATGCTGCAAGGTGTGCAACCGGTGTTAAGTCCATAACCTCCTGTACGCTGGATTCGCAGAGCATTGCGCATCCGGTCTGACGACAGGCGTAAACGTCGGAGTGGTCACCGAAGATATTTAAAGCGTGAGTTGCTACACAACGAGCGGATACGTTGAATACGCCCGGGAGCTGCTCACCAGCGATCTTATAGAGATCCGGGATCATAAGAAGAAGACCCTGAGAAGCTGTATAAGTTGTTGTTAATGCACCTGCTGCAAGGGAGCCATGTACGGCGCCGGCAGCACCTGCCTCGGACTGCATCTCGGTGATCTGTACCGGCTGTCCGAACATGTTTGTTCTTCCATCGGTTGCCCATTCATCGGTAGCTTCCGCCATCGGAGAAGAAGGGGTAATCGGGTAGATGGCTGCTACATCCGTAAATGCATAGGAAGCATGAGCGGCTGCATGGTTACCATCCATGGTTTTCATTTTTCTTGCCATAGTTGATTTCCTCCTGTAAAGTGTATAAATATGTAAATATTTATTAAACTTATGTGTTCCGCGTTTATCAGAACATCTATAAATTATTATAGCAATTTTTCCCTAAAATGCAAATCAAAAACGGCAGAATCATGTACCAAATCATAAACAATATTAAAATTTTTGCATTATATTTTCACATTATGGAATGTTATCCGCATTGTGAGAATGCACATTTGGTTAGTTTCGGCAAACTCCTGTTCCGGAGCACTTCTCTCTTTTACAGATAATGATTTCTTTTAAATAAAAAGCGGTGAGGCAGGAAATCATTTTGATTCCTGTTCACCGCTTTTTTATATAAAGTATTCTTTTTATTGGTCCGACCATTCCCTGCTCTCAAGCAGGACCTTCGCTGCTGTCCTGGAGTGGGAGATCCGCTACTGTCCGTTCGGAGCGATCAGCCCCATATCGGACGGAGCCTGGTTCGTCTCCGCATGCGCTGCCGTTGTCTCCGGCGTATATCCCGGTCCGTAGTTGGATCCGGCGGACGGTGCTGCCGTTGTCGGCGCTGCTGTTGTCTCCGCTGCCGTTGTCGGTGCTGCTGTCTCTGCAGCCGTCGTCTCCGCTGCCGTTGACTCCCCAGCAGATTCAGACGGTGCTGCCGCTGACTCTGTGGACGGCGTTTCAGTCGCCGCAACCGTTCCGGAAGTATTTCTCTTGATCGTAGCCGCCTTTCCTTTATAAGTGCTGTTGTGGAGAAGGACATCGCTCACGACCTGCCCGTTCTTTTTCGTGATCAGGTTCGTCTGCCATCTGCTTCCCGGTGTTGCCGCCTTTGCGACAACTTCGGTACCCGGCTGAAGAGTCGGGTCTTCGACATAAGTCGGTGCCGGCGCGTCGAGTTCCTTGATCTTTTCGGAATGCATCGACACGGTCACGCCGTCCTCTAAGATCGGGTTTCCGTAAATGGAAACCGTCAGGGTCTGACCGGAGATGGACGCTTTGATGCCGATCGCTGTCTTTCCGTTATTCACAAACCGCAGATCCGGACCCGCATATCCGTCATAGCTTACCATCGCATCCTCGCCCGGTGTGACATAGGAAGGTTCATATGTGTGTGCATGGCGTTCCGTCGTCTTGAGTCCGGCAAATACGACCGCATTGTAGAGAGTTGAGGATACCTGGCAGACACCGCCGCCCGGCTCCTGAACCACAACGCCGTTGGAGTACGCACCCGCTGGTTTGTATCCTTTTTCTGTGGTACGGTTGCCTGTCATCTTATTAAAGGAGAATTCTTCTCCCGGCCGAAGGATCGTGCCGTTGATCGCCGCGCAGGCGAGACGGATATTTTCGTTTCTGTCCTTATTTGTCGTTGTCGTCGTCGTATATGTTCCGATCTTTTTGAAATTGTCGCGGGCCTGAGCTTCCGTGATCTCCGGCTGTACCTCGTTCGCCGTCGCCGTGATCGTCTTGTCGTACTCTCCCGCTTTCATCGCCGCCGTGATATCGGAGGCAAGTTTTTCCTGATCGATCTTCTTTCCGGTCTGGGCTCCTGCAAATGTAAATTTGCCGGTCGATTTATCATAGGAAGCGATCGAACCATTCTTCGGCTCAACATCCCACTTTGCGGCCAGCGCTTTTACCTCGACCTGGACCGCGTCATCAAGGTCATCCGTCTGAACAGTATAGTCGCCGGATTCCTTCTTTGCGAGTGCCTCTTCGATCACCGCATCTACATTTGCTTCCATAAGGTTCGGAAGTTCTTCCGTGCTGTCACCGAAGGTCACCTTCATCTTCCATCCCATATCTGCAAGGACCTTCTCCATCGCCTCGGATTTTGTGAGACCGTGGATCTGGATCCCGTTTACCGTGATCTCCGCTTCGATCTCTGTCTCCGGCTCCGTCGTTGTCTCCTCCGTGGATGTTTCGGATCCCGCGTCCTGTTTCCCGGACCTTGCACAGCTCTGGAGTCCGACTGCCACGCAGATCAGAAAGATCACGACACCGATCGCGATCAGGACGATCTTTGCCATATCCGGTCCCTGACCTCTTCCTCTTCCCCGGCCCCGTCTTCTTCCGGAGCCTCCTCTTCTTGCCCCGGTTCCCTTATTCCGGGCATTCTGTACCGCCATGATGCGGTCTGCCGCGCTGGACTGGCGGGATCTTCCGCCCGCTCTGCTGTTTCTGAATGTGTCACTCATTGCTCTCACCTTTTATTTTTGTTTTCAGGACGGATCTTCTCTCTATCCATCCGTTTTTCTGAATCCGAATCCGCGCGAAGCTTCCGGCTCTTACAGGCAGCCGATCCCGGTACAGAAAATGTATCGGGACATCGTTTCCGCAAAACGCGCAGATATACAGGTAGTAGTATAGCATAATTTAAGAAAAATGGTATAACAGAAATCTTAAATTTTATTCACAATTTTGTCTCAGATATGTTAAAATAAGGTAACAGTCTGCTGTTCGTCATTGATGTACAGCATCGCAATTACAGATTAAGAAAGGAACTTCCGATATATGAAACTCATCGACCTTCACGTTCACTCTACCGCCTCCGACGGCTCCTTAACTCCCACCGAGGTCGTAAACCGTGCAGCCGGTCTCGGGCTCACCGCCATGGCTCTCACGGACCACGATACGGTCTCCGGGATCGACGAGGCGTTAAAAGCCGCAAAGGACCTCGATATGGAGGTCATTCCCGGGATCGAGGTCTCCTGTATCTATAAAGAAAAAGAGATCCATATCCTGGGTCTCTACATTGATCATACGAACCCGGAGCTTCTCTCCTTTTTAAAAGAAGCTTCCCGGAAACGATATGACCGCAATATGGAAATGCTCGCCGCCTTCCGGAAGGACGGTTTCGCGCTCACCGAGGAGGATCTTTTCTGTGGGAATCCGAAGACGATCGTCACCCGCGCCCACTTTGCGAGAGCACTTTTAAAGCACGGATATGTGACAAGCGTGGATCAGGCGTTTAAAAAATACCTGAACCCGGACCGCCCGTACTACCGATCCCGGGAGCTCATCACTCCGGAGGAAGTTCTCACGGTACTCCTCGGCGCCGGCGGTTTTCCGGTACTCGCCCATCCTCTCCTCTATAAGCTGGGCTGGGCGGAAACGGAGGCACTGATCGCGATGTTAACGGATCACGGGCTCCGCGGTCTTGAATGCTTCCATTCGTCCAACAACCAGGACGAAAGCGGAAAGCTCCGGAAACTTGCAAAAAAATACGCCCTCGCCCCGACCGGCGGCTCCGATTTCCACGGCGCCGCAAAGCCGGATATCGAGATCGGTTCCGGGCGCGGCGGTCTGCGGGTGTCGGCGCTGTACCTGGATGATATTAAGCTGGCGATGTTTCTTGGCGGAGTAAGAAACGTTTAAAATATAAAAAGGTTCATGGGAGTCTGATTCATGCAATCAGCCTTTCTGAACCTTTTTGTAATATTTTTATTAAAGATTCCGCCTGTTAATTAGTACATCTGATTCCGGATAACAGTATCGATCATCGTGCATATTTTTTTATAATCTCCTGCCTGAGTTGCTCAGTTGTCTTTTCACCAGTTGTAGTTTTCAGCAATTCTCTTAAAAAAGCATTGCTAGCGAACATATTTTCGATTGTCATGGTGGCTGCTACGTTTTTAATCTGTCGGGTTTTTATGGTATCTGCCAGCATCATTTTCGCTCACCTCACTAATCTTTGTTCTGTATATATTTTTATTATACCATATTGTACACAAGGAGTCTACTCCCGATCCAGCACCTTCCTGATCTCCCCGGTCAGCTTTGCGGCCTTTTTGTGGTCGCTGCCGCCGGACGTGATCCCGATGACCGTCTCTCCCTTTTTCGCGATCCCGGGGAAATAGAAATCGCACTGGTCCCGGTCGGACGCATTGTTGACCGGGATCTTTTTTTCGCGGCAGTCGCAGACAACAAGATTGTTGACCGGGGCCGTGGCAGCGGCAAGGACGAAGAAAAATCCATGACTTTTTCTGCCGTGATCTCCGACATCTGCCACAGATCCGAATCTCCCTCCTTTTTCCAGATCTCCAACATCTGCCGCAGATTCCGGCGTTTCTTCTATTTCCAGATCCCCGGTGTCATACATTTTTTTCTTCCATCTCACGCAGGCTTCGGAAACATCTCCGTTCCCCTTTTCTTCTTCGCACAGTTCTCTTAAATCCCCGCACATTTCCAGCGAGACGACCGTGATCTCACAGCCGAACTCCAGAAGTGTCCGGATCCGCCTCGCCGCGATCACTCCGCCGCCGACCACGAGGACATGCTTTCCGGCGAGATCGACAAACATTGGAAAATATGCCATTTTTCCGCTCCTCCCCTGCATTTTATACTCCCGCACACCAGATCTTCCAATCGCAGGTGCTTTCCACACACTCAGATTTCCTCTCCGTAAATTCCGGACGTCCCTTTCGCCGTTTTTTATAACATTTTCGACAGTTCCGTCGGGATTGTTCAACCATTCCCCATAATTTCCATAAAAAACCAGTTTAGATTGTTAAATTTTTATCTAATCCGTCGATTGTTTTTTTCCTACTCATCTGGTAGAATTCAAGTCGTTAAAAGATAAACGAAGTAAATCAATCACACAGCAGCAGAAAATTCCCAGAACACAAGGGAACCGCTGCGATCACCTTTGAGGAGGTAACAATCATGAAATTAAAAATGAAAAACATTTCCAATCTTGATACATTATTTAAAGTCATCAACCAGTGTGACGGCGCGGTTGAGTTAAGTCTTCCGGAAGGCGGAAGTGTAAACTTAAAATCAAAACTCAGCCAGTATTTCTCGATGGCAACTGTATTTTCAAACGGGAACATCAAGGAATTAGACCTTACGACCCACAACGACAGTGATTCCAGACGCCTGATCCAGTACATGGTCCAGGGCTGCTGATCTGATCCGAATGATCCGCTTCCCTCCGCAGATCCCCACACGCCTTTCCGGGCGCATGATGTCCCGGTCAGAAAGGCGTGTCTGCCGAAAGCATAAAGCGGTCATCAGGCCATAACGAATCCTTTCGCGGCCAGACTGGAGATCAGGTTCTCTTTCTCCGTAAAGAAAGTTCCCTGTGCCATCTGGCTGCTTCCCCCGCCTCTTCCGGAGAGTTCCCCGTTTAATGTCTTCGAGAGAGCGCGCATGTCCTCGCTCTGGCTCCCCAGAACATAAGAGAATCCCCCATTCACACTTTCTGACAGGGCGAGGACAATTTCCCCCTTCTTTCCTTCGAGCGCGAAGTTCACAAAGTGACGGAGTTCCGTCATATCGAGATCATTTCCGAGGTAACAGATCTTCTCATTTCCCTCTTTTAACTGATCCGCCTGGAATTTCATAAGTTTTCTTGAAGTCTCAGACAATTTTGCCTGAGTCTGCATCAGCTCATTTTTCAGTTTTTCCACGGCATCCGCAGTCTTTCCGGCTTTTGCGGACAGGAATACAGAAATTTTCTGAAGTTCTTCCCTTTTCTTCTCATAATCCATCACAGCCTCTTCCCCGCAGAGCAGTGAGATCCTGACACCGCCCTTATAGTGAATCATGGTTAAAAATTTCACGAGACCGATCTCACCGGTTTTCGCCACATGTGTCCCGCAGCAGGCGCAGGTGTCGCCGTTCGGGATGCTGACGATCCGGATGTCCCCGGTCAGCTCCTTTTTGCTCCGGTAGTCCATCTTTGCAAGCTCTTCCTGGGACGGAAATCCCGCGTAGATCTCCAGATTCTCCCAGATCATCCGGTTCGCTTTCTTTTCGATCTCCAGAAGCTCGTCCCATGTAAGTGTCCCATTCAGATCGATCGTGATCTCCTCCGATCCCATATGGAATCCCACATTGTCATATCCATATTTCGCGTGGATCAGCCCGGAGACAAGATGTTCACCGGAATGTCCCTGCATATTCCGAAATCTTCTCTCCCAGTCGATCTCGCCAGTCACGGTCTCGCCGACGGTAAGCGGTGCGTCCGTATAGTGGACGATCTCCCCTTTCACATCATGGACCGCCGTCACATGCGCTCCGCCGAGGATTCCCGTATCATACGGCTGTCCGCCGCCCTCCGGGTAAAATGCCGTCTGGTCAAGGACCACCTCATATCCCTTTTTTCCCTCCGTACAGGAAAGGACTTTCGCCTCGAATGTGCGGATATATGCTGAATCATAATATAATTTTTTCATTACTGTCTTTCTCCTCTTTGTCTCTCAATTTCCCCGGATCTTCCGGAAATCATCAAGCCTGACTGACAGTTTTTTCCGTCCTGTCATATCCTGTCTCCTCTCCGGAGCCGTACTCCCGGAACCATCTGCTGCTGTCCCTGCTGCCGGACGTCCCAGTGTATCTTGATTTTACCATCTCGCTTCCCATATGACAAGATGGGGATTTCGCCGATGTTTCTCACTCGAAATCGCCAAAATCCCCATCTATTACTGTGTCATATAAACTTTCAGTTCAAAAAATCTCTGTCTGCGAAAAGGGATGTTATGACACCCATGCACCGTCCCCGTTCACATGATACCCGTCCGGAGTAACTGTGTTGACATAGAGCGTGCCGGTCTTGTCTGCGCAGTACCAGGTCCCGCCGACCTCAAACCAGCCGGTCTTTGCATAACCGTCGGCATCCAGATAACTCCAGCTGCCATCGGTCTGTTTCCATTCGTTCGTATGCCACTTGCCGTCATCCTCAAGGTACCACCAGCCATTCGCATCCTGATACCATCCGTTAGCGACAGAAGTATCGCGCAGCCGCTTTGCTTTCTTCTTTGACTTTTTCTCAAGCTCCGCTGCTTTCGCCTCGATCACCTCCTGTTTCGCCTTCGCACTTTCTCCCGGTGTACTGAATGCCGGGAATTTCAGATAGATCCGCACACCCCGGACTCCATCTTCTTCGAGATCATCTTTTCTCAGCCATTCGTACTTTTCGTAGGTGCACTCCAGACCGCGCAGCTGGATCTTCTCGACGGTCTCTTTCGAGAGCTTGTAACCGCTGTCATAATAAAGATCGATCCTGAGCTCCGGTGTGTCCATCCGGTCCCATCTGACCCGGTCATTTACATAATCATAAGAATGGATCGTATATTTTTCCGCAGACGTAGTGATCTCCGGAAGCGTATCATCCAGAAACTGTCCCGGCTTTGCCGCCTCCCCCTCAAGATAAAGGGAAATTTTCTGGATCCGCCCGGCTGCCGATGCAGGGAAAACGTTGATCCCTGCGCAGAGGAGTATCCCCGCAATAAAACCTACCTGTCTGAGCTTTCGCTGATTCTTTTTCATACTGACCTGTTCCTCCTTAATTTTATCTCGATCAGATAAATCCCACAGCCCTTTAAAGCGGTGAGAGTCCATATATTGTGAGTTCGATCCGTACCATGGTCCTGCATTTTCGCCGCATACGGAAATGTCCCTTACACGGCAATAGAAAATTTCTGCTGATATTCGTTAAATTCTGACATGCCCTCCTGCATATACTGAAAGTGTAAAGATATTTCCGGAGGAAATAACATGAGTGATTTAGCTGCTACAAACTGTGGATGTGGATGTGACAGCCCGGCACCTGGCTGCGGCGGATGCGGATGCGGAAACAACTCTCTTTGGATCATCCTGCTTCTCTGCTGCTGCGGCGGTTGGGGACATAACGGCTGCGGCAATGGCTGTGGAAATGGATGCGGATGTGACAACAGCTGTCTCTGGATCATCCTGCTCCTCTGCTGCTGCGGCGGCTGGGGCAATGGAAACGGATGCGGCTTTGGCTGCTGATCCTTTTGCAGTCTCATCTCTTTCATGGGGCGGGAGATCTTCCCGCCCTCCTGTTAAGATTCGCCCAATATTTCCTAACCGCGCCTTAGCGGCACCTTCGTTCCATCTTTGTTCCATCCGCTTTTTCCCGTCGGGTGGTTTTCCTCTGCACGTTTCAACTCCTCCATCATCTTCTTTCTCTCACATTCCTCATCGATCTCATACACACTGTTTCCATCTATGACAAGTCTTCCCATTTTCTTCCATCCGGATTCCGTCCGCAGCTGCATCATTTCTTTCCATCTGCGTCTTTTTACTGTTATTTTATTCTGGAACTTCTTTCACTGTGAACCCGGAGAAGCAGTGCTATCGCAGTTACTTTTCACGGGTAGGAATTTTCTGAACTGAAAATTCCGTATGATACCGTTGTGGTCGCGGATTTTGCCGATTTGGAATGCGAAGCATCGGCAAAATCCTGTTACAGTACGCGGGCATGGAGTGACCGTGTACTGTAACCTTTCGCATTCCTCTTTCATCCGGATTTTCCCGTCATGAGCCGGAACTTCCTCTCATATATTTTCACATACAGGAGGTCCACAAGTATGAGTGAAAAAGAATTAAAACTGACCGATCTCGACTACGCTACCGGTGATCATCACCTCCAGATGGTGAAAGCCGCACTCCCCTACCTCGACATCGGCAAGCAGAGAAATCTTTCCATGTTCGTAAAAGCCGAAGAGCTTCTGCGGACCATGGAATTTTTCCGGGACAACGAGGACGGCATGATGAAGATCTGTGCGCTCGATGCGGAACACACTTCTCCGCGATCCATGCTCTCAGCCGTCCGCCCCTACGCAAACCATCAGGAACAGGAGATGATCGATATGATGACCCGGTTCTTAGAGACCCGGAAAGGCGCTGCAAATGCCGGAGTCACACCGGATCAGCTTCTCGCACTTTTGCCGCCGGATGTAAAAAATCAGTTTGAGACCCTGCAGATGGTGATCCAGAGCTTCGCGCCGGGAGGTTCCGCATGAACAACTCCACATGGAAATCCGACCCGAGACTTCACGCCATGGACGCCTCGAAGATCGCGCTTCTCGCATCCTTTGCGGATGAGCTTGCAAGCACCCCCGAAAATGAGAGGATGCATGCGTTTCTCAGCCTGAATCAGAAGATGCAGAAAGAGTCCATCTCCTTTTCGGCAGACGAAAAAGAACTTCTCTTTGATGTCCTGTGTGAATCCCTCTCCCCGCCGGAGCGTCAGAAAGCCGAAATGATCCGCCGCCTCGCCGGGCGTCTGAGGTAACAAGTGAACAAAGCGACTGGGACGACATGTCATATGAGCATGTCTTCCCAGCCGCCATTTTCTCTGCTGCCGCACATCCGTGAAAAATTTCATGCCGCTCTGAAACCGGTCAGGAGTCTTCCCGGATCACATGCTCAGGAGATCCAGACTCCGGCTTCCCGGTCGGAACCATTTCCAAAACGATACGTCTTTCCGTCGATCGTTCTCTCTCCGGTTACCATCGCACCGGATTTATCGAGATAATACCAGGTTCCATCCGGAGACTGGTACCAGCCGGTCACCATGTAGCCGTCCGCATCAAACCGGTACCAGCTTCCGCCGATCTCCTTCCACTGGTTCTGACACCAAGAAGTCCCTCTGGCATTCATCACATAACGCCACTTTCCGGTTTTGTCTTCCTCGATCCACGCACCTGAAAATGCCTGATCTTTCGGAGTACCTCCATCTTGTGATGTGAATCTGGTTCCGGTATAGACGATCCCGGGTCCGGCAACCGCTTTACTCTTCTTTCCATCGCTGTTTTCTGCTGTCACAAAGAAGGTGTAGAGCTTTCCTTCCTTCATCTGACCGGAAAAATCGATCGTATTTCCACGTTTTACCGTCTCACTCGTTCTCTTTTTTCCATTCTCATAAAGGGTTACATGATAGGAAACCGCCTTATATGCCTGACTCCACTTTGCTGTCCCGGTACCACTCCAGTCCGGATCCAGAGGAACCCCGATCTTTTTATTCATCGGGATCATGTCCACATAGAGCCAGACCTCTTCATTTCCCTCGTATTCTCTCGATACAAAGCGATAGACATCGGACCCTTTGAGGTCGAAATAGGAGCTTCCCTTTTTCCGGAACTCATACCCGCTGTCCGCAACAAGCCCGATCTGGACACGTGCGCAGTAGGAAGAATTCCAGTTGTCAACATCCGCACCGTTGATGACCTCGCAGCCGGTAACTGTGTAGCCTTTTCCCATATTTGTGACCTTGACCTCCCCGGTCTTTGTCAGTTGGGATTCCAGCTTCAGTTTCACCCGCTCGATCTTCACGGGATCTCCCTCTGCCGCCCACGCGCCTGACGAAAACGTCAGGCACATGAGGAGCGACAGAACGAATACTTTCCAGTTTTTTTTCTGTTTCATGGAATCTTATTTCCTCCCCTCTCTCTTTCTGAGCAGAAGACCAAGGGATAAGAGGACTCCCATCGCAGAGAACGCACCGAAGATCATGATTCCGTATTTCTTGTCTTCCACGAAATCGTTGCTCTTTAACTGTGCCTGATCAGCGATCAGTCCCTGAGATGCCATCTCCTTCACCTTGTCGTCCACACTTGTAAGATCACCGCTCTTTTGAGACAGGTAATCTTTCGCTGTGTAGACCTTGTAAGATCCGTCTGCCGGATTGTAGACAGTGATCAGTTTCCTTTCCGTCACAGAGCCGGATGTCGGATCGGTGGTCGTTCCATCGGCTACTTCCGCAGATGTTCCGTCGAAGGAGGCCTCAGAAGCCTGTTGTCCGGAAGCTTCAGAAGAATTTCCAGCGGACTCTCCGGCCTGTTCTCCGTCAGTCTGAGCTGCCGCGTCTGCTGCCTTTCCGGCTTCATCCGCGGAACCTTCTGCAGATGTTCCGGAGGTCGTATCCTCAGAGGCAGCATTCGAATCTGCATCTTCAAAATCATTCTCCGATCCTGCAGAGTCGGAAGCTGCTGCACCGGAATTGTCCGTATTGCCGGTCTCTGTGCCGTCTGCACGGTTCTCCGGCAGCGCGTTCTGTGCTTTGTCTGATCCGTCTGCAGTCTTCTCTGCGTCTTCCTTCTGCACTGTCAGGGATTCTGCATTCTGAGCTGCATTCTTCATCTGAGTATCGGCTGCACCGGATTGCTTCGCTGCATCCGTGCTCTCTGATGCATCTTTGCTCTTCGCATCGGCCGCATCGGCTTTCACATCGTCCTTCGCCTTTCCGAAGAGACTCCTGATCTTATCCACGATACTGCTGTTTCCGGATTTCTCCTTCTCAGCCGCGCTCTCAGATACAGCGGCTTTCTCTTTTCCGCCATCCTTTTTGTCAGTCGTCTTCTTCTCGGAATCCGGCTTCTCGGAAGCTTTTACATCCTTTTCAGAAGTATCCGCCTCACGATCCTTCACCGATGTTCCGGAAACAGTATTTTTCTCCGTATTGTCGGAGGTCCTTCCGTTTCCGTCTGTCGTTTCCGTCTTGTCAGCCGTTCTGTCGTTTTCTCCGTTCTTTTCGGTCTTGTCAGGATCACCGGATGAGGATCCGTCTCCTCCTGCCTTTCCGGAAGAAACAGCCGCATCCCCGTCTCCGGAGGCGGTTCCCTTGTAGGATTAGGGTGTCAAAAGGTCACAGACCTTTGATATAAATTTGTACCTTGAAAATTTAACACGATATATCAATCCTTCCGAACTTTTGATAAAATATAAATATCAAATATCGAGGTGGTTCATATGGCTTTTGTTTCAAATAATAGTCAGCAGCTTTCATTGATAGATAGCACATTTAATCTGACTGAAAGAGAACGCAAGTTTCTTGAAAAATCATGGGCAAAAACTTTTGCAGATAAGATTTTTCCGTCTATAAACGAAGAAATTTTTTCTGTATTATATAGCAGTAATGCTTCTCGTCCAAATACACCTGTAAATGTAATTGTTGGCGCTTTGATTCTTAAAGAAGCACTTGGTGATAGTGATGATGAACTTGTTGAATCTTTAATGTTTGATATTCGATATCAGTATGCTCTTCATACCACAAGTTTTGAAGAACAGCCGTTAAGCGATCGAACCTTAAGCAGATTTCGCGCAAGATGTCTTGCCTACGAAACAGAGACGGGCATTGATCTGATTCATATGTGTATCATCTCTTTAGCAAAGGAAATTGCTGAATTCATGAAACTTACCCCATCTATGCAAAGAATGGACAGCATGATGATCGCAGCAAATATCCGAAATCTGTCTTTATTAGAACTGTTTTATACTTGCACTTCAAATTTAGCAAAAGTCATGGTTAGCAGAGGAGTAGCTTTACCAGATAACAATAAGCATTATGCTGAAAAAGATGATTATAATGCGTTTATTTACCACCAACGCGAACTGGATGCTAATGAAAGAACCATTGTTGTAATGCACGATGCTGAAAAACTACTGCAACTCTGCGAAGGAGACTTCGATGATACTAGTGAATATCAATTATTGATACGCTTGCTTAAAGAGCAAACGATTTTCAATGATGATGGAACTCGCAGATTGCGCGAGAAAAAGGAAAAAGAAGATCCATCAAAGGTATTGTTAAATCCATCTGATCCTGAAGCCACATTTCGAAGAAAAGCTGGGGGCAAACATTTAGGATACGTAGCTAATCTTGTAGAAACCGTAGGGGAAAATAAAAGCTTAATTACCGATTATGCATACGAACAAAACATATACGGTGACAGTCAATTTATGAAAGACCATTTATCTAAGGAACCGATATATGAACAAGATGTCCTAATGGTTGCCGATGGAGCCTATGGAAGTGAACTCAATGTTGCTGAAGCTGCGAAACATGGAATACGGCTTATCACTACAAATTTTACCGGAGTAAAACCTGCTGATATTTTTGCAGAGTTTATTTTTAGCAAAGATGGACACGAACTGTTGGAGTGCATTCATCACAAAAGTCCATATACATTCCGCTATGATGAGCACAATGATCGGTGTGATGCATTATTTAAAAAAAGTGACTGCACAGAGTGCCCGTACCTGAAAGAATGTAAACCACGTTTACGCCAAAACAATGCATTAAAAGAATTATCCTGGAAAGCAGTGAATCGAGCCAAACAACTTCGATTTATGAAAACAGAAGAATTCAAACAACATGCACATTTTCGAAATGGAGTAAAAGCGTTACCATCACTGCTTCGCAGAAAATATCATGTAGACAAAATCCCAACACGTGGAAAAAAACAAACTCGCTTCCATTTCGGCTTTAAAATTGCAGCTCTGAATTTTAAAAAGCTATTGGATTATGAAAATAGCTTGGTTCATTATGCTGCCAAAAAAGAGATAGCATAATTAATATGAAAAATACTAAGCTCGCATTCTGCAAATTTTCTAAATATCCTATTCTAAAATCAATTCGTGTTAAATTTTCAAGGTACAAACAAAAATCAATGAACGTTAGTGTGTCTTTTGACACCCTAATCCTATTACACAAAAAATGCCTCCGGATATCGTTACTGTATCCATGAGGCATCTTTCTCTTCTTATTTAGTTCACCATACCTTCCAGATCTTCCACTTCTCCGGCGATCATGATTCTGGTCCCGGAATCCATAGACTGGATCAGCATTCTCACATAGGACTGGGCGAGCTGGATCCCGCAGAGGGATCTATTCTTCGAACCGGACTGCTGGCAGTTTACCACCAGAGCCGGATACCCTTCCGCGCCCTCCTCCGGTTTTAATATCATTCCAAAGTTAGAAAAAGCACGCATTGCTTCCAGATTGACAAACTGAGTTGCCAGAAGTCCTTCCGGCTTCTTTCCAGTGATCACGCCGAAACCGTCTGCTTCCGGATCCGTGATCCAGTAATCGTTTTCCGTAAGTTTCCGGTACGGTGCAAGACTGCCCGGGTCATTTTCGCTTCCGAAGGTGCTCTCCAGACGGTAAACGCCATACGCCTCAGAGTCATCCTCCTGGCCGCCGGAAACATAGCAGTTGACCGAAAAATTTTCCTGCCAGCCACTATCCGTTCTTGAGAGGTAGAGAAGTCTCGAGTTCCCCGGAAGCTGTTTTCTCTTCGCGCGGACAACATTCTCGCTGGAGGTACAATCTTTTGTTGTTTTTACTGTATCTGTTTCGGTATCCAGATTATTGATGATCAGGAGCAGGCTGTTTACATCGTCACCGATCCCCATCTTATCGATCCAGCGTCCCTTATCCTGCTGGGTCTTCCAGCCAAGGTCTACCGCTACCTCATCATCGTGCATCTCTGCGTCCATCGTGATCGTATCGACCTGCGCAGATCTTACTGCGCCAGACGCAGTGCCGCCGAAAATCCCGATCGCCGCTGTCAGCGCAAGAACTATCGCAAATAAGCGTTTCCGCATGCAAAAATCTCCTTCTCTGATCCGGTCCCGCCGCAAAGCTTACTGCTTTCGCATTCCCACAGGGATCACGTTTTTCGAAAACCGGATATAAAATCGAATTCCTTCCGGGATCTGTAAAGACAGACCCACGCTTATATGTATCGTACCATACTTTACACCGCTTGTCACTGAAAAATCTACACTGACGAAATTTTGCCACAAAAATTTCATAATAAAGGCTGCCCTTTCGGACAGCCTCTTTCCTTTAATATAAATTGCTGATTTTTCTGTTGCCTGCCATCTTACTTCAGATACTTCTCAAACCACTCCATCATCTCCGTCATTCTGCGGATTCTGTGTTTCGGTTTACCGCTTCTTGAGAGTTCGTGGTTCTCGCCATGGATTATGATATATGGAAAATATCCAGTAAACATCGGTGTTTCCAAAGTTCAACTTACACATTTACGCCGCATTTACTCCATTTTTATCCGACCTGGATTGCATCAATCGACTTGTAAAACTGGTCTCTTACTACAGTCTCATCAGTCTGAACGTAGAACTTCGCTGTGGTTCTGTAATCCTCATGTCCCATAAGCTTTTGCAGGATCGCCACAGGCATGCCGGATTCTGCCATCCTTGTACCAAATGTGCGTCTGAAGGTATGACAGGTGACCTCCGGGAGTTTATCCTTATGCTTTGCATTGTATTCTCCCACCACTTTCTTTGCGAATTTGTTGTACGTCACTTCTAAAAGCGGTAGCCCGGAGCGTGTATGAAACACAAAACCTTTATAACCATCCACACTCATGCCAAATTTCATTGAACTGAAATAAGTATTTCTTTTTAGTTCTGAAAGAATCTCATATACATCATCTGACATCGGAACTTTTCTGATGGATTCCTGCGTTTTAGGTTCATCTATATGATATTGGGTAACTGATTCATTATCACCTTGCACAAATTGATGATCTACTGTGATGATCCTATTTTTAAAATCAAGATTATCCCATATCAGCCCCGCCAGTTCACCATATCTTAATCCCGTACCGATAAATACTCTATACGCCCGGATATATGATTTGCCATATGGCATATTTTCAGCCGCAGTAAAAAACGCTTTTGTCTGCTCCACAGATAAGGTACTGGTTTCCTTCTTCTTTTTCTCTTTATTTGCTCTATATGGCAGCGCACATTTCTTCGCACAGTTAGTCAATAGGATCCTATCCTCGACCGCCATATTTAATGCTCCATTGATAAATTTGTGGATGCAGCGGATCGTTCCATTGGCAAGCCCCTTATCCTCTTTTAAGTTGCGATAGTAAATAGAAACATCGGACTTCGTGAGCTGACTAATTTTCTTCTTTCCAATCACGGAATCCTTTACCCAACGGTCATATGATTTTCTATACTTCAACTTTGTACGAGGCTTCATCTCTTCTTCAGATTTCTGATCCAGATACCTGTAAAACAGATCGTTTAACGTCCAGTTCTTATTATATATGCCAAGTGCTATATTTTTCTGGATCTCATCTTCCTTTTCACGAAGTTCTTCCAAGGTTTTAGCATATACACTATTTCTTTCCGATGACTCTCCTTCCGTATAACGGTACACATATGTCAAGTTCTTTCTCTGACTTTCACCCGGTTTTAGTACACGGCCTTTATGATCTTTCCTTCTTTCCATCAAATATCTCCTTCCTATACTGAGCGGAGATATATTTATAAGATATATCCCCATTATAACACACATTCTTTTTCTGTCTATTGAAATCATGTATTCTCTGATCCATCACCAGACCTGTAGTTTTGAAATATATTCCTCAAATTTTTTCCTTTTAATCAATCGGTGTGTCCCTTTAAAAAGGACAAAGTCGCATCCCGGTTCGTCTGTTCGGGATCGGATCTCATTTATGCCGATATTAAATAATTTTGCTGCTTCTGGAAGTGTAAGGTTTACTTTCTCCCAGATTGGAACGTATAGCTTCTGTTGCTCTGCTACATTACTTACCATTAAATTACCCCTTTATAATATGAAAGGATGGAATCCCGACGTGGAACTCTATCCTGCTGTTTTCTGTTATTTCTATACTCCTGCTGCGGTGCTTGCTCCAAATCACAGTGCGCTGCCGTTGATTTTCTTATGTATAATCCATTTCTACCTCAAAATAGGAGCCGCAAGTATTACCTCGCGACTCCCAACAATTATCTTCTTGAGAATGTCTGTGTCATGATTGGCTTGATCTGCGTCTTAACTGCTTTTGCAAAACCATTCACATCACCGACATCATGAACATGAATATCACCGATTTCCACATTTACGACATCGTTCATCACCTGTTTGCTCGGCTGTACCGTTGGCATACCAATCGCAGCTCCGGTTCTGATACCAACATTCATGGAAGCGTCGAAGTTCTTCAATAGGGTTTCCTGCTGTCCCTTTGTGAGAACTACTTCATCACGGAGGGCTTTTACCCATATCTCATTCGTGTCCAACTCACGCATTCCGAGTTTCTTGAAGCGGGATTCCCGCTCGTTGTCAGACATTGTTTTATTATTGCCGACAAGACCAGACGCAATACCGTCATGCTTTTTAGTGTAATTCTTCCACTCTTTATCTTTCTCAGATGCACTTACTTTATTATCATACCTGCCAGTACCCTTACCGCTACTGTCTTTGCTTTCTGTATAATAATTGCCCTTGCTGTCGGACTCATAAACCTTATGACCACCATAATAAACACCAGTTCTATCAGAAGACGATCCGCCACTTGAACTGCTTCCACCAGAACTGCTATGTTTTCTGCCAGAAGAACTGCTGTTTGACATCTTTTCTAGAGCTTCAGCCGCTTTCTTCAAAGACTCAAGCTGAGATTGCAGATCATCACGCATATCGTCCCAAGTTTTGGTATATTTATTGATCGCTTCGGTGTTCTCTTTAAATGTACCAAGATACTGGTTGAACTCGTTCATAGACTCAGAAAGATTCTCAGATGCCTTTGCCTGTTCCTTAACGTCATGCTTGACCTCTTCCCACGTTGCCGGATCCATCGTGGAATAGTTGTTCTTCACACGTTCCATGATAGAAGATAGGTCGGTAAGACTTGCAGAAATCTTATTCGTTGCAGAACTTGCAATACTGCCAAGGTCGGCAATATTATCAGCTTTCATAAGATCACCGAGATTTTCCAGTGCGGAATAGCCGTCCTTCATAGAAGTTGCAAGACTGTTAATTCCTGCCATAGCCTGATCATATGTCATGGCTCCGCTCTGGAATCTGTCGGCGTAGATCTGCATCATATCCGCAATGCGTTCATTACTGGAAATCTGCTCATCTACTTTATCCTTCTGCTCGGAGGTTGCCGTGTAGAGGTTCTTGAACATGTTATAAAGGTCATCGTCGTTGCCGGAAAGGACTTTATCCTCCCAACCTGCACCGAAAAGATTTTCAGCCTTCGCTTTGTCTGCCGCAAGTTGAATTTGATCCGTAATCTCAGACCATTTATCCTTAATTTTATTTAAGGAGTCAAGCTGATCGTCGTAGCTTTCCAGAAGAGCATCACGTTCCTCTTCAAGGTTCTGGACCTGCTGTTCCAAATCGTATCGTTTCTTCTCATACAGAGCATCTTCTAATGCCTGTTGTTTCTCCTGGAGTGTATTTGGATCATTCTCCCAAACTAAGCTTCCATTTCTTACGACCTGGGTAGTTTTCTGATTTTTGGCTTTCTCTAAGTCGTATTGTGCTTGTTCAACTGCAAGGATTTTACTGCGGGCAGTATTCTGTTTTTCCAGCAGGTCGAGTTCTTTTTGGATGTTTTCAATTCGATTATTGTAGTCATCCTCTGCCGCACTTCTTGCGTCTTCTATCGCCTTGGTCTGTTCGTCAATGGTTCCAGTCACACCAGACAGCGCAGAATCATATTCAGACAGTACATCAGAGAGAATACCGGAATATGCTGACAGTTCATCATTGACATTACTAAGTTTATCAATTGGAATCTGGAGCATCGCCTTATTCCACTCATACTGATTTACAATCAATCCGGAAATCGTATTGTCGATGTCCTGAATCTCACTGCCAATTTCTGTATAGCGGTCGGAACCCTTCTCAAACTGGGATTGCAACTGTACAAGCATCTGGCGCTGAGTTGACAATACCTCGATCCGTTTCGATGCAAGATCAATCATGGTCTGATACTGATCAATAGTTGTATCAATTCCACGGGCATCCTGCTGTGCAGTCAGATTCTCAATGGATGTCTGGGCGTTATCCAGAGTGTCCACAACCTTTTGCAGATTATCAACCGGAATACGGGCAATCTGATAGTTGTAGTCCTGCATCTCCACAATAAGGTCAGAGATAGCATTGTCAATTTCTTGAATCTCACTGGAAGTCTCATTGAACTTCTCAGAACCATATTTATAATTCTTGAGAAGATTCTGAAGCTTCTTCTGTTGTTCGGTATACTTGTCGATCTGTTCCTGGTCAATACTGATGAGCTGCTGATACTGTTCCTTATTCGTTGCAATACCAACAGAAGATTTCTGACTGAGGAAGTTATTGAGATCCTGCTTGATGTTCGCAAGCTCATTAAGGTATTTCTGAATACGCTCAATCGGCAGACGGATGATAGCTTCATTCCATTCTGCTTGATTCTTCTGGCATTCGATTAAGGATGTCTCGCAGGACTGAAGATTGCTTAGAAGTTCATAATATTCAGAAGAGTTTGGATTAACTTCTTCCATACGACCTTTGATTTCTTCAACCTCAGACTCGTATAGTTCCATCATATCCTTGCTGTTGTCGATCAGTTCACGATACATACCTTCTGTGGTGATGCCGCCCAACTGTTCAACAAGATCCATTTCTGCTTGAACCTTATCATTCAAACCAGAAATCGCATCACGCTGCTTCTGAATATATTCAATACCTTTCTCGTAAGCCTGTTTGCGAGTTTCTTCAAGTTTTAGCTCGTCTTCACGCGCTTTTTTAGCAGAATTGTCATACTCACTATAAAGGCGGGAACCTTCCTGCATTAGTTTATAGTATTCTGGATCGGACTCCGCATACTGTTCAAAGTTGGCATTACCGTTAAGGATTCCTGCGACATCTTCCGGCTTTAACTGATCACGAACCTTTTCCCAAGCTTTTTTAGTTTCCTCAGCGTGTTGTTTCTCGGTCGCTACAAGCTCCTCAGATTTCTTGACGGCTTCGTCCATGAGTTGAATGTTCTTCTCATAGGAAGTCTGCTCGATATCAGCTTTTTCCTTAAGGTCATCAATCTCGGACTGTTTCCACTCAATAGATTTGGTATAGCGGGACTTTTCGTTGTCCTCAAGAGTCTTCTGGTCGGTGATGTACTGCTTCTGCGCATCGGAAAGATTATTCCATGCTGTCTGAGCCGTCTCAATCTTCTTAATGAGTTTTTCATCATTATCGCCATCATAGGTGTCGATCTTGAAATCACCGTTCATGATCTGGTTTCTGACTTCTTCCGGAATCTCAGCAGAAACGGAATCCCATTCCTTCTGATACGCTTCTATACCAAGTTTCTCAAGGCTAATGAGATTTTTCTGACGTTCAATCGCCGCATCAAGGAAGTTGAGCTGAGTGGAGTAAGCACTGTCGGAGTCATTTACTACATCCATCAGATTTTCATAGGACTCACGCACCTTGTCGATCTTAACTTTGATCCAGTCGAACTTTTTATCATCTTTTTCGGATTTGCCCTTACCGGACTTGGCATCAGAATTAAGACGATTTGCCGTGTCATTTCCACCGCCATAAGTAGCTTTCTTATAATCGGCAGCATCCAGATCATTAAAGCCAAAATCAAACTGACCATTTTGAAGCTTATTTATTGTATCTCCAATCTTCTTACCCTGTTCATTAAACTGCTTTTGTAAATCCTTATTTCCATTAAACAAAGCAAGGTTCATTGGATTACTGATACTTTTCTGTAATGTAGTCTTAGCCTCATTTACCGTATCAGCCAATGTTTTGAGCTGTGCAATTCTTCTTGCACCTGCTCCTGCTGCGTTCGCAAGATTGATAATCTGGTCAATGTCAGAAGAGGTATCAATCTTCGTATTATTTGCAGAAATCTTTGCGAGAACAAGACGTGCAAGTGCTTTTCTACATTGTTCAGAAACGTCTGCTTCGCTGACAAATTGAGCGCATTCAGAAATTGTTGCGTTCTTGAGATCATCAGTAGCATTCGCATTATAGTATTTTTCAGCCGCAACTTCCGCATGTTTCTTTGCCAAAGCGTCCATGACTATTTCTTCAGCGTTAGTAACACCCATATTAGAGAGCATCGCCGCAGTTAATCCGGCGGTATCCTCACTTACACCATCTAAAACACCAGAGGAATTGACCCATACGGTCACAAGATCATCAAATGCACTCTGACATGCTTTGATGTCCTTTGGATTGTTAGAGATCGTGTCTACAAAATTATTGTATTCCTTCGTGAAGCCCTTAAAGGTATCATTGAATTTCTTATCATCGAGAAGAGAAAAGTCGAAGGCCTTGTCCTTCGCAACAACAGAAGCCATAATTTTATCGAGTTCTTCAAAACCTTCGGAGAGACCGTTGATTTTGGAGATCATCTCAGATTTTGTGAACGGTGCGGAGATGTCGGTATTTCCTGCCTGTTGTTCTGCTTCTGCAAGAGCATAAATATGGTCTGTTACTTCCTGTGCTGTCTTTCCGGTTGCATCAAGAAGCTGTTTATACTTCTCGTTCGATTCCAGTGTTTCCGGTGTGAGTGTTCCTGCACTTGCCATCTTGCTAAGTTCACGCTTTGCAGAGGTGAAGGAAGAGTCATTCCATAGTTTATCAAATTGGTCAGTGGAATCAGAAGAACCACCATTGAAAAGGGCATTGATCGCATTTACAAGATTATCCACCTTCTCAATCATGTCTTTATCTGTCACAGAGTTCAGAGACGATTTGAACTTGATGAAGTCGGTGTCGCTGTCTGCCAGACGAGTCTTTAATGTCTCAAGCTGTTTATCAATGACGGACAACTCACTGGTCTTATCATTGTAATCCTGTGACATGAAAACATCGTCCACATGCTCCGCTTTATACTTTGCAATCTCATCATTCAGCTCTTTCTGACGAGATAGAAGTGCAGAATACTGTTCAATATCTTTCTCTGTCCGTTCCAGAGGATTTTCTTTTGAAGTGGAATAATCTGCAAGAGAACTGTTGGAATCCCATCCATCATACCGCTTTGTATTCGTCTCGGTGCCGAAGTAATCCACTGCCTTATCTCTGGCGGTATCACCCTGCATATTTTTAAGTGCCTGATAGAGTTCAATCTGCTGTTTCAGTTCTACACTTGTGGCTTTCAGCTTATCAAGCTCTTCCTGCTCAACGAAGGTGAGATGGTCCTTTGCTTCCAGTTCATCAATCCGGGACTTCGTGGTTTTTAACTCATCGTTTAAGGATTCGAATTTCGATGCTGTCTCATCGTAGGATTCCTTCGCGTCCTCTGCCGCTTCTTTGGCTTTTTCAAGACGATGGACATAGTTGTCGATTGCTTCTGCCCCTAATTCGATTCCTTTTGTAAGAACCGTAATTCCGGCTGTAATCGCCGCTACAATCCCCATATTCAGTGCAACATTTAACGCTACTGTCTGGATCTTAAGCTTTAATGTGGCAGCAGAACCCATATTCAGTGCCGCAGTATAACCAGTCATCCCGGCTTCTGCACCTTTAAGACCGGAGAGGTACTTCCTCATGTCGAGATCATCCGTTAGGGCATTGATCCGTTCCTGTGAGACACACTGTTTCCTGACAAGCTCATTGTAATTACCGATGATGGATTCCGCATTTACGATTGGTTCTTTCACACTCTTTGTGAAGATTCCACCGAACTTCTCTCCTGCTGCGGATGCACGCTCCAACTCATCAGCTGTCTTACCGAGGAATGTAAGATCCGTACCGTTATTGTCCACAATACCGATGTTGTTACCTTTTAACGCACCGCCGATTGTAATTGCTCCTGCTGCGGTACTGAGGACTCCAAGCTTATCTACCACCTGTGAAATCACATCAAGTAATCCGGATGCCGCATCGGTCGCACCTTTTAGGAACTCACTGTCTGCGATTATGGATGCCAGATGTTCGTAAGATGCCGTCATAGAGTTGATGTGTGCTTCTACTCCTTCTGTGTAAGCTTCGAACTTATCCAATGCTTCTGTGGTGGAATCCTCTGACACCTTCGTCAGCTTCTCAACCTTGTCCCAGTTAGAAAGAAGAACCGCACCTTTGTTCTGCTGATACGTACCGAACATTGCTGTGTTGACTGCGTTACGTTCTACATCATTCAGCTTGTCATACTTTGCCGCAAGTTCTGATAATACATCGCTGAGATCCCGGAAGTCAGTCAAACCATCGCGAATCTTAACGCCGATCTTTCCGAGAACAGTTTCCACATTAGACAGATCCTCACCAGTCTCATAGTCGATAAACTTATTTGCTTTGATCTGAGAATATCTGGAAACAATACTCTTAATGGCATTACCAAGCTCCTCATCACTTGCCTGTGTAACGTCCTTGAGAGTAGCGATCATGCCAATCAACTCATCAATGGAAATTCCTGCTTGATTTGCGGAGGTTGCAGTTCTGCTCATGGATTCTGCCAGTCCACCTGCATCGGAAGCTGACTCAAGATCGACCGCAGACAGCTTTGAAACTACCTCAAGTGCGCTCTGAGCTTCCAATTTATAACCATTTAAAACAGCTGTCAGATCTTCCGTGGCATCTGCCGCATCAATCATACCGATCTTAGAGAGGATCATGGAATCCTTTACAAGACTGTTCGCTTCTTCAATACTTTTACCCTGTCTTAGCCATGCATCCGCACCATCAGCAATATCCGTAGTCGTTGCACCAAGCTCTTTTGCCATCTGATTATAGGTGTCAAGAAGTGTTTTTGTCTCTTCTCTGGTCGATCCTGTAGCAACTTGCAGATTAAATAAGGAAGTGTCCAGTTCCTTTGCTGTTCCAACCATTTTCCTAAATGTCTGCATGGCCGCAGTCACGGAAATCACAGAAGATAACATCGAATCAAATTGTGATTTCATCTTCTGTGCCGCTTTAGACCCCGTAAGACCCATTTGCTTCGCTTCCGCTTGAATCTCATTGAACTCACGCTTTAAGTTGTTAAAGTCCGTAGAATCTGCTGCTGAGAGCTTAGATTTGATGTCTGTAAGACGATCTGCAAACACTTTGGCAGCGGCAGTATTCTTATTCATCCATGAATCAATGTTTGTGCCAAGAAGATTCTTGCCGGACTGTAACGCACTATCCTTCGCAGCATTCTTCTGTTCAAGGGAGAGCTGTTTATACTTCTGTGTCACCTTGTCCAGTTCACCTGTAAGCTGATTGTAAAGCTTGATCTTCTGTTCTGGTCCTTCAGCCTTATTGATGTCCTGTAAACACTGACGCATGGATGCAAATGACTGATTCACACTGTCCGGGATCTGAAAATTTGCACCTTTAAACTTCGTCTCAAGATAGTCGATCTGCGCCGGAAGTTCGGAGAGATACTGCTTTAATTTTTCAGCCGCATTGAAGGATGCTTTCTTACTGATTTCTGCGTTGAATGCCTTTGCTTGTGCTGTCGCTTCATTGAATTTTGCGATCATCTGATCCAGACTGCCCTTGTCGGTGATGTTGGAGAAATCAATCCCATCTACTAATGCTTTAAATGGATTTGCGGCGGAATCGCCCTGTAAGAATGACTGATATGTAGATTTTAATGCTTCAAGTTTTTTCTGATACTCTGCGGCTTTTGCAGAAACTTCCGAGAACTCCTTTCCAGACTGGTCGATCAAAGATCCGCCTGTATACACATACTGACCTAAATCATTCATGGTAAAGGAATACTTCTCTAAGATTCCCTGTCCACGATCAAGTGTCGCATTGAATGAGGTTACATCTTCGTTTGCGTCCTTGAAGAATTGTAACTTGATATCCTTGTCTGAGATACCAGTCAGCGCAGCAAAATATTGCTTTACATCCGATGTAAGCTGTTCGATCCCGGTATGGTCGAAGGACGCATCAACTTCCATGAGGGATTTCTTGATATTGGAGACGTTCTTCTCGATTTCATCTGTTACCTGCGGCATCTGTGCTTTGATTTGCTCCCGCATCTGTCCGATACTGGTGATGATGTCAGACCACATATCTTCTTCAAAACCAGTGATCTTCTTCGGATCGACTGGCTCAAGCCTGTCAATATCTGCCCGGTATGCTTTCACAGCATTCACGATCTCCCGGAATTGCTCCGTCGGGTCTGCCGTGCCGGAGAAGATATCCTTATATTTATCTGCCATCTCTTGATAAATGGAATCTAATTCAGTGCCGGATTTTGCTTTATCGGTCACAAATTTTCCGGCGGAAACTTTTCTCATACTGTCCCAGTCTTTGCCGAGATCAGTTTGTACGATAGAGGGGATTTTTATTTTAGAAAGATTCTGAAAATAATTATAGAAATCATCATAGATACCCATACGGGATTGTAAGACGTTCGCATTTGATTTGACCACTTCACCAAGCTCATTAAAAAGCTGCATGAAACGTGGATTTTCCTGCCCGGAGGACAGCTCTCCGACTGATATCGTATATAACTGCTTGCAGGTATCTTTGATCTGACGCTGTGCTGACTTCGCCTTTATATTGAACTGATTGATAAGGTTTGTTGCTAAAGCATCTCCGATCTTCTTTCCGGATTCTGCTGTTGTCTTGCCGTTACCGATGTCCTTTAAGGATTTTACAATCTTCTCATCCAGATCCACCGGAAGTGTGATCTTAATTCCGGCTGCATTGAGTCGGTCTTGAATTGTTTGGATATCTTTTTTTAGATTTGCTAAGGACTCATCAATATTAAGTCCTGCTGATAATAGAATATTGGCACCTGCCATGTGTCTACTCCTTTATTATAGAAGAAACCGGAAGCATGACACTCCCGGTCGTTAATTGTTACTGTTGATTTTTAATGAATTTCACATCGAATGGATGATCCACCTTGCGCTTATAATCTTCAATTCCTTTTTCTATGAAGTGGGTTCCAGGCCTGTAACCAAAGTACGGAACATTTGCAAAACTGCCGTGTGTCTGCCATCCTTCATTTAAAAGCATCGCCACATCGACATACTTGCCGTTTAATGATTGGTGAATCGCACCATCATCGAAAAGAACAGAAATACAGATTGCCGCACCGGAGGTTCCTATTTTAAGGACTGGTGTCTGGTCAATATAGATGGAGTTGTAAAGATTATAAGTACGTTTATAGATTTTGGGGGAATATGACTCGTAGACTTCATCGAGTCTATACATGATACAATCGGCAAGAATTGCCGCATGATGTTTTAATTCTTCCGAAACTGATTTGCCGCTACTCGTCTTGAGCTTCGACACATCCAGATTTTTCAGTGCTTTCCTAAGATCTGCCATAAGATTAAAACCATGTTGGATATACAGATGTATAACCGTATGGATTTCTGCGTCCATAATCATACCCCTGTGATGGGTAATACCAACTTGCGGATCTATTAGATTCTTTCTTCTCCTCCGGATCTTCTGACTCCACAGGTGCCAGTTTTTCCAACATTGCTTTTTCCAATTTCCTCAACAACTCAATTCCCGCGAATGCAGTATTGATATTAGCCTTATAATTTTCCATCATTTTATCAATACCATTAGGATTATTAAGGAATGCTAACATTTCATTAAACGTACATTGTCCAAAGACTGCCAGCTCATCGTCTGAAAATGCTTCTAATATCGCCAGCATTTGACTGTATGTGTATTTTCCTTCTGCTGCCTGTTCTGCTTCATTATTTGTGTTTGTAATATTGTCCATAAATTATGATTCTCCTATCTGTGTTCATTTAAAAATGTTTCAAGTCGTTCATGAAGTTCCGGGTAAAGATCAAATTTTCCGTTCTTAAAAGATGAGAGTGTCGATGCGTTAATATTGGTCATCTTCGCAACGTAACTCTGTTTTCTTTCGTCGATGTATCTGTTATATGCATCTCGTAACTGTTCTGGTGTCATAAAACCTTTCCTTTCTTTGTATATGCAGGCATTCTTGTATGCAACGCCATTTTTGTAAAATAATAAAGTTCTGGCCATCGTCCTGCTGCCATAGATGAGAGTTTGATGGAAGACAGCATATTATTGCACACATGTGGGTTGAACATGGTAGGGGTCGGCAACAGGACAATAACAGAACTTGTAATTGAATGTGATTCGGTACTATACGGCGGAGCGTTTGTTTGAGGACGCTGTGATCCGCCGGAAGAAGCCATGACATATACTACACAGCCTACGGTCTTTTCATATATGCCCTTCTCTCTTCATAAGGGAACTTTCGCGATCCGTATATTCATTATGTTTTTGTGCAATATATGCAAATATTTATGCTGATTTTATGCGATTTTTTGTATATCTTCAACAAAACAATCCAATAATTCTTCCCTGTGTTCTTTATATAAAAACAGCAGAATCGTGTTACAGATATCAGAATTTTCATCTTTGGTGGCGATATTTACCATGTATCGTACTCCGCATTCATCCAACCCTTTGTTCGCACTGCGCACAAAACTGTTTTCAATCCACTGCCATTCTTGATGATAAGATTTACTGTCCTTATCTTTCGTGGATGCTTTAAGCTTTCGCACTTCATTCCGGTACTGTTCAACAGCATTAAGGAATTTATCCCGTTTATAACGATTCTTGACCTTAGACTTCTTCGTTTTCTGCGTAATAAGATCACGAATATTTATTACAGATGTCCTCGGCGCATAAGATCTGGTCTGCTCCGTAATAAACTTACTCATGATATCCATAGGACAATTCAGTTCTTCTCTCACCTGGCGATTTTTCTTTTCTTCTTCCAGACTTTCTAATTCTTCTTTCGATAGAATCTTCGTGTTGTTCCGGCTTTTCTTCGTCTCTGCAAAAAACACCGGGACTCTATTGATACATTGCATGGATTCCAGACCTTTTATTCGGTTGATCTCCTGCATGACATCAATAACGAACTCTTTCTTTGCAAGGTCTATACTGATCTGTCCGATGACGGATAAGATAACAACACAATCCAGCAGTTCCTTTTTCTTCATTCCACCATGGAAATAATGACTCAAGGCTAACTGTGCCGTGTCAGTAGAAATACCGATTGCCGCCTGTGCATCAGAGATCTTGTTATCCATCCGGGCGTAATCTTCCATTTCCAGATGATATGCATTCTTCTTACTGTCACTGTTCGCGCTGTCAACCTCTTCTACATCGTTGATGATCGTCGGATACTTTTTATAGGCATATGCCGCCAATTTTGCCATATCTTGTTGGTCCGTGACAAGGACGAAATCACTATCTACATCATGACCAGATAATCTTGGTTGTGTATCTGTGCCGATGGCATTAAACACAATCACGTTATCGCCAATGTTGGGGAAATACTTCATGATCGGTTCTGCATATACATTTTTGAGATGAATGATGTTATTTGGTGAATTGTGCGGACTACGGAATGCTGCCAGACTTGCACCATCAGCAAAGCGGGTCGTATAACACTGGACTCCATTATCAACAATCTCAAAGCAATCCTCTTTTAAAGGCTCTGGATCTCCTACCGCATATCTTAGCAACGCAACTGGATTGTCCATAATTGTCATGTTGTCACCAGACTGTAGCAAACGTCCTTCTTTAAATTCAGCTTTCAGCTTCGTAAGATCCTTTTTCTTTTTATGTTTATAAAGTTTTGTATGGGTGATCTCTGGATTCCTCTCCACAAGATCCATCACAAGATCATTGATATTGAAATTACTCTTGGTGATTTTCAGATAGTTTAGATAATTTGCATCATCCTTAAGAGACAGATAATACTCTGATGAAGGCTGTGTGATCCGGCTCAAGACCTTCGGATCCACGGTCGGAAGTGTGTTGTTCATCTGGTAAGTTGTGAGCTGTTTGTCTTCCCATTTGCTCTTGTGCGCTGTCTTGACAATAGAGAAGTAATTTCCGGCATTCTCCATAAATCGCTTATACTGCTTATAAGCTTTTTCCTGCGTGCCACCCATGAAGTCCACAAATTTCAGCCATTTCAAAGATTTATCCGTGATGATGACCTTCACATCAGATATCTTCATCTCATTCTCAAACATATCTGTAACCGTATAGGTGTCATAGTCAAGACCATGATCCGTGCAGTAATCCCGGAAGAATTGTTCCAAACTACCACGAAATAAACAGGACTTAAAGAAATGTGATCGACAGTAGATGAAACCGTTCATGCCCTCCGGGAACCATGAATCATCAATCAGTCCCATACCGTCATACAGGACATTCTTAATCTTCTGTTCAGTATATTTCACCTCGCACTGGTATTTCTTCTTCTGTGACTTCTTGCGTACATTACCATTCTTGTCTACGATTGTTTCCGCTTCTGGCATCCCCACTTCAACCGAACTAACAACTGCCGCCGGAAGTGGTGCTGATTCAACCTCAATGTCCTTAAGAATCAGAACATTATCAAGTGGAATCTGTATGTAACCGATTGCGTCTGCCGTTGTAAGAGTCTGGTATGCTGACAGACCAACAATATTAAAGAATGCATTCCGATCTTCTTTCTGGCGTTTCAGCATCTTCTCATACAGACCCATCGTGAGGAACTTAATCGCCTTGTCGTAAATCTTCTCATTGATGAACATACACTCTCCTGCCTTGGCTTTTCCCGGAGATCGCATCAGCATCTTATAGCGGACAGTTTTTACAGTAACAAGCTCACCATTCTTTTTATACTTCATGTGCGCATATTCAAAACCTTCTGTATAATACTTTTTTCGCAAGGTATTCGTTTTGACTGTCGTGCTTTTTTTCTGTTTTTCCTCTCCTAATAGCGGCTGTTCCTGTTCAGCGTCACCGATCCAGTATTCCGCCGGATAATTGAACTTCAACATCATAAAGTCAAAGCAGGAATCATCCGCATACCGCGTGATCTTACTTGCTGTGTTAGCAGCCATGTAACGCAGGAACAGACTGTCGTTGATGACGGCGAATCTCTCACTGATTCTTGACAGTTCGCACCATTCTCTTCCGAGCTTGTATTCGACCTTCTTGTCTGGATTCCGTGCGGCGATCTCACTGATATAGAATTGGTTTGCTTCGATTGCTTTGATCCGAAGCGGTTTTAATGGTAATGTGTAGTCGATGTTTATGGCAAATACGCCCCTTTCCTATTTGATATATTGTTGTTCTCTTTTTTGTGGGGAATTTGAAAGAAATTTAGACGGTATATTTCTGCTTTGCGTCCATTTGGACGCAAACCGTGACAATGAAAACCGAATTTTATAGGTTACTCCATATTGTTTGCTTTAATTTTATTTCTCAATTCTTCCCTATCTTCTCTTATAAGTCTCTCTACAAATCTTGATGTAAGCTTCTCTTTTTTCGCCAATGCACATATCTCAATAGCCAAATCTATAATATACTTTTCCGCCTCTTCTTCCGTAAAAATTTCTCCTAACATTTGTGCGGTTCTGCCTAATTCCGTAAAGATTGTTTGTTTAAAGTAAACATCATTCTCATATAAAAATTTGAAATTATCTATAGGAAATTCAGCGTTATACCTTAGGATTGGTCCTACTGAAAATATCTGATAATAATGATTTTGCAAATGTCTTTTATTTGCTCTCGTACCGGAATATGTCCGTTTCAGCATTTCCATCATCTCAGGATTTATCTTCTCTGGTCTACCTACTTTTCGTTTTTCTTCTCCATTATTATTTGAGTAATCGTTACCATAATTATTATCCATATAAAATAATCTCCTTCTGTTATTCTCATCAATATTTTTCATTAAAGCGCCTGAAGCATCCCGACAAAATTGGCGGCATCTTCTTTAATCGCAGCAGAAGAATATATCTATATCCCCATGCCGCTTTCAATTCGTTCACGTGCTTCATCCGAATTTTTCGGGTCAAGCATTTGAGAGGGTTCCGAAATTTTCGGAAGGCTCTTGTGGTATTGGTTATTCCCATCTGGAATGCGAAATCAACTTGAGTTGGTGCTTCCGATTTTTTCGGAACCACCTAAGAATGTATCAGTTCCGAATTTTTCGGATCTGATTTTCGATCCCCACCATGTTCGATCAGCTTGAGTAAATTGGTCATCCGAATTTTTCGGGTCACCAATTCGGTTGTCACCATCTGAGATGCAAGATCAGTCTGAGTTGGTGTCTCCGAAATTTTCGGATTCACCTGGGAATTTGCCAACTCCGAATTTTTCGGACTTGCCTAAAATTTTGCCAGTTCCGAAGTTTTCGGATCTGCCTAAGAATTTGCAAATTCCGAAATTTTCGGGTTTTGCTTGGAATTTATCAAGTCCGAAATTTTCGGATTTGATTTTCGATCACCGCCATTTTGAATCCCATATAGTCTTTCCAACTCCTTAATTCTTAGCACTACCACCGACATCACCTCGCTGACGGATATTGTTTTCGAGAAGATCCTGTGTATCACTATCTCTTGTTTGGCTGTGACCAATAGTCACATCCGAAAATTGAACCTAAAGTTAAAAGTGGTTTCCGTCCACTTGGACGGAGAGCATACTATTAAAAGCAATTCCAATTCCGTCCAAGTGGACGGATATGAGACCATCACGAAATATGAATTGCGGGTATCCTGCGTCCAAATGGACGCAAGGTCAAAAGACCAAAAATCGCCTTTGACAAATTTGTCAAAGTTGATTTTTTATAATCATCTGATTTTTTATCTCCACCACTAAGTTTTAAATTCTCCCTCGCCTGTTTCTCATAAATCGGTCTGTACTTTTCCGTAGCGGCGATTTTCTGAATCGGTGTCAGATTTCTTCTCCCCAACTGGATATCAAGCATCCAGCGCATAACTTCTTCCTTTGTCTTATACGCGAGTGTTCCGATTGTATAATCAATGTTGTGCTTCCGGCAGATCGAATAGCGATTATGTCCGTCTACGATGAAGCCGTGCCATTCCATAATCGGAAAGTTGCGGTCGAAGCCGTTGTCTACAATGTTCTTTTCAAGCTGCTTGTACTCGTCATCCGCGAGGGGTGGCAGTAAGTCTCTCAGCTCTGGATCAATTTTCAGTTCTTTCATGGGTTGTTGTCTCTCCTTTAAAAATGTATTTCTTCTATCTTCGCTCCACAAAATTGTGGAATCATCATCTATATCAAAAGTGATAAAATTGCTCTCTAACACACCGCAAACCACAGAAAATCAAGGGTTTTAATTTCTGATGTCTTAATAGTAGGGGGGCTTTTTGCGATAGGGCTATAACGGATCGTTCTATACCCCATATATTCATCTCATCGTCCACGGGGAAATCACCGGATGTCGGTTTTGCCGACGGCAGAATTGCTTTCTCGGAAGTGACTAATTGTCACATCTGAAACCATCATCAGAACATGTATCTATATTTTTACTATAGTATTTTTGTGCTGATTTCTCCAGAGGTGAATATATGAAATTTTTGTGAACTTCACTGTCCAGAAATGGACTGTCGATCCGGAAGCAACAGACCATCTCATGCGGTGCAATTTTGTGCGATATAACCATCTCACAGCGGAAAATTCCCAGTCAAAGGATGTCGTGTTTCACGACTCCATATAACAAGCACTCTCCTAAAACAGGGTACCCCTTCATCATTATTTATATATCCACCGGTTTTTCGAATTGTTGGAAGAACTTCATCCATAACCCACGACTCGAATTTTTGTGCATTTGGAAGTTTGGATTTTATAATAAGACGATATACGTCTCCTTCCGGAATGATTTTTACTTCCTGTTGTCCACCATTTGTAAGGTATCGGTATTTCACCGACCCCTTGCAATGCGCAGATACCGCATCCGCAGGACGCTTATACCCCAATGCCGATGCTATATCATTTGCAACAAAATACGGTTTGTCATCAATCATAACTGTTCTTACTTCACCAAATTCTTCATTTTTAAAAATTTCTAATTCTTGCATAAAATGTATCCTTTCTCACACTGAGGCAAACAGGATTTTACAAATTTTTTCTTGCATTATAGAAAGTGCGTTTGAGCCTTAAAAATAAGGCATTTCCGGAAAATTTATAGGGAAAAATCGGAACCATGATTTGCATTATAGCAAGTCCGGAAACGCCTTAAAAACAAGGCATTTCTGGAAAATTTATAGGGAAAAACGGGAACTATGTATAGAATGTATTATATACCGACAGGTATACATCAAGCTAACAGCTTAACAAGTACCCCATCATCATCCTTGTCACAAGTACCATTCACAGTTTTATTTTCAGTGGATTTCTTCGATTTTGTCTTTTTCGTTTTCTTGTCATTGTATGTGATGTCATCGTATTCATTAGTATGTTTCTGTGAATACAAATTGTACCAGTTCCCCTTATTGCTTCTGTTTTGGATCACATCAATGCACTGTGCAGATTGGAGATTTTTAATTGCTTCGACAATATGTGATGTTCCCATGTGGAGAACACGGTCCATCTCTTCTATTGTGCAACTTTTACCATTTTTCATATTGTTTACAATGCAAAGAAAAACCTTGAATTCATTCTGCGTGATCTGCTTCGAAATGAACGCCCTTGCTGCACTATAATAGAACTCGATGTACCTGTCATTGAAGTCTTTTAGACCTCTTTTAATCTTAATTTTCGTGTTATCATACACCTGTTTTTCTCCTTCTGACGGCTCGATTAGCTCTATGCACTGATGTTCCACCAGACTATCTAAAGTGGTCTTAAACGTCTTTATGTCCATGCAGAGCTGCCATTTTCCACTCTTCTTATACTGCATTTTCATCTTTAAAGTTTTGATCGTAAATGGCGTCTTTGCGCCGTTTTTAACGTATTTATATAAAATTGTCATAATTAAATATTCGTATCCTGTCATGCTTGTATCCTTATCATTTCTTAGCTTACTATTGGTGAATAACTTCTGTGACATTTTTACTCCTATGTCCTCTTCTATGGAAATATTTTTCTTCTGCACCGCCTGTAAACAGTGATTCTTGTCGCACTGTGCTTTTACCATTTCTTTAACCCGTTCATCCGGGATCTGTTCCCAACATCCATTTAGTCGGTAAACATTTTCGTGGTTTAGATAAGCTTCAATATCCCTCTTTACCTCACTTGGGTTCTTTGGCGGTCTACATATAGTATTCCAATCAAGACAAACCTCTCTGACCTTTGCTTCTGTATAGCCTTGGAATCTTAGCATGGAAATGATGCGCCCTAACCATGTATTTCTCTGGCCTTCGTCTGCTCCCTCGTGAAGAACTTTTTCAGTACAGAGACACGGATAAATCACCACATCCAGACCATCACCAACATAATTCCATTTCTTCAATGGCTTGCTCTCCAAAGAGAGTTTTTCTTTCTTCTGTGCGTTTTCTATTCTTCTTCTGATGTAGTCCACGTCACACGTATGAAAGTTCTGGCTCGTCACCTCATGATTCAAATAATGGTCAATCTCTTTCACCATTGGGAACTTGCCATCTTTATCTGGTCGTTTCCTATTATAGGTTCCCGGCACTCTGGCAACCTGTGTGACCTTACAAGCATTCGTATCTGCACCGACTATCTGGCAGATCTCCTTATTTAGCTCACTGAGTTCCTTGACCTTACACGTCGGATCAACAATAACGTAATAATGGTAACCGTGACCGGAATCATAACATGCATGGAGAAATAAATCCGGTAGTTTGTCCTTTATCATCTGCGTAAATTCTTGTGCGGTGTGCAGGTCTTCATAGTCCTTCTTATCGAAATCAATAAACAGGACTCGACGCTGTCGCATATCACTTTCCCGCCGATGAAGCTCACCTGTTCGATTAGCTTTCACTGTTGCCAGCGCAGTATATACATGAAAGTTATACTTGAATTTTTCTACACACTCCTCATACTGCTCAAAGTTTTTTACAAAACGATGGAACGTAATCTCATTCCCATCTGCATCGCACACAGGATTGCCCTCTTCATCCGTTTTCACCACGAAAAGACAAACATATTCGTTTTCTTTCAGTGATTCAGGATAAAGCATATCGTAGTACCTTTTCAAAAAAATATTCATCGTGATATCTCCATTTCTACCAGAATTTATCTGGTACTGTATATTTCTCCGTTTTGATTGCTTCTGAATGAAAAAAACATCACGCTGAAAGTCCTGTTGCCACTCCTACATCTTCTGCCATCACTTTTGTTCTAACTACATCCGCAAACAGGCTCTTTGTTGTCACCTGCATGTCAGTAAGAACGTCCGGAATGTCCGGAAAACCGGAAACTGCATCAAATTTCAAACAAAATCTTAAAATTTCTGCGTTTTGGTCCGATAAAGCTACCATCTCTGTATTACTTAGTTTCCTTGTTGGCGTGAAACTTGTGACCAGAATCATACTCATGATCGTTAAAATCACACCTATTACTGTGTTTTGCATCATAAAATCTGCTCCTTTTCGAAGAATTTTTATTTTTGTGAAAGGAATTTCTACTTTCACACTTTGTTGTTCTCCTTTTTGAGCGCAGTTTTTCTAAAAAAATTTCGTTTTGAACGCAAAAAAGCACCATAAATGGAATTTTTCATCCAAATACAGTGCTTTTCCAGCATTCTATGTAATACTTATTTATATGTATTGCTTATATTTTCTATGTATGACTGAGTTCGCAGTATGATATATGTATGACTGAGTTGTTGGCACATCTATGTAATACAGATATTTTGTTTTTCATTATGTAATACCTACATTGGGGTATTGCACATAATTTCACACCATACATTTCCTAAACTTTTACGAACGGCCTCTTCAAACTCTTTTCCATACTTCTCTGATAGTCCTTCATTAACAAATTCATTTAAGATCCAATTATCCATAACGCACGATTCCTCTTCTAACGCTGTGTCAATGTCCTCATACAGAAATTCAGCATATATTCTCATAATAGTATCGTAGCGCTCTTGATCGCCACCTAACATCTCTTCTAATTTGTCACGTTCTTCTGAGCTGATATGCGCCGCACCTTCTTCTATTAAAACCTCTTCAAACGATGTTGCCGCCTTTGTACTCTCACCGTTCTCAAAAAAGGCGCTTACCAATTTTTTGATGAATGAATTGGTCGATTGCCCGGTTCTTTCCAAATACGCCGCCATGCGCTCGTAGTCTGCCATATCAGCCGGTGTATACTTGACCGACACCATCTTTGTTTTCTGATCGTATTTCTTCTGGTAACCCTTCTGTGCTTCTGAAACCTTTCCCATAATACTCCTCCGCTCTATGTAATACATATTATATGTCATACATAGTTTAGCATGATAGTTATATTTTTGCAAGGGTTTTTGGGCATAAAAATAGCACCCTACATTTCTGTAAGATGCTATCTATAATTTATTTGTATTTCCGTTTCGCCTGTAAGAGTTTAGTACAGGCTATTACCGTAAGGATGTTTTCCGTGGGACAAACTGGATCCGAAGATCCATGTTTAATCCGTTGGCTAATTTCTTTAAAAGCTTTAAAGACGGGTTTCGAGTTCCGTTTTCAAGTTTGCAGATGTCTGCCTGGTTCATACCAATTCTGTCAGCCAGCTCTTTCTGCGTCAGATTCTGTTCGTTCCGCGCTTTGATCATTGCTCGGATGACATCCATTTCTGGCTGGATATCATCCCACTCTTTTTTCATTTTCGGATCCTTCATCTGTTCGTTGAAATAATCTTCAAACTTCATACTATTCACCATTCCTTTCTAAAAAATTCTTTCTATACTGCTTTGCTTTCTTAATCTCTTCTGGTGGTGTTTTCATAAAACTCTGCTTTAAATTTACTCATAAATTCCTCCGGTGTTTCTTTTGTATGAGTATTATATGGCATATATGCCATATTGTCAAGCAAAAATTTTTACCACTCCATTTCTCTTCCGGACAACTAATTTCCGTTTGGCAAGCCGTTTCCGACCGTCACACTTCTGTGTTCTGTCCGGTTCTCCGCACCAAGCATAATACTTACACCCACGGCACGGATACTGCGACCGTAAACGGTGCAATTTCGCTTCGTAAGCGAGAATTTCTTTCTCTGTCATTCTTTTACCTCCTCGAAAATGTGAGTCTTCAGCATATCCATAAACCACACAGAGAAATCCGGATATTCTGCCTTATCCACAAGATCACGATAGACCTCGTGCATCTGGCTTACTGTGAACACACGACCTACAAACGGTTCCTCGTGTGTTTTAAATTTGCGTTCCGGATCTTTATACAGGTGAATATAAATTCCTTCACGCTCACCCTCGCCATGGATTCCATCCGCGATTTCCATGTCGAGCAGTTCCGGATAACACTATTCAATAGTCTCACGCACAACAAGGTCGCTTTCCGGAAACATATAGTCATAGGCATAACCCTTGAAATTCCCGTACCGGTTCCGTTCTGCCCTGGTGATTTCCATGATCTGGAGTGTAGCTCCATAACTGATGAACGGAAGCAGATCCCGTAATGTTAATACCTTTTTCATTTCTCTTTCACCTCCCTTATAAACCGATCCGAGACAGGACGTTTCTTGCCTGTCTAGATAACGCAGGTTTGATTTCCTGATGGCCTGTGCATGCCCTGTAATATCCCATCAATTCTACCCACGTCTCCCAGGGTACATTTTTAAAACCCCGAACGGGTTTCTGTGCCGTTCCCTTGCAACAAAGTTTATGAAGTTTCACGATCTTATGTATGCGACTTGCCTCCTTAATATATGTGAATACGTTTGCCATTTCTGTTTTCTCCTTATAAAAACATCAGCCCTAATCCTAGAGCTGATGCTACAATAGTTACACTGATGTCACCGTCTAATGACGGGACAAGCAGTCCTCCGATCAGAAGCAGAAGTCCTAAAGCTTTCACTTTAAGAGCTTCTTTCCTTTTGAATCGAGAAATCCGTGAACGACGAATTGCGTTCTCGGTTCCCTCTTGCCATGTACGTATGTCGTATTTGTTACTGACTTCCATGCACTGAATATTTTTCATTGTGATTTTCCTCCTATATTAAGCAATAATTCCCTTACGCGCCGACACCATAATTCGTGTCAGCTCCGTCTCATTTTTGGCTGCCTTGAGCATATTAATGATATGTTCGCTGTAGCCGAGTTCCTTTGCGGCACAGTATACCTGTCTGCGCTAGATATATTCTGATTTACTCATTGTTTTATTCTCCCTTCTAACACCCAACAAACTCAACTGAGTCAAGCATTTCGCTTTCTTTCTTCATTTCATATGCCTTTTCCATAGCATACAGGTAACACTCCTTTTCAGAGTTGAAACGATTTTCACCATCAAATTCGATCTTTCTTGTGATTTTCTTATCAGCAATGATGTCATAATATTTCGCTTCGAAATACCACATTTAGTTTCCCTCTCTTTCCCAGTAATAACCGGAACCGTCCTGCGTGTAGAGCATAAGACCGGTTTCGGTTGCATCGAAATCGACAATGGTTTCCATGTCAAGATAATTCTCTTTATCAGGCATGGATTTGCCTAATAAAAAAGCACTCACAGTGAGTGCTAAGGTTAATGTGATGTATGCGATTTTCTTTTTCATGGTCTGCCTCCTTATTTTTGGGCATAAAAATAGCACCCTGGCTGAGTTGCTGGGTGCTTGTGGTGTGGTTATTTAGTTTTGTTGTTGAGAGCTTTTAGCTGCTTTTGCATTTCTGCAATTTGGCGCTCAAGTTCAATCTTTTTTAGGTCATCTTCGTTCTCAACCCATTCCATGATATCTCCGGGTTGGACATGAAGGAACTTGCATACTTTGTCGATTGAATCGACAGTAACTCCCTTGTTGGTAGAAAATTTGAATGGAGTATTTGCTGCAATTCCCGACTCTCTTAAATCTGACCATGTCATACCACGACTTTGTAAGAGTGTTCCTAATTTATTGTATACTATCATTTATTCTTACCACCTCCATTCATATATTACCACTCATTTTAGTTTTCGTCAACAAAGTCAATTCCATACCCTCCGGAAATCATGGAGTGGGTCTTTTCTACACTCATAATCCGTGACCTGTCCACAGAATTTTCCTATACGAACCCCACCAGAACCACATTTCTTTTTCCGGTCGTGTTTCATCATTCCGGCATAATTTCCACGGAAAGTTTTACCTTTTCTGTTTTCTGTTATCTGATGGATATGAAATGCCCACAGTTCTTCCGTGAATGCGTTTTTCATCACGCCAGATTTCCAACAGCCAGTTTCCCTAACGTAAAGATAAACCGGAATCGGTTCTGTTTTCCGCATACGTGCAAACGTCACACATACGATAGTATCTCCGTTTTCTCTTACAAGAATAGTAGAACCCATTGGGAAAATTTTATTGCACACGAAATCCGTTCCTATCAGTTCGTAAATTCTCATACTTTTACCTCGCTTTCTGTTTTAATAATGCGTACTATAAAAGGCAGGAGCTTATGTCCTGCCTTCTAAGTACGTACTATTCTCTTGTGCTTGTTGTCATTCCTCTGTCAATCCTATTGATTGCGTTCTGGATGACCTCTTTTGCCTTTTCTACATTGTTAGTTTCAAGCAACGCAAGAATACTGTCAAGTAGAATGCATAATTCCTGATTCTGCATATCCATCCTTTCCACCGTCCTTTCCTTATATGGATAGTATAACGGTTTTGTCGTGTGTTTACAAGTTCCGTTTCGCTACTGCTCATCGGTTACGGACTTTCACCAGTTAGAAACGTGCGCTACCGGGCACATTATGGCAAAAGGCAGGTTCCATATTTCGGTTCCTTCCTTTCTCATATAGCCTATTCTCTTATGGTATCTAATTCCGTTACATTCACGTCCATTGCTGTCAGAATGACTTTTAAATCTCTGTATCTCGTCTTCATGGATCTGTAAAGTTCTGAATCCTTTTCCGCCATCCCCATCCATCCTTGCAGACGTGAAAACTCTTCAACACAGACTTTTATCATTTCCTTATTATCCATCTCATCCATGTTCTCACCACTTTCTTCCGTCAACTCGTCCATAAATTCCCTTACGGCCTGTTCCTTTGGCACGAACTCAATGCGCAGCGTCTTTCCCATACCATCCGCCAATTTCTTCAGATCCTTAAGCTTTGCACTGTCTATATCATCCGCCACGATCCGCTGAAGTTTTTTCTTCTTGAAACCAAGTAGTTTCGCTTTTTCTTTGAATGTAAGATCCTTCCGGAATCCGGCAAAGGTACGCATGATCTTTTCATCCGGCTGCATCTTAATATACAGATCCCGGAACTTTGGGTTCTCTTCACAGGTTTTTCTAATGTACTCGCTTACGTTAAATACTTCGAATGGCATATCTTTCCTCTTACTCCACTATGATCTCCAAGTCATTATAGATCCCGGCCTTTACTGCGTCACCGAACGCATATTCCGTCATTGTATCATCAGCAAAATTATAAACGATGATCCTGTTCTTTTCCGGATCAACAATCCAATACTCTCGCACACCTGCAGAACGATACTTGAACAGCTTTATCATATAGTCCATGCGGCGGGATCCCGGTGATACAATCTCCACAATCCAATCCGGTGCGCCGTGGCAACCATCATCATCTATCTTATCTGGATCACAAATAACAGAGATGTCCGGCTCAACATAGTTCTTTTCATCATTGAGGAACACGGCGAACGGCGCAAGCAAGACCTGGCATTTTCCTTTGTTTCCATCAATGTAATCTGCAATCTTCCTCGCCAGTGAGAACGCCAGCATCTGATGTCTTGTTGTCGGCGGTGCCATCATGTAAATGTTCCCGTCGATCAGCTCCGCTCTCTGCCCGTCTGGAAGGGCATATATATCTTTAATGGTATAGCTTCCTTGCGTCACAGCGAAATTCCTTTGTCAGTTAGATAATTTCCAATACTTTCTATCACATACGCGGCAGTATTATATTGTTCCTCTGCCTGATCTTTTGAAGCAATATAGAAATCATCGTAATCGCTTTTCTCTCTCAACTGTTTCAACATTCCCAAACGTCTGCCTAACTCCCGCGGGAATATGTTACTTGCTACATATTCTTTATTGAAGTATGCCACAACATCTTTGTGCCGCTTAAAATCAATAGTTCCTAATGCAAGTACCGCTTTTATGGCGTAAAATGCAGCATAGTATGAGCGGTTAATGGAATCTTTGTACCATCCTTCTTTCAGACAGTGTTCGGCTACCTTCAAGCTATTTTGGGCTTCTTGTATTCTGTATTTGCTTAATTCTTCCTGCCGATTATCCATTTAAGACCACACCTTCCCTCTGCACATTGTTGTAAAACGGTAATGCTCCAAGCCAATAATTGAACTGCGCCTCGTTCTTTATAACAACGCTGATGTCCACGCCATAGTCCATGAGAAAGTCAAACGCCAGATCATAAATTTTTTCTTCAATACGTTCTATTTCTTTATCTGTAAGTGTTGTCAAAATCATGAGATCAATATCCGAGTTTTCCGTATAATCTCCCCGCGCATAAGATCCGTACAAAATTATTTTCCTTAAACTCTTGCCGAGGATTTTTCTTACTTCTTCCGAAAAATCTATAAGAATATCGCGTGTTACTGCTGGCATAGAATCACCTCTTTATAATAAACATTGTCCTGCTGCCGAATCTCTACCTATATTATACATGACATGGCACAGGATTACAAGGATTCCGTTTGGTGGATCTCTTCCTATGATAAAAGATCACAGTTGAAAATCAACCATGACCTTTCATCCCTCTTTGCAGAAAAAGCCACAACCTTCCGGTCATGACTTCCCCGCATCAATCAATCAAACAATACTCTTAAGGTGGTATTACCTCTATATCAAGGGCGGTCGCCCGTGATAAGCTTATTTAGCTTTTACTTCCCTTATTCCAGTAGGAATTTCCTCTCTTCCATTCTCTTTCAGCACACGGTTTACCAGTGCAACAATAAATGGATTTACTCCGTCGTATCCTTCTTCCTTAGCAAGGTTTTTTATAACTTCTCTATATCCCTTCGGTACTCTGATTTTAATATCCTCTAACTGTTGAAGATATTTTTCATTAGAATCCAGTTTCTTCTGAGATACTTTATTCTGAGAATCTGCCAACACAATTTTCCTCGCTTTCATCCGTGTTGGTTTAAGTATACAATAGTTTTTCCATTTTTTCAATCCATTAAAATATACCCTCATCTATGCATTCCTTCCAGTACCATTTCCCTCAGATTCCCTTTACGGCCCACGCCGCAATCATCCATCTCAACGATTTCCGGCTTCTTTTCCGAATCTGATACTCAAACGACTCCTTAACCCAGTCTGCATATTCTTCCGGCATCAGTTTGTCTTTTACGCGATTGCATATTTGACACGCACACTGCAAGTTTGCAATCTCATCCCTTCCGCCCATAGCAAGCGGAACCACATGGTCTATGGTCATTTCCGGCAGCGGGATCTTCCTTCCGCACAGCTCACAACGTCCTTCTGCCTTTTCATATATGTACTGACGTGTCTGCGATCCGTGATTTGAACGTTTTTTTACAATAAGCATACCGTTCTTGTATTTATATTGTTTCTGAGTGTTTACATCTTCAATCGTATATTTTGAATGTTTTACCATTGGAATAGTTTCCATAAAAACCACTACCTGTTCTGCCGAAGCAAATTCCGTTGCTTCTTCTCCGGCCTCAATACGATGACACTGTCCATCCAATTCCACCTTAATATATTTGTTAGCCTTAATAATCATAAATCCCATTTCCCTATCCCTCCCGTTTCGCTTCACTTCACTGCATGTAAACCATGTCGTAGATCTTCAAAATTGCTCTGCGGCTGTCTGCATAGTTCTTATTGTTACGGATGATTTCCCTCACGTCCCTCCGATCCAGCAGACCAAAATCGCTTGCTAAAATCTCAAGTTCCCGTTTCTCTCCTCTTTTAACTCCCATAGTCTTATTCCTCCGTTATCATTTCTTTGATGGTTCCGACATTTTCAATCAGCATATTTACGATCTGTGACAGCATGTGCATGTATGCCGTCATATTTTCGCTTGTGATGCTGTCCGGCTCTGCGTCTGCTACCAGTACCGCAACATATAAGCCTTTTAATGTTTCCTCGATCTCATCCAGAATGTCATATACCTCTGCTGTTGGTTTCTTCATGTGTTTTTCCTCTCTTTCGCTTAGTATTCCATCCAACAGATAACAGGATATCCCATTGGTTTCTTTCTGCTGAATACATACCGGAGATTTACATCGAGGTTCACACGATCATCTGCCTTGAGCGATGTCAAATTTCCATCTGTATCCGCTTCACCTGCGATAATAAGATTCCCTACCAACATAGGCTGAAGCTTTCCATCAAGGGCTGATACAATCGGCTCATTCGTGAAAAGTCCTTCATCATCACAGATAATTTCATACCGCTTGTTACCTATTTTTCGGTTTACAATGTCCACTGTCGTACATCCGATCAATCTGTAATAGTCCTGCAAACCGGACACATTCACAATTTTTACAGTGCTTCTCTGCACATCAACTAATAATCCTGTCATCTTCCTGTGCCTTCCTTTATTATTGGTAACGGTTACCACCTTCCCGTTTTGGGAAGATGGCAGCCTTGTATTGTTACTGGTTCTTCTTCAGAAGTTTTTCATCATCGAACCATTTGGTTCCTGCTCCCGTGTAGTGTATCGGCAGCTGTGTGATAATACTGCGACCTACCTGCACCACCTCATGATTTTTTGTGACTACTGCGAACTGTACTGTCTGCTTGTCCATGACTTATCTCCTCCTCAACCTGTAATAGATCTAATGGCGTTTAACCTGTCCAGTGCATCCCGTCTCTCCTGCCGTTCTTTGTTGAGTAGCTGGCACAGGTGCGCTTCTCGGTCATTCGCCCACTTGTCAAGATCGTTATAGGACTGCTGTAACTTTATAAGCTCCTGTTGTAAAGCATAGATCTTTTTCACACGTTCCCGGCTCAGTCTTTGGATTCCGCCATCTCTCAGCCACTTGCGACAAAAGGCGTCTTTATCACCGGGGAAATTGTAGTATTCCTGTTCGATTGCATCGTACTCCTCGCATGTAGGTTCAAACTTTGTACGTTTGATAAACTCTGACATCATCATTTAGAAATTCCCCCTCAATACTTCCTGTAACATTCTGATTCCGTAGCCGCCTACCATAAGACAAGCACAAGCAATAATCTGATCCATGGTTTCCTCCTGTTGCCCTCGTAACCTCCGGGGCGGGTGCTGGGTTATAGCTGAAACGCTAATGCCGCATCATTTTCTGATGCTCCCTGTGCTATGCAGGTATTGTATCGGATTAGTTGACGTTCTTCTTTTATCTCGCGAATGCGCTTCAACGTCTGCCAATCGACTAATGCACCAACACAATATGCTTCTTCCATGAGATGTTCCATCTCTTCTAAACGGTCATACAATGCATTCCATTGATCTTCCGTATATGTGTGCGCTGGTGCTTCGTTCATGTCGATTTCTTGACATTTAAGCTTGTCATACATGGAAAGCAGATTGAAATGCTCGCTTGAGCTTACTCTATATCTCTTCATTGTCTTGTCTCCTCTCTACTCTGTAACGGCTTCGAATACACCGGATCGGATCATATCCAGAAACCATATGGAAAACACTGGATATTCCTTCTTATCTGCAAGATCCCTGTAAACCTCATGCATCTGCTGTTCGGTGAATTTCCTGCCCTGTAACGGCTCCTCATATGTGATGTATTTTTTCATGGAGGGTGCTCCTTTCAATTCAAACCGACTTTGGAAATAACAATTCCTGCATCTTTGGTCATTGGTGGCATCGGCTGATCGTATGTAAGCATTCTGTAAATTCCCATAAGTTCAACCCAGGTCTGCAAGCTGATGTTCTCAAGTCCGGAAATGTTCTTTCCTGCTATCCCGCTGATGCAAAGCTGTTGAAGTGCTGAAAGTGCTGACTGTCTGCGGTGTTTTCTAATGATTTCTTTGATCTTATTCATGGCGTTCTCCTCTATGTAGTGCGTGGGGGATCGCTCCCCCGTTCCGCTCTTATTTAACGTATAATCTGCGATACTGGCTAATTCTCTGGTACTCTGCAAGGCTTCCCAGATCTTCCTCAAGCCGCTTGCTATCCAATGTCCGGCGTTCACATGTGGAAATCTTTACGGTAAAATCTTTTCCTGTCTCACTGATTTTTTCGTTGATGTCCAGATATCCGATGATTTCACGTTCAAGTGCTTTTACCTGCTCGCTGACCTCATCTAATAAGGTTTTCATGTTGCGATAATCGGCAACGGTTCTTTCTAATTCGTTCATTGTTCTACACATATTGAATACCTCCTGTATGATTGTTTGATTGATGTTATGTGGTTGATTGTAAGAACGCCGCTTCATTCATCTTCCTGTCTATTGGAACTATGCTGTGTGTCAGTTCCTCACAGGTATATGGAATTGAAGTTCTGAGGTTTTCGACCTCTTCGGCGTTGCTCTGTATCAACCTTGTGGCTTAATGATAGCATGTACCCATGCTATTGTAAATTGACATATTGCACAAACATGGACCCATGTTTTTGTGAATTATTGCATGTACCCATGTATTGACTTTTTGCATGTACCCATGCTATTATTGAGGTGTCAATCAAATAAAGATTCTTTTGAGGAGGTATTCAGAATGAGTAAGAATGTATATGAAATGGTGACAGACAGAATTATCGCAGAACTGGAAAAGGGAGTCATTCCGTGGGAGAAGCCTTGGAGCGGATCGAACACAGGAGCATTCAATAGAATAAGTAAGAAACCTTATTCACTGCTGAATCAGATCTTATTAGGAAAAGACGGCGAGTGGCTCACATTCAAGCAGGTACAGGATCTTGGCGGACACGTCAAAAAAGGCGAGAAAGCAAACTTCGTTGTATTCTGGAAGATTCAGACTAAGCAGGAAGAAAACGAGAACGGGGAACTGGAAGAAAGACATATCCCATTATTAAGATATTACAATGTGTTTCACATCAGCCAGACTGAAGGAATTGAACCGTTACATAAAGAAGATTTGAAGGAAGTTGAACCGATAGAAGCCGCTGAAAAGGTGTTACATGATTACATCAGCAGAGAAGGGATAACGCTTGAATCGTCAATCAGTAATGAAGCTTATTACTCTCCGATGCGTGACCTTATCCATCTTCCGGTGATCGGACAATTTCAGAGAGTCGAGGAATATTACAGTACCGCATATCATGAATCAGTCCATAGTACAATGAAAAAATCCAGATGTGACCGGGAGCAGGAACGCAAGGGAAAGTTAGTTGCATTCGGTTCTGAGGAGTACAGCAAAGAGGAACTTGTTGCAGAACTTGGAAGTGCTTCGATTATGAATCGGTTAGGACTTGAAACGGTTCACAGCTTCCGCAACTCTGCCGCATATATCCAAAGTTGGATTAAGGCATTGAAAAATGATCCGAAGATGATTGTAAGTGCAGGAAGCAAGGCAGAAAAAGCCGTGAAATATATCTTCGGTGAAACTGATCCGGAAGCGGACACAGAATAAGAGCAGAAAATAGAACAGCGTAAAAAATAGGACTATGGGAAAAACTCATAGTCCTTTTTGTATGGTCTGATATGAAATGTCTGTGTGATTCCGGTGATAAGGTGGTGCTATGCCGGAACGCTGTCCGGTGCTGATCTAATGGAACGTATACCCCGGGTATTAAAAACCATTTGATCGAATGTTATTTTCCGGTGAGGTATAAGGTGCTTCATTCACACACCAGCCGGAAAATTCACGCTCCGATTCGGAGATCACCTGCGGTACGCTGCTATGAATCTCACCTGAGAATAGCTCCGCCCCAAGGGGGAGGGGGGGTACATTCAACTTCACAGATTTAAGTACCTAACAGCAGCAGGTATAGGGCGCAAAATTCGCTGTTTCTTTACCGTGAAAGAAGCAATACCGCCGCCACAATAAAAAGTAAAATTAAAGCAATCAATTCATTCCAGACACCAATAATACTTAAGACGACCACAGCAATCAGCCAGAGACAGCCTGTATTTCCTCCGCCTCCACCACCGCCGCCGCGATAACCGTAACGTCGTTCGTCGCAGTCACAGCCGCCTGGGCCTGTACAATCTGAATAATGATGTCCACTATTATCGTATGACATTGGATCAGCTCCTCTCTTATCTCCTGTAAATCGCATTTATGCCATGTTGCGTATATTCGCCGGTTCTGTAATGCTCAACAAACTCTCTATCCGTCTCCCATTTAGAAATGGCGATTTTCATTCTGCTTTGTGATGCTCGCTGACTGATGAAAAAATCTAAATAGCTGATTATTTCACTCTTAGAAAGTGCTTTATTATCAATCAGCAAGGCAAGAATTTTCTGTCGTCTTTGCGCCGATAAGCCAGATGTTTGTGAAACATTATACCCATACTGCATTAACATAGATTCTTGTGCAAGTTGCATTCCATTGGAAAAGCTACTCTTCATGTATGATTTTTCATCCGTAATCCGGCAAAGAATAATTCCTCTACGTTTTAATTCTTTATATGTACTTTCCATGATAAAATACACATTGCATTGTTTACAATATCCGGCTGATATCTGTACAAACTGTTTCTTCCCATTATTGTCAACACATACCGTAGCATCTATATTTTCAATATTATGGTGTGAATGCATACATTTAAAAACATTGGTTCTGATTAAAAAATCCTTAATACTTATTTGTTTCTGTATCGTTGATGCTTTCGGTGTTTGCCTCTTATTTTCGTTTTTTAATGTTTTCAGTGCTTTTTTATTTTCCAACTTTTTTTGTTCTTTTACTTGTTTTTTCAACTCCACAATTTTATTATTTTTTTCTCTTGATTCTTCTTCTATACTATTTTTATATGCAGCATAGTGTAAACACATTTTCGAATAAGGAATACAACTTCCTTCTTTCATTCTCATACATTGCGAATTTTTACTATATGCGCATTTATGCTTTATTCTGCTTACTATATTCATCACTGATTTAGGATCTAATTTATATTCTGCTGCAATTTCAATATATCTTGCAGAAACTTTTTCTTCTTCAAACTCTATTTGTTTTCTTGTATGATTCCCTGTTAAAGCGCTATAATTGGTAGTTCTAATAAGAGTCGTGTTGGATTTTTTTATTTTAGGATGTGTTTTTTCTATTAGTTTAACTATATCTTTTATTTCACAATTCGGGTTCATTAACAACGTACCCATATATGTGATTTTATTTATTTCTTTATCCTTCTTTTTAATACTATTTTTGGTCAAAAACTGAACTTCTAATTTTTTTCTATCTTCATATTGAGTTCTATAAATAATTCTTCCCACTTTAATTTCTTTTTCCCAATGGAGTCGTGCTACATCTATAATAAGCTTCTTTTCTCTATCATGTAATTCTGCTTCTAACTGTTTTTCATATTCTGTTCTTCTCTTCTCCTCCTCTTCTTTATTTATAGTAGACATATAATCTAAATTTCTAACACAATCACTCCCAAAAATTGAGCATTCTTTTTCAGATAAAGCACAATTGCATTTATTGAAATATGGACATTCTTCCTCATACAATTTTGCAATTGCTTTAATTTGTTTATATTCTAATCCTGTATTCTGAGATAGTTGATCTATGTATTTTTCTTTTACATAGTCTATTTTTTCCGAACTATAATTACCTTTTTCATTAACCTCTACATCTTTTTCATTAAAAAATATATTTGTCCCTATGTCTTTTACTTTATACTTGTTTTCCAAATATAAATTAAGTATTTTTTCATAATCATATTTTCTCAAAAACAATATTTTTCCACGCCGTTTTATAGTTAGTAATTCATTCTTAGATTCGTGTAAAAAATCACTTACCAATTTATTTTTTGGCTCATCTACTTTACCATCTAAATATAAATCTATAAAGCAATTTCTGCTATCAACTTCCGAAAATGCCGTGTTCCAAATACGTTCCTTTTCCTTTTTCAGTGCTAACTCTTCATTCATTCTTTCACCTCTGCAAACAATGCATGTTTATATTGGCAAATTATACACTACTTTGATTTCATTATACCACATTCGCCCCAGTATTACATCCATTCTCTTCATATCTTCTGATCAAAAATCCCCTCATCAAACCGAATGAAACCATCATTTCAGATTTCTATAAATTTGCATCGCAGAACACCCGTTCTTAGGCTCTGTGCGCCCTTATAGAGCGTTTTTAGTATTTTGATGTAAACTTCTTCATTGAAAATGATTAAAGCGTGTAGAATTGAGCATAGAACGTCAGTTCGATTATGGTAAATGGCAGCAGATGTGAAAAAAGGGCAAATCCGAAATGACTCTGCCCTTATATTGTGACTTACCTTTAAACTCTTACTTGAACCAGTCAAGCGTTATCGTTTCATCTATAAACCTTGATAATTCCTCAAATGAAACAATCTCTTTAGTGCTACTTGATGCCCAGCATGAATATCCTTTACCTTTATATTCAATAGCAAAGTTTAACGTCGTATTTTTATCATACCATGTGCTATTATCATTTAAAATATGGAATAAAAATATTTTCTGCTCTCCCGGTTTCAAAGTATATGAATTTGCGGTTACAAGCTTACCATTATCTGGTAAATATGTTAATTCCGTTCTTCTATCATATCTTTCAAAATCTTTGTCTTTAGTATATGAATTTTTTCCATATATTATAATGTCACTGTCACTAAGATTTTCAAGGGAAATTGCTATACTTGTGGCTCTGGAATCTTTTTTGTCGGACATAATTGTTTTCAGTTTAGGCTTATCTTCTGTGTTGGCAGTTGCAGTCGTCTGATTATCCTCAATCCACGCTCCATCTGAACCAACCTTATAGCCGTCCGGAGTTGTTGTATCATGAAGCATGTAACCGTCTGCACCAAAATAATAGGACTTACCACCAATATTCTTCCATGTAGAAGTCGGATAAGATCCGTTATCTTCCTGCCACCACCAACCTTTGGAATCCTGCTTCCATTCTGCTGCATAAGCCGGAACAGTTATTAAACAGCTCAATGCCAATGCTCCAATTAAAACTCTTGTCTTTTTCATGTTGATTCTCTCCCTCGTATTTTATTTGTTCCAGGCACTCCGACTTATCCAGTTCTACCATTCTTTCCAAATCATTTCGGCACACCTTGAACATCATTCCAGTACAGCCGATTTTCCGGCTCTACTTACCTTCAAGTCTACTACTTTTGTGTATTTTGTCAACTAAATAAATATTTAATCAACCTATTGAGTACAATGTTTATAGTATCATGATGGCAGCAGGAGGTATTCTGATGGTTGATTTCGGAAACACACTAAAAACATTACGTCTTAGAGACGATCTGACACAGGCGCAGCTTGCGCAGAAACTCCAACTCACAAAGTCTGTCATCAGCGCATACGAAACCGGTCTGCGGCTCCCGTCATATGATGTTCTGATCCAGATTGCGCGGATCTTTAACGTCACTACGGATTTTCTACTCGGTATTGAACGCAAACAGGAACTCGACCTCTCCGGACTCACACAGCCGGAAGTTGACGCACTGCTGAATCTAATAAAAGCGATGAAGCGGAACTGATCCTGTGACATGAAAAATCGTAAAAAAAGGGCATACCGGACAGGAATTATTCCCATCTGATATGCCCTCAAATTTTAATCTGTAATCTCAATCTTCCACTCCATCATGGCGTTGTAAACGCAGTCTGGAACCTTGTCCCTACTTTTCTCTGCAAGCTCCCGAATATAATTTCTTCTGAATTTCTTAAAAGCATCACTGGCTTCTTCTTTCGTATCGAAAATACCGACTTTTTCTGTCTTATTTAGAAATGTCATAGACACATTATATTGTCCGTCCTCATTCTTCTTAATGCAATCTTTTACTCCGCGATCCTCAAATACCGTATTTATATAATGTGAAACCAATACACAGGTTTCTGGACTATATATCCCCTGTTTCTGCCCTAACAAGTCCTTATCCAAATCCAAACTTGCTCCCGGAATCATATGCTCATCATACCATACCTTGAAATTCTGGAAGTTCTTCCATTCTTCACAGACCTTTATTCCTTTATAATACGGTTTTAAACGATGAACCGCTTTGTTATAGCATCTCTGTATCATGTTTTGCCATCTAAGACATACCTCACTGTGAAGTTCTGCCCGACCACCTATATATCCAACTCCTTCATATGAATGGCGGAAGTACCACGGATTCCATCCTTCCGGCTTATATTCTGGTATATTGATGATTTCCATAATCTGATTCTCAGATACTTCTCCCTCACTTTTATGTCTTTCAAGAATCACCGCGTACTGCTTTTCATTCACTGGATAGAGGTGCTTATAGTAGTTGTCCTTCGTATCATTATTTGTATGCCAACAACAGATATTATTCTTGATATCGTAATTTACAATAAACGTCTGAATCACAAGATCACATGCTCTGACCTTCTTTCGTCTATATCCCCATTCTTTCCTGGTCTTAAAATAGACATTGTAGTCCAAAGTATATGTAAGTTCGCCGTTACAATATTTCCCACCGAGAAGATGGTATTCGCCATCATTGTCCTTTTGGATGATGCGCCCATAACTGGAAATCCATGAATCTTTATAATACAGGAGCTTTACAAATCGCTCATCTCTGGTGACACCTTTAATTCCAAGACTGCTTTTATTAAGCACACGCCATGGTGCGATCTTCTTGAACATCCGCTGCACCTGCATTGATGGATCTGATTTATAAACTTCCAAGAACGAATCATAATGCTTCTGCTGTCGCTTTGCCTCTTCGCACATCCTACATTTATTTCCATAACGCTGATGTCCATTAAATGTATATAGCCGGAACTGATCTATTGGAAGCTCTTTACCACACTTGCTACAAATTTTAGTTTTAATATCATTAAACATATTCCTCCTTTTTCTAAACCAGAAAGGCAGCAGGACTTCTCTGTCTCTTGCGCTGTATCTGGTACGGACTATTTTTTACTTCCTGTCCGTTAGGAAATACCAGTTTCATCGGCATGTTTCTGCCGGATTTTTGCAAAAGAAAAACTCAGTACCGAAATGATACTGAGTCAAGTTACATGATGCAGAGCGTTACACCAGATTTGGTGGAACGGGACTGCTAATCTATATGATCCGTGTTACCGGATATTTTCATTATTATGCTGCGGGTGAATCGGAGAAGAGATCGTCCAAGTCAGTATCTGAATCTTCTTCAGAATCATCATTCTTCAAATACGTTTCCAGACATGGAATCTTCTGGAACACACTTTCATCCCGCAATTTTTCTTCCAACTCAAGATAATAATATGACCCCTGTTGGATGTTCTTCATGGATTCCAGTACCTTCTTATTAGAAGCATGAACATGTTTGTAAATCTTTATAAGAAGTTCTTCCGAATACTCAGCAGAATACTTTTCAAAATCTCGCACAAGACTATTATACTTCTGCATCAGACTCCGCTTCTCATTGGATTTTGAGGATCGAACGATTTCTTCTGTTGGGCCACACTGCTTTTCATACTGATCCGCAAACTGGTCAATATACTTTCTATCCTCATAACGACCATAATGGTTTGTAAAGGACTTTATCTGTCCTGTCGCCTTGTCACACTTCATCTCTTTATGGCGATGGATATACAGCAGGTGATGATCTTCCAGGACAGAATCGTACTGATGGATATATGATTTGCAAGTTTCATAATTGATTCCAATTTTCTTGCACAAGAAATCCTTCGGCATGAATCCAACAAAGTTCGTCTTCTGATTTCCTCTTTGGTCTTCATATACGCCCTGTGATTTATTGATAGATTCCAGGCAAACTATGTAATACCTAAGTAGTTTGAACTTGTCCATCTTGTTATCCATGTTCATGATGGTATGAACTTCTGAATCACGAATAATCGTGTAGTAACTTCCAATTCCACTTTCAAAATAGATGTTGCTTAAATCTACAACGTATTCATTTCCGGGAAATTTTTCTTTCACTTTAATAAGCTCCATGTCGGCGAACTTCTTGAATGATTCACCGATCTTTTCCTGCGCAGCACGCTTAAATCCTGTCGAACCATATAATTCATACATTATCATATTGAAAGTGATAACCTGTTCGATTCTGGTTGACTGGTAAAGGCTTCGCAAAGCTACATAGAGTGAAATATCTGCGTCTGAAAATTGCAAATCGTCAATAATTGTGTTTTGTAAATAGATGTCCATAAATGAAGGTCTCCTTAAATAGATGATAAAACGAGTAAAATTTTTTGTTTTGCACTCCAACGGAGTGTAAAGATTATTTCTTTTTATATTTATATTTCTTTTAATAATTATATGACTCTGTATAACGACATATTTTTGTCGTTACACTCCCTTAAACATAGAGTGTGGCAACAAATTTTTGTCGATACACATACCTCGGTGATTTTACACTGCATATTTTGCTCTGAATCGGATCAGATCTCTGGCATCAAAGTATGATTTCGATGATCTGAATACAATGTATGGCCGTCCATCTTTGTCTCCTATGCCACATCCGATAGGACTGAATCCCAATTTGATGAGCTGATTGCTCTCGGCAATATCATAATTGAATGTTGGTTTGACTATTCTTTCCATAAATTTTTCTCCTAAGTCTTAAAAGTCGCATGAATTTGAGAGTTTTCTGCTGGTCCAGGACAATGCTGCACTGGTTCTGGAACTGCTCAATACTATTCTTCTCTCTTTTGGTGGGAACTTTTTTGATTTTTCGTGCGGGGATAATTTGAGAATAGATGGGATGAGGTTTTCGCCATAGAGGGCGAATAGGTCGTTCGTCCTGTACGACGAACGGAAGTGTGTGGAAATGTTATGGGGAGGTTTTCGTCATTCTGAACGAAAACTCAAAGTGCTTCCGTCAACGTCCTCTTTGATGTAAGAAGTCCGGCTTCAGCCATTGCTTGATACTGTGCCTGTGCCGTTAGTGCTGCCGATCCATCCTCTGCTTTCTTTGCCGCAAGAACCTGTTGAATCTGTGCAGTAGATAATCCTTGGGTTGAGAGGATTAGTGCTTGCTGCTCAGATGTGAGGTTCTTAAGGGCATTGGCATAGGATTCAATCTTTGCTGCGTTAAATGCTTCGTCAGAGATACTTGTTAAATTCTGAGCGTCACGGATCTGCTGGATTTTGGAGATGTAGTCGTCCAGCGCAGATACATCCATCTTATTAAATACTAATAGTTGGCTTGCATTTAGCCCAGAAGTATTAAGATCTGTCTGGTTTAAACCTTTCAAAACTTTTTGTAAATTCGTAAAATCAGTCAAAAATGACGAAATTTTCTGTTTATGTAATTGAATGTGATTTACTTATTTGGTATAATAGTAAAATAAATTAGGAGGGATTTTATGAGAAATACAAATGTAGTTTTAGAGGGAAAATATAAAAATTTAAAAATTCTTGGCGGAAAAGAATTGTCCGTAGACAGCGAAGATTATATTGGTGGCTGCCCGTTGGATAAACAACGTATTGCTTCTTACACCCTCATCAACGAAAACAACAAAAGTCAGTATTCGTTCTGGAAGGGTGCATTAGGTGTGGCTTTGCTTGGCGGCGTTGGTGCTGTTGCCGGAATTGGTGGCAAAAAGACTTCTGAGTATCTGATCGCAGTAGAATGGAAAAACGGTGAGAAGTCTCTGATCTGTCTTGACGACAAGTTTTACAAGGTGTTTGTGCAGAGTATGTTTTAGAATGCAGAGATTGGTGGTGTTATATTGAAATACTGTATTAAATGCGGACGCGAATTGTTTGATAGAGATATACAGTGTGATAAATGCGGAAACAAAAACTTAATGAATGGTGATGATAAAATTATAAAAGAATTTTCGACTGCATCAAAGCTCAAAAAAAGAACCATGCTTCAAGACGATACGAAAAAATCTATATATGAAAAAATAATCAACAAACCCAAAGACAATTTTAGTATAGATCTTGGACCTCAAAATAATAATATGGATTTTCAAAGAATAAAGGATCACACACTCAACCCAACCCCACCCGCACCAGCCGTCACCTGTCCATACTGTCATTCGGCCAATACAACAAAGATCTCAGCCGCATCAAAAGCCGGAAGTGTATTCTTGTTTGGAATTTTCTCACAGAAGGTGAGACATCAGTGGCATTGTAATGAGTGTAAGAGTGATTTCTGATTTTCTCTATGATAGAATTATACCACTCTCATCTAAAAACTCCGCCACGCTTTCGATATTTTTATTGTTCAAAAATTTAAACCAATCTATATATAACCTACTATTTTAGTAGGTTTATTAACAAACTATAATGCTCTCCGTAGTGAACCTCAATATCTCCTTCTAACCCCACATTTTCCAGTGTTTTCTCCTCTTCTCATCTCAAAAATACCTTATCGGACACATTATCGAGAAATCCCTTGTTTTTCAAGCGTTTCCCCCACTTTTATCATTTAAAATTGTATTGTTCAATTTGTGATATTTTTTGTAATGTTTTGAACGCAAACCCAATTTACAGGCATTTGCCCGGTATATGACTAATAATGGGTTTTTAAAATTTTAGGTGGAATACCACAAAATCGAATTTGCACACCATCCATATTTTTATAAAGATATGGGTGGTATTTTTATAAACTAATTGGTGGAATCATTACCTTTTATATGCTATAATGGTTAAAGTTTTAGGTGGCATTTTGTAAAGTTTTAGGTGGTGATTTTACATGAATACAGAGACTTCATCAAATTCAATTTATACCGAAATAGGTTTACCAGAGTTTGACGCAGTGGATAAAAAGCAGAAGGATAATGGTGATATCCTATATATTCTAAAACCGAAGATGCGTCCCGAATGCTGCCCTGAATGCGGTAGCGTTTCCCTTTATGTTCATAAAAATGCGAAGCGTAATGTTCAAGACTTAGACATGTTTGAACATCGTGTAGGTCTTATGATTGATGGGAAAAGCTATCGTTGTCATGATTGCGGAAATCTGGTACGTGTTGAATATCCATCGCTCGAAGGCAGGCTCACAAAGCGATTAGCAGATGCAATTCGAAGAGACTCTTTAAAATATACATTTTCGGAAACAGCAAAACGGTATCATGTTTCTGTTACCACAGTCTCTAATATTTTTAATGAATATACGGACAGATGTATGTTATCTCATCATCTGGTTGCCCCACCGGTTCTTGGAATTGATGAGGTGCATCTTGAAGATGATTACCGTGGCGTTTTTGTATGTGTTGATAAAAGCGAGGGGCATGTACTTGAGTTTACAGAAAAAAGAACCTATCCATCTGTAGTTAGCACATTGAAGGAGTTTGAACAGCCAGAGAATTTAAAAATTGTCACGATGGATATGTGGAAACCATATAGAAATGCTGTAAATACAGTTTTTCCGTCCGTAGCAATCGTTGTAGACCATTTTCATGTAATAAAGAACCTTCTTCAGAATATGGATTCAGTAAGAGCTTCTATTTGTAAAAGTATCAAAACAAATGACAGGCGCACTTTAAAGCACAATCGTTACCTGATGCTTCATAATAACGAAGATCTGACATCGAAACAAGGAAAGGCTTTGCTGGAAATGTTTCATGATTATCCGCAGCTTGAAAACCTGTATTTGTTAAAGGAATCCTTCCGTGATATTTACGTCAATGCAAAGTCTTCTACAGAAGCACAAGGGATGTTTTCTGAATGGTGCGCAGCGTGTAAAGAGTATCATATCACAGCTTATGACTCCTTCATTGACACGGTAAATGAATGGTCTAAAGAGATTTTCGCTTATTTCGACTACCCAGATATGGAAAGGACAAATGCACAAACAGAAAGTTTAAATCGAAAAATCCGTACAATCGCCAGAGATGGACGTGGCTATAAATTTGACGTTTTAAGAAAGAAGATTATTCTCAGCAGATATGTATTCGAACCATCCGAAAAGTTTTCATTCAATGATTTTTTGGATGGCTGATCATCCTAATCCAGACATCGCTCTCATCACGAGATCGGTGTCTTTATTTTCGAGTTCCTGAATGATATGGATATATGTACGCTGTGTGGTAGTCATGCTTGCATGTCCAAGTCGTCTGGCAACACTGGCAATCGAAACGCCCGCAAACAGCAATAATGATGCATGAGTATGCCTTAAACCGTGATGAATATTACGGTGCGGCAGAGCCGCCAGTCCGGTGTGGCGAGAGCCACCTGTCCGGACTAACGGA